>Ga0268299_1000899_pt1 | contig 70834 bp, 58 predicted proteins | sample NOBtaG_FD_193484 | JGI IMG/M metagenome (GOLD analysis project Ga0268299, IMG submission 193484) | Activated sludge microbial communities from bioreactor in Nijmegen, Gelderland, Netherland - NOB reactor | ecosystem: Engineered > Bioreactor > Aerobic > Activated sludge | place: Netherlands... | reverse complement strand
TAGCGCGGCCCTTTGCGCATATGTTGACGGCGGGCGGTATCAGTCCAGGCCATGTGCTTCTCCTATCGTCCCGACAACGACCGTGAATCACAAAACACTGGTATCGCTCAACTACTTTTCGCTCGGGCTCTAAGCAAAAAATCCCGCCAAAACGTCGGAGTTCAATCGTAAAATCCCGCGTTCAGTTGCCGTACATCGAAAGATCCCTACAAGGGTAAAAAGGGGGACGGTTCATAAACCGTCCCGAGCGCCGTGGCCGCCTCGCCTGAAAACCTCTGATTTCCGCGGGTTCGGTAGCCATTGATCGGGCTTCGACACACTGCAATCCGTCAGCGGATCGGTTGAGCGCAGGGTGTGCGAGGGATCGACGCACTCGGTCGTATTCCTGTTAGATTCAGGGCGTTTCCCTGTTTTACGCCCAGAACTCCCTGTTCCTGCAAACAGGAAATTTCCCAGAAAAATCCGACTATTCAGATGGTTAGCGGAAATTATATCGCAAAATTCGGGGTTTTAAACCCCATTTTCATGCCGATTTCCTGTTAACAGGGAAAATAGGCGGAGACGGGTTCGCAGCAGACTGCCTCCACCACCACCACTTATCGCTCTGTCCTGCCCTACGATTTCGGCTTGCGCGCATCGGGCCAGGCGCCCGCCAGCAACGTGGTGGTTGAGACGCCGATCGCCACCAATTGGCTGCCCGCCCGCACCTCAATCCTGGTAGAGGCGATGCCGCGCGAAATATGTTCCAACCGGCAGGCGGAGATCATGGTCCTGGGCAATGGCGGTTCCGCACAAAACCGCAATGTCAGATCGGGATTGGGAATGGGAATCGGCTTGCCGCCCAGCACGCTGCCCACTGGCGGGCCGACGGAAATATCTGCGGCAATACAGGCGGCCTCGGCGCAGGTTCCTTGCTCATCCCAATGCACTTTAACTTCGGTCGCATAACCACGGTCATCATTCCCGACCAGCCTCGGACCGAATGTATCTATCAGTGGCACTTCCACACCGCTGCCAGGTTTTGCCCAGGGCTTTCCTTCGTCATAGGGCTTCCAGCCTTCTGGAACGCCGGCAAAGCCCGCATGTTCAAATGGCTCCAGCGCCTCCAGATTGGCCATGCTGACGGTGGCGCGGGTGCATAGCTTGCCGCGTGAATCAAAAATATCCACACTGATTACTGATAAAGTGCGTCCTTCATGCAGCATTACGGGCACGACCCGCGCCGTGCCTTCGGTCAATCCCCGGATGAAACGCACATCCAGACTGGCGGGCGCGCGGCCGGGCGAAAGCGAACGCGCCACGTTTACACACACCGCCCCTACCACGCCGCCATTGGCCCCGCCGAATGCGCCATGCAGTTCGCGGCCCAGATCATAATGCCATTCGCCATTACCCGCAGGTTTGCCACCTAAAAATTCCAGTACTTTCATGTTCCAGTCATCCTCTTATTGATGTGCAATTTCCGTAACGCCCAGTATAATTGTTATAACAGATACAAACAGGGAGAAGATGATGACAAGCGATAAAATTTCACCGGATTTGGCAGGCCAGGATTTTGGCGAAACCACCCGCACCTGGAACGATAACCAGACCATGCTGTATGCTGTGGGCGTTGGCGCCATGCCCGACAAGGAACTGGATTTTCTGTACGAAGGACGCGGTCCAAAGGTGCTGCCGACCTATGCGGTGATCCCCGGCATGTGGGCCATGGGCTGTATTGGCAAATATATCAAAATGCCGATCGCGCGCATGCTGCACGGCGAACAGTCGGTGGAGCTGTTCCGCCCGCTACCCGCCAATACGGAAATCACCATGAAGGGCCGCCTGAGCGAAATCTGGGACAAGGGGCCGGGCAAGGCCGCCGTATTCGGCGCGGAATGCGTGGCGTCAGACAAGGACGGGCCACTGTTCAAGACCCATTCGACCCTGTTCTTTATTGGCGGCGGCGGCTTTGGCGGTGAACGCGGACCATCGACGTCACAGGTGAATTTGCCGCCGGATCGTGCGCCCGATCATGTTGTGGAATATCAGACACGCCCGGACCAGGGGGCCATCTATCGCCTTTCGGGGGATCGGGTAGCGTTACATATCGACCCCGAATTTGCCCGCAAGGCGGGCTATCCAGACGCCTTCATGCACGGGTTGTGCACCTATGGCTTTGTCGGCCGGGCGATTTTGCATACGCTGTGTGGCGGCGATCCGGCCAATTTCAAGAGTATGACCGGACGCTTTGCCGATCAGGTATTTTTTGGCGACAAGGTGATCACCAAAATATGGCGCACCGGCCCGGGTCAGGCCGTGGTTCAGGCCGTGACACAAAAGGGCAATGTGGTGCTGTCGCAAGCCGCTGCAACCTTCAAGGCTTGATACCTGTAACCAACAAAAAACCCCTGCCCGATACGAAGAGTGTCGGGCAGGGGTTTCGGTTCAGGCCAACAAGGCCTTATTCCGCTTCGCCTTCGGCAGGCGCGGCATCGGCAGGCGCAGCCTCACCAGCAGGCGCTGGCGCGTCGGCAGGCGCTGCGGTATCAGCCGCAGGCGCGGCCTCGTCCGCCGCTTTCTCTTCGCCGCAGGCCACCAGCAAAGGGGCCGCAACCATCAAGCCCGCGATAACAATCCATTGTTTAATCTGCATAAGTATCCCCTCCATAGGTGACATTCTAAACATCCTGAGTCGGCCCATAATGTACCACGCCGCGTCAGGTCTCAAGTCGAAAAAATCTGAACCATATTGAGATTAAGTGGTATCGGATCATTACCTCACAGGATACAGCCAGAATTCGCATGAAAATATCACAAAATACCCCTGGCTCGACGTTCCGCAGCCTGCCGCGCGGGGTCCTAATACTGGGCTTCGTTTCCATGCTCATGGATATATCTTCCGAGATGATCCATGGTCTGCTGCCGGTATATCTGGCGGTGGGTCTGGGCGCCAGCATGCTGACCATCGGAATTATTGAAGGTGTCGCCGAGGCAACCACGGCCATCGTCAAAATATTTTCCGGGGTGGTGAGCGATTATATTCGCAAACGCAAACTACTGGTCGGTATCGGCTATGGCATGGCGGCCTTTACCAAGCCGATTTTTCCCCTGGCCCATGTGATTGAGTGGATTATTGCCGCACGGTTCATTGACCGCATTGGCAAGGGCATTCGCGGCGCACCGCGTGACGCACTGATCGCCGACATCACCCCGAAGGCGCAACATGGCGCGGCCTATGGCCTGCGCCAATCCATGGATACGGTCGGGGCCTTTGTTGGGCCCCTGTTGGCGATCGCGCTGATGGCCCTGAGCGGTAATGATTTCGGGCTGGTATTCTGGATTGCGGTTATTCCGGCATTTGCCGCATTTGCACTGGTCCAGTTCGGGGTGCGCGAACCTGTGCAGCCACAGCCAGATGCGGCCACGCCGGATGCGCCAATACGTTGGCGTGACCTTGGCAAGTTCAACGGCGCCTATTGGGCAGTGGTTGCCATTGGGTCCGCACTGACGCTGGCGCGTTTCAGCGAGGCATTCCTGATTTTACGGGCGCAGGAATTGGGCCTGGCGCTGGCGCTGGCGCCGCTGGTGCTGGTGGTGATGAATATTGTGTATTCCGCCAGCGCCTATCCGATTGGCCGATTTTCTGATGGGCGGAATCGCTTGCATCTGATAGCTGCTGGATTAGTCGTATTGATCGCGGGTGACCTGCTGATGGCCTATAGCGATAATTTATGGGTGCTGGCGCTGGGCGTCATTCTATGGGGATTGCATATGGGCTTTACCCAGGGCCTGCTGTCGGCGCTGATTGCTGATACCGCCCCAAAACATTTGCGCGGCACGGGCTTTGGCCTGTTCAATCTGATCACTGGCATTATGATGCTTGCCGCCAGTGTTATTGCGGGTGCGTTGTGGCAGGGTTTTGGGGCCAGCGTCACTTTCTATGCCGGGGCGGGGTTCGCGACACTATCGCTGCTTGGGCTGGTGTGGCTTGGCGGAGCGAAAGCTTGAGCGATCTGTCCCGCAGCGCAACGATTGCAGCAGCCCTGGCGGCGCTGGCTGCGGCTGTGATCTGCCTCTTCGCTATTGTGCATGGCGGAGGTGATTTGGCGTTTCTGCCGATGACCATAACGGCCGGCCTTTCCGGCAGCCTTGCGCTTGCAATGATGGCGCGGATGCTGACCGGCTCTATTCCACCCGCCGCCTCTTTGGCGCGCGATGGTCTGGTGCTTGGACTGTTATGTCTCACCGTTGGGTCAGACATGCAGGTATGGCAAGCCCCCACCGCCTGGCATGAGTTTCTTATGCTGTCAGATGTTGGCGCTGGAACCGCCGCCAGCCTGTATTTCGGGGGGGTGTTATGGGGGCTGGCGCGGCGCGGACAGCATCCGTCAACAGGCAGCGGCGCCGGGTTTCTACTAATCCCCTTCCTATTCAATATACTGCTGGGACTTGGAGCCGCGCCACTGCAAGCCCAGATCGGCAATGCGCTGGCTTTGAGCAGTTCCGGTCAGGATATACAGATCGCGCTTGGCCGGACGGCGATGCTGCTTTTGTTTAACGTGATTGTAGTTGCGGGGGTGGGTCTGCTTATGGACCGCCGCTGGACACGGGATTGGCGGCTGCACGGCCTGCTATTCCTGTGCGCAGCGCATGCGGCTTTTAGCCCATTGTTCGCAGATATAGTCTCTGGCCCGGCCATGGCTCTGTTACCATTACCGCTGCAAATGATTGGCGTAGCGGCAGGTACTGGTCTGGCGCAAGCAGGTCTATGGGCAGAGACCTTTCTGGTCACCGGCATATTGATCGACGCCTTGCACCGCCGGCGTCCCACCTATTACGCCGCGCAGATCCATTGGCGGGGCGGCCTGGGAAAGGGCGCCATGTATGGCGTCCTGTTCATGCTGTTGTTGCAGGCCTATGGATTAGCGCTGCATTCACCCGGGCTGGTGCGTGCGATTGCCGCCTATCAGGGGGCTGCGGCAGCACTGGGCGGGGCCATTTTATTCAGCCTGGCGCGCACGATTATCGAAAGCTTTGATGAAAGCCGGCCATTCCTTTCACGCCTGCTGGAAAATTTGCGCCAGCCGATGAACCATTTGCGCGGCATATTGCTGGGCCTGGGTTTCGCCGGAATAGTAATTTTCGGAATCCAGCATGTCAGCGCCGGGCCGCGATTTGTATGCGGATTATTATTGGGCGCACTGATCTATGCAGGCGGCGACCTGATCCGTGATGGTTTTGAGATTCTGAATAAACAACGCCAGCGCATGCAGTCATGGCGGGTTTATATGCTGGGGGCAGGTCTTGGCGGCATTATTGGCGGGGCGATTGCATGGTATTTCGATGCGGCGCAAATCACCATTGTTGCGCAGCGGCTGGGGGCCTATGCCACGCTGTTTTTCCCGGCGGCGGGAAAGGCCCCGGCGGAATATATCATCTATCCCCTGTTCAGCCGCTGGGGCGAGATGGACCTGGGCATTGTACAGGGCGGCGCGCGGCTGCTGTATAATGACAGCCTGTCCGGCGTTATCAACTGGTCGATTGCCGCACCCCTGTTCAGTATCAATCTGGTGGTGCTGACCGCGCTGTTTGAACGCAGCCTGAATCCCCTGCGCCGTCTGTTCAGCATCAGCGGCATGACCGGTGTTGTCGAACAGACTGTGCGGGTGTTGCGCTGGGGCCTGTGGATGGCCCCGATCATTCAAACCTTCCTGCGCATGGCCCCGGACCCCAGCTGGTACAATCAGGATGGCGCGGTGCGCACAGGCGTGGCCAGCATCGCCAGCCTGATGATGTCACCAGAAAGTTTCCGGCAATGGAGCCTGGACGTATTTCTGGGCCTTCTGGCCTATGAATGGCTGCGCATTCTCATCTGGTTTGATCATATGGGCTTGCGCGTCGCCAGTCTGGTCAATCTGTCTTTTGTGGGCGGGGATCGTTTTGATGAATGGGCCGCGCGCTTTATCGGCCACCGGGCGCGCACCCGCAGCCTGCCTGAAGGCATTCGCCGTTTCGCCACATGGGCGCCGCTGCTGATCCCGTTTTATATCCCGCGCGGACGCGATTGGGATTATGCGTGGGGTGGTGCAGAAAGGCTGGGGGCAGACGGCGGAGGAATATTGCCCGCAGTCACATTCGTGCTTGCCGGATATGGGGTGGCGGCGATTGCCGCCATTGGCATTGGCGCGGTGACCGCCCGTTTTGCAGCCCGCAGAAAACCACACGCAACATCCGGCAGCGAGAGGCATCCGCCGCGCGCCTTTACCCTGAGCAATGGGATATATGCCCTGGAGGGCGATGTGAATGGACGCAGCTATGCACGCGCATTCAGTGCGGTACGCAAAGGCAATGAGATCGATTTAACCCGCCGCCCGCAAGACCCGCTGGACATTAAAGGCAAGTTTTTCTATTTGCGCGAAATGGGCGAAGGCGGCAATCCGGCTGGTCCCCTATGGTCTATAGGCCATCAGCCCGTGGGCGTGACAGGTGCGGATTGCGCACTGGAACGGCCCAGTCCCACTTCAGCCTGCTGGACAAACAGTCACGGCGGCATACGGGCCGAAGCGCTTGTGGAAATTGCACCGGATGCCCCCATAGAACATTGGCGTATCCGTTTGCATAATAGCAGCACGCAAGCCCGCATACTGATCCTGACCAGTTATCAGGAATGGGCGCTGAACACCCTGGATGGCTATAGCCGTCATTCGGATTATAACGCGATCCATGTGGGCACAATGTTCGTGCGCAAGCTTGGCGCGGTGATGGCGCGCAATCGTCTGCTGCATAATGGGCATGCCAATCCGCATAAAGAGCGCATGGCGCGCGAAGTTGCATTCCATGCGGTACATGTCGATGCGGACCGGCTCGGGCCTGTACAATTGCTGGGTTATGAAGATTGCCGGCCGCATTTTATCGGAACCGGCACACTTGGCGCGCCAGATATTCTAAATGGCGGGCGTCACCGCCCGATTGATGATGAAGGATCGCTCTATAGTTTTGATCCCGCCGCCAGCCTGCAAATACGCGTTGAAATTCCACCGGGCGGCACGGCAGACATTCCGTTCACAGATGGTTATGCGCGCGATGAGTACGAAGCGGCGGCTTACATTAGCCGGTATGCGGGAACGCCGTCTGTTGACGCCGCCACACTTGACGCCGTATTGGCGCGCAAGCGGGAATTAACACCGCCACATTCCCGGCATGAAACCGGCCCCCTGCCCTTCAGCTATTCCCCTGATGGCAGGGAGTTGCACCTTGCGTGCGGCACCACACGCCCCATGGCGCATGTTCTGGCAAACCCGCTGGGTCATGGAACCATCATCGGCAATGATGGCGCGATATTTTCGTTCGCCGGAAATGCACAGCAAAATGGCCTCAGCACTTTCTGTCTCGACACCATCCCGGCCCAATCCCCCAGCCAGATGATCTATGTGAAAGATCGTGACACAGCCGAAATCGACACGCCCTGTTATGTGCCATACCGCCGGAAGGATGCGCAGCATCGTGTTGTGTATGGGTTGGGCTATGTCACATTTCACAAATCCATTGCCGGGCGGGAATATGAACTGAATATTTTTATACCTGCGGATCAGCCGGTGGAACTGCGCATCCTGACCATCCGCAACACCACCGGCAAGGCGGCGCGGCTCGGCATTGCGCCCTATACGGAAATCGCCCTGGCGGAACTGGCGCGTGACAGCAGGGAATATATCGAAACCGCAGAAAATCCGGAACTGGGGGCGCTGTTTTTCCGCAATCCGCGCAATGATTTTCATCAGGGCTGGGCATTTGCCGCCAGCAGCCTGAAGTCACCCGCCACCGAAACGATGCGATCCCGCTTTGTGGGTGGCGCCGGATATGATCTGTGTATGCCCTATATGCTGAGGCACGGCCATGGCGATGCGTTGCAGGCCGATGATGGCCACCCTATCGCCGCCATGCTTGGCGATGTGGATATCCCACCCCACGGCGAAGTCACCATCGTGATGATGCTGGGTCAAACCAAAACCCGCGAGGAAGCAGAAGTTCTGATCCGCCGCTACCGCGATCCAGCAGCCGCTGCTGACGCCCTGGAAAAAACAAAACGCTGGTGGCGGGAAAAACTGTCGGTGGTGCGCATTGAAACGAACCGGCCAGACTTTGACAGTCTCGTGAATGACTGGCTGCCCTATCAGGTGCTGGCCTCGCGGCTGTGGGGCCGGGCCGGACCAAATCAGCGTAGTGGCGCCTATGGGTACCGCGATCAATTGCAGGATGTGCTGCCGCTGATTTTCACGCAACCTGATCTGGCGCGCCGCCAGATCATGCTGCATGCGGGGCAACAATTCCGCGAAGGCGATGTGCTGAAATGGTGGCATCAGGCCGTGATGGGGGGAACCGGCATCGGGCAGCGCACCAGTTCCGGTGATCCGCATCTTTGGCTGCCCTATGTGACGGCGCGCTATGTCGCGGCAAGCGGTAATGACGCCCTGCTGGATCAGCAAGTGGCGTTCCTGGAAGGTGATCCTCTGCCCCGAGGCCAGCATCATCTGCTGGTCGCACCACGCCCGTCACGCGACAGCGGCAGTATTTACGAACATTGCAAACGCGCCATCGATCTGGCGCTGTCACGCAAGGGCAAAAACGGGCTGCCGCTGATCGGCGCAAGCGACTGGAATGACGGCTTTGATATTGCCGGAATTGGCGGACGTGGCGAAAGCGTATGGCTGGGCTTTTTCCTGCATGATGTGCTGCTGGGATTTGCTGATCTTGCCGCGTGCAAGGAAACTAACGCAGCGAAAGAACATTATCTGCGCGAGGCGCAAACGCTGCGCAAGGCCCTGAATAAAATGTGGCGCGAGGACCGCTATGTACGCCTGATCACGGACGCAGGCGTGGAAATGACGCCGCTCGATACACTCTCTGCCGCATGGCCAATTCTGTCGGGTGTGGCCGATCTGGAACGCGGACGCACCGCCATGGACGCGGCGCTCGCAAAACTGGAACTGGGCGATCTGGTCCTGTTGCTGGACAGGCCGTTTGATGAAAACTCCAGCCCCTATCCCGGACGCATCGCCGACTATCCACCGGGGGTGCGTGAAAATGGCGGGCAATATTCCCACGGCGCATCCTGGATGGTGGATGCGCTGATGCGCCTGAGTACGATGGCTATAGCCGAGGGAAAGTCCGATCTTGCCCGGCATCTGCACGCGCGGGCGGCGGAAATCTGGCTGAAAATTTCACCGCTGGATAATCTGGCGCCCGGACGCTGGGAAATTTATGGGCTGGCTCCACACCAGCAACCCGCCGATGTGTATTTCGGCGAAGGCTATGAGGGGCGCGGCGGCTGGAGCTGGTATTCAGGCGCCGCAGCCCGCATGATATCGGCGGCCTATACGCTGGTGGGCCTCAGCATGCAAACCGGCCAGATGCGGCTCGACAAAGCATCCCTCACCGCCACCGGCCCCATCCAGCTACGCCGCGTCCTCTATCGCGGCAAGGATCTCGGTTAGGCGCTCTGGCGTAACGCCGATGGAACGGCCCGCCGCCGGTAAATCCATACCGTGGATGGCGGAATATTATCCAGCACCCAGGCCGTGCGGGTTGCCTCCAGATCAAGCTCCACCGCTATGGCGCGGCCCACCGGCGGGCGCGGCACATAGGTGAACTGCATCATAAAGCCTTCCAGCGGCAGAACGGCAAAGCACTGGTGTAAAATAGTGCGTTCGACCTCTTTGGACAAAGACAGCAGCGGTAGACCAGAAACAACTGCTTTGACATGGGTAATGCCGGCCGCCGCCAGAATCTTGTCAAGTTCGCGTGCATCACCGCAGATAATCTGAATATCAGGAAAGCGCGCGCGCATGACTTCGCACAAAGAAGGCTCACGCTCGATCACCACCAGATCTTTGGGCGGGACGCCGCGAAGCAGCAGCGCGGCCGTGATATTGCCCGTACCCCCGCCAAGTTCAATCACCGCGCCCGGCGCCGCCGGGTCGATTTCCGCCGCCATCGCGGCGCCCAGATTTTTGCTGCTGGGTGCCACAGCGCCCATTTTAGTTGGGTTTTGCAGCCACAGATTAAAGAACCGGAGATGGTTGCGCACGCAATGCTGTCTTTCTGTTGTTAATCCCCTGCCCGCATGGGTGGCTGGTTGACACCACCCTTAACTGGCTGGATAACATACCCGTTTCCGGCGATGGCTTAAAGGGCCTTGTTTCAGCCTCCCTCCCTTAATGCAATATGGATATTAAGCTTTTATGGCGCCTCCCTTGTTACTGTTACAGAATGTCAGCGTCAGATTGGGCGGCGCGCAGCTATTGCGCGATACCCAGATGTCCGTCATGGCCGGGGCGCGGCTGTGCCTGGTGGGGCGCAATGGATCCGGCAAATCGACATTGCTCAAAATCGCCGCCGGGCTGATCGCACCGGATAAGGGCGAGCGGATATTGTCCGGCGCCACGACCCTGCGTTATCTGCCCCAGGAACCTGACCTCAGCGGATATGAGACTGTGCGGGACTATGCGGCCTCAGGCCTTGCCCCCGGTGATGACGCTTACCGGGTAGATTATCTGCTGGAATGTCTTGGCATTGATGGACAGGCCGATCCGGGAACCCTGTCCGGCGGCGAGGCGCGCCGCGCTGCCCTGGCGCAGGTATTGGCGCCACAACCCGATATCCTGCTGCTGGACGAACCGACCAACCATCTGGACCTGCCCGCCATTGAATGGCTTGAAAGCGAGCTTGCCAATATGCGCGGGGCCATTGTGCTGGTCAGCCATGACCGGCGATTTTTGCAGAACCTGTCGCGTGAAACCCTGTGGCTGGATCGTGGCGTCATCCGCACCCTCGCGCAGGGCTTTGGCGAATTTGAGGCCTGGCGCGACACCGTGCTGGAACAGGAAGAACGCGACCAGCACAAACTGGACCGCAAAATCGCCATGGAAGAAGACTGGATACGCTATGGCGTCACGGCGCGCCGCAAACGCAATCAGGGCCGCCTGCGCGCGCTAGCGGGCCTGCGCGAACAACGCCGCACCCAGACCCGCGCGGCCGGCAATGTAAAATTCTCCGTCAGCCAGACCGAAACAGCGGGCAAGCTGATCATCGAAGCGTCTAACATTTCCAAGGCCTATGGCCCGCGCGTCATGGTGCGGGATTTCAGTCTGCGCATTCAGCGCGGTGATCGCATTGGCCTGCTGGGCCCCAATGGCGCAGGCAAGACCACATTGCTGAAACTGCTGACCGGCGCAATGGCCCCGGATGCGGGAAAGGTGCGGATGGCGGACACCGTGCAGATGGTAACCCTGGATCAGCGCCGCGACACACTGGACCCCACCGCCACATTACGCGAAATGATCAATCCCGGCGGCGGCGATAGTATGACCATTGCCGGGCAACCCAAACATGTGATGAGCTATCTGAAAGATTTCCTGTTCACGCCCGATCAGGCGCAGGCCCCGGTGGGGATATTGTCCGGCGGCGAACGCGGACGGCTGCTGCTGGCGCGCGCGCTGGCGCTGCCATCCAATCTGCTGGTGCTGGACGAACCGACCAATGATCTGGACCTGGAAACCCTCGATCTGTTGCAGGAAATGCTCAGTGATTATCCCGGCACCGTGCTGCTGGTCAGCCATGACCGTGACTTTATCGATAGGGTCACCACATCCGTGATCGTGGCGGAAGGCGATGGCCGCTGGATCGAATATGCAGGCGGCTATTCCGATATGCTGGCCCAGCGCGGGCATGGCTTTGCGGCCGCAAGCGCCCCCAAATCTCTAACCAGGAAACCTGCCGTTTCCCCCGGCAAACCATCGTCAGTAAAGCCCCGCCTTACTTTCAAAGACAAACATGCACTGGAAACCCTGCCCAAGCGCATGGCGCAAATTCAGGAAAAGATCAAAACCGTGCAGGCAAAACTGGCCGATCCCAACCTGTTTACCCGCGACCCGGCAGAATTTGCCAAATTGGCCGCCGGTCTGGAAACCCTGACCCGCGAACTAGGCGCATCGGAAACCCAGTGGCTGGAACTGGAACTGCTGCGCGAGGAACTGGAATAGCACCCATCAGTTAGAACGAGGCAGAAGAACATCGGCGCCATCCAGATCGCAAGCCTGTCCCGGCGTCAGGGTGAACCCCGTGGGGTTGCCCAGAGCATCAACAGTGGCGTTGATTTTGGTGCTCAATCCGCCTTTGCTGCGCCCGATGGCCTGGTCTTCGCCAGGTTTTTTTGGCCCCTGCACTGTGCTGGTGGGCGCGCACAATCGTGCTGTCAATCATCGCGTATTCATTATCGGCGTCACCAGCCAGGCGCCTGAAAAGATTCTCCCATACGCCGCTTTGCGCCCACCGCCCATAGCGGGTGTGAACCGCCTTCCACGCCCCAAACCGCTCCGGTAAATCACGCCATGGTATCCCGGCGCGATAGCGATACACCACCGCATCCACAAACAAACGATTGTCTTTGGCCGTTACCCCAACAGTGTCTTCCCGCCCCGGCAGAAAATCCTTGATCTGCTCCCATTGATCATCGCGTAGCGCATAACGTCTTGCCATCGGCCGGCCCCTCCACTATGGCCAACCCGTTATGAATCACACATACTACTGTTTGGGAATCCCCTAATTGAGGACGCGCCCTAAGCTTGGGAAACGGGTTAAAGCCTTTATTTTTCAGATAGTTACAACGCAACTATCTGAAAAATCCAGTTTTGGCTTACCGTTACTTACCGTTGTTTACCGGAGAGAATGTCATAATTTGTCACAAATGATCCGCACGGATCAGGCGCCGCTTACGGCTTTCTCAAACCATCTGCTTCAGGCATTGCCAGAACTCGTCTCCTCGTCAAACCCCTTTGAAGTTCATGGCAGCGCAAGATGAATTATAGTGTTTCTGGCGCTCAAATCCTGCACTCAAGAAATCAGGGACCAGAACGAGCTTTTGCGCCCATGCTCCGCCCGCAGTCTGGCCTCATAGGCGTTGTGTGTCTCAAAGGCGCCAAAATCCATGACAACCGAAGCGATGCTCGCACATTCCATGAGGTGGCGGGCGGCATGCCGGTACCGGCTGGACCGGCTCTGTTTCAGCGAGAAATCGATCATCGGCCTCAGCACGAGCGTTGCGGCGAGCGGGTGCTTGGCTGCGAGCGCCCCGGCAGCCCGCGTCAGTATCTCGTATTGGTCACCTTCCAGCTCACCCGCCCGCTGGGAAATGAGTGTGGCCGCCCGGTCGAGGGAAGGCCAGGACACGAGAAATGACAGCGATTGGAGAAGTCTCTTGGAACCCAGTGCGTAATCAAGCGCGCGCTCCTCAGCTTCGACGTCGTCGAAGTCGGGAAGCCGTTTTAGATAGGCGCGCAGATGCGGGGCCGACAGGAATCGCTCGAAGCACGACCAACGCACGGCCTGAGCCTCATCGGCCCGCCCGAGAGCCTCGAGCACATCGATCCGGGCGTCCTCCCACTCGAAATCCGGCCAATCCCGGCTACTGGCCTTCCGATGAACAGTAGCCTCAATGATCTTCAGGGCCTCCTCCGGACGGCCCGCCGCCAAAAGCCTCTGGGCAATATGGGCCGCGATTTTCGGCACCTTTCGGGTTTTTTCGTCGTACTGCCCGATAAAGGCATCGACGTCGCCTTGGGCGTCGGCTATCTCCATCAGCGCCAGGCGAACGGTGCTGACACGGGAGCGTTCGGCGATCTCGTCCTCGTAGATCGGACCACCCGATCCGTAGCCGATGGCGCGCCGCTCCTTTTCAGGCGGTCTCTGAACTGGCTCCCTGGAGAGCGCGATCATGCGCTGCTTCAGGTGCTCCAATCCTTCCCGTCCCAGAGGCGGGGCCAAAACGCTGATGAGGTCATCATACTGGCCGTAGTCGTTCCGGGTCAGTGCCTCGAAGGTCTGATCCGCCAGCTTGCACGGGTCGGCCTTGGCGGCTCGGGCAATTGCGCCGAGGTCTGTGCTGGCGGCGTGGAATATCCCGATTACCGTCCCGCTGCTATCGTCGCAGCGCGCGAAAATCGGGTTCGCCAGCGCCATGAACCGCCACATCAAGTCGAGCGCCTCGACGGCATCCGTTTTGGCAACCTGCTCGACGATGGCCCGGCGCTGCATTTCCAGGTCCTCCATGAGAACGCGCCGGTTCTGCCAATTGACGAACGCGCGCGACCGGCCAATCACCGTCAGCCGTTTGCGCACCTCTTTGGCGGCCTCGTCCGGGCTCTGCGCACCGGCAAGCTCAAGCCGAAGGCGGCGCTTGGCGGCGGCATCTCCAGTACTGATCTCGATCAGCAATTCGGCGAGGCGCTGGGCGCCGAGCGCTTCCAGGTTTTTAGTATTGAGTGTTTTCTTCGATGACATTGTTCATTCCATAGCGGCGCGGTCAGATGAAATACTACCACACCATCTGGCGCCTATGAGTCCAAATTTCCCAGCAGTTCACCATAGACGGCCTCGATCGCCGTGGCTTCTTCGTCGGTCAGTAGGGTGAACTCGCGTGTCCGCGCGCGCCGTGAGAAACGTCCGCCGTTCTGACGCAGAAGGCCGATCATCAGATCGAAGCGGGCGTCCGGCATCCCGGCGAACGCCTCTATGCGCCGCTTCGCCTGATCGTACCGCTGCAGATAGTCAACTTCGCGCGGCAGCGTTGTCCGAATCGTCTCGGCGACACATTCCGCCAGAAATTCCGCCTGGACCGTCGCATCGAAAAACCGGAACAGGCCGCGCGTATCATTCAGCACACGGATATTCAGTTGCGGCGTGGTTTCCCACTGGGTCAAAGCAAGGCGGGGCCGTGAGAAATGTTCAAGCACGGCGCGGTAGCGGGTGATGCGATCAAGGAAGACCGCGGACACCGGGAAGACCACACCCGGCGGATTGAAGCCGCGGCGGCCCATAACATGATGAACCAGCCAGCGATGCAGCCGTCCGTTGCCGTCTTCGAACGGGTGAATGAAGACGAATCCGAATGCAACAACGGCCGCCGTCACGACGGGATCAAGCGCGTGGCCGCCTGTCCCGGCGCGCTCCGCATAGGCGATGAGACCATCAATCAAGGCGGGCACATCCTGCGCGCGCGCACTCACATGATCGGGCAGCGGCGCATTGGTTTCGCGATCCCGCGTTCCAACAAATCCGCCCTCGATCCGCCAGCCAAGCCGCGTGAACCGGGCGTCACCGATGACCAGCCGTTGCAGCCGGAGCAATTCCTCCCCGGTCAGGGGGCGGCGTCCGGCTTCGCCGATGGCCTGGCCCCATCGCTGCAGCCGGTCCTGGGGGGGCCGCTCGCCCTCAATGACATAGGATGCGCGCGAATCCTCAAGCAGCAGGAAAGCGGCGGCCCGCGCCATGAGATCGGGCGCCGTTCGTTGCACAACCGCGCGCGCCTCGCCTGCCAGATCTGCGCCGAGAAGCGCGTTGAGCAGCGGTGTGCGCCGCACCAGCGGGCAGAAGTCCGGCGTGCCGGGCAGATTATTGCGGATGCGGTGGCGGGTGACGGTCTGGCCGGCAACCGCAAACTGCCGGTCCGGATCAAGGATGCCGGCATAAGCGCCGCAGGTGGCGTCAGGCAGATCAAGCCGCCGGTTCGTCAGCCATTCATAGAGGAACCACGTCCGCCGCGCATATTGCCCGGTCGGCACGGCGCGAACCCAGTCCTCAATCTCCTCCGGCGGAAGAACCTGGAACAGGGCGTTCAGCACGGCCAGGTCCACGCCCTCATGCCGGAGCGCAAATTCAATCTGACCGGCAACCGTGTTGTCAGGATTGTAGCGCGGCGTGAGGACGCGCCAGCGGCCTTCATGCCGGTAGGTGTGCCGGTCGCCGATAGCGACCATCTCGTCCGGCGGCGGGACGCGCAGGCCATACGCGGCGATCAATGCCGCATAGCCGGCCGGGCGCGTCCGCTCGGGCAATGACTCACCACAGACGGGGAGGCCATTCTCCGGTTCGGGGAGGGGATTGAGCATCTGAAAACCACGATTTTGATCTGAATTAATCGCCAAATTGGGAAATTCAGCTGAAAATCAATAACTCAACAATCGCTGAAAGGCGATGACTTTTTCTGAAAATATAGTATAATATATGATTATATCTGAAAAATAGTACTTTGCATGCCTCCACTTGACCATCACGGATACTCTAACACCTCTGGCTGAGCCTACCCGGCAACCGTTTTGCGGTCTTTATTTTGTTCTATCAATTGCCGATGTCTCAAGCCGAAGAAGGTACATAACCCGAGCGCGCCTCGCCATCGTTTCAGCCTTCGTTGGCCGCCCCCGGCGGCGTGAAGGTTCACCTATCTCCGGTGGATCATACTTGGCCTGCCACTCACGGACTAATCTCGGCGACCAACGCGGTCCCCGGAATCCAGGAATATAGGTGGCTGGAGGCAAGCTTTCAGGGCAATTACTCATACGGTTATAGATTGTTTGCCGCCTCAGCCCGAGTATCGCCGCCAGGTCCGCGACGGTCAGCCATCTTATCTCGGGTGAAAATTCGAGTGTCATGCGTCGACTCGAGTCTCATAATCTGGATCAATCGTCTGTACGCCGCCTATTCCACACGAGTTGCGCTTGCTTTCCATCCCCGGACTGGAACAGGGCGGCGCTGATGGGTTCCGGCAGGCTGGGATCGTCAAGACGGACACGCAGATAGTCCTTCGGGTTTTCGCCGCTGGAGCGCGCCGCCCAGGCGTCACCGATACGGGACTGACCAGCGAACACCCGGAACACCGGTGCGTTCTCATTGTCGCGATTATCGTTGGGGACCAGCCGCACTTTGGCGTTGATGGTCAGGGTACGGATGGAGCCGGTCCAGCTGCCATCCCTGGCGGGCGTAAATGTGCCGATCACGGACATGGCTTTAATCCTCCTGGTTTGTGGTTGACCTGGATTGAGATAAAGAGCGTCGCGCCGGGCGATGTTGTGCCACCTCGACAGACGCCTCGGGCGGCGCCTCCTTGCGCGCCTTGGCGAAGCCGCGGTCGCTTTCCAGAAAGCCCAACAGCATGAACGGGATCAGATCGGCGACGGATTCGGCCTCTCCATAGGTTGCGCGATAGATCGCCGCATAATCGCGAAGCGCCTGATTGAGATCAGGACCGACAGTGATAGTAATCTTGACCGGCGTCCGGTCGGGTAATTTGCCGAGTTTCAGTTCAGACATGGGTTTGCTCCTTTCACCCGCCATAGGGCCTGAGCACGAGATCCTTGTGGACGATCACGCGCAGCGGCCAGCCGGGGCGGATGGTGATGGTCGGCTGGATTTGCAAGTTTTTCTCGGTGATGCGCTGACCGGCCTGGTTGACATTCTGCTGCGCCGATTGCCGGATGGCGCGGACCAGATCGCTCTCCTCACCCCCGAGGCTGAGTTCGGTGCCTACGCCAAGCAGTGTCGATAGCATCACGCCTTTCAGAAGCCGCCAGGTGTGGTAATCCACCTTGTCTTCCAACCCGGCGTAACCGGCGGCGTCGGTGGCCGGCAGATTTTCAATCTGGATCGATGATCCATCGGGCATAATGATGCGCTGCCACACCAGCAGCGCGCGCGACTGTCCGAAAGCGATAACGCTGTCATAGGCGCCGATCAGCCGTGCGCCTTGCGGGATCAGCAGGGTGCGGCCGGTCACGCTGTCGTAGACATTCTCTGTCACCTGGGCGACGGCGAGACCCGGCAGGTCCGAGTTCAGGCCGGTGACGAGGCTGGCGGCGATGACGCTGCCCGCCATCACCTGCCAGGGCGAGGCTGGCGTCTGCAGCGCATGTGGATTGTAGATACTTTTCTCAACGGGCTGGTTGAGGAAATCGAGCTTGCGCTGCTGGCTATTCTGATCCCGCTCGGGGTCGAGATTGAGGCGGCTGGAATCTGTTGCGGGCGGAAGCTCGCCAGCCACTGGAATGCCTGCGGCCTGTTCCGCACCTGATGTGCTGACCAGGGCAGGCCGGGTGGCGATCTGGAAGAATACGCCGGCTTCGCGCGCCTTCTGAACCTGCTGGGCGAGGCGCTGACGCTCGGCCAATGCGTCCTGGCTGTGCTGGTGACCGACGACATCCATTTGGCAGAGGTAACGAAAATGTATGGCGGAAAATGCTTTTCGGTCGACGAGCTATTGCACCAGTGCACTCAGTGAAGCTGCAACCTAACCGCCGGTTCGAAAGTGCTCCTTGCCCGGCACTGCGTACCTAGCCCGCGCGGCCATCCTCCTCCATACCGGCGATGGTTTTGCCTGGGTCATCCGCCTTGCCGTGGATCTGCTTCCAGAAGGCAACGGATGCCGCCTTCTCGCCCTTACGCACCTGGCAGCCGCGCGCGGCCCACTGACGATAGGTTCCCCAGATGCCGCTGCCATACCCCCTCGCGTGGGCGGCGATCCAAAGGGCGAGAATATTGATGCCGCGGTAGCTCCTGGCCGACGCGATGTTCATCGGCCGGGCGATGGAAGAGCCATCATGATGCCACGGCATCTTCCAGCCGCCGGCGCCAGCCTCGATAGCGGCGATGATTTCATTGGTGATGCGGGTGTAGATGCCGGATCGGCTTTCGGTCATGGTCCAGGTCTCCGCGACGGGCCGGCCGGGAGCCTCTCTCCCATCCTTTCAATCCCGTCACCGGCCCCGCACGGGCCTCTTCCTCTCAGACGCACCAACCCCCCAGGACGGACGGGACAGGCGGGCCCCCCGGCTTATCCAAGGAGATCCTGGTAGCCGCCGCCGATCATCTTCCCGGCGCTGCGGATCTGCGGCGGGGCGGCTAACGGAGATAGTCTACTGCCCGTTCTTGCCCCGGGGTAGCCGACTCATTCTTCTGGATCGTCTCGACGGAAATCAGGCCCGCCCTGACCAGCGGCTCCAACTGCTGCTTCCTGCCGGCGTCGCTATCGCTGCGGAATTCAATGGGCAATTTGAAAGAGATCGATGCGCAGACGGGATGAGCGTCGTTATAGCTTTGCAATACCTTTTGAAAATTTGTCTTATTTGCATCCGAAGGATCATCGCAGCCAGCAAGCAGCGACAATGCAGCAGTGCAAATAACCAGATTCCAGTGAGTATTCATTAGCTCTACCACTATTTTCCGCACGCATCACATGATGTGACTAGAAAGTTAATTCACATGCATATGATAGAAATTTCACGAACAATTAATACGGTTGTTTGTGACATTATCACCTTATGTTTGACCTGCTCATCTCCTATTTATTCCACTAATGCGGGAGGCTGATTTCGAACCGGTCGAGATAATATAGAAACTCGAGATTCGGATGCCAGCCTCCGCCCTCATTGGAGGCCTCAAGGGATGCCGGGTTCGCAGCCCAAAAGCCAAATAGAGTTGATCAACTTCGTTTCCGATGCGCCTCATGCCCGGTTAATTTTTACGGAGCGGGTGGTGCAAGGCGGCGTGTGCGTCAGCCGTTGTACATTGCTGCCGAACCCCGGGGCGAAGATCGGCGCCGAACAGTTCACGGTCATCATTCACGAAGGCCCGCCGTTTGAGATGGAGTGGCGCCTGCCGGAGATGGACGAAATTGAGCACTGTCAGATCACCACCGGGGACCTCCATATCAATCCTGCCGATAGGCCAGTCTTCTTGCGCTGGACCAGTTCGCCACGGGTTTTGGTTATCGCGATGGAACAGACCTTCATCAATCAAATTGTGAGTGACGCCTTCGATGGAAACGCGCCTGGACTGCGAACCATGATCGGCGTTCGCAATCCGGTCATAAACGGTATGGCGGCGGCGTGGCGCCAGGAACTTGCCGAACGCGGCGCGGGCGGCAGGCTTTATATTGAAGGGCTGGGATCGGCGCTTGTTGTCCACATTTTTCGTGCTTATGGCGAGGGTCTCAGCCGTTCGCCGCCAGTGACCGGAGGACTCGGCGCGCTGCGCCTGCGGCGTGTCACAGACTACATCGAGGCGCACCTGTCCGAAGATATCAGCTTGCGTGACCTGGCGGCGGTGGCGGAGTTGAGTACGCATCACTTCGGTGAAGCGTTCAAGGCTTCCACGGGCACATCGCCACATCGTTACCTGATCGAACGGCGCATACACCGGGCCAAGGAATTGTTGCTCGGCGCCGATCATTCAATCGTCGAGATTGCGCTTGCTGTTGGGTTCGCCAGCCACAGCCACTTCACCGGCAATTTCCGGAAGCTGACAGGCACAACGCCGTCCCGCTTCCGGATCGACCGGCGGTGATCTACATGACGCCCACGGTAGCGAGGTATGGGCTCACCTACAAAATCGCACGGTTATCGTTGTCACCATCACTCCTGTTCAAAACCTTGACTCGTGAACTTCAACGTACGGCTATTTTCTGTAACCGTTCGCACAACATTGTCTGGCGTTCCATCTGGAACAGTCGCCTCGATCTCAAGGGTTACTGTGACCACGGCGCCAACCAATCCTGCGAGGTGCGCTATCACTTCGTCCGCAATGCGCCCGGCATCTCTGCCAACGCGCGTGGCGTCAAGTTTAACGGTTCCATAATAACGGCGCGGTTTTCCGGGGAGTGGAGGACTTTCAATAACAGCCCCCCCCAATGCCGATGTTCCTTCGTCAGAAACGCCCTCCGGTTGGCTTGCAGCCTCGGAACCTATTCCTATTGATGGGCGTGCTGATGCTGCATCGGCTTCCTGTTGTTTGCGCGCGGCGTCTGCCTGCACGACAAGGCCATCGCTTCCGTCGGGAGAGACATCGACCCGCTGGCCACACCTAAGGCCCCGGTACCTGCCGCTGGCTTCATCAAAGCTGTCAGCGTAAGCAAAGCTATCCTGATGCCAGAGAAGCAATCCAAGGCCATCCTGAACGGCGTCCGAAAGCACCTTTGGATCACGAAGGCGCGGAAGGTAAATATACCTGGCGAAATCCTCCGTAAGCTGACGAATCGAAACATGTGGGCCACGCCATAGTGGAATCTTGTCAAGCTCCATCCGGAGTCTTGTCCCCGCCAGCGCAGGCACAAAGAGTTCCTCGCTACGCAGCTTCTTGCTGGCTCTGACCGCCAAACCATCCTGGCCGGAAAGCCGGAATGCCTGCCATTGCACCGGGTCTTGCGGCTTCTCTTGAACAGGCACAAGCAGCCACTGATAAGCTTCGGGCATGCGCGCAACGACGGCCCCATCGGCCGCCTTCAATTGTGTTTCGGCCTGCCTGACCTGGTGAGGATCAAGGTTCAGGGTATCTTTCTCTTCAAGCACTGATTTCCAGGCGAGATGCCGCCGCACCGCTTCATCAAGATCCTGAAGCCGGGTTTGATCAACAGCGAGAAAAACCAGCGTGTTCTGATAAATGCGCGGCCCGCTGCCCCGCTGCTGCAGGATCGCCATTGCCGCAGCCTGCGCTTTGTTTGCCGCGTCCTTGGTGTAGGGATGATCGATACCCAGAACGACGAGGCGCGTTTCCATGTCGTCTGGAACATCCGCACCGGATTGCGGGACGGTATGAATGCGCCGGAAATCTCCCGTCGCTTTCAGATCGGCGCGCAAACGATCTTCAATTGCGGCGGCGACAGGGTCTGGATTGCGCTTATATTGCTCCGCACGGTCCTCGGCGAGCTTGGTTACTGTTGGCTGAGTGGAGTACCAGTAACGCGCGCCATCCTGATAAAGAAACGTTGCCGCCGTACTCAGGCGGCGCAGGGCATCGCCGAATACTGCGGGAGATTCACCCGGCATGACACAGCCAAGCTTAACCCGCCGGTCTTCAATGCCACGATTGGCGGCGGATGCGGTGGGCGCCGACCCCAGATAGATCGTTCGCGCCACACGGCGGCTTGCGGCGAATTTACCGAGATTTGGAACCTCGCCATCGATCCGGAGCGGCAGCGCGTTGGGTCCGTCGACGTCCTTCTCAATGATCGGTTTCCATTGGTCCGGCAGATACCGGGTCAATTCGTCGCGTACGCGCGGGTCGTCGATCGGAATGTTCGACGGCATGATCAATGGATTGCGGTCGCCTTTTTCCCACAGGCTATGGATTACCGCCGCCATCAGGCGCAGTACGCCGCGTGTGCGCTGAAACTTCACTAGCGTTGACCAGTCTGTATAAAGACGATCAAACACTTCAGGATGAATCGGATAGGCCGCCCGGAGCCGTTTCTCGTACTCCGAATCCCGGCACTCTGGCGGAAATTCCTGATGTTGCGTGCGGTAGAGATCAAAAAACGACCGTGCAATATTATCCCGCGCAGTAAATTGAGCCTTCTCGATCAAAGGCTCGAACAGGCGGCGGCGGACGATCTCGAAACCTTCCTCGGTGCTTGCTGGCGCCCAGGAAGATTCGACGCGGCCAATAACATTGCGAAGACGCGCCAGCGCCGCGCGGCCTCGCGCGCCGCCAACTTCTTCATCATCGCCTTGCGCATGCGGAGACGTTGCCGTGTCGGACGCAGGCAAGCTGATTACCAGCAGGCATTGTTTGGCGAGCTTCGCCGATTCGGTTAGCGCCTGGGCAAAGGAGAAATGCGTCTCGAAACTGCCGGCGGGCAAGTCGGATTCATCATGAAGCTGGCGCGCATAGGCCACCCACTCATCGATCAGGATAAGGCAGGGGCCATAAGTGTTCATAAGCTCGCGCAGCTTGTCGCCGGGGCTGGTGGCGCGTTCGTCATCGGCGCGGATCACATCGAAGGCGGGCTTGCCGCCCAATTGCCAGGCCAGTTCGCCCCAGAGTGTGCGGACGACCGTGCCATCCGCTTTTACAGATGGATTACCGGGTGAAATCTTGTTGCCGACAAGTACAACGCGGGTCACGCGCGCAGGCAATTTGGCCATGCCCGATTCCGCCAGAACGGCGTCGACGCCAAGCAGATCAGAGGGCGCGGCGCCGGAGAACAGATGATAGAGCGCCAGCATCGAGTGGGTCTTGCCGCCGCCAAAATTGGTCTGCAACTGCACCACGGGGTCGCCGCCGGTTCCGGCAAGGCGCCGCATGGCGCCGGTCAGAAGTTCCTTGAGGCTGTGGGTGAGATAGGTGCGGCGGAAAAATTCCACCGGCTTGCGGTATTCGTCCGAGCCTTCACCGATATGCACTTGCCAAAGGTCGGCGGCAAACTCCGCTTGCTGATAGCGGCCGCTGGCCACGTCCTTGTGGGGGGTCACCACTTCACGCCACGGCGTCAGCGTGCCAGTGACCTGGCTTTCAATGGCGGCGCCAACGCTCTTGCGGCGTTCACTGCGGGATTGCTCTTCGAAGATGAGGCGGCGCAATTCCATTTTCATCTTGCCGACTTCATCGGCCTCGGGCGCAGACACGGCAGTTAGAAGCCTGCTTACGGAATCGAGTGCGCGGTCGGCGTCGTCGCCGCTGAACGCCTTCTGGTGCGCCCAGTTGTTGCGGACATCGATCAGTTCATTGATCAGGCTGCGCTCCGCCTTGCCGAGAGTGTTGCGAAATACTTCACTCCATTTCCGGTCCATGATGACCAGTTGCACGGCGACATCCTGCAGCGCATCGCCCTTGCCGCCGGCCAGCCGCGTGTCGCGAACCAGTTCCTGCGCTTCGAATGCCCACTTTTCGCCATATTGCGCTTTCATCTCCCGCTCAACGAAGGGCCGCAGGCCCGATTTCAGAAGTTCAAGCGCCTTGCCGACCCGTTCCTGGTTGGTGATCGCCACGCCGTCAGCCTTTCCGCGCGCGTTTAGAGACTGCGGCGCCCGATTTTGACCTGGAGGGCAAGATACCCGTTTTGCCAGCGCTCAATTTGACCTTGGGTGGACGGCCGCCTTTTTTGCCGTTCTCTCTCGCCGCCGCCGCCTTACCGGGCGAACGGGCCGAACCCGCTTTCGCCGCGCGCTGGCGGTTCATCCATGCCTTTGTGCCAAGGAGACCGGCAAGAAGCCCCGGAACGCTGAGATCAACATCGAGCTTTTTCCAGTGCAGGCCAGCCCCGAGGCCGAGAATTTCGATGCCGGCAAGGGCGGCCTCATCAGCGCCTTCAAGGCCTTGCGCGTCCTTTGCGGGAAACGCGAAGGTGCAGCCATTCGTCAAATCGACGATGATGCGGCCCGTCTTGCGGTCATAGCGCGCGGATTTCGCGCGCGGCTCCTGGCGCAACACGGCCTCGCCGCGCTTTACCGCCTTCTCAATCGCCGCCGTCATGCGGTCACCCATGAATCCTGTTCCATTCTTCAAGCAGCCGGCCGTGCCCGGCACCCGCTTCCGCCATGATCCGTTTCAGCTCCGGGGCTTTAAATCCATTGCTCCAGACAAGCATTAAAGGATCCAGACGAAGCAACGCCTCAGCGCCCCTGCCGAAGACATGGACGTGAGGCGGGCTATGATCGTTGGTAAAGATCACGAACCGGAAGCCAAAAGCGCGATACACCGTCACCATGTCATATAACCTAACTGGGATGGGTTTTCAAGAGCCTCACACATCCAGCGCCGCCTGGGCAGGCGGCGGCTGATCGCCTTCGCGCGCCAGGCGGCTGATCTCCGGCCAGCTTTGCACCAGGCTGTTATAGGCCAGCGCCTCGGCGGCGCGCTTCTTGCGTTCGCATAGTGTGTAGAGACGATAGCACAGTTCGCGCGCCACTTCAGCTTTCACGCCAAGTTTGGCCAGCAACATGGCGGCGGCGTTTTCGCCGCCCGCATCTAATACGCGGATCAAATGATGCACCATCTCCCACACGGTCAGGCGCGTATCGGTGGCGGGGTCCCAGTTTTCGGGCAATTCGGCGGGCTTCAGCAGCCGGACCTTGCCAGCCTTTGAGCTGACAATGCCCGCCTCCACAAGACCGGTGACTGCGGTCACCTTGGCGCGGGCCAGAACATCGGCCACGCCGAACTCGCCCTCGGCGAAACCATATTGTTCGAACCAGGCCAGCGCCCAGCGGCTGCCGGCGTCAAAATCGCCTTCCTGTTCCGCCAGAACCTCGTCGAGCGTCTGGTTGATCAGCGCCAGCGCCTCGCGCACGGATAAAGATTTTCCCTCGGCGTCCATTACATTTGCATAACGGGTGTAGACCGCCATGCCGGGACCGATGGAGGCCTGCGCCAGATCAACCGGCGCGATGTTGCCGCGTTGCAGATGGGCGAGCGCGGCGGGCAATTCGGCTTTCAACGCATTGAGAAATTCACGGCGGGTTGCAGTTACGGCTGTGGCTGAGCGCGGACGGCAAACGAGGATGATGCTGGAGGCAAGGGCGTTCGTTCCTGAGCCGATCATGCGATTGGCAAGTTCAGTCCGCATAGGCCAAGTGCCAGAGACCGCGAAACCAGCATCGATCACAGCTTCGAGAAAAACATCCCAACCAGTATTTTTCGTTCCATCTTGACCATCCGTTTCGGACTGCTTGTAGGCATAATAAATCGTAGTGGGAAAGCCCGGATGCGTCTGTTCAGCGAGGCGATGCATCGCTGCGGTCATACCATCGAGAAAGAAGGCCTCTGCCTTCTCCTTACTGCCGTGGCGATAGGGCGTAGCCACCAACTCCTCAGCCTTAGGCACGGCAAGCGTGGTGAACAGGTCTGGGAAGACGGGCTGCAGTGAGCGGCGCAACCAGACATAGAAGAAGTCCGAAAGGTCTGCGTAGCCAATATTGTCGTAGTAGGGAGGATCGGTGGAGACGACACGATCGCGCGATGTGGACTGCGTTGACGCGTCAGCCTGCGATGACGTCGACAATCGATCTGACGCATACTGCGTTGGAAAGGAGATTTCCTGCGCCTTTACAATCTTCTCCAACGCGGCTCCGTAGTTCGCCAACCATTCGCCAAATACGTTCAACTCCGCATAATCCCAAGTCATTGGAATAGCTTGCCTGGCAAAGGTGTTCCGCGTCGCCTGCACAACAGGAATCCATCCGCAAACGGTGGAATTGAAATCAGCCAGTCTGCTAACCACAAACGCCAAATACACAGCCACCGCATCGGCGTAGGCTTGCGCGCCGGCGCCGCCTTCGCTCAAAGGAAGGTCATCCTGGGAGCGCGGACGTCCCGTCCGCCCATTGGCAGGCAGGATGCCTGCGTTCCCAGCCGCGCTGCTGAAGGCCCACTGCGAAGCAAGAGCGCACAGCCCGGCGGCAACCGGGTTCTGCTCGATATAGTCTTTCGCCGCCGCAAAGTGGCGTTCATCGCGAATGACCCTGTCAAAATACTCCGGCGCCCAGAACGCACCCTCGCGCCCCAGCGCCGCATTGGCCGCCTTCGCCGTGAATGACTTCCAGGAATGCAATATGCCGGAAAGCGTGTGGCCGTGCAAAGGCGTCGCCAACACGTGCACATGGGTCGGCATGATTATCCATGCGTGCAGCCGGTACCGTGTGCCATCGAAATGAAGCAGCGCGCCTTCCACCATGGCGGCGATGGCGGGGTCTTTCAGGCTCGCTTCGCCGTGCCCCCGGTCAAGCGCAGCTTCGATGCGGATGCGCCTTTCGCGGGCGGCCCCGGCCTCGGGAAGGCGTGCAAGCTCCTCACGCCATTGGCCCAGAAGCGCGGAAGGCAGACTATCGGCGAGACGGAAGGTGATGGACTGGGGACGCTCACCGGCCTCCCAGTGCGGAAGATAGCCGCGGGAATGCCATTCGGTTTGGGGAAGGTGCGGGCGGGACGCCCGCGCGCCCAGCGCGTCGGCCTTTACCTTCTCCCGCGCCTCCTGCACCAGATCGGAAAACGTTGTCAGGGCCACAAGCTGGCGGGGAGTGAAGAGGTCGCCATAGGTCTTGAGGCCGTAAAGCGGAGGCGAAAACCATCGAGGATTTTCCGGCATCGCGACTTCCGGTTTCCAGACTGGCTGCGCCATCAAGGCGATGGCTTCCATTTCCGGCGTTGGCGAAAGATAAACCCGTCCACGCTCGCCTTCGGCGACAATGGCCATCAGCCGCGCGCCCATGCGACCAGCGTTTGCTTCGCTATAGATGTGATTACTGGCAATCGGCGCGTCTGACATCACACATTTGAAATTCGCGCCGCGCGACAGTTTCGTTCCGTTCTTCGCCGCCTCGGCATCCTTCGGCTTGCCCACCTTCACCGTGAAACGATAGGCCGGGAGTGCGGGCGTCTCGCCCGCTTGCGGGCTGGAAGCCCGCGCTCCCAGGATCACCGGCTCGACATAGGCCTCCTTGCCCGGCTTGGTGGACAGCATGAAGGTGGAGGCGAGCGGCACATCGACATTGGCAAAGGCCGGATTGGGGCTTTTCACCGTGCGCGCCCACAGCCAGGCGATAACGGTCAGCTTGCGGCCCTCATATTTTTTCAGGTCTGGCCGCTCGGCAACCATCTCCGCCGTGATCTCCATCTGCGGGTAAAGATGCCCGATGCGCTTTTCGGCCTCGCCGCGCATCCACTGGCCGTAATAGCGCACATCTTCGGCCAGCCCCTGCGCGCCGCGCCACGCCCGCAACTGACCATGTTTCGCTTCCTCCCGCGCCGCCGGATTGACCGGCGGCTGGCCTGCGAATTTCGGCGGGATTTCGATCATCGCCTTGTTGATCAGCACCGCCACCGGGTTGAGATCGGAGGCGTGGGCCTCCAGCCCGAGCCGCTGCGCCTCCAGCGGCAGCGCGCCGCCGCCCGCGAACGGATCATGGAAGGCGGGCAATTTGTGCCGGTCAAACAGTTCCCTGGCGCGGGGATGATCGATGTTCTCGACGCAAGCGCGCCGCCAGCTTTGCCAGATTTCGGCGCGCGCGCGATCCAGCACCACTTCATTCGTGGTGTTCTCCCACTTGACCAGATCCTCGATGATGCGGAACAATCTCTGGCGCTCAATGTCCGCCGCCGCTTCTTCGAGCGTTGGTTCCGGCCCTGCCTCCGGCACGGCAACCGCCTCGCCGCCCGTTGCCGCCTCGAATGCCGCCACGCGCGCGCCCCAAAGCTGCAGCCGCTTTTTCAGATCGCGTTCCGCCGCGCGCCGGGTCGCGGGATCGCCCAGCAGCGTATCCACATAGCCGGACGGATCATCCACCATCTGCGCAAAAATCACCGCCCGCGCCGCCGCCAGCGGCCGCCGCGCCCACCATAGATGCAGCGTGCTTGGGTGCCCATGCCGGATCGATTTTTCCCGCGCCGACGCCACATTGATCGCCTCCAGCGGCAACGCCACTTCGATGAGTTTCTTTTTTGGGGTTTTCATAAGCGGCGTTACTTCTTTCATGACGGCGCGCCGGCCTTTGCCAGCAATTCAGAAAATTCATAGTTCACACTGGCGGCCGCAAAATCCGGCTCGCGCTGGAACGGCTGGCGGACATAGTGAACGCGGTGTCCACCATCGGGCATGAACTCGACGATTCCCAGAATAAAATCATCGGGCTTGTTGAGCGAGTAAAGTATTTCATTGCGCGTGACGGTGATGGTGGCGGCGCCCGACACGCGGCCCTTTACTTCGATGAAGCGCAAACGCCCTGTGCCCGGAATGGCGCTTTCAATATCATAACCAAGCTTTTCCAACTCGCGGTCAACCGGCGCGAAGCCAAGGCCGCGTTCCACCTCCATGATGATGGCGCGCGCCCTTGCCGCGGCGATCTGGGTATAGATGGGCGTGGCTGATGCTTGCTGGGTACCACCAGTCATCAGCGCCATCAGGCCGGCGGGCACGACAAGTACGCCGCCCAGCACGACGGGCGGCAAGGGGGCGATCTGCCGCTCCCGCCTGATTTCGTCCATGCGTTTATCAAGGCGGCTGGCCATGGCGTCGGCGCGTTTGCGGGCTTCGCCGGAATTAAGCCGCGCATTCAACTTGCCGGAAGCTTCCTGCGCCTTGAGCTGTTCGGCGCGGAAGTCCCAATAATTGATTTCCTTGGTCAGCCGGTCCTTCACCGCCGCTTCGGTTTTGGCGAGCAGCGCCAGTTTCCTGCCGCGCACCTCGGCCACATGTTCCGGCACCACATGGGCGATGGCGTGTCCCTGGGCCTGCGCTTCCAGATTCTTGCCAATCCAGGCGCATTCGGGCGTTGCTAGAAGCGCCGCGGCGTCAGGCTCATCCTCCCTGCACGGACGGTAATCAAGATAGGGCGCGTAATTGAGATGACGAGCCGTACCCGCCTCATCGATTTCGACGAACAAAAGACGCTTGGAAATGATGCGGCGATCGCCGCTTTTCGTCAGGCTGCCATCCTGGATGGAATGCTCCAGGAAAAACAGCACCCGCGGATGCGTTCCCGTATCGCGCTCATCCACCAGCACGGCACCGCGCCGCAGCAACTCGCTGTGCCGTTCCAGCGTCAGATCGATGGTTGCATCAAGCAAGGGATGGCCAGGGCACACGAAGGCCGCCAAGGGCTGCCCGGCGGGCGCCACCAGCGCCTTGTCGAAAGCAATGCGCTCGTAACGCGACAGCACCGGGTCGCCGATGCCGGTCAGGCGATCCCGGTTCCGGATGGGGGCCGGAACATTCGTAACTTCAAAGCGGCTTGGTTCGCGTTTTTTAACTGTTCCGCCCAGCCGCTGGAAGGCCTCGAGGAAAAACGATTCAATATAATGGGGTTGCAGGCGGCGCGCCTCGGCCCGCTCCATGTCTTCGCGGATTTGCCAGACCTTGCTGGCGTCCATGGCGTCGTGCGCCAGCGCATTGTCTTCAAGAAGCTCTTGCAGGCTCTCGCGATCAAAGGCATTTTCGACCACCTGCGTCAGGCGCGCCCGCACGTCAGGCTGCTCGCCATAGCGGATCGCATCGATCAGCAATTCGCGCAGCGGCCTGCCGTCAAACTGCAGCTTGCCCAGCACGTCGAAGACCTGGCCGCCCAAAGCGGCGCGCGCCTGTTCAAGTTTTTCAAGAAGCTTGAGATAAACCTCGCCTTCGCGCGTGCCCTCGGCGACAAGGTTCCAGAGGTGGCACACCTCGGTCTGGCCGATACGATGGATGCGGCCAAAGCGCTGCTCCAGCCGGTTCGGGTTCCAGGGCAGGTCGTAATTGACCATCAGATGCGCACGCTGAAGATTGATGCCTTCGCCCGCCGCGTCAGTCGCCAATAAAACCTGAACCTCTGGATCGTGCTTGAAGGACTCCTGGGCCTTCAGCCGCGCCTCACGCCCCATCCCGCCATGGATTGTGACCACAGCCTCACTGCGCCCCAGCAGGGTCGAAATCCGCTGCGCCAGATAGTTCAGCGTGTCGCGATGCTCGGTAAAGATAACCAGCTTCTGGTTCGGCGATGGCTTGGGCTTGGGCGTTACAGGGACGCCAGAGTCATAGGGGCCGGGGTCCTCGGCGAACCCGTTCCTGATCGCGGCAGGCGTGAAAATCTCGCTTAGGAGCGAAGCAAGCTCGCGCCATTTGCGGTCCTCGCCCCCACGGCGGATGGCCAGCGCCATAGTTTCGAGATGTTTCAGGGTTTCGATTTCTATACGAAGTTCAGCGATGCTGCGCGCCGCGGTGGCCTGGTCAAGGATTTGGTCCTCGGCGTCTTCCAGTTCCTTGTCGGGTGCGTCTTCGAAATCCTCGAAATCTTCGGCTTCGAGGTCCGGTAGTCCAGCGCGCATTGCAGCGAGCACGTCACCGCCGCGTTGCAGGGTTTCCAGCTCCCGCATGCGGCTTTCCAGACGCTCGCGGCGGCGGCGCAAAGACTGGTAGATGGCCTCCGGCGAGGATGCGAGGCGGCGCTGCAGGATCGTCAGAGCGAAGCCAACGGTTCCGGCCCGTTTGTCGTTTTCCAGCGCTTCGGCGCGATTAAACTCCTCGCGCACATAATCGGTGACAGATTTATAGAGGGCTTCTTCGTGGCCGGAGAGCTTGTATGGAACGGTGTAGGCGATCCGTTCCGGGAAAAGCGGGGTGGCGTCGAACTTAAGCAAATTCTCCTTGACCATGCGGCGCATCAGGTCGGAGACGTCGGCGGCGTGCACGCCGTCGCGGAACTTGCCCTCAAACCGATCGCCATCCAGCAAAGCCATGAATAGCTGGAAGTCTGCTTCCTTGCCGTTGTGCGGTGTGGCCGTCATCAGCAGGAAGTGACGGGTGAGTGAAGAGAGCAATTGCGCCAGCCGGTAGCGCTTGGTGTATTTGACCTCGCCGCCAAAGAAAGTGGCGGACATTTTGTGCGCCTCGTCACAGACGATGAGGTCCCAACGGCAATCAGGCGCCTGCAGCTTCTGCTGCACGTCTTCGTTTCTCGACAGCTTGTCGAGACGCGCGATTACCAGATTCGTCTCAACGAACCAGTTGCCGGTGCGAGCCGACTCGAGTTTGTCGTTGGTCAGAATTTCAAAGGGCAGATTGAAACGCCGGTAGAGTTCATCCTGCCACTGTTCAGCGAGGCTGCCAGGACAAACGACCAGGCATCTTTGCAGATCGCCGCGGGCGATCAGCTCCTTCATCAGCAGGCCCGCCATGATCGTCTTGCCTGCGCCGGGGTCATCGGCCAGGAGAAAGCGCAGCGGTTGCCGTGGCAGCATCGCTTCATAGACTGCCGTAATCTGATGCGGGAGCGGCTCGACCACCGATGTGTGGACTGCCAGCACCGGGTCGAACAGGTGTGCGAGCTGTATGCGCTGCGCCTCAGCCGCTAACCTGAACAGCGCGCCATCACCATCGAAACTCCATGGCCGGCCCTGCTCCACGACTTCAATGCGTGGCTCATCATGCCGGTAGAGCAGCTCGTTTGCGACCTTGCCTTCGGGTGTTTTGTAGGTGAGTTCCAGCGCGGCTGAGCCGTGCCATTGAACATTCACGACCGTCACCAGCCCATTGGGCAGGACGCCGCGAATAGATGCGTTAGGTTTCAAATCTTCGAGTTGAGCCATCTCACGCATCCTCGCGATGAAGCATCGTCAAGAGCTCGGGCGCTTCACGATTCAGGAGAACAATCTGCTGATCTTGGGGCCGTCGCGCCGTGGGATCGGTGTCGAGTCCAAGGCGTTTGAGCGCGTAGTAGAGAAATGCCCGGCGAACACTGATTTTGGTGCAGCTACCGCGCATGCCGTAGTCCAGGGCGATCACCTTCTTCTGCGTGTAGGAAAGCTCCGGGTGCGGACCGATCTCCAATGTGACGTGCTCATGCCAGGCGGCGTCGGTCTTGGGATCGCTATCACTGGGACGTGTCGCACGGGTTTCCAAAATTCGTGAGAGCAGAAAGTCCTTAAACGTTCCGCTGATTTCGCAGAAGCCACGGGCATGCCAGCGGAAGCCGTCAAATCCGATGGCGTGAGGAGCTATCCATCGCCATCCTGGTTCAGGCCGTGAGAGTGACTGGTAGTTGATCTCGATGGCTTCATATCCGCGGATGGCGGAGATGATAGTTCGCAGAACAATGGCATTGACCGATTTTGCTGGTGCCGGTGTGGTGTCGAAGGGTGGAAACTGGCCGATCCAGGTTTCCGACATACCGACGATTTCGTCGGCAACAGACTTGATCTGAGAAAGATAGCGGCCTGCTTCCGGCTCTAGGAATCGGGCCTTAAACCCTGGCGCGCGGACATAGGCTTTAGCGCTTTTGTCATAGGCCATGTTGGCTGAGGCCATATCCAGATAACGTTTTATATCTGCAGATGCCTGCTGGACCGAAACACCGAAGGTGTCGATCAGATCGCTGCGGTTGATATGGCCTTCCCAGAACAGCCGGAACTCAATGAACTCAAGCCGACGCTCTACACCCCACCGTATATTGCCTTTAGATTCGGCCACCTTGGAGTCCCCACTTGGCGCAGATACATCTAGCTGCTAGATAAAGCAAGTTTCTAGACCCATTTTCAGGATAGCGCGGTATTCTGTCGAATTCAACCCGGATGCGCGCTTAATGTAATATACCGCTGACGCGATGGGTTCCGGTTCTGATGCCGAAACGGCGCGGGTCACCATGCTGGCCTACAAGTGCTTAGAAACACGATATGCGAAAATTATTGCAAAGGTTTCGTTCAGGATATCAAGCCTTCTCGGAACATGATCCACGGGGGGCGTGAATGAGTCCGAAAGGCCCTACTAGCGGCGCAGGAGTTTTGCCAGCAATGCGCAAGGGTCTGCTTCAAGCGCTTCCGCGATCTCGACGAATTCGATAACATCCAGCCGACGCTCGCCACCCTCGTATTTAGCGACGAAGGACTGCGGACGGTTGAGCCTTGCGGCAATATCCACCTGAGTCAGCTTCTTGGCTTTACGAACGCCAGCGAGCAATTCTTGCAGTCGTCGTTGCCGTGGCGAACGGAGCATTTTGGGCATATAAACCGGCTAATAAATTTGAGGCCGGTTCTTCCATTAATCCCGATTTCGGATTATCCCATATTAGGATATTATCGAGCCGCAAAAATTGACAAGTTCAGGAGGGACCGATAATGACCGAACTTGACCCAGATGTTGCGGATGATGTGCCGTGGTCAAACGAAATCACACTCTATGACGAGCAACATTTCGTAACCTACATTCGGCTGCTGGACGCGGAAGCGGATAGCGCCGACTGGCAAGAGGTGGCGCGGATCGTTCTACATCGCGATCCAATGGCTGAGCCTGATCGCAGCAGGCGCTGCTGGGAGGAGCATCTAAAACGGGCGAAGTGGATGACCGAACATGGCCATAGTCAGCTACTTATGGCGGCAAGGGATGCACGAAATCCCAAAGATGGGAAAATGTATTAAGCCGGGGCTGGCCGTCAATCTGGAACCGATGGCCAGAGTTGATCGACAAAACCCCGTTGCGTAAGGCACAACGCGTGATCAAGCGGTCTAAAAATCGGGGGACTGACCACAAGGCATGAGTTCGTTGAGGCGGGCGTTTGGCTACATTGACGCGATCTTGTGCATGAAGTCAGCGATATAAGCAAAGGGATTGCCCCTACTAAATTTGCAGGACTCGATGATGAAGTAGATGGTGGCGGCGCGCTCGCTGCTAGCTTTTGATCCAGAATCGCGGGCAGGTAAGCGCGTTAACTACTCAAACCTGTTGGTGCGCTCCCGCTCTCTTTCCGCCTCTTGTTTTTCTTCCGAGGCAATAATTTTCTCAAATTTTTCTTTTTCCTGGGAAATGACTTCGCACAAGAATTTATCCTTTTCTGGATTAAGCTCATCAATCAGAGGAAGCCTTCGTCGTATTATCTCCGCCCGTGAGCCTGACCAACTTGTCGGCACGAAATTACCCAGGTAAATTTTAATTACGGCGCTTTTGTCTGTTGAACGGGCAAATATCTGCTTTGCCAGTTCTGACAAGGAAACAACTATTCGGTCTTCGCTTTCTGGTGATTCAGATTTTTCAAATGGGCCGCATACCTCTGCAGCAAAAAGACACCGATCCGATGGTGACCTGTCACACCATTTCAGAATTGCATCGTCCGATGCTTCCCTGATTGGGGGTGCTTGACGCTCATCACCGCCCCATGTCACGGCAGCCTGTGATATTCCACTTTTTCGGAGTTCAGCTCCGCAAAGGCGTGCAATCAGCTCCCTTGCCTGAATATCTGTGAGGCGTTGAACTTCTTCAATTGTGACAGAGAAAAAAGGATGCATAGTCTCACCGTACTTCACTGCAAATGCCCCACGGACTTGTCACATGACTTGTCTGTTGGTTTGGGCCAAGATTCCTTCATCGCTTTCCACTCCTCCCAGCCCTAGAAATATTAGCGGAAAACTCTAATTATAAACGATCCCGTTTTTTGGGTCTCGAATCACCCGCGTCAATGTGAAAAAGTCTGGCTGCTCTGAGATTCTATCCCATGCACCTATCCCAACCTGCCTGCAAGCCTGTGGGACCGGAGATGGCTGTATCTCTTTAACATCTCGATCGAAAGATGACCGGAAATGGCCATGATCTCATGGTCGCGAAGATCAGTGTTCTCGAATAACCGGCTGACGGCTTCATGCCGGAGGTCGTGCCAGCGAAGATCAGGAAACTTCTCTTCCTTCACCGAAGCCCGGAATGCGTGTCCGATTGCGCGCGGTGTTTCGATCAGCAGAACTTTTTGCTTCCCGATGGCGGTGACGCCCTTCGGGAGGAGAGAGCGGAACGCCTTAACGGCTCTCGTGCTCAGCGGAACGCGCCGCGACCGGTCATTCTTGGTTCTTGGCAAATCGGCGTGGGGATGCGGCCCCCTTAATTCAACGCGGTCCCATGTCAAACCAGCCAACTCCGCCTGCCGCATACAGGTCTCTATCGCGATACGCACCGCAGCTCCCAGCCACTTCGAATTTGACGCGCCGCAAGCCTTATAGAGCCTCTCCTCTTCAGTATTACCATCTTCATCAGGGTGCGGATCAAGCCGGCGGTCCCGTCCATTATCGAGTGATGGCCGTACGCCGCGTACGACGGGGTTATCGAGTGGAACCTTGTGAATCAGTGACCACTGACCATAGAGATGTGAGATCAGATTAAGCCGGTGTACGCATGTCTGCGCTGAGAAAGCGGCATCTGGACCGATCTGCCCGCCATCTTCGGCATTGTCTTCGTCCAGGACCTCCCGGCGCCAGTCGATCAGGTCCCACGGATGCAGTGAGACCAGCGACCAACTGGCAAACCTGCTCGCTTTCCAGTAAGCCACCTGAGCTAGCTTGCCCTTCGCTGATCTCGGGGTATTTGGAACTATGATCTTTTCGTACCATTCAAGAGCGTGAGAGAATGTCATGTCACGCGCTTTGCTAACGTCGAGGGATTCCTCGCCGGTGACCTTGCCTTCCATGATGCGGGCCCAGTCAGCAGCCCCGCGCCGCGTCTCGAAAGTCTTTGTTTCGGAGACGCCATTGCGCCGGACTCGAACGCAAAACTGATGGGGTCCGCGCTTCCAGATCGTAGCCATGCGACACCCTATAATTGAGTAGAGTGTCACATTTTGTCACAAAAAATGCTATATAAATCTGAGCATAGATATAAACTATTGATTTTACTGGAGCGGGTGAAGGGAATCGAACCCTCGTCGTAAGCTTGGGAAGCTTCTGCTCTGCCATTGAGCTACACCCGCATGGTTTTTACCTAACATGGCTGTCAGGATTTGGAAACCGGCTTTGCTGCCGGAGCATGCGCTTGTCATATTTTCACGAAACAGACGAAATTACCCCGGTTTCCCGTGTACGTTCTCTTGCAGTGCGGCAAAAATCGCGCTACTAGCCATATAGTTAACACTATAGCTCAGATCAGCGGAGAAAAATCATGGCGCGCAAGAAAATTGCCCTTATCGGCGGCGGACAGATTGGCGGCACGTTGGCCCTATTGGCTGGGCTGAAAGAGCTGGGCGACATTGTAATCTTTGACATTCTGGAAGGCCTGCCGCAGGGCAAGGCGCTGGATATTGCGCAATCCAGTGCGGTTGATGGTTTTGACGCGAAAATTGCCGGCGCCAATACCTATGCGGGCATCAAGGGGGCCGATGTGGTCATCGTGACCGCCGGTGTGCCGCGCAAGCCGGGCATGAGCCGCGACGATCTGCTGGGCATCAATATCAAGGTGATGGAACAGGTCGGCGAAGGCATCCGCAAATATGCCCCCAAGGCCTTTGTGATCTGCATCACCAATCCGCTCGACGCCATGGTCTGGGTGCTGCGCGAAGTCAGCGGCCTGCCGCAAAATATGGTCATTGGCATGGCGGGTGTGCTGGATTCCTCGCGCTTCCAGTATTTCCTGGCGGAAGAATTCAATGTTTCTATCAAGGATGTCACGACCTTCGTGCTGGGCGGCCACGGGGACACCATGGTTCCCCTGACCCGTTATTCGACAGTGGGCGGCATTCCCCTGCCCGATCTGGTGAAAATGGGCTGGATCACCGCCAAGCGGCTGGAGCAGATTGTCCAGCGCACCCGCGACGGCGGCGCGGAAATTGTCGGCCTGCTGAAAACCGGTTCGGCATTTTATGCACCGGCGGCCAGCGCCATCGCCATGGCGCAATCCTATCTGGGCGATCAGAAGCGCCTGCTGCCCTGCGCCGCGCATCTGACCGGCCAGTACGGCGTGAAGGATCTGTATGTCGGCGTGCCGGTCATTATCGGCGCCAAGGGCGTGGAGCGGGTGGTTGAAATCAAGATGGACGCCACCGAAAAGAAAATGTTCGAAAAATCTGTCGCTGCTGTGCGCGATCTCGTTCAGGCCTGCAAAAAGATCAGCCCGAAACTGGGCAAAAGCGGGAAAAAATAAATCCGCGATCCTAAAGGGAAAATGAAACGTCAAGCTTTCATGGTTAGGGTTCATTAACCAAAATCATGGAAGTTGGGGGAAGGGGCCAGCAGCGAGAACTAGGCTTCGCATCTCTTGCCGCCGCCTGTTTGCGGAGGCCAGGGCTTCGAAGAAGTGGTTGGCGTGTGCGATTATTTGACACGGCTGCCCCAAACTATGGACCCCTGATGTTATGAATATTCACGAATACCAGGCAAAACAGGTACTTAAGGGATTTGGCATCGCCGTTCCGCGTGGTGGCGTTGCGTTCACCCCCGATGAGGCGGTCAAGGTCGGAAATGCGCTGCGCACCCGAAGCTGGGTGATCAAGGCGCAAATCCATGCAGGCGGGCGCGGCAAGGGCGGCGGCATCAAGGTGGTCAAATCCATCGGTGAGGTCAGCCTCGAAGCCGAACACATGCTGGGCATGACCCTGGTAACGCCGCAAACCGGCCCCGAGGGCAAAGTCGTTCACCGCATCTATGTCGAGCAGGGCTGTGACATTGAGCGTGAACTATATCTGGCGCTTCTGGTGGATCGCAGCACATCGCGCATCGCCTTTATCGCATCGACCGAAGGCGGCATGGACATTGAAGAGGTCGCCGCAAGAACACCCGACAAAATCATTACCCTGACGGTCGACCCGGCGGCTGGCGTACAGCCGCATCATGGCCGGCGCATCGCCTTCGCACTGGGACTTGATCTTGATCTGGCGCGGCAATGCCAGGATCTGGTGGAACGGCTGTACACCGTATTTCAGGAAACCGACGCCAGCCTGATCGAAATCAATCCGCTGGTAGTGACCAAGCAGGACAATCTTATCTGCCTCGACGCCAAGCTGAACTTTGATGCCAATGCGCTGTTCCGGCATCCGGAAATCGCCGGTTTGCGCGATGCGTCCGAGGAAGACCCGGTGGAACTGGAAGCGTCCAAGCGCGATCTGAACTATGTGAAGCTGGATGGCGAAATCGGCTGTCTGGTGAATGGCGCGGGGCTTGCCATGGCGACCATGGACATTATCAAACTATATGGCAGTTCACCCGCCAACTTCCTGGACGTGGGGGGCGGCGCCGACAAGGAAAAAGTCACCGAAGCTTTCAAGATCATTCTGCGCGATCCCAATGTGAAGGCTATTCTGGTCAATATTTTTGGCGGCATCATGCGCTGCGATATTATTGCCGAGGGCGTGGTGGCGGCGGCCAAGGAAGTCAGGCTTTCCGTGCCGCTGGTGGTGCGCCTGGAAGGCACCAATGTGGAACAGGGTCAGCAAATCCTGGCGGATTCCGGCCTGCCGATCCTGTCCGCGCATGATCTTGCGGACGCTGCTGAAAAAGTTGTGGCCGCTGTAAAAGGAGCCAACTAATGGCCGTGCTTGTTGATAAAAAGACCCGGGTCATCTGTCAGGGCTTTACCGGCTCGCAGGGTACCTTTCATTCCGAACAGGCAGTTGCCTATGGCACCAAAATGGTGGGCGGCGTAACGCCTGGACGCGGCGGCATGCGGCACATCAATCTGCCCGTGTTCGATACGGTTGCCGAGGCCGTGGAAAAAACCGCAGCCAACGCCAGCGTCATTTATGTGCCGCCGGGTTTTGCCGCCGATGCCATTCTGGAAGCCATTGATGCGGGCGTGCCGCTGGTGGTGACGATTACCGAAGGCATTCCGGTGCAGGATATGGTCAAGGTGAAACGCGCGCTGACCGGCACCAGGACGCGCCTGATCGGCCCCAATTGCCCGGGCGTTATCACGCCGGGTGAATGCAAGATCGGCATCATGCCGGGCCATATTCACAAACGCGGCAGCGTTGGTATTGTTTCGCGTTCGGGAACGCTTACTTATGAGGCCGTGGCGCAAACCACCGCTGCCGGCCTTGGACAAACCACCTGCATCGGCATTGGCGGCGATCCGGTGGCGGGCACAAATTTCATTGACTGCCTGGAAATGTTTCTGGCCGATCCCGAAACCCAGTCGATCATTATGATCGGTGAAATTGGCGGCTCCGGCGAAGAAGAAGCTGCGGAATTCCTGATGCGCTCCAAAATCAAAAAGCCGATGGTGGGCTTTATTGCCGGGCGCACCGCACCGCCGGGCCGCCGCATGGGCCATGCAGGCGCGATCATATCGGGTGGCAAAGGCGGGGCCGAAGACAAGATCGAAGCCATGCGCCGCGCCGGTATTATCGTGGCGGATTCACCCGCCGCACTTGGCGTAACCCTGAAGCAGGTGCTGAACGGGTAATTTGTATCATGGGATCAGAGAAAGGGGTGCGGACGACATCCGCCCGGGAAATGATGACAAATGAAAGCGAAAACGAAATTTTTGAGCAGAGTTCTTTTCTGTTTGGCGCCAACAGCGCCTTCATTGAAAAGCTGTATGCCGATTATCAGGCCAATCCCGCATCGGTTGACGCAAGTTGGCGGCAGTTTTTCGCATCTCTGGGAGAAACCAATGGCGCGCTGAAACAGCCCGCATGGCAGCGCCCCGACTGGCCGCCCATTGCCAATGGCGAACTGGTCAGCGCACTGGACGGCAACTGGTCCGTGCTGGAGTCCGAAATTACTGCGAAGGTCCGCGCCAGCAAACCCGGCGCCAGCGAACAGGAAGTCAACGCCAGTGCGCAGGATTCCATCCGCGCCATCATGCTGATCCGCGCCTATCGTATTCGTGGCCATCTGAAAGCGACGCTGGATCCGCTGGGGCTGGTCAAGCCCGCCGAACATCCTGATCTGGAACCTGCCACCTATGGCTTTGGCGAAGGCGATATGGACCGGCCAATTTTCATCAACAATCTTCTGGGCCTGCAAAACGCCACTGTACGGCAAATTCTGGAAATCGTGCACAAGGCCTATTGCGGCCATATCGGCGTTGAATATATGCACATCTCCAACCCGGAAGAGCGGGTGTGGATTCAGGAACGCATCGAAGGCGCGGACAAGGAAATCAGTTTCACCCCGCAGGGCAAGCGGGCGATTCTGGGCAAGCTGATCGAGGCGGAGCATTTCGAAGGTTTCCTGGCCAAAAAATATACCGGCACCAAACGCTTTGGCCTGGATGGCGGGGAATCGCTGATTGCCGCGCTGGAACAGATCATCAAACGCGGCGGCGCGCTGGGCGTAAAGGAAATCGTCATCGGCATGCCGCATCGCGGGCGGCTGAATGTGCTGACCAGCGTCATGAGCAAACCCTATCAGGAAGTGTTTCACGAATTCAGCGGCGGATCATCGACCCCCATGGACGTGCAGGGTTCCGGCGATGTGAAATATCATCTGGGCACATCGGCGGATCGTGAATTTGACGGCAATGTGGTGCATCTGTCGCTAACCGCCAATCCGTCGCATCTGGAAGCGGTTGATCCGGTGGTGCTGGGCAAGGCGCGCGCCAAGCAGGAATTGCACGGCAACAGCCGCGACGCGGTGCTGCCCCTGTTGATGCATGGCGATGCAGCGTTTGCCGGCCAGGGCATTGTGGCCGAATGTTTTGGCCTGTCCGGCCTGAAGGGTCATCGCACCGGCGGCACCATTCATGTGATCGTCAATAATCAGATCGGCTTTACCACCGCGCCCCATGCCAGCCGTTCGTCCCCCTACCCTTCCGATGTGGCGAAAATGGTGATGGCGCCGATTTTCCACGTCAATGGCGATGATCCCGAAGCGGTTGTCTTTGTGGCGCGTCTGGCGACCGAATACCGGATGACATTCCACAAGGATGTGGTCCTGGATATGTTCTGCTACCGCAGGCACGGGCACAATGAAGGCGACGAACCATCCTTCACCCAGCCGCTGATGTACAAACTGATCCGCAATAAGCCAACCACATTACAGCTATATTCCAAACGGCTGATAGATGAAGGCAGCATCAGCGAAGACGAATATGCGGGGATGGCGGAAAAGTTCCGCAGCCATCTTGAGACGCAGTTTGAATCCGCCGCCAGCTACAAGCCCAACAAGGCCGACTGGCTGGAGGGTAAATGGCAGGGGATGGACATTGCCAAGGGCGATGTGCGCCGGGGTGAGACGCATATACAACCAAGTTGCGTAAAGATCATCGGCAACGCGATCACGACTTACCCCGCCGGTCTGAATGTACATCGCACCATTCAACGGCTGCTGAAAGCCAAGGCCGATATGTTCGCATCCGGTCAGGGTTTTGACTGGGCGACGGCCGAGGCAATGGCGTTCGGTTCGCTGACCCTCGAAGGCTATAAGGTGCGTCTGGTCGGGCAGGATTCCGCACGCGGCACCTTCAGCCAGCGGCATTCCGTACTGGTCGATCAGGAAAATGAGCGGCGCTATATTCCGCTGAACCATATCAGGGAAGGCCAGGCGCGTTTTGAAGTGATTGACAGCATGCTGTCGGAAATGGCGGTGCTGGGTTTTGAATATGGCTATTCACTGGCGGAACCCGGCGCGCTGGTGCTGTGGGAAGCGCAGTTCGGCGATTTCGCCAATGGCGCACAGGTGATCATTGATCAGTTCATTGCAGGCGGCGAAAGCAAATGGCTGCGCATGAGCGGCCTCGTAATGCTGCTGCCGCATGGCTATGAAGGTCAGGGGCCGGAGCATTCCTCCGCACGGCTGGAACGCTATCTGCAACTTTGCGCGGAAGACAATATTCAGGTGGTGAACTGCACCACACCCGCCAATTATTTCCACGTTCTGCGGCGGCAATTGCACCGCAATTTCCGTAAACCGCTGATCATTATGACGCCGAAGTCGCTGCTGCGCCACAAGCTGGCGGTATCCAGCACGCCGGAATTTACGCAGGGATCGTCGTTCCACCGCATTTTGTGGGATCTGGCCGAAACCAGCCCCGGCATCAGCCTGAAACTGGCGGCGGACAAGGACATCGAACGGGTCGTTTTGTGCAGTGGCAAGGTCTATTACGATCTGTTCGAGGAACGCGAAAAGCGTGGCCTGGACAAGGTGCAAATCCTGCGCATCGAACAGCTCTATCCGTTCCCCTCAAACGCGCTGATGCGTGAAGCCGGCCGCTTCCCCAAGGCAAAATTCATCTGGTGCCAGGAAGAGCCGCGCAATATGGGCGCATGGAATTTTGTCGATCCGCAGATTGAATGGGTGCTTGGCAAGATCAACGCCACCCATGCCCGTCCGCACTATGCCGGGAGATCGGCCACGGCATCGACCGCCACAGGTTTTGGTTCACGCCATGCGCAGGAAACCGCCGCCTTCATGCAACGCGCGCTAACCGAATAAAATGAGTATTCAAGGATGAAATTGTTATGAGCATTCAAATTCAGGTTCCCGTACTGGGTGAATCCGTAACCGAGGCGACGGTCGCCAAATGGTTCAGGCAACCGGGCGAAGCGGTAAATGCGGATGACCCCCTATGCGCGCTGGAAACCGACAAGGTAACCCTGGAAGTGCCAGCACCCGCCAATGGTTCACTGGGTGAAATTCTGGTGCAGGAAGGCGAGACGGTTGAGGTTGGCGCGATCCTCGCATCCTTCGTTGCAGGCGCTGGCGCTGGCGCCGCCAAACCCGTGGCCGTAAAGCCGGTGGCCGCCGTCGCCGCCAGCAGTGCCGCACCCGCTGCGGCAATGCAGGCGGGTGCACCAAGGGCGCTTGCTGCCGGGGAATCTCCCATGGCGCCGTCCGTGCGCCGTATCGCCACCGAATTTCAGATTGATCCGGGTACGGTTCCCGCCACCGGCAAGGACGGGCGCGTCACCAAGGGCGACATGCTGGCCGCCATAGCCAACCCTGCGCCGGTTGCTGCGAAAACGCCGGGTGCACAGGATGCCCGCGAAGAACGCGTACGCATGAGCCGCCTGCGAAAAACCATCGCCAAGCGCTTGAAAGATGCGCAAAACACCGCCGCCATGCTGACTACATTCAACGAAGTGGACATGACTGCGGTAATGGCGATGCGCGATCAGTTCAAGGATGTGTTCTTTACCAAACATGGTGTGCGCCTTGGCTTCATGGGCTTTTTCGTCAAAGCCTGCATTCAGGCGCTGCGCGAAATTCCGGCGGTCAATGCCGAAATTGACGGCGAGGATCTGGTCTATAAAAATTATTACAATATCGGCGTGGCCGTTGGCACCCCGTCCGGCCTGGTGGTTCCCGTGGTGCGCGATGCGGATATGCTGAGCTTTGCCGGCCTGGAAAAGACCATCAATGCGCTGGGCGTGAAGGCGCGCGACGGCAAGTTGGGGATCAATGATCTGCAAGGCGGCACCTTCACCATTTCCAATGGCGGCGTGTACGGATCATTGATGTCCACCCCCATACTCAATCCACCGCAGTCCGGCATTCTGGGCATGCACAAAATTCAGGATCGCCCCATCGCCGTCAAGGGCCAGGTCGTGGTGCGGCCGATGATGTATCTCGCACTTTCCTATGATCACCGCATCATTGACGGGCGCGAGGCGGTAACCTTCCTGGTGCGGGTCAAGGAATGCCTCGAAGATCCGCAACGCCTGCTGCTGGATTTATAATCATGGCGGAAAATTTTGATCTTGTCATAATCGGCGGCGGCCCCGGCGGCTATATCTGCGCTATCCGCGCGGCGCAGTTGGGCATGCGCGTGGCCTGTGTGGAAAAACGCGGCGCCCTTGGCGGCACCTGCCTGAATGTGGGCTGCATTCCCTCCAAGGCCCTGCTGCATGCGTCTGAACTGTTCGCGCATAGCGCCGATCTGGCGTCCTTTGGCGTTAAAACCGGCAAGGTCAGCCTGGATCTTCCCTCCATGATGGGACACAAGGACAAAACCGTCAGTGAACTGACCAAAGGCATTGAATTTCTGTTCAAGAAAAACAAGGTCACCTATTTTGCGGGCACAGCGAAACTGGCCGGGAAAAGCCAGGTGGAAGTGCGCCTGAACGAAGGCGGCGCGCAGGTTCTGAGCGCACCCCATATTGTTATCGCCACGGGTTCCGCGCCCGCATCCCTGCCCGGCATCGCCATTGACGAGGACCGCATCGTTTCAAGCACCGGCGCACTGGCGCTAAAAGCTGTGCCCAAACATCTGCTGGTGGTGGGCGGCGGCGTGATCGGGCTGGAGCTTGGCTCGGTCTGGGCGCGGCTGGGCGCACAGGTTACGGTAGTTGAGTTTCTGGATCACATTGTTCCGGGTGCAGACCGTGACGTGGGCAAGAATTTTCAGCGCATGCTGAAAAAGCAGGGCATGGAATTCAAACTGTCCACCAAGGTCACCGCCATTGAAAAGTCTGCCAAAGGACTGAAGATCAGCATTGAACCGGCGGCGGGCGGTACATCTGAAATACTGGACGCTGATGTGGCGCTGATCGCCATTGGCCGCAAACCGTATACGGATGATCTGGGGCTTGAAGCCACCGGCGTCGCCACTGATCGGGGCATGATCGTGACCGATCCGCATTACCACACCAATGTCGAAGGCATCTATGCCATCGGCGATGTGATCGCGGGCCCAATGCTGGCGCACAAGGCCGAGGACGAAGGCGTGGCGCTGGCCGAACTGCTGGCGGGCAAGGCGGGCCATGTGAATTACGCGGTCATTCCCAGCGTCATCTACACCGCGCCGGAAGTCGCCTGGGTCGGAAAAACCGAGGAGCAGTTAAAGGCCGATGGCGTCGCCTATAAAGCAGGCAAATTCCCCTTCGCCGCCAATGCGCGGGCCAAGGTCGCAGGCGACACCGAAGGGTTCGTCAAGGTGCTGGCGGACGCCGCCACCGACCGGGTGCTGGGCGTACATATGATCGGCCCCGATGCCGGCAACATGATCGGCGAGGCGGCGCTGGCCATGGAATTCGGCGCGTCCAGCGAAGATATCGCCCGCACCTGCCACGCCCACCCCACCCTGAGCGAAAGCCTCAAGGAAGCTGCTCTGGCTGTCGATAATCGCACATTGAATTTCTGATCTGGCTGAATATAGTGCACCCGCCGGGGTTACGGCATATTGTTGTCAAGTTGAAGCGCGCCCCCTCATCGTCATCGCGAGCCGCACAGCGGCGTGGCGATCCAGAGTCGCACGGAAAGGCCTGTGTTTGTGATTCCGGATTGCCACGCTTCGCTTGCAATGACGGCAAAGGGGTGTGTGCGTAATCTTAAACGAAAACGCTCCTAAGGACTTTATGATGTCAATTACCGGAATGCCCGATTATGACGCCGGGACATTACAGCGCTTACATGCGCAGGACCGCGAAATCGCGGCCGTATTCGCGCGCCACGGCTATGGTTTTGTCGAGCCGCCGATCCTGGAGCCTGCGGAAATTTTTCTGGAGCAATCCGGCGAGGAAATCCGCCGCCGCATATATGTGTTCAACGACCCCGCCGGCAATGAGCTGTGCCTGCGTCCGGACCTGACCATTCCCACATGCCGCATGTATCTGCGGCAAAATGCAAATGCCGGGGATGAGGCCGCGCGGCTGTGCTATAACGGCCCTGCTTTCCGGTTTCAGCCAGCCGGACGCGATCGCCCCTGCCAGTTTCTGCAGGCAGGCGTCGAATGTCTGGGCGAGACGGATTTGCCGGGCGCGGATGCCGAAGTTCTGGCGCTTACCGTTGAGGCGTTGCAGGCCGCCGGGCTGGCGCGCTTTGATGTGCAGGTGGGAGATCTGGGCCTGTTTTTTTCTCTGCTGGATCATTTGGCGCTTCCGCTGCGCTGGCGTGAGCGGCTGAAACATCAGTTCTGGCGTCCCGATGCGTTGCACGAATTGCTGGCGCGATTGTCAGATGGTAATAGCGAAACGGCCACCGCAGGACGCGCGGCGTTTCTGGAAGCCATCGGCAGCCTGGACGGAACCAGGGCCCGTCTTGCGCTGGAAGAAGTACTAAGCATGTCCGGTATTATGACGGCAGGCGGGCGCGACAGCCGCGAGATTGCCGAACGCTTCCTCGATCAGGCGGCGGACGCCCGCACGCCGGGTCTGTCGAAAGAAATCACCGATCTGATTGATGTGTTCCTGAAAATTTCAGGAACACCGCAAAATGCACTGACAGAAATCAATGCGCTGACAGCCGCTGCCGGCCTTGACCTGCGTGATGCGCAGGGGCGTTTTGAAAAGCGCCTGGAACTGATGGAAAAACGCGGGCTTGCCCCGAACCAGTTTCAGTATGTGGCGCAATTTGGCCGCACCCTGGAATATTATACCGGTTTCGTATTTGATCTGCGGGCGCCTGATATGGGGGAACACGGACAAATCGCAGGGGGGGGCCGTTATGACGCGCTGCTGCGGCGGCTGGGCGCAAAGCAAAATATTCCTGCTATTGGCAGCGCCATCCGGACGGAGTGGCTGTTGGCCGCATGCGAGGCCGCGAAATGAGTAATGAACCTTTGATTCTGGGCTTGCAAAGCAAGGGCCGCCTGGCGGAACAGACGCACGACTATCTTGCCGCCAGCGGGCTGGCCATCACCGGCGGTCAGGGACGCGAATATACCGGCCGCATGCGCGGGCTTGATAATGTCGAAATCGTTTTTCTGCAATCGGGCGAAATTCCAGCCCAGCTTGAAGCCGGCAACATACATCTTGGTATTACCGGCGAGGATTTGCTGCGCGAAAAAACGCTGAATATGGATGCCTGCATGGCGCTGCTGAAACCGCTGGGGTTCGGGCGCGCCGATCTGGTGGTGGCTGTCCCGCGCGCCTGGATTGATGTGCGCAACATGGATGATCTGAACGAGGTTTGTACGGATTTTCACCGGCGGCATGGGCGGCGGTTGCGGGTGGCGACAAAATATCTGACGCTGACGCGGGGCTTCTTTGCCGGCCATGGCATTTCCGATTACCGCATTGTGGAAAGCCTGGGCGCAACCGAAGGCGCGCCCAATTCGGGTGCGGCGGAAGCCATTGTCGACATTACATCCACCGGCAGCACTTTGACCGCCAATCATCTCAAAATACTGGATGATGGGCTTATCCTGCGCAGTCAGGCCTGTCTGGCGGCGTCTTTGACGGCGCGCTGGTGCGATAGCGCGCGCAGGGCGTTACGCCAGATCCTGGATATGATGCAGGGGCGCAGCCGGGCGAATGAATTCAAACTTGTGCAGTTCGCATCCGGCGGCAGCAAAAACATGGCGCAGACCCTGGCGGCGCTGGAAAAAAAGATGGGGTGCACTGTGCAACTCGATGGCGCGGGCGGAAGCCTGCATTGCCCCGCAGCAAGCCTGTATGCCGTGATGACCCAGTTGCGCGATGCCGGATGCAGCCATGTCAGCGTGGCGCAGCTCGAATATATTTTTGAGCCGCAAAACCTGCTGTATGATGATCTCATCACACGGCTGAACAGCCGGTAGAGAAGCAGATAAACAATAAAACAGGGAGACAGGGCCATGGGCAGACTGAAAGGTAAAGTTGCAACGATCACCGGTGCGGGTTCGGGCATTGCGCGCGCGGCGGCAAATATTTTCGCCCGCGAAGGGGCCAGTGTCGGCATACTTGAACTGAACGAGGAATTGGGCAAGGCGTGTGAGGCAGAAATTCGCGCAGCAGGCGGTGACGCCACCTTTTTTCAGACCGATGTCACAAACGACGCCAGCGTGAAAGCGGGGATCGACGCTACCGCCGCGAAATATGGCAAGCTCAATGTGCTGTTTAATTGCGCGGGCGGCTCCATCGCCGCAGACAAGAAAATCACCGAGGTTGATCTTTCGGTGTGGGATTTCACCATGAATCTCGACCTGAAAGGGCCGTTCCTGTGCTGCCGTCATGGTATACCGCATCTGATCAAGGCAGGCGGCGGCGCGATCGTCAACGTCTCGTCGGCGGCGGCATTGCAGGGCAGTTTTCCGGCAATGATTTATTCGGCGGCCAAGGGCGGCATTATCTCGTTCACCCGCTCGCTTGCCGGACAATATTTCCGGGACAATATCCGCGCCAACGCCATCTGTCCGGGCGTCATCATGACCGACCGGGTGAAGGAGCGCTTTGGTAAGAATCTGGAGGGCGGGAACAGCGATCAAGCCAAGGTAATCGGCGCACTCGGCATGTCACGCCATCCGTTTGGCGTTGGCGAACCCGAAGATATTGCCAATATCGCGCTGTTCCTGGCGTCCGATGAATCGCGCATGATCAATGGCGCCAGCGTTCCCGCAGAAGGCGGCATGTCAGCGTATTAGACTATTATCTGATCAAGTAAGAAACGTCTGGCTTTCTTGCCGCCTCCCAATCCCCTCCCTGTCCCTCCCCTTTTCAAGGGGAGGGAACCCTGGGACTGCCAGCGGTTATAAAAATGCAGGCGCGCCGGGATACTCCCTCCCCCTGAAAGGGGGCATGAAGGTGCATGTACCAATAAGGGTTGGGGAAGGGGTCTGATGCAATTCGAACAGGTTGTCATGCCGGAAAAACTCATCCCTGAAAATGAAGCGCAGGTGCGCGATATGGTCAGGTGGGCCATGGATGCGCAAACTTCGTTGCGCATCCATGGCCACGACAGTAAAGCAGGTCTGGGCGCGCCCGTGGATGCCGCCCATGTGATCGATCTGTCGCGCCTGGACAGCATTATCTCCTACGCACCCGAAGAATTGGTGTTGACGGCGCAGGCCGGAACGCCGATGGTGGCCATTATGGCGCTGTTGCGCGAACACCGTCAGCATCTGGCATTCGAGCCGCCCGACTGGGGGCCACATTTTGGCGCGGAAAAAGGGCGCGGCACAATAGGCGGCATACTTTCATGCAATGCCTCCGGCCCGCGCCGGTTCAAGGCCGGTGCGGCGCGCGATCATTTTCTTGGTTTTTCCGCCGTCAATGGGAGCGGAGAAATTTTCAGGGCGGGCGGCAAAGTCGTGAAAAACGTCACCGGATATGATCTGCCAAAATTATTTGCGGGCGCCTATGGCGCGCTTGGGATCATGACCGAAGTGACGGTAAAAACCATGCCCGCCCCCGCAGACAGCGCCACGCTTGTGGTGCGGAATTTGAGCGATGAGGCCGCACTGGCGGCGCTGCGCAGGGCGGCGGCAAGCACACTGGAATTGTCCGCTCTGGCGCATTTGCCCGCCAATATCACCGGCGGACGGGCGCAAACGCTGTTTCGTCTGGAAGGCCCGATTGCGGCCGTAACGGATCGCCTTAACCGTCTGAAATCCCTGTTGCAGGAAGCGGGCGAATTCGAAAGTTTGAGCGCGGATGCCGCAATAACCCTGTGGCGGCGGGTACGCGATGCAGAATTTTTTGCGGGCGATACGCTGCCATTATGGCGGCTGTCCGTGCCGCCACAACAGGGCGCTATCGTTGCCGCACAAATTGGCGCGAGGAAATATTATTATGATTGGGCCGGGGGATTGATCTGGCTGCTGCATGATGATGCTGCGCATGTGCGTGAGGCGGTACAAAACTCCGGCGGTCACGCCATACTGTTCCGCGCGCCGGAAGCGCTTCGCCGGACCCTGCCGGTATTTGAGCCGCAACCGCCGGCGCTGGCCGCACTCGAAAATCGTGTGCGCGAGGGGTTTGATCCCCACCGGATTTTTAATCCCGGCGCAGGTTAAACATCACCAGACAAGACGATAGATTACCGAGGCTGGAAGCGCGGTTTTTGCCTTTGCGCAGGCCAGTTTCAATGCAGGCAGAACCATCTCTGGCGGACCGGAAATCCCGCCCAGTTCCCCGGCATGGATGCCACCGCTTAATAACAGGGTCGGCATACCGGCGGATTGCCCCCCGGAAATATCCGTATACAGGCCGTCCCCAATGGCCAGTATGCGTGAGGGCAAGACGGAACGGCCCAGAATTTCCTGCATCACATCCAGACACATGCGGTAAACGCCGGGATAGGGTTTGCCAAAAAATGTCACCGCACCGCCCATCGCCGCATAGACGCGCGCCACGGCCCCCGCACAATAAATCTGTTTGCCGCCACGCATCACGACATCATCGGGATTGGCGCACAGCATCGGCAGCGACCGCGACAGCAATTCACGCAGCAGATCACGATAATCCTCCGGGGTTTCCGTTTCATCATCATAAAGGCCTGTACACAGGGCAAACTGACTGTTGACGGCGCTGCCGCATTCCACATCCAGCCCTTCCAGCAAGGGCAGATCCCGGTCAGGCCCGATATGCAGCAAACTTGCGCCATAATATCCGCTGGCAATCGCAGTACGGGTGGCGTCCCCCGATGTGATCAGCCGGTCGTAATGCCCATCCGGCCCCTGCACATACCCAAACCCGGCCAGGTGCCGCGCAACAGACGGCGCAGGGCGCGGCGCATTGGACAGCAGCACCACCGGCTTGCCCAGACCGCGCAACAGGCGCAGACATTGCGCCACACCGGGATAGGGCGAGACGCCATCATGCAGAACCCCCCAGACATCGCAGATAAAGCCGTCATACCGGTCATGATCCGCGCCCACAAGCTCGCGCATGCCGGACAGGATTTGCACATGCCCTGTCTGCGATTGTGTGTTGGGTGTCTCTCCAGTCATCCATCTGGGATAAAGCGGGTGGAACTTTAGTGCAAACTAATTTGCCGCCACCCTGGGAACCGGCTGCGCCGTGTCCTGCAACTCGTCTGGGCCGCGTGAACGGCGCGGTTCGCCAAACAGATAGCCCTGGCCAAAATCCAGCTCATATTCCAGCAGGCCCACGACGGTTGCTTCTTCCTCGATCTTTTCCGCAATCAGATCAATGCCAAAGCGCCGCATCGCCAGTTTGATATCGCCGGACAAAAACCGCGAGCGCGCCTGCTTCATGCCCGTTAGCAATGTGGATGCAGGCACCTTGATATAGGCGAAATGGCGGCCGGATAATTCCTCCAGATCAATATCGAGATGGCTGATATTATCCATGGAGAAGCGGTAGCCCTGCCTGGCAAGGCGGCCCAACTGGCGCCATTCCAGCACAGTGTTTTCTTCCACCGTGGCCTGCGAAAATTCGAAAATCATGGAACCGGCCAGATCTTTATTCTGTTCCATGAAATCGACGAATTGCGGGAAAAATCCCTGATCGCGCAACGAATGCGCTGAAATATTGCAGAAAATTTTCACGCCCCGGTTACGGCTATGCAGACGGCGGATCAGTTGCACACAGCGCAGCAGCAGGTAATTATCGATGGTGGAAACAATGCCTGCGGATTCCGCCACGCCAATATACTGACCCGGTTCAATCAGTGTGCCATCCACATTGCGTAACCGGGAATAGCCTTCATAGGATCGAATTTTGCGTTGCGGCAGGCTGACAATGGGTTGCAGATAAAGATCGATACGGTTTTCTTCCAGCGCCTCGTTCAGCGCGATCAGCGAAATCTCGTTTTTGCTGTTTACCGCGCGCAAATTTTTCGGCGGCGCCAGCACGGTGGCCCCATTTGCTGGCGATGAATCTGACGTAACCCGCTTCTCGGCCAGACGGTGCAGCAATCCTTCCAGCACCCGCATCTCATTGACAATTTCTTTATTGGATTTCAGATCCAGCGCGTCAAACATCTCGCCAAGATGGTTGGCATCGCGTTTCGCCTGCTCAATATCCTGAAGCAGGGCCTTCTGACCTTTGACAAGACCCGACAGCCTGCGGTTCATGCTGCGCGATTCGCCTTTGGCGTCCAGACGGCTGTGCGCCAGCCCGCACAATAAAAACAGGTTCATTCCAAGTGCGATCGCGACTGCGATGGAAACGCCGGTGGCGACAGGCAGCAATACCGTCGCCAACAGGCTGATGATCGCGTAGGAACCAGTTATCAACATATTTGGAACAGATTTCATAATGGCTATTCGGGCCCCTTAAACTGCTGTTAAGCCAGTCTTTCCAAATAGCGTTGATATATGGTTAATCTTGACAAACAGAGTGATGCGGAGGGTTTATGCGGCAATTAGTCATGGCGGCGATACAAATGGCATGCACCCCGGACCGGGCGCGCAATATTGCCGCCGCCGATACGCTGGTGCGCGCCGCTGCCTCAGGTGGAGCAAGGCTCATTCTGTTACCGGAATTATTTGAAACCCCGTACTTCTGCAAGGATATGGACCCCGCTCATCTGGCGCTGGCCAGCCGCCCGGAAGATAATCCCGCAATTGCCCATATGCGGGGCCTTGCAGCGGAACTGGGGGTGGTTCTGCCCGTCAGCTTTTTTGAGCAGGCCGACAATATCTGTTTTAACAGTCTGGCCATGATTGATGCCGATGGGTCGGTTCTGGGGATTTACCGGAAATCCCACATTCCCGACGGACCTGGCTATAGCGAGAAATACTATTTTACCCCTGGGGACACGGGGTTTTGCGTGTGGGAAACACAGGTTGGGCGCGTCGGCGCCGCCATATGCTGGGATCAATGGTTTCCCGAGGCCGCCCGCATCATGGCGCTGAATGGCGCAGAGGTGATCTGCTATCCCACCGCCATTGGTTCGGAACCGCACGATCCAACCATTGATTCGCGCGACCATTGGCGCCGGGTCATGCAGGGCCATGCCGCCGCCAACATGGTCCCGGTGATCGCCGCAAACCGTACCGGCCATGAGCGGGGCGCAAGCTGCGCCATAAATTTTTACGGCTCGTCCTTCATTACCGACAATTTCGGTGCGATGACCGCTGAAGCCGGGCGCGATGATAGTGGATTTTTAATATCAGCCATTGATCTGACGGCCTGCAAACGGCAAAGACGTGAATGGGGCCTGTACCGCGACCGCCGTCCGTCCCTATATTCAGACTTGCTGTCACTGAATGGCGGGATATCCTGATGTATCGTCCCGAATCATCGCGCACGCTACAACCATAGGAAAGCTGACTTTATGCATATGCTGCTCTATATTATCGGCGGCTTTATGATGGTGCTGGGTCTTGGCTCTCTGGTTGTGCAGGATCCGGGCAAGGGACTTACATTTACGGTTATTCTTGTACTGGTTGTCCTTGTCGCAGCCGCTGTTGTGCGCGCAGATGACCGCGAGCCTCCAGGTGCAGGAAGCGAATAATTAGCCGATTATTCAGATTGGCTGAACTACCGTTCGTTTTGTCATTTCGTTTTGTCATGTTGTCATGCCGTGCAATTTTCAGCCTACCAGGAGCAACCCCATGCATATAGGAATTCTGACCGGCGGCGGCGATGTGCCGGGCCTTAACCCCTGCATCAAATCGGTGACGCGACAGGCGTTACGTCTGGGCTGGCAGGTAACCGGGTTCCGCAGGGGATGGGCTGGACCGCTATCGTTTAACCCTGATGATCCCGCACATACACAGGAATGGCTGTTACCGCTGGATGCGAATGCCGTGCGCACCATCGACCGCAGCGGCGGCACGATCCTGCATACATCGCGCACCAACCCAGGCAAGGTCAAGGCGGCGGAAGTCCCGGCTTTTATCGATATCAGGAAACTTCCCGCCAACAAGGATGGGACGATTGACTGCACCAAACACGTTCTCAGGGTGCTGGAGCATCTGAAGATTGATGCGCTGGTGCCGATTGGCGGCGACGACACGCTATCTTACGCCGCCCGGCTGGGGCGCGAAGGGGTGCGCGTAATGTCGGTGCCAAAAACCATGGATAATGACGTCTTCGGAACCGACTATTGCATTGGCTTTTCCACCGCCGTCAGCCGGTCGGTTGAATTCATTACCGCGCTTCGCACACCAACGGGCAGCCACGAACGAATTGCAGTCATAGAGCTATTTGGCCGCAATTCCGGGGAAACGGCATTGATATCGGGTTTCCTTGCCGATGCAGACCGGGTGGCAATTCCCGAATGTGTCATTGATATTGACCGGTTGGCCGGACAGCTCGTGGCCGACCGGGCGGCCAACCCTTCCAACTACGCCATTGTGGTTGTCTCGGAAGGCGCTGTCATCGAAGGCGGTGGCGTGGTCGAGCGTGGCGAGGCCGATGCCTATGGCCATCGCAAGCTTGGCGGGATTGGCGAGATCATCGGCGAAGAGTTGAAACGCCGCACCGGCGTTAACATCGTCAGCCAGTCACTGGCCTATCTGATGCGCGCAGGCAGCCCCGACGCTCTTGACCGCATGGTGGCGGCCAGCTACGGGGCGATGGCGGTGCAATTGCTGGCGGATGGCGAACAGGGCAAGATGATGGCCATCCGGGACGGTAATTACACCACGGTGCCCGTCGGCACCTGCATTGAAGGCGAGCGCCGGGTCGATGTCGGGGCCTTATACGACACAGATGAATACCGCCCGCAAATTGCCCATGTTCGTGGCAAACCGATGTTCCTATATTAGGTAGCAAGATGGAGGGATAGCGCCGCATTGAAGGTTATGCAAATTTGACATTGTACATTATGTCAGATCATGGCACGCAGACCGCCATGCCTTACCTCAGAATTCTGAACAGAACGGAAAATTGCCAGGTGGCCTATTTGCAATTTGGGATAAGGACAAGCCCGCAACCGCTTCGCAGCGGTTTTTGGACAAATATCGTCAGTGCCGCAGCTGTCGCCCTGATGCTTGCCGCCTGCTCCGATCCCGCCCAGGAAGGCAATGCGGGTAAGAAGCAGGCAGTGGCTGTTGCAATAGACATCAGCCCCCCCGCCCCGGTAAAAATCATCCAGGCTGGTCCATCCCTGTCCGGTAATTATCTGGCCGGCATCCACGCGCGCGCACAAAATGACAGCGCCGCTGGCGTCATTTTTATGGACCAGGTTCTTGCCGCAGACCCGAAAAACACCAGCGTTCTGCTTTCTGCCTTTTTGTTCAAGTTGCAGGATGGCGCAGTGGCGAACGCCTTGCCCCTGGCCCGGCAGTTACAAAAGGTCCAGCAGGACAATCAGCTTGTGGCCCTGAGCCTGATCAGCGACGCTTTCAAGAGACGTGATTTTGCGCAGGCCAAGACATTGATTGCCGCGCTCGACAAGCAGGGGCTGGGGGCCTTGCTGCAACCTCTGCTGGGCGCATGGGCAGAGGCAGGCCTCGGCAATATGGACACTGCACTTGCCGGTCTGGAACCATTGTCGCAACGCAATTCTTTTCAGCCATTTTATGCTTTTCATCGCGCCCTGATGGCGTCAGTTGCGAAACGCGATGATCTGGCGGAACAATATTTCACCGAATTGCTGGGTGAAAATGGCAGCCGGTCGATCCGCGCCGCGCTGGCCTTTGGAACATATCTGGAAACGCGCGATCAGTATCCGCGCGCTGCTGAAATTTACCGCAGTCTTGTGCAACCCGTTCAGCCGCACCCGGTCCTTACCGCCGCCCTGGCGCGCAATGCAGCCAAACAGCCAGCAAACCTGTTGGTTAACGATCCCGCAGCAGGCGCCGCCGAGGTGCTGTATGGCGTAAGCAGTGTCCTGAGCCAGGAAAGCGCGCCTAATCCCCTGCCGCTGATCTATTTGCGTCTGGCCATATATATCAATCCTGATTTTGAGGAGGCGCGTATGTTACTGGCGGGTGTCCTGGAAGGCCTGGAACGTTATGACGACGCCATCGCCATGTATGCCGGGGTGCCCGAAAGCTCCCCCCATTTCGAGACAGCCCGCATTCAGATGGCGCAGAATGAGGACCGGGCGGGCCGTACTGAAGCGGCGATCGAAGGCTTGCGTCAATATATTGCGAAATATCCCGGCAGGTCGGGTCAGGCGCAAATTTCACTTGCCGATACTTTGCGCAGCCATGAACGCTATGACGAGGCGGTCACGGAATATGACAAGGTCATTGCCGGACTTGGCGCACCAAAGCCGTATCACTGGCCGATGCTGTATGCGCGCGGCATGACGCTGGAGCGGGCGGGAAACTGGCCGTATGCGGAACGTGATTTGTTGCATGCGCTGGAACTGGAACCGGATCAGCCGAATGTCCTGAATTATCTGGCCTATTCCTGGATCGATAAGGGCATCAATATTCAGCGCGCAAAAACCATGATCGAAAGCGCGGCAAAACAGCGCCCGGAAGACGGCGCCATCATTGACAGTCTTGGCTGGATTCAATATCGCACCGGCGAATATAGCAATGCGGTCGAAACGCTGGAAAACGCCATTAGCCTGTTGCCACAAGATGCGGTAATCAACGATCATCTTGGGGATGCCTATTGGCAGGTTGGACGTCGACTTGAAGCACAATTTCAGTGGCAGCGCGCCTTGTCGTTTGATCCCGAGCCAGAGATCAAGCGCGTTATAGAAAAGAAGCTGCAATACGGCCTGGATAGCAGCCCAACCCCGTCTCAGCCAGCAGTACCCAGTGCACAAAAATCCTGATCCACGAAATATAATTGCACCCGCCAAACTGAATCTGTTTTTGCAAGTGCCTGGGCGTAACAGTGACGGATATCACCAGATAGAAAGCCTGACCGTATTTACACAATTCGGCGATCGCCTGGAAGTAACCGAAAGTCCTACAATTTCATTGCAGGTTGAGGGGCCGTTTGCGGATGAATGCGGTCCACTGGAAGCCAATCTGGTTCTGCGCGCGGCCCATGCCCTTGCGGCCCTGGCCCCAGTCCCTGTTGGCGCCAAACTAAAATTACATAAATATTTGCCCGCTGCGAGCGGACTTGGCGGCGGATCGTCAGATGCAGCCGCCGCCATTCAATTGCTGATCCCGCTTTGGGATTTACGGCTTGAAGGTAAGGCGCTTACCGAACTCGCATTGCATTTAGGTGCGGATGTTCCCGTGTGTTTGCGCCGCAGGCCGGCTATCATGCGGGGCATTGGCGAACAGCTAAGCGCCGCCCCCACATTGCCGGACTGCTATGTTCTGCTGGTCAATCCGCGCATTCCGCTTTCAACACGGGCCGTATTTGAAAAACTGGATGGGCGGTTTGACAAAGCCCCGCAACGTTTTCCACAACATGTCAGCAGTGCAAAAAAGCTGGCGCGATTACTGACCGTACGCAGCAATAATCTGGAACGGCCCGCGATTGAACTTGTGCCGGAAATCCAGACCGTGCTGAATGCGCTGGCCAGGCAAAAGGGCTGTCTGTTGGCCCGGATGTCCGGAAGTGGCGCGACATGTTTTGGATTGTTCGCCAACGCGGACGAAATGGGCGCCGCCGCAATAGCGATAAAGCAGGCGCATCCTGAATATTGGCAGGTGCAAACGCGCTTTAGATAAATATTATTGCGCCAGATCGCGTGAACGCCGGGACGCCGCAAGCACCGCCTCATCCATCAGGCGTTGCAAGCCATCGGGCCGCATTAACACTTCAAGGGCCGCCGCTGTTGTGCCGCCCGGGCTGGTGACATTTTCACGCAATACAGATGCGGGCTGATCGGATTGCGCGGCCAGCGCAGCAGCGCCGCTGACCGTCTGCTTCGCCAGAAGATAGGAAAAATCGGCATCCAATCCCGCTTTCTCGCCTGCCCTGGAGAGCGCCTCGATCAGCAAAAACACATAGGCCGGACCGCTGCCGGAAACCGCCGTCACGGGGTCCATCAAGGCTTCGTCTTTAATCCAGCCAACATCGCCTACCGATTTCATCAGCGCCGTGGCTAATTGTTGCTGCTGTGCGCTCACCTGCAGATTGGCGTACATGGCAGTGATTCCCTGACCAATCGCCGCCGGCGTATTGGGCATGGCCCGCACGATGGGCGCACCTGCAAAATACTGTTCAAAAAACCGGGTGGGTTTTCCCGCTGCGATGGACAGCACCAGCGCGCCACCCCGCGCGAGGGACGCAAATTGCGGCAATACATCCTGCATCGCCTGCGGCTTTACCGCCAGCACCAGCACCGCCGTATCGGTAACATCTGCAATCGCCGGATTAAGCCGAATCGGTTGTTTGTTGGTCAACTCCTGCAACGCGGCGCTGGGCGCTGGTTCGAAAATCACCACCTGCCTGGCCGGAACGCCCCGGCCAAGCCAGCCGCGCAACAGCGCATCGCCCATTTTGCCGGCGCCCACCAGCACCAGCGAACCGGCAAAAGGCGCCGCTGTCTCAGAAGATGTGCTCACGCTTCACCCATGGTCTCCATCATGCAGGCGTTGACCGCCTCGCTGGCGGGCATGCCGCCCCATAATACATATTGCAGCGCCGGGAAGAAAATCTCGCAGGCTTCCAGAGCCAGATCAATAATATCCTCGGCCTGGCCGGAGGACATTTCCGACCCGCGCATGGGCACCCCGTAACGGAACATTACCGCGCGTTCTTCTTCCCACCAGTCGAAATGCCCCAGCCAGTTGCGCGCATTGATCAATGCCAGCAGATGAAACACTTCATTCTGGCGCGGCTCGGGCACCCTGGCCTCAAACATCAGGGTCAGTTGCACCGCATCACAATCGGTCAGGTAATTGAAGCCAAGACGGAAATCCGTCCATTTGCCGCCGCTGAACAGGGTCAGCTCTGCATCCGATTCCCGCTCATAGGGCCAGTCCCTGGCGGCGGTAATCTGTTCAATCATATCGATAGGATTTGATTCTGGTTCTGCCATGGCGTGGGTATTAAAGGCCGGACTGTTGCTGCCCATAAGCGGCTCCCTTTGTCAGACGGATAAGTCATCGAACCGGTCTAGATTTGGTAGCACTGGATATCGCTACCACAATGGAGTGTAGCTTGCTGCAACTGCGTCGTCCATGCAGCAATTGCATAAAACGGTAAAAGTCTGTGGAAATCTTGATGAGGCGCGGCAAATAACTGAAACGCCCAGCGAAAAACGTGCTTGACATATCCCCTTCTGAATTATGATCATAGATTATGGTAGCCATATAAAAAACCAGGGAGAGAGCCATGATACCCAGAGGTGCAATTTCGGCAGACTCACATGTGTCCGAGCCGCCTAATTGTTATATCGATTATATCGATCCGAAATATCGCGCCGATGCGCCGCATATCGAAACCCTGCCCGACGGGCAGGACGTCTATGTCATCAAGGATCTGAAGCGCAATGTACCGCTGGCGTTGCTGGATGGCGCCGGTTACTCGATTCCCGACCGCAATGCCCGGGTCGGCAAGATCAAATTCAAGGATACCCGCGACGGCGGCTGGAACCCGAAGGCGCGGGAAGCCGATCAGATTCGCGACGGCATCGCCGCCGAAGTGCTGTACGCCTCTGTCGGCATGGCGCTGTGCACCCATCCGGACCCGGACTATAAAAACGCCTGCATGCAGGCCTATAATCGCTGGCTGCAACAGTTTTGCGCCGGCTTGCCGGATCGGCTGTTCGGGCTGGCGATGACGGCGGTGCTATCCGTCGATAGCGCCATTGAGGATTTCCGCCGCGCCAAGGAAATGGGATTTGTCGGCATGATGATGCCGGGCGAGCCGGTGCATGAAGATTATGACCATCCGTCCTATGACGCGCTGTGGGAATGCGCCAGCGATCTTGGATTGCCGATCTGCTTTCATATCCTGACTTCGCGCACGGGCGGCCTGGGCAGGAAGAGCAACTCATTCCGGGGCCATTCAATGAACGGCTTCATGACCATCATCCGCGCCGTGCAGGATGTTATCGGCATGATGGTGCTGGGCGGCGTGTTCGAGCGGCATCCGAAACTGAAGCTGGTCTGCGCCGAGGGTGATGCAGGCTGGATGCCGCATTACATGTACCGCATGGACCATGCGGCGAAGTTCAATGTGGTGGGCGGCCTGCTCAGGGGCATGACCAAACTGCCCAGCGAATATCTGAAAAGCAATGTGTGGATGACCTTCCAGGATGACTGGATCGCGTTCGAGACGGCGCATTTGCTGAATGACAAGCAACTGATCTGGGCCAATGATTTTCCGCATACAGATTCAACCTGGCCGAGGTCGCAGGAATTACTTAACGAGCATGCGCGAAAGCTGACCGGGGCGCAACGTCAGGCGATCATGCGCGATAATGTGGCCGCGCTGTTCAACCTGCCTGCGGGGAACGAATCCTGGCAGATGCACAAGATGGCGGCGGAGTAAGCCCATCCGCACTACAGGCCCGGCTTCCCCCCGCCGGGCTTTTTTTGCCAGTGGCCGGAAGGAAGATTTTCCTTCAACTATCTGGGCTTTCCAATTTACAATGATGATAAGAGTTATACGAATAACCAGAGGATAGGAGAATATCATGATCCCGCAAGGCACGATTTCCGCCGATAGCCATATTGTCGAGCCGCCAAATTGTTATGTGGATTTTATCGATCCGAAATATCGCGACACCGCGCCCCGCGTGGTGAAGCGCGAAGACGGCGCCGATGTGTATATTGTTGACGGCATGCGCAAGACTGCGCCCATCGGCTTTATCGACGGGGCCGGGCGCACCGTGGCCGAACGCGCCAAGCGCGCCCAGGCGATGCAATGGGGCGAGGTGCGCGCAGGCGGCTACGATGGCAAGGCCCGCGCCGCCGATCAGGACCGCGACGGCATCGCCGCCGAAATCATCTATGCCTCGCTGGGCATGGCGCTGTGCACCCATCGCAACATGGATTACAAGGACGCCAGCATGCAGGCCTATAATCGCTGGCTGCAAAGCTTTTGCGCGGACTCCCCCAACCGGCTGTTCGGCCTGGCCATGACGGCGGTGCGCGACGTGGACAGCGCCATCGAGGATTTCCGCCGCGCCAAGCAAATGGGCATGGTCGGCATGATGATGCCGGGCAATCCGGGCTATGAAGATTATGATCACCCGGATTATGACGCCCTGTGGCAATGCGCCACCGATCTGGGCCTGCCGGTGTGTTTTCATATTCTGACGGCGCGCGGCGGCGGCATTTATGAGGAGCGCCGGGGCCATCCGATCAACACATTCCTGGGCATTATCCGGGCGGTGCAGGATGTGGTCGGCACGATGGTGCTGGGCGGGGTGTTTGAACGCAACCCAAAACTCAAGCTGGTCTGCGCCGAGGGCGATGCAGGCTGGATGCCGCATTACCGCTATCGCATGGATCATGCGGCGTTCAATCACGCACAAAATGGCATCATCCGGGGGCTGAGCAAGCTGCCCAGCGAATATCTGAAAAGCAATGTCTGGATGACCTTCCAGGATGACTGGGTGGCGTTTCAGTCAGTCGCCGCCGGGATGATGGATCATTCACAATTGCTGTGGGCCAATGATTTTCCGCATACGGATTCAACCTGGCCGCGCTCGCAATCCCTGCTGGAACAGCACACCGGAAAGCTGACCGACACGCAACGCCAGGCCATCATGCGCGACAATGTGGCGGGCGTATTCAACCTGCCCGCCGGGAATCTATCCTGGCAAATGCAGAAACAGGCGGCGGAGTAGGGGGTTAATCCGTAGACAAATAAAAACGGCGGCCAATTTGCAGGGCCGCCGCTTTCTATGCGTTGCGTTTTCGCGGTTATTTTTTCAAGGAATCGCGAATTTCTCCCAGCAAAACCTCGACCGGGTTTGGTGCGGGTGGGACGGCCGCTTCCGCCTTCACCATTTTGGCTTTCAGCGCGTTGACATTCTTTACCAGCAGAAACACCACAAACGCCACAATCAGAAATTTGATGATGGCATTGATAAACAGGCCATACATAATCAGCGGCGCACCAGCCTTTTGCGCGGCCTCCAGGGTTTCATAGCCGCCCATCGACAAATCGATATAATAGTTCGAAAAGTCGATGCCGCCGATAAAAATACCAATGACCGGATTGATCACATCACTCACCAGCGATGAGACAATAGCCGTAAACGCCGCGCCAATAATAATGCCTACCGCCATGTCAACGACATTGCCCTTGGCGATAAAGGTTTTGAACTCATTCAGCAAATTACATGCTCCCTCTATAAATGACCTGCCAAACAGGCGGGTCAAAATCCGATGAACGCGGCGGTTATGAAAAAGCCCTACCTGGGCGCCATGCGGATGGCGCCATCGAGGCGGATGCTTTCGCCGTTTAGCATTTCATTTTCGCAGATGTGACGCGCCAGACGGGCATATTCGTTGGGGTTGCCAAGACGCGACGGGAACGGCACCTGCGCGCCTAGCGCCTTTTTTACATTTTCCGGCGCACCGGCCAGCAGCGGCGTGTTGAAAATGCCCGGCAGAATGGTGACGCAGCGGATGCCTTCCTGCGCCAGATCGCGCGCGATCGGCAGGGTCATGCCGACAACGCCGTTCTTCGATGCGGAATATGCGGCCTGTCCGACCTGCCCGTCTTCGGCGGCAACCGAGGCGGTGTTGATGACCACGCCGCGTTCGCCATCTTCCATGATCGGGTCGAGGCTCATCATGCCCGCCGCCGATTTGGCGATACAGCGGAAGGTGCCGACCAGATTGATCTGGATGATCGTGTCAAAGCGGTCAATCGGATGCGACAGGATGGCACCCGCATTTTTCTTGTCGCGTGAGGCGGTCTTCATGGCGATGCCGGTACCGGCGCAATTGATCAGAATGCGTTCCTGGCCGATGGCGGCGCGTGATTTCACAAATCCGGCGACGACGCTGGCTTCATCAGTGACATTAACATTGCAGAATACACCGCCAATTTCCCTGGCAACCTTTTCGCCGCGTTCGGCGTTCATATCGAACAGAGCCACCTTGACGCCCTGTGACGCCAGTTCGCGCGCCGTCGCCTCGCCCAGGCCGGATGCGCCGCCGGTAATGACTGCTGAAATTTTATTGCTGAGTTCCATGGGATATTCCCTGCTTTTGTTGGTTTTCGATGACCCGTTTGTAGAGCAAAACAGGAAAAATTGGAACATTACTTGTCCAGAACAGCCCCAATCTCTATATTGCGGTCATGGAGATAAATGACCCCGGCATACATCTGCCTGCGACCATCATGCGCAACGAGAAGGCCGTTCGTGGGCGATTCTGGCCCAAGCTGCGGCGATCTCTGGCGCATATCCCATTCGCGCCGGACCTGATGGCGGCCTATTATTGCGCGATGGACCCGCACACACCCGCCAGGGCAAAGGCCGTGCTACTCGCCGCATTGGCCTATTTCGTGATGCCGGCAGACATGGTTCCGGATTTTATTGTGGGTTTTGGGTTTACGGACGATCTGACGGTGCTGTTAACCGCCATTACAATTGTGCAGGGCAATATAACCGGGACGCATCGGGAAAGCGCCAATCAGCATCTCAATCGTCTAAAGGGTGATCCTGTATAGGCGCAGCTTTCGTTTGTGTGCGTGCAACATATACCGAAACGCCAATAATCACGGCTGCACCACCCATCGCCCACACACCGGGTACATCCCCGAACATGAGATAACCAGCGGCAGCGGCAAATAGCAGCCTGGTATATTCCAGCGGCGCCAGCACTGTCGCCTCTGCCGCTGCATATCCGCGAATGAAACAGCTTTGCGCCAGCACCCCCAATAACGACATGACGATCAGCAGCAGCCATTCCATGCCTGTGGGTTGCGTCCAGACCAGAATACATGGCGCGGCCGTCATCAATGCGGCAATGGCGGAGGAGTAAAAAATCAATGTTGCGGGCGTGTCGGTGCTGGATAAACGTTTTACAGATATGACCACGCATGCCACCAGCGCCGCGCTCAACAGCGCCACCAGCGTGGCAAATTGAAAATCCCCTTGCGGCGCCGTCATCATGATAACGCCAGCCAGCCCGGCAAGAATTGTAAAGATGCGGTGTTTATCAAATTTCTCGTTCAGAAAAAACGCCGCCAATGGCACAAGAAACACTGCGCGCGTAAAACCTAGCGCCGTCGCATCCGCCAGCGGCAGGTGAATCATCGCATAAAAACTGCACATGATGGCGGCGCCGCCAAACATCCCGCGCCATAAATGCAGCAGGGGCCGCCGGGTTTGCAACCCATGCAGGCCCGCGCGGTAAACAGCCGGAAGAATAAAAATAAATCCAAACAGCGCGCGGAAAAAAGCCACCTGAAATGAATCAATCCGGCTTCCCAGCAGCTTTGCCAGTGCGCCCATCAGGCTGAATAACAGCGTTGATAACAGCACCCATACTGCACCACGCACAATGGCTGGCTGGCCAAGCCATTGTATGTTTGCGCGCACCAGCAGTGCTGCTTGCAGCGGTCTTTCCCTGATGAAAGTCAAATTCATTGGACCCGTACTGCTGTTATCTGAAAATGCCCCGCATATCCTAATCGTGCGGCCTTTCCGCCTGGTTAAAAAACTGGAAACAAAGCCTCACTTCTGTGACCCCTATCACTGGAAAAAATACCGGAAAAATCTAACTTCAGAACGTGGCGTTAACGTTTTTCAGGTCACAATGCAGCACAGGGAAAATAAGGGATTCAGAAGATGGCCGCACCGGTGGATATTTCGGAAACGCGCAACAGGTCGCAGATTGCGCAGCGCGTTCCGAAAATGGCGAACGAAGGCGTTGTCGTTTTCATGCTGCCTTCCGATTTGCCGGTCAGCCTTTCACCGCATGATATCGCCATATTGCGCGATGCTTTCACACAGCAACAACCGCATGGCCTATGGTGCGGCTTTACACTGCTGGGCGACGAACGTGACACCGTAACCGGTGATCCGCTGCGCGCGTCGCGTGTTGTGCTGTTCACATTCGGAACACGCCAGCCCTATTTCAATCTCATGCGCTGGCTGGACGGAAGTTATGTGCTTGCAGATCGCGCCGGGCATGTGCTGCGCCAGTCGGCCGATCTGCGGCAATTGCTGTCGATATTCGAATTAAATCTGCCGACCTTGCATTAATTCTGCATGGGCCTGGCCGGGGCAACCCAGTTCAGTTGCCTGTGCAACTGCGCCACTGGCCCCACCACCATCATTGTTGGCGGCTGTAGCTGCACTTCCCGCGCCCTGGCGGCGCAATGCGCGAGGTCCGTCAGGATCACCTGCTGCTGATCCGTGGCCGCCCTGGAAACCAGCGCCACGGCTTCGTCACCTGACCGCCCTGCCGCCATCAAATGCCCCGAAATCACATCCAGTTGACGCAGCGCCATATAGATCACAATGACCGGTGACCCTTTGGCAATGGCCTGCCAGTCGACGGCGGGAACCTCGCCATCTGAATCATGGCCAGTCACGAATGTAACGGCGGAATTCATGGTGCGATAGGTCACCGGTATGCCCGCATAGGCCAGCCCGCCAATGCCCGCAGAAATTCCCGGAACGATACGAAAGAGAATGCCATTCTGCGCAAGGCTCAAGGCTTCTTCACCGCCCCGTCCAAACACGAACGGATCGCCCCCTTTCAGGCGCAACACTCGCTGGCCCGCTTTGGCCAACGCAACCAGCCTGCTGGAAATATCCGGCTGACTGATCGATGGCCGTCCGCCCCGCTTGCCTGCATAGATCAGATTTGCGTCCGGACGCGCCAGTTTCAGAATATCCGCATTCACCAGCGCGTCATAGACGATCACATCCGCATGGCGGAGCGCGTGGCGCGCCAGCAGGGTCAGCAGACCAGGCTCACCCGGCCCTGCCCCCACAAGCCACACGGTGCCCGGAAGAAATTCGGGCATCTCAAACTCTGGCGCATCAGCCATTGATCTTTGTTCCTGCAACAAGCGTTTCCATGATCCGCGCAACAAAGCTGTCGATGACCAAGGGGTGGTTATTCAAATGGGATGCCTTGACAAATTGCGTTGCCGGATAACGCGCGGCAATGGCCTCTATCTCGTCATGTATGCGCTTTACCAGCATTCCGGTGAACAGAAAATAGGGCAGTACGACAACCCGTTGAAAAGAACGGCCCGCGATCCGTTCCAGCGCATCCGGCACTGACGGCGACGCAATCCCGGCATAGGCCGTTTCAACATGGGCGAATTTCATTTCTGCCTGTATCAGATGGGCGATCGTTTCCATGCTGACAAGGACTTCCGGGTCTGAAGCGCCACGCCCGGTAACCAGCAGCGCAGTTGTTTCTAACGCAATGGAGCCCGGCACATCACGCAGCCTCGCGCAGGCGGCCTGCACGAAATTGGCGTCCACATCAAACGCCCGCCCATAGCGAAGCTGTATGTCCGGGAATTGCGCCACAAAGTTTTTCAGAATGGATGGAATGTCCTGCATGGCATGCCCCCCGCTGAACAGGGTTCCCGGTATTACCAATATGCTGGCGCAGCCAGCGCGGCGCAGTTTTTCCAGCCCATCCTGAATGGTGGGCGATGCAAATTCCAGGAAACCGGATTCCACCTGATATTCCGGCAGACGCGCCGCCACACCGCTTGCCAGCGCCATGAACTCACGCACAGTACCGGCCTCCCGGCTGCCATGGCCGCAGATCATGACGCCCGTGCGCCCGGTCAATTTATTATCGCCGCAGAACGGCGCGGCATTCCGCCTGACGGTGCTCCCATCCTTTACGCTCCAGCTCCGGGATATTCTCGACAGAGCATGGATACCCGATACACAGATACGCAACAAGTTTCCAGTCGCCGGGAGTTTCAAGAATGCGACTGATTTCGTCCGGCTCCAAAATCGACACCCAGCCTACGCCCAGCCCATAAGCCCGCGCCGCAAGCCATAGCGTATGCACGGCGGTGACCGTTGAATAGCGAAGCATTTCAGGCATGGTCTTGCAGCCTAAACGATGGCCCTGCCCGGTTTTTTCATCGGCAAACACCGCCAAATGCACGGGGGCCTGTTGCAATCCGGCAAGTTTCAGCCTGGCATAGAGCGCCGCCCGTTCGCCTTTATAATCAGCGAGTGCCTCGGCATTGGCGCGGATGAAATTCGCGATCACTGCATCACGGCACATGGGGGTGTCAACGCGGACAAACCGCCAGGGCTGGCTATTGCCGACCGATGGCGCAAAACAGGTCAGATCCATCAGCCGCTCAAATAGCTGCTCGCTGACCGGATCAGGAAGGAAATGCCGCTCATCGCGCCGCCACAGCACGAGTTTTTCAAATTCAGCCTGAAAATGGGCGTCAAAATCAGGAACAGCGCCTGCCGCCAGCCAAGCCAGATTATCGAGCACGTTCACCTTCCTTAACAAAACAGGTTTCCGCTGATCGCGTCCCTGATTGGTCTCAGTAAATATTGGTATGGTTACTAAATCATTGCCATGCGTTAGACTGAACAAATAAGGCAGCGAATAGCACAAAGAAAGACGCTTGATGTTCGGCAGGCATATCACACTCTTTCGTCTATATGGCTTTGAGGTAAAGCTGGACGCAAGCTGGGTTTTGTTAGCATCACTGGTTACCTGGTCGCTGGCGACAGGTTATTTTCCCGCCATCATTCCAGGCCGCGCCGATAGTGTATATTGGAGCATCGGTGTGCTGGGCGCATGCGGTCTGTTTGCTTCGATCATTTTCCATGAAATGTGCCATTCTCTTGTGGCTCGGGCTTACGGCCTGCCCATTAACGGCATCACCCTGTTCATTTTTGGCGGCGTGGCCGAGATGGAAGGTGAACCGCAAAGCCCCAAGATCGAGTTTCTGATGGCGATTGCGGGGCCGATTTCCAGCTATCTGCTGGCTTTTGGATTTTTCATTGCCGCCACCATTGCCGGGCCGGAGGATAGCCAGACGCCGTTTAGCGCACTGCTATTCTATCTCGCCATGATCAACACCATGCTGGCGACATTCAATCTTGTTCCTGCATTTCCACTGGATGGCGGGCGGGTATTGCGCGCAGCACTGTGGCAATGGAAAGGCAATATGCGCTGGGCGACGCGGCATGCGTCACAAATTGGCGCGGCCTTCGGGGTTGGCTTTATTGTGCTGGGCGTGCTCAAGGTTTTACAGGGCGATATTGTTGGCGGTCTGTGGATCGCGGTGATTGGATTGTTCCTCAACAGCGCCGCCGGTTCGTCCTATACGCAGTTGCGCACCCGCCAGGCCCTGGAAGGCCAGCCTGTGCATCGCTTTATGAGCCGCAATCCGGTTAGCGTGCCACCACATCTAAGCCTGCGCGAACTGGTGGATGATTATGTCTATGTCCATGGTCATGACATGTTTCCTGTTGTTGAAGAAAATCGCCTGCTGGGCGCGGTTGGTTTGAGCCAGATCAAACATGTTCCCCAATTACAATGGCACACTGTTCAGGTTCGCGAAATCATGTCGCCCTGCTCACCAGACAATATGATCGATGCGAACGCCGATGCCGTATGGGCAATTTCCCTCATGCAGCGAAGCGGTAACAGCCGTCTGTTGGTTGTTGACGGGGGGCGCCTTGCCGGTGTCGTCGCGCTGAAGGATATATTGCGCTTGCTGGCCCTGAAACTGGATTTGGAAACACTGGAGTAAACAGATGAAGATCAAGCATAAAAAAACCTGGGTCGTGGTGGCCGATGGGGCGCATGCGCGCATTTTTCTGAACGAGGGACCCGGCACAGGCCTCGTCCCCGCTCTTGATCATGATTTAATCGGCAACAGGCTGCAAAGCCATGAAATCGGCAGCGACCGCCCAGGCGTCAGTTTCAGCACTGCGGGTCCCGGACGCCGCGCCATGGCGCCGCCCACAGACCCGCATGAACACGCCAAGCATGAATTCATCAAGCAGGTGGCGAAAGCCATCAAGCAGGGATTGAATGGGCATGCATACGAACAGTTGATTCTGGTGGCGCCGCCAAAAGCGCTGGGCGATCTGCGCGCCGACATTGATCCGCAGGCTGCAAAGTTGATCAAGGCCGAACTGCACAAAGACCTCACCCACCTGACGCCATATCAGTTAGGCGAACATCTTCAGGATGTGCTCAAAGTCTAAAAGACTTTGAGCTGCCGGCTAATGCACCATCATCACGGCAAGCTTCGCGTTATAAATCACATAGCGCGTAGCCCCGCCGAGGATCAGTTCACGGATGCGGCTGTGGCCATAGGCGCCCATCACCAGCAAGTCCGCCCCCAGATCTTTCGCAGTTGTCAGAATGACCTGGCCAACCGGCGCGCTGCCCAGCGGCACCTGTTTGGCACGCACGGTGATGCCGTGGCAGCTTAAATAAGATTGCAGGGCATCCATGGCAAAGGCGTCCATCTCGCGGTTTTGCGCGGTGACGACAGTTACCTCTGCTGCTTCTTCCAGCAGCGGCAAGGCGCCAGACAATGCGCGTGCGGCCTCTGGACCACTGTCCCACGCGACCATCACCTTTTTGCCGATTTGCAGATTGCTCTCGGCCGGGATCAGCAGGCACGGGCGCTGCGCCTCCATCAGTGTCGGCTCAATTTCATAGGCAAAATCCGATACCGGGAACATTGTCATGTCCGCCAGCCGCGCTGCGACGGCAGTGCGTTCCGCCGGATCGCCCATAGTCTCGGTAAAAGCCGCAGTCGGTTTGTTTTTACCCGGTTGCACCCCCGATTCTTCAACGCCAGCTTCTTTCAGCGCACCCAGAAACGCCTCTTTGGCGCGTCCACATTGGCGTTTATTGGCCTCGCTGACAGCATTCACCAGTTCGGTCGCAATTTGCCCGGTCAACGCCTCACCCGCGATGGGCAGCGCATCGGTTGGATTGCGGTTCACGAACAGGCACTCAACATGCGCGGCGTAACGCTTGGCGGTGTTCAGTCCAACGCGCAGAACACGCTGATCTGAATCGGCCCCGGTCAACGGGATCAATATCTTTCCGAGTCTCATGGGCTTTCTCCTTCTAGGGCGCAACACTTGAGGTTAATGATATTTCGCTAGCGACAACAATACCTTGATGTGGATCAACAAGTCACCAGATCATTCAGGTGTACCGATCCCTTGCCGCAGCCCGATTTATACCGTTACACTCCTGCCATTGGCCCATCCGACGCAGTTAACAGAATTGGGAACGTTTTTTACCGGATAATAAAACCACAAATACGGGAGGAAATGAGATGGCGGATACAGCCGTAAAAGCAGGGGCGCTGGCAGGAGTGCGGGTGCTGGATTTCACGTCGTATATTGCAGGCCCATACGCCACCCGTCTGATGGCCGATCTGGGGGCCGAGATCATCAAGCTGGAGCCGCCCGGCGGGGATCTGGTGCGGACCACCGTGCCGCGCCGCAAGGGCAAGAGCACAAATTTTGCCCAGCTTAATGCGGGCAAAAAAAGCATTTCCATTGATATGACCACCCCTGAAGGCCTTGATCTGGTTTTCAGGCTGATCGAAAAATGCGATGTGGTGTTTGAAAACAACCGCCCGGGCATAATGAAGAAATATGGGCTGGATTACGATGCCGTACGGGCGCGCAAACCAGACATCATTTATGCCTCGGTATGCGGTTTTGGGCAATCCGGCCCATCGGCGGGACTGGCCGCCTATGCCCCGATCATTCACGCGGCAAGCGGGTGGGAGCTTGCCAAAATGGCGGTTGAACCCGCACTGAAAAAACCCATGCGCGCCAATGACGCCACAGCGGATTATATGAGCGCCACCCACGCCATGGCCGCGATGACAGCGGCGCTGTTCCGGCGCGAACGCACCGGCGAGGGCGAGCGTATCGACATTGCCATGCTGGATGTGATGCACAATGTGCTGGGCTTTGAATATCAGGAAGCCCAGTTTCCAATGAAGTACGGCTCGCCCGTCAATATCCCGATCAAGGCGAAAGAGGGATTTTTTATGATCGCGCCGATCACCCCAAAAAACCTGACCGATTTGCTGGCGGCCATCGGCAAGCCGGAATGGGTGGATAGATTTCCGCTGAACACCACCGCCCATTTCACAGCGTGGGAAGATCTGATGGCGGCGGTTGAAGACTGGGCAAAGGATTATACAGCCGAAGAGGCCGAAAAAATTATCCTTGCCGGTGGCAGCCCGGTGACCCGCTACCTGACCATGGAGGAATCCATGAACCTGCCCCAGGTCGCGGCGCGCGGATCGCAGGTCACCGTCAATGACGGCAGAGGCGATATCAAAATGCCCAATACGCCGTTGCGCACCCTGCATGCGGATAGCCGCCTGCGCCCGCTGATCTCTGAATATGGTCAGCACAATGATGAAATACTGGGCGGTCTGGTTGGCCTAACGGATGAAGAACTGGCCCGCCTGCGCGCCGCCAAAGTGGTACAGGGGGCGTAAGTTCAGATCAGGCGATGTTTGCGTTCAATCTAGAGCGTTTCATTATTTGACGGAAGCGTATCCAGCGTTTTGGAAATAGTTTTCGCATTCGTCTTTGCTGATAGTGCTGACGAGGCTTCCGACATGACGCCATGTTTCTTCAACGGTCCTGTTTTGCGCCACCCGCATCCAGTGTTTGATTTTTGAGAATGTCTGCTCGATGGGGTTGAGGTCCGGCGAGTATGGCGGCAAGAACCAGAGGCGCGCGCCAGCCGCCCTGATCG
>Ga0268299_1000898_pt1 | contig 71021 bp, 44 predicted proteins | sample NOBtaG_FD_193484 | JGI IMG/M metagenome (GOLD analysis project Ga0268299, IMG submission 193484) | Activated sludge microbial communities from bioreactor in Nijmegen, Gelderland, Netherland - NOB reactor | ecosystem: Engineered > Bioreactor > Aerobic > Activated sludge | place: Netherlands... | reverse complement strand
CCGTCCCGAGGGCTATGCCGTGGACCGCCGCTTTCCCACCCTCGTGTGCGTGCCCGAGGACTCCCGCTTCGACCTGGAATCCCAGTCCATCCAGTGGGAGTCCGGCGGGCGAACCCAGACGATCCGGCTGATGCTGGATCATCACTACCTGCTGCCCAGCGGTTTCGGCATCCATCTGGAGAAGCCCCTCGGCAACCGCGCCTGGCGCCTGATCGGCACGCGTCCCGACGGGACATTATGCCACAAGCCCTGCACCGTGAGCGGCGGCGGCAAGTCCGAAATCTCCAAACCCATTACCGACGCCATCATTCACGGTCCGGTGTTCGTCGCGGATTTTCAGGCCGACTTCGACCAAGTGGACGCCCTGATCCGGAAGGATTATTCCGGGCGCTACCGGGATCCGGCGCGCCGGGGGAAGGACACCCGCGATATCCTGTCCCCAAAGCGGTCGCTGGGCAGCGTCATCAAGCTGCTGACCCCGAGCCCCGAAGAATATCAGGACGAATACAACCAGTGGCTCGCCCGGATTCCTCAGCACATCAAGGAGCTGGTCTTCGTGGTCAAGCGCTTCTGGAAACCCGCCTGGGGCGACTCCTGGCGGGCCCCCTTCGCGGTGGACATCATCAATGGGGCGCCTTCGAACGAGCTGCGGCTGGGCCGAAAAAAGCTGGCGACCCAGTTCCTGCGGGTCGGATACGACGCCGACGGCTCCTGGCGGACGTTCGGCCTGCGCAAGGACTTTCATCCGGCGGTCAAGGTGCAGGCCGAGGACGACATCACGGCCTCGGTCACCGTGCCGCGGGAAGCCCTGGGAGCCGAAGCACCGGAGAATCCGCCACTGGACTCCCTCAAGTTCGTTCAGAACTGCGAGACCCGCCTGTTTCAGAGGCCCGACGACGCCATCGTGCGCGGCTACGATCATCAAACCGAGCTGGAGTTCGCGCACGGAGGCAACTTCTTCTCCAACTACGAACCACTTCCCAGATCTCGCGCCCGGGAATTGCGCGAGGAGGCGATTGGCTTTCACCAGTTCACCCGGCCGATGCAGCAGATGATCGAAACGGTGGACTCCGGCGAGGGACCGGAATATTTCGTCTGCCCCGCGTTCCCTCGGATGGTGGACGGCAAACCCTCCAAGAATCCGAGGTATTTGCAAATGCGGCCGGACCTCGCCGATCCCCGCGCAACCCGCCTCGCGGAACTGTCGCAGCGCCTCGCCCGCCGGATTCCGCCGGAGCGTCCGCTGCACGTCCCCGTGCGCTCCGTGCTGGCCGGCCGCCGCAACAATCCCGCCGAGGACAAGGTGCCCTCCCTGGCCTGCTACGGCCCGATTCACTACATGGAACTGCCGGAGCTCTTCATGGAGTTCATCTCCTCCATGACCGGCAAATCGCCGTCCACCACCGGCGCCGGCAGCGAAGGGGCGCTCACCAAGGGACCGTTCAACGCGCTGCTCCCGGTGTACGATCTCAACGCCGCCCTGGTCAGCTACATCGTCAGCGGGTACCCCTGCTTCCTGACCAGCGCCGGATACCTCGGTCCCAAGGTGCGTGTGGATCACGACATTTCGCTGCTGGTGCCGGAGGTCTGGTGCCGGATGGGGGAGAATGAGCGCGACCCGAAGTGGCTGATCGAATCCGGGCTTCTCGAACCCCTGGAGGATCTGAAGGACTTCCCCAGCCCGGGCCGGACGGTTCTCGCCAGCCGGCTGGGCTACCGGATCACCCACACCTTCGTGAACCGATTCTTCGGACGCATCTTCAACCATCCCCACGCGGTGCTCCCCGATGAAATGCTCCGTCCGGAACTGCAGGATGCGAACGAGTTTGCGGACGCGGTGGACACCGTGGTGGCCACTCACCGGCGGGTGGCCCGGCAATACTTCGAGGATGGCTCGATTGCCCACGCATGCCCGCCGCTCCAGGCGCTGCTGCACTGCATGCGCGACGGGCATTTCGAGGGCAAGCCGGTGTCGGACCCCGCCATCCGCGGGTTGTTCGCCCGGGAGCACGTGCTGGCCAGCGACTGGTACGCCGCGCGGCTGGCGGCACGCCAGAAGGGGGACATCCGCCTCTGGCAACGGCACACCGCCTATCTGGAAAAGTTCGTGCAGAAACCCAACTACGCCCCCGAATGCGAACGGCTGTCGCTCCGCGACCGGCTTCGGCACGCGCGCGTGATGCTGGACCGGGTAAAACGGCCGGAGCATCGGGCGTCCCTCCGCGGAACCCTTGGCGCGGAACCCTCGCTGGTGGGTTGACCGATGCCCACGGGCCCGATCCTGAGCGTCCGCAGTCTCGGCAAGACCTACGGCCGCAATGCGCAGACCCTCACAGTGCTGCGGGATATCGAGTTCGACCTCGATCCGGGGGACTCGCTTGCCGTGGTCGGGCCCAGCGGGAGCGGCAAGACGACGCTGCTGGGCCTGTGCGCCGGACTCGACGCCCCTTCGTCCGGCACCGTCCATCTCGCCGGCCGCGATCTCGGTGGGCTCGACGAAGACGCCCGGGCGCGGATGCGCAACGACCACGTTGGATTCATCTTTCAGAATTTCCAGCTCCTGCCGACGCTGACCGCGATGGAAAATGTCCTGGTACCCCTGGAATTGCGGGGCGACGGGGCTTCGCCGGATCGCGCCATGGATCTCCTGCGCCGGGTGGGCCTTGGCGAACGGCTGCATCACTTTCCGGCGCAGTTGAGCGGCGGCGAGCAGCAGCGGGTGGCGCTGGCGCGCGCGTTCATTGCCGGTCCGAAACTGCTGTTTGCGGATGAACCCACCGGCAATCTGGACGATGAAACTGCGCAGCGGGTGGTGGACATGGTGTTCCGGTTGAATGCCGACACCGGCACCGCGCTGGTGCTGGTGACGCACGATCTGGATCTGGCCCGGCGCTGCCGCCGGATCCTCCGCCTCAAGGGCGGCATGGCAGCCGGATGGGAATCGCCTCGGGGGATGACTGCTGAGTCTTCCCACTGAGAATCGTGGAGTCGCGGGGCCTAATGGCGGTCGGATTCTATTTCCACGACCTCTCCCGCCGGAGTATCAATGCCTCCGATGGATCCAGCCGATTCTGACGAGAATCCCGAAATGACCTATGTCTTCCGACGGTCTGACTTTCATGACGACCGGGAAGGCCCCTTTCCGGAAGATCTCCGGCAATGGCAGCCGGCCGTGCGTTTGGTGCGCTCGGTATCCGAGACCGCTGAGACCCTGCCCCCTGGAACGACGCCCAATGCGACGACGCGCGCCATGGCGCGGGTGGTGCTGTGGTGCCTGGTCACCGGGCGGTATGCGGCCTGGGACATGGAGTCCCTCAGCTCCGAGGAACCCCTGGCGCATCATCTGGCGGCCGGCCTCACGCTGCCCCATCAGGATTTGCACCGATTCCGCCGCGATCACGAAGAGGCGCTCACGTCCGCCCTGGACCGCCTCCTGCGCAGGATCGCCTCAGAAGGATCGAAGCCGTGCGATCCAGCGGCCTGTGGTGCGGAGGCCGCGCGGCGCTATGAGCGGGCGCGCTTTGCCGACTCGCAGACTTCGCCCTGAGGGAAGAATCTTCGCCGCGACCGACCTGGCCCATGGGCCTGCCTGACCCCGCGGTACGCCCCAAGGGAAGCCCACCGCCGCACTACTGGGGAGTCGCCTCCACCCGGAAGACCTGGCCCGGACTCAAGGTGGTTAGAGGCAACCGTATGACCTCGCGAATCACCCGGGTGCTGGTCTTTTCGCCGACGATCGTGGACCACTCCGGATCGGCATCGTCCACCTGGTCGAAAGGCAACCCAAGCAGAGTGTACTTCCATCCGGGGCGCATCTCGTACTCAAGCACCACCTGGGATCCGTCGTACCGGATGAACAAGTCCGGACCGCCCACGCGAATGGTGAAGGTTTTCCGGTCCTCCAGACGGGGTTCGCCGTCGTCCAGCACCCGGATCGTGAACTCGCTGGGTCCTGAACCCTGCGTCCGCCAGCGAAACTCGCCCGTCTGGACATCCACGGACGCCAGGGGATCGCCGGAAACCAGCTCGAACTGCAGATGGTTCAGGCGTGGAAGATCCGGATCCACGGCCGACAGGATCAGATAGACTTCCTCTCCGGGCAGTTCCCTGAAGCTCGCCACCGGGTCCAGCGCCGGCGGATGATTGACCTCGCGCACCACCACATCGAAGCGGTTGGTGGCTCGGCGCGACCCCGGCACGCCGTCCGATACGCTCACCACGACCGCATTGGTCGAAGGACCTTGACCCTCGGTCGGCTCCCACGACACGACCCCGTCCCCGGACAGCGTCAATCCCGACGGCCCCAAAATCAGGGTGTACTCCAGGCGGTTCGCGGGGAGATCCGGATCCACGGCTTGGAGCGCAAAGTTCCACGCAACTCTCTCGTCAATGGTCTGGAGACCGGGCGCCAGCAACTGCGGCGGCGTGTTGACCTCGAGCACGATCAGGTCGAACTGGTTGGTGGTGCTCAGCGGAGGAATTCCCGTGTCCGTGAGCCGGACGATCACCGTGTTCGTGGACGGCCCCTGACCTTCCGAAGGTGTCCATTCAATCAAGCCCTCACGGCCGATCGTCAGCCCCGGCGGCCCCGAAATCAGCGAGAACTCGTAATCGTTGATCGGAATATCGGGGTCCGCCACGGACAGCACATGGAGGAAGATCTCGTTTTCAGGAATAGGATCCAGCGGGACATCCGCGATCCGCGGCGGTTGGTTGGCTTCCAGAACTTCGATCAGGAACTGCATCTCGTCGCTCAGCACAGGGTTGCCGTCATCGGACACCCGCACGGTCACCGGATAGGACCGTCCGCCGTCACTCTCGGAGGGATCCCAGGCCATCTCCCCGGTCGGCGCCACCGTCAAACCGGCGGGGCCGCTGACCTTCACAAAACGCAGCGTGTTCCTCGGCAGGTCACGATCCTCGGCCACCAGGGACCAGCGGAAGCGATTGGTTTCTGTCAGCGTCTGGGTCGGGATCTCCGCCAAAACCGGAGCCTGGTTGTCCTCCAGCACGGTGATCGAAAACTCACGGAGTCCCTCCATCGCCGGAACCCCGTTGTCCCGCACGCGGACCACCACCGGGGCTGTGCCCCCGCCCTGATCCTCTCCCGGCACCCAGGTCACCACCCCGGCAGCGCTGACCTCCAATCCGGGGGGTCCGTTCACCAGCGAGTACGTCAGAAGGTTTTGCGGCCGGTCGGAGTCGGATCCGGACAAGGCCACCGACCACGCAACCCCCTCCGTGGCCGTCTGCGGGAGAATCTCGGCGAGCGTCGGGGCGGAATTCACCTCGGTGACCGAAATGAGGAACTCGTTCGTGACGGTCAGGGACGGCCGGCCGTTGTCTGATACCCGCACAATGACGGTGGACGTGGACGGACCCTGGGACTCGAAGGGAGTCCAGCTCAACGTTCCATTCGGGCTCAACGTCAGTCCAGCCGGACCGCGGATCACGGAATACGTGAGACTGTTGGGGGGCTCGTCCGGATCGCGCGCCACGATGTCCCGCCGGAAGAGGACCAATTCCGGGATCGAAATCTGGGTCAACGGCTCCCAGACGGGCGCGCGGTTGACCTCCTGCACCACCACGACAAATGTCCGCGAAACGCTCAGGACCGGCACGCCGTTGTCCCTCACCTCCACCGTCACCTGGTTGGTGGACGGACCCTGCGCCTCGGACGGCGTCCATTCGAGGAGACCTTCCGGTGTGACGACAAGCCCCTCCGGACCGCTCAGCAATCGATACGTCAGGTGAGTCGGAGGCACATCGGGATCCAAACCGTCCAACGGCAGCATCAGAGTCGTTTGTTCGGGGATCACCTGGTCGGGAATGGCCGCCAGCACTGGCGCCTGGTTTCCGCCCGCATCCACCTCGAACTGCACGTAGTCAAACTCGACTCCGGGATTGCCCGGGCCGGCATTGGGGCCGCTCCGGACGAGTTCCAGCACATTCACTCCGGGCGTCGCGCCCACGCGCGCCGCGTCAAACTCGGCCACCAACCGCCCGGGCTCCGTCACCCGCCGGGCGAAGACTTCGGTGACCTGCCCAGCGCCGTTCCGGAAACGGAATGCAATTTCGTGCTCCCCAAAGGTGGCCCCGTTTCCGGAGTCACCGCCGGCGATCTCGACCACCAATCGCATCCAGGTCGCCGGATCGGCCTGAACCTCCGTCAGGCGAAAATGCAGGTGGTTGACCGGGTCCAGTCGGGTCAAGCGCGCTTCCCAGGCGACGGCCGGCTCGTCCTCCGAAAGCCGGATATTCGCCTCCAATCCATTGTGCCCCCGCGGGAAAATTCCGCGGAAGAAGAACTCGTCATCCGCCCCGGGATTCGTCCCTGCATCGTATTCCGGATCCAAAGGCGTGCGGGTCACGGCGCCGGGAGGCGGATCCTGCACGCCGTTCTCCGGGGAAAATTCGGCGGAGGGCCGGTAGGGCGGCACCGCCGGATCATCGTCCACACCCAACTGGTACACCGATCGCTCCTCCACCGGCCACGTCACCACGATCACCGTTCGGAGGACGCTCAAGGGCGGCTGCCCATTGTCCGAGATCCGGACCACCAACGAATTGGTGGTCGCCGTTTCCACCCGATTCGGGAGCCATCGAATCCGGCCATCCGGCGCCACGCTCGCCCCCTCCGGACCGCTTTCCAACGAAAAGGCCAGGGCATTGGCCGGAAGATCCCTGTCGGTGGCCTGGAGGCTGACATTGAGTGGTGCCAGGCGGTCCACATGCTGAACCGGGACCTCGGCGACCACCGGCTCGGTGTTGACCTCGCGGACGTTCACTTCGAATTCACGGGTGGTGCTCAGCGGGGGAATGCCGTTGTCAGCGACCCGAACCACGACCTGGACCAACGACGGCCCCTGCGCCTCCTGCGGCACCCACAGGACCTGCCCCTCGGGCGACACCGACAGCCCTTCAGGTCCGGTGACCAGCGAATAACGGCGTTCGTTCTCCGGAAAATCGGGATCGAGGCTGGTCAGTTGCAGCGACAGGGGCTCCAGCTCGTTCAAGGTGACCGCGGGCACGGCAACCACCACCGGCTCGCGGTTCACCTCCCGCACGACGACCACGATCTGATTGGTGGTGCTTCGAACCGGGATGCCGTTGTCGGTCACCCTCACGGATACGATGTTGGTGGAAGGCCCCTGCTCTTCGGATGGCGTCCAGGTGACCACGCCTGCGGGAGTGACCACGACCCCTTCCGGTCCACTGACCAAGCTGTAGGTCAGCGGTGTGGGCGGCGTGTCGGTATCGGTCCCGTCGAGCGTCACGGTCCAGAAAGTCTGCTCGTCCACCTCCTGGTTCGGCACGGCGGCAAGCCGCGGCGCCTCATTGCCGCCGGCATCCACCTCGATGCGGACATAGTCAAAATTCAGCCAGTACGCGGTGCCTGGGGTGACCGGTCCGGTCCGGACCCATTCGAGAGTGTTCGGACCGGCCGCGGCGCCCACCGCCCCGAGGTTGAACTCGGCCACGAGGAGACCGGGAGCCGAGAGGCGCCGAGAAGCGACCTCCGTGACCTGCCCGACGGCATTGCGAAACGAGACGGCCACATCGTGGTCTGCAAAACCCGGAAGCACCGACCCGCCGGAAATGGATCCCCCCACAGGAAACTCGGCCACCACCCGCATCCAGGTTTCGGACACCGCCTGCGCCTCGGTCAGGCGGAAATGGATGCGGTTGGTCAGATCGGTGGAGTTCAGCGAGAACTCCCAGGCCTCAGACGGCTCATCGAAGGGCAGGACCAGGCGCTCGCCGAGTCCGTTGAAACCCTTCGGGTAGTTGCCGCGGACGTAAAAGTCATCGTCGGCTCCGGGGTTTCCTGCGGCGATGTGGTCCGGATCCTCGGGCGGACGCGTGGCGCGTCCCGGCGGCGGGTCGTTGAGATCGTTCTGCGGCCGGAACTCATCATAGGGGAGATACGGCGTCTGATCCGGATCGTCATCCTCGCCGATCCAAAAAACCGCCCGCTCCTCCACCGCCGACGCCACGACGGTAAACTCCTGAAATCCATTGAGGGGAGGAATGCCGTCGTCCGAAAGCCGAACCACCACGACGTTGGTGGACGGCGCCTGATTCGTCCCGGGCTTCCACGCCACCGCGCCGGCCGCGCTCACCGTCAATCCTTCTGGGCCTTCTACCAGGGAATACACCAGTCTGTTTGCCGGAAGATCGGAGTCGGTACCGGAAAGGCTCCAGGCCAGCGGGGCGAGCCGGTCCACCACCTGCCGGGGCACTTCGGCGATGGCCGGCGTGGTGTTGACCTCGCGAACGGTCACGCGGAACTCGCGGACGGCCTCGAGGACTGGCGTGCCGTTGTCGGACACCTTGACCACGACCGAATACTCCTCAGGGCCCTGGGCCTCGGACGGAATCCATGTGATCACGCCATCAGCTCCGACCGTCATGCCCTCGGGACCGCTCACCACGGTGAAGGTCAGTTGATTTGGCGGAAGATCCTCGTCGGCCGCAACCAGGGGAATGGTGAGTTCCGTCAACTCGTCCAAGATCTGATCGGCCACCACGGCAAGGGTGGGCGCACGATTGACCTCGCGGACGGTCACCAGGAATTCATTGGTGGTGCTTCGGATGGGAACGCCGTTGTCGGTGACCTTCACGGCGATCCGGTGCTGGATGGGTCCCTGCGCCTCGGAAGGCGTCCAGGTCAACACGCCGTCGGGACTGATCACGAGCCCATCGGGGCCGGTGACCAGCGCAAAAGTCAGCGGCGTCGGCGGTACGTCGGGATCGGTTGCGATCAGGGACAGCGTCCACGGTTCCATCTCGTTCACCGCCGGATCGCCAAACTCGGCGATCACCGGCGCCTCGTTGCCGCCAGCGTCAATTTCGAGGCGGACGAAGTCATAGGTGAGCCAGAACGAGGTGTCGTCCACCGCCGGCCCGGTGCGCACCCACTCGATGCTGTTCGGCCCCGCGCCGGCTCCCACGCTCTCCAGTGAAAACTCGGTGATGAGCCGCGCCGGAGGACGAATCCTTCCCGCAGACACGGTCGTCACGACGCCGCTGCCATTCCGGAACCGGATGGAGACATCGTGCTCCGCGAACCCCGGGTTCACCTGTCCTCCGGTGACCGATCCTCCCACGGCGAACTCGGTGACCACGCGCATCCAGCCGCCCGGAGCCGCTTGCGCCTCGGTCAGGCGGAAATGCAGTTGGTTGGCGGGATCGGTCGTGGTGAGCGCTGTCTCCCACGCGGCAGCGGGTTCGTCGGCGGGGAGGATCAGGCGGGAACGAAGGCCGTTGTATCCGACCGGATAGATTCCGCGCACATAGAAGGGATCGTCGCCGGCGGGGTTGGAATCCGCGTCGAACTCGGGATCTCCTTCCACCCGGGTCGCCGCGCCGGGCGCGGGATCCACACGCCCGTTTTCTGCGCGAAACTCCGCGCGCGGATTGTAGGGTTCGACGTCCGGATCATCGTCCACACCCACTTGGATGATGGCGCGTTCTTCCACCGGAAGCGCCACCACGATGAACTCGCGCTCGGCGCTCAGGGCGGGAACTCCGTTGTCGGTGACCCGCACCACCACCGTATTGGTCGAGGGCGCCTGGTCCAGACGCGGCACCCAGCGCACGGCGCCCGAAGGGCTTACCGATATTCCCTCGGGTCCGCGGACCAGCGTGTGGGTCAGTATGTTGGCCGGCAGATCGTCGTCGGCGGACACCAACGCCACGTCCAGGGGCGCCAGACGGTCCACGGTTTGCGGTGCCACGGCCCCGAGACGTGGCGGCGTATTGACCTCGGGTACGGTAATATTAAACCGCAAGGGCGTGCTGAGGGGAGGCACGCCGTTGTCTCTCACCTGGACTACCACCGGAAAGACCGCGGGGCCCTGCGCCTCGGTCGGCGTCCAGGTCAGCACCCCCGCGGTGCTGACCGTCAACCCGGCGGGACCGTCCTCCAACGCAAACGTCAGTTCGTTGACGGGAAGATCGGGATCGGACGCGGCCAGGGACAAGGTGAGTGGTTCCAACTCGTTCACCGCAGGGGGCGGCTCCGGCGATACGGGCACCGGCGGACGATTCACCTCCCGCACGGTGATGGTGAAGGAATTGGTGGTGCTCCGCACGGGAATGCCATTGTCGGTGACCCGGACGCTGACGGGATAACTCTCCGGCCCCTGCGCCTCGGTCGGCGTCCAGGAGATCTGGCCTGCCGGACTCACGGTCAGGCCGGGAGGGCCGCTCACAAGTCCGAAGGTCAGCGGCGTGGGGGGCGTATCGGGATCGCTGCCGGTCAGAGTCCAGGTCCACAGGACTCCCTCGTCCACAGTCTGCGACGGGACGGCTTCCAACAACGGAGCCTCGTTGCCGCCGGCATCAATCTCCACCCGCAGATAGTCGAAGATCAGCCAGTAGGCCCTGCCCGGGGTCTGCGGACCCTCACGCACCCACTCCAGAGTGGTCGGTCCCGCCACAGCGCCGACGTTGGTCAGCGGGAACTCCGCGGTCACCGTGCCGGGAGCGGTGAGCCGGCCGGTGAACACATCGGACACCGCCCCTGCGGCATTGCGGATCCGGATCGCCAGATCGTGCTCCGAGAATCCCGGGATCAACTCACCGCGCACTATCGCCGACCCACCCATCGGAAACTCCGCCACGACCCGGATCCAGGTCTCCGGAACCGCCTGCGAGGAGGTCAGCCGGAAGTGAAGGCGATTGGTGCGATCCGACGGGATGATCGCGCGTTCCCATGCGGAAAACGGCTCATCATTGGGAACCAGCAGCACTTCCGGGAGTTGGTTATACCCGCGGCGGTAGATCCCCCGAAGGTAGTAGTCGTCGTCGGCGCCGGGGTTTGACGCCACATCCAACTGGGGATCTCCCGCCAACCGCGTGACCCCGCCTGGCGGCAGGTCGTTCACGTCGTTTTCTTGCGAGAACTCCGCATGCGGGGTCCGCTCGGGATCGTCATCCACGCCGATCTGAAAGATGGCCCGCTCCTCCACCGCCCAGGCCACCACGGTAAACTCACGCTCGGCGCTCAGCACCGGATTCCCGTCGTCCGTGACTCGCACTCGTACCACATTGGTCGAGGGCGCCTGCCCGGGCCCCGGGGTCCAGGCGACCTGTCCCGATTCGCTGACGGTCAGGCCGTCCGGACCGGCCAACCGCGAGTAAACCAGGTGGTTCGCCGGAAGGTCCGGATCGGTTCCTTCCAGGGTCACCGACAGCGGAACCAAGGCATCCACCGTCTGGGTCGCAACCGACGCCAGCACGGGAACCCGATTGACCTCCCGCACGGTCACCTCGAACTGGTTCGTCGCGCTCAGCACGGGAGAGCCATTGTCGGTAACCTTCACCGAAACCGTGGTGACCATCGGCCCCTGTGCCTCCGTCGGCGTCCAGGCGACCAATCCCGAAGGGCTCACGGTTAGCCCTTCCGGGCCGTTGACCAGAGCATAGGTGAGCGTGTTGAGCGGACGGTCGTCGTCCGTCGCCATCAATTGAACCGACAGCGCCGTGCCTTCATCCACCGCTTGGGGCAGGACCGTGGCGAGGACGGGCCGCTTGTTGGACTCCAACACCATGACCGGAAAGAAATTCGTGCTGCCCATGGGCGGCACCCCGTCATCCGTCACGCCCACCGACACCAGCAGCGTGGCGGGGCCTTGAATTTCGGTGGGGATCCAAACCAGTTGCCCCTCGGGGCTCACGGTCATTCCCTCCGGACCCTCCACCAGATGATAGGAGAGCCGATTGGTGGGCAGATCGGAATCGTGGCCAAGCAACTGGACGGTGAGGAGCTGTTCCTCAGGAATCGTAGCCAAGTCGAACGGCGGCAACGTGGGAGCAACGTTGACCTCCCGAACCTGCAGTTGAAAGGCGTTGGTCGTGCTTTCGGGAGGGGAACCATTGTCCGTCACCGAGACCCTTATGGTGTAGAAGTGGGGTCCCTGCTCCTCCGTCGGCGTCCAGCGCATCAAGCCGAAGGGAGAAATGGAGAATCCGGAGGGGCCTTCCACCAGATCAAAGACGAGGGAACCGGACGGCGTCTCGGCGTCGGACGCCGAGACCAGGAGTTGAAACGGCACGCCTTCATCCGCCGCCACGTTGGGAATCGTCGGAAAGTCGGGCGGCGAGTTCACGGGGACCGATTGGGCTACCACGGCCAGGCCTCCGATACCGTCCGCGACGTAGGCCAGTGTGCCGGACAGGCGGACACCGGACGCGACTCCGCGCGTGTCGAGTTCCCCCGTGCGGACGATGGCCGCGGGATTCAGCACTTCGTACGAAGCCAGACCGGCCTTGCCCTCCGTGACGAACGCCAGCGTCCCCGTCACCTCGACACCCATCGCGGGGCCCAGGGTCTTCACGCTACCCATCAACGGAGTGACGGCCGGATTGGCCACGTTCAACACCAGCAACCCGGCATCGCTCGCCGCCAGATAGGCGCGCGTCCCGGAAATGAACAATCCGTGAATCGCCTCCGGAGGAGCATACCCGCCCAGATAGGTCGGGCTTGCCGGATTGCCCACCGCGACTATCTGGAGTCCGGGGCGATTATGTGACCGATGCACGGCCAGGTATGCCGTCGAGCCCACTACCTGGACGCGGAACACATCGCCGTCGGTCGCGTAGCCGCCCAACCGGACCGGATTCGCCAGATTGCTGATGTCCAAAATCTCCAGCCCGGCTGAATGGGCCATATAAACCCGGGTGCCCACCAAGTGGATGTCGGTCAACTGCGAGATCCCGCCGTACCCCCCCAGGCGCACCGGCGCTTGCGGGTTGGCCAGGTCCAGCACGACCAACCCATCGTAATAGTCCGCCACAAAAGCCAGGGTACCCACCATTTCCACGTCGGAGACGAACGTTCCCGTCCCATACCCGCCCAGACGCACCGGCGAGGACGACTGGGAAACATCCACAATCGTGAGGCCGCCGTTCCAATCCGCGACATACGCCCGCGAACCGACCACACGAACTGCAATGGTCTCGCCGCCAACCGTTGCAATCCCCGCCAGGGTCGGGGCCCCGGGAGTCTCCACGCCGTAGAGCAGCAGCCCGGAATGAAGATCGGCGACGTACGCCGTGGGACCTGAAAGATGCACCCCAAGCACGCCCCCCCGGGTCGGCACCGTGGACAGCGCCACCGGAGCCGCAGGGGTGGAAACCTGGATCAGCTGGAATCCTCCTTCACCCGCGGCCACGGCGGCGATGCCCGCCTGAACTCGCACCGCCAGCGCGGGTCCTACGGTCGCCACGCTCCCCACGGCAACCGGAGTTCCCGGGTTGCTCACTCCGATGATTCGCAGGCCCCCCAATCCGGCGGCCACAAATGCATTGGCCCCTTCCACCCGGACGCCCAACGCAGAGCCCGGCATGTGCAGACCTCCCATCCGATTGGGAGCTACCGGATTCGATGCATCGTACACCTGCAATCCGGCCTCACCCTCGGCGACATACACCACCCCGCCCACCACATCCAATCCGCAGGCGCGGCCCAGCGTCGCCACGGTGCTGATCCGGGAGGGGTTCGCCGGATCCGTGGCATCCACAATCAGCCATCCCCCGCTGCCGTCCGCGACATAGACCCGCGTTCCCACCACTTCAACGTCCTCCGCGAGCCCCGACGTATCATGCCGTCCCAAAAAAATCGGCCCCGCCGGGTTGGCCACGTCCACGACCAGGAGACCGTTGTCACTATCCGCCACATAGGCCCGCGTCCCCTCCACCGCCACCGCCTTGGCAAAACCCGCCGTATCCAGCCGGCCCCGGAGGATCGGACGTGTCCGATCCGACACATCGAAGATCAACAATCCCACCTCACCGGCAGCCACATAAGCCAGACCCAAGTCATCGCGCACCACAACCCCTTGGGCCTCGCCTCCACGCAATACACCAGGCCATTGGCCAAGAAGTGCTGGATTGGCGCGAAGGGGGCAGGCGCCGACGACGCCGAGAATTCCGAGGAGCATCAAAAGGCCGGCCTGAGAGAACCGGCGGCATGAACTCAGCAAATCGTGTTTCGACATCCAGCCTTGCGTGATGATCAAGCCATGGGATGCCCGGACTTGCAAGAGGCGCAATACCAATGAGGAGGCTCCAATTCGGACCGCTAATGGAGATGATTCGATTCCCCGGCGTCCCGGAAGCGCCGGATGAATGCTTTTCTCGAAGAGACGCCGGCACTTTCCGTCCCGTTCATGCGGATCCCTTCAAGGGACCCTCAAAGGATTGTCGGCACTTTTCGGCGACTCGTATAGCCGGGCCAATTCCAATAACAGCGTCTCCAGATTCCGGTAATAGGCATCGGAGCCCATCGAAGCCTTGCGGTCTCGCAAGGCTTCCAGCTCCCGCTCGATCTGATCACGCCGGATGCGGACCTCCGGCGACAAGGCCTGCTCCTGGGGGCTCCGGACCAACACCCAGGCCTGCGCCAAAGTTCCGTCCAATTGCGCCCCATCCTTGGCGCGTTTGGTCGCGCGGAGCCCACGAAACCAGTCGGCCGGCGTGCCCAAGCCGTCACCGGTGTCCTCCAGAAGCGCATGCTCAGTCGCCAGGCGGCCAGCCGTCTCGTAAAACTCCCCCACGTGACGCGACGCCAGCAGGAATGCCTCCAGCAGGGATACCTGCCCGTCGCGATCCAGGTCCGCCGCCGGATCCTGCAGGGCTTTCACGAAGGGCAACCCGAAGCGCGTCACGTTCTGCTCCACGCCGCTCCGCGTGGCGGCGATGACCACCCGGTTGGTGCCTGCCAGGGCCTTGAGAAACGGCGCGCTGGAGGACGCGGTGTTGATCACCGCCAGCGGCCGCCGCAACGGCTGAAGCCATTCGTTCAATTCGGCGGCCGAGAAATCCGGTCCGCGGAGATTGAATCGTGCTTCCCGGTCGTCCCAGGTCCCGTGTCCGATCAGGACCAGCCACAGCGGGCGCGCACTGTCGGCGGGCTCCGAAGCCAGATGCGACTTCAATCGTTCGCGATCTGGGGAATCGTCCCCCGGATCCAGTCCGATCCGGGTCAGCGGCGCGCCGGCAGCCTCGCAGGCGCGGCCCCAAAGGTCGGCCTGCTGGACGAAATCGGTGCCGTACTCCTCGTCCCCCGCAGCCCCGACCACCAGGACGACCGAGGGTGCGTCAGGAGCCGGTGCACTTTGGGCAACACCCCAGAGCAGGAGCGGTAGGAGGAAAAGAGGGAGGCACCGCAGAGTTTTTTTTACCGCAGAGGCGCAGAGACACAGAGAAGTTGGGAGTCCCGCCGTTGTGAGTCCCGCCTGGCGGCCTCGCATGGCCCTCAATCGGCGCCCCGTGATCCCTGAGGCCTCTTGGTCCGCCAACGCGTATCCGCCTGAAGGCGGGACTCCCAACATGCCCTCTCTGCGTCTCTGTGCCTCCGCGGTGCCCACCTCTGTAGTCCAGACGGCGCTCATGGGAGGCCTTTCCAGCGCCGCAGTCCCCATTCGGATACCAGGCACCCCAGCGCCACCAGGAACATGAGCGGTGTATGCCAGATCGGCCGGGTCCACGTCTCCATCTCGGGCGCTTTGCGGGAGGGCAGAGTTCGGACGAATGCCTCCAGGCGTTCTGCCGGGACCACCTCGCCACCGGTCTTGCGCGCAATTTCCTCCAGCAGCGCCACGTTGGGCACCAGCGACCGGAACTCCTCGGCAGCCAGGTCGGTGCTCCAACCGGCCTCCGCGCGGCCCACCTCGGCGCCCACCTCATTGGTCACCACGGCCGTGGCCCGGAACCCTCCGGTGACTCGGGGCACATACAGCGCTTCATAGAGTCCGGCTTCAGCGGCGGACGGCTCGCAGGCCAGACGCAGCACGTTGGTGGCGCCGGGCGCCGGGTCAGCGGTCAGTACCGGCTGCACTTCCAACAGGACGCGGGCATTGTCCATGGGCTGGAACTTCGGATCCCTCACCCGCGCCTGCAGACGCATGGCGCCGTTGGGATCCTCCGGCACCGGCTCGGCGGAAAGTTCCACGCGCCCCGGCACGTCGGCCACCAGCCACCGCGCCAGTTGCCGCCAGGTCTTGTCCATGTCGGCATGGGATTCCGCGTCGTGCATGCCCCACCGCCAGAGATCCCCCACGGTCAGCGCGGCGACGCGCCCGCGCCCGAATCGCTGCACCACCAGCGCCGGCACCTCGGCGCCGGATTCATCCGCCGCGGTGGCGATGACGCTGGCCCCGGGCTTGACCTCGCCGAGCCGGTTGACGACCAGGAAGGGCGGCATCGCGTCGCGACGCCCGCGTTCGTCCACCTCGTTGTCCCGGATGCGCGCCCAGGGCTGCAACCAGCCTTCGCGCGCCAGCACCAGGCGTCGCGGGCCGGCCGGCGCGGCGTCGGCATGGCGGTCCAGATACACGGGAAGCAGATCGCCGATCGGCGTGCGATGATACCGCCCCTGCTGGAAGGACTCGGCGCCTCCCAGCATGAGGAACCCGCCGCCCCGTTCCGAAACGTACTTCTGGATCAGCGCCTGCTGGTCGGCCTGGAAGAAGTCGGCCTCCAAATCGTCCACGATCACGGCATGGTAGCCGAACAGTTCCTCCGGGGTGCGGGGAAATCCGCTGCGCAACTCCAGTTCGTCACGCGTGTTGAAGCGCACGAGCACCGGCTGGTCGTAGCGCTCGACCTCCTCGCGGGATTGCTCCCCGAAGCCGCGGAAGAGGGGATTGCTGGTCTCGCCGGCGCGTCCCCGGAAATCAAATTTGGGCTCGCGCCGCGCCACCCGGATCAGGCCCACCAGTTCCAACTGCGGATCCTCCTGCAGGGCGCGGTTCAGAAACTTGAACTCCCAGTTTGGACGCCCGGCCACGTAGAGCATGCGGTGCGGGCCGCGGCCGCGGTCCACGGCCACCACGCGGGAGTTGTTGGCCAGGGTTGCTTCGGACACCGCCGCGCCGGCTCCGGAAGCCGCGGCCTCCGCCTCCGCCTTCACATTCACATTCAGCCGGTAAAAGACCATGCCTGACTTCTCCGGTCTGGGCCGAAACCGGAAGTTCAATGGCGTGGAGGACTCCTCCACCCGCCGCCGGGCTTCCTCCACCAAGACTCCCGCCTCATCGGTGAGCCGGGCCACCACCTCGCGCCCCTCCAGCCCGGTTGCAGCCACGTCGGCCTCGATGGTCACTGGAGCATCCTCAAAGGCCGTCTGGCTGGTGCGCACGTCGAGAAGGCTCAGATCGCGAAGCGCGCCGCCTTTTCCCACCACCACGGGATACACCGGCGGCAGCTCCGACAGGTCCGGAACGCCCGCGCGCAGGTCGGTGGCGTTGCCGTCGGTGAACAGCAGGACGCCGGCGAGCGGCCGTCCCCGGTTCCGCTCCGCCAAGGTGCGCAAGGCGGCGCCGATGGCGGAGGACCGGCCATCGAAGGTCAGGTCCGAAAAGTCGGGAGTTGCCTGCAGGCGGGCATCGAAGCGATAGCGCCGGACGTCGAAGGTGTCCGCCAGGGTCGCGGGCCAGTCGCGATGCCCCGCATCCAGCCACGATCGCAGCGTCTCGCCGCGGGTGGGGATCGCCCCGGCATCGCGAATGGAGAGGCCCTGGCTGTTGTCGGCCACGATCGCAAACCGGTTGGCGCCCGGACGCGCCTGCTGGCCCGACCACAGCGGTTCGAGCAGGCAGAACGCCAGCGCCGCAATGCCTGCGGACTTGAGGGCGAAGCAGGTTCGGCGCACCCATCCGCCGGGGGTGGCGCGATAGCTCCAGAGCAGCAGCCCGGCCGCGACGAGCACGGCCGCGAGCGCCGGGAGCAGCCACGGGCGGTTGGCCAGAACCAGGGAGGCGAACAACATCGTCAGCGGTCCTTCCCCAATTCTTCGTAGTACCGGCGCACCAGCTCGGCATATCGGCTGGGCACCGGATCCCGGTCCAGCGGCACCAGCGCCTCCCGCGACCCGCGCCGGGCCAACTCCTCGGCTATTTGACGGCGCACCTCCACCAGCGGCTTGAGAATCTCCAGCCGCACCACAGCCCAATCCGGCTTCTTCAGATCCCGCCGCATCTCCAACCGCATCAGGCGCGCCCGCTCGCGGGCTCCGGCCACCCCCGAGCGCATTTCCGGGGCGTCCACCAGTTCCTCCACCTCGCGAAGGCGGTCCGACCAGGGGGCAAAGTTTCCGCCCATCAACGGGCCGCTCCCGCCTCCGCCGGTGTCTCCGCCCTCGCGGCTCCCGTCATTGGACAACAAATCCAGGTTGGCCGAAGCCCGGGCGCTGCCGCCCTGCGCTCCCGGAGCTGCCCCGGGGGAAGCGCCGCGCTGGGCCTGTTGGGAAGCCCCGGGTTGCTCTCCCGGAGAGCCCTCGGGCGAGGGCGCTCCTTGACGGCCCGGGGCGCCCTCCGGCGAAGAGCCGGCCTGCCCCGGCTGGGCCTGCCCCGGCTGGGCCTGCGCCTGCTCACCGGCGGCGCCCGTGGCAGCGTCAGACCTGTCGGACTGATCCGACTCACCCGCCCTGCCCACGTTCTCCCCCGCCGCCTGGGCCAGCTCCCGCTCCAGCGCGCTTGTGAGCGAATCGAGTTCCCCCGCCGCCCGCCGCAAGGCCTCGGTGTCGTCGCCCAGCACGCTTTGCGCGGCCCCTTCGATGCCCCGTTGAAACTGCTCGATGCCACCCCGGGCGCGCTCCTCCACGCGATCCGCCTGCGCCAGGTTCCCCTGCCGAAGCAGGTCGGCTGCCATCTCCAGCGTCTGCCCGCCCTCGCCCGTGGTTTCCTGCAGGCGCTCGTATAGCGACCGTGTCAACTGGCCGCGCTCGGCCAGCTCCTGCTGCCATTGCTTCACCACGCCGGCGTCGTCCTGCTGATACTGCCGCAGCGCTTCCTCCAGCTTCTGCGACAGCAGCGGCTCCGAATTTTCGGCCTGCTGTGCGAGCTGCGTGGCGCGGTCCACCAGGTTGGTGGCCAGCGTGCGCTGTTGCGTCAACTGTTCGGCGACTTCGCTGCGCTCCGGACTCTCCGAAAGCGTCCGGCGCGCCGGCTCCCGCACGGAGTCCAGGCGCCGCGCAATGTCCTCCTGCCGCCGGGCGAGCTCCCGGGCGTCCTGGCGCAACTGCCGGGCCTCCTCCGCAAACTGGCTGGCGCTTTCCTTCCGCAGGTCGTCGCGCAGGCTCTCCAACTGGCGCTGGGCCCGGGTCCCGGAGGCCACGGCCTGTCCGGTGGCGCCCTGCTCGGCCGCCTCCGAAGCCCGCTGCACCTCGTCCCGGGTTTCATCCAGACGCCGCCGCTCGTCGGCCATCCGGGACTGATTCTCCGGACGGTCCATGCGCTGCCGCAGTTCATCCACGTCGGCGAGCATCTCCCGCTGCTCCTCCTGCAACCGCTTCAACTGCCGCCGCACCTCCTCGCGTTCGGCCTCGGTGTCCGCCTCCTGAAGGGCGGTCTGCAATTCCTTGAGCCGTTCGTTCAAGTCCTCCTGCCTTCGGGCCAGTTCCTGCAGGCGGTTGAGGATCTGCAGTTGTTCCCGCCGTTCTGCGCTCTGCCCCGACTGGGCCTGCCGGGCGGTTTCATAGCGGTCTTCGGATTGCTTGAGGTCCAGTTGGTCCAACTGCCGCTGATTCCCCGACTCGCCGCCGCCCTGCCCCCGGTTGCGAGCCCGAGACACGGTGATCTCCCGGGCCTGCATGCGCAGCAGCGCCTGGTAGGCGGCCTGCTCCGGACCCACCGCGCGCGACAGCAGGGCCGGCGCGTTGGTCGCCTCCGACAGGCGGGCCCGCGCCTCCTCCATCGCCTTCACCACCGCCTTCCAATCCCCGGTGCGCCCCGAATCCACCGCATCCGCCGCCTCGGATTCCGCCTGCTCCAGGGCATGGGCCTGCGAATCATGGACCACCATGGCGTCCGGCACATACGCCGGACGCGCCCCGGGCTGGCGCTGGAGCTTCCAGGTGGCGTTGAGGATCTGCTTCTGCAGCTCGGCGAGCCGGGTCGCCGGCGTGGACTGCTGCTCGCCGCTGGCGTCCCCCTCCATCGCCTCGCCCTCGCGGAAAATCTCGTCGAAGGGGCGCACCTCGCCGAAATGCAGGTCGCTTTCGGTGCGGCGGACCTGCCCGTCGGGTCCGATGTCCTCCGCCCAGAGATGCCAGGAGACGAGATCGCCGGGCGCCACACCCATTTCCTCCAACCGGAGCAGATGGTCGAACGCGCGCTTGTCCTTGCCCGGGACCTGCGTGCCCAGGGTCACTTCAATCGGCTCCCCCGATCCCAGATTGAACGCCAGTCCGAAACGCGGCATGCCGAAGTCGTCCCAGACGGTCCCGGAAAACGCGATCTCCTCCAGCGCCGATGGCCGCTGGTCGCCGCGCGGAAGAGGCAGCTTCAGTTCCGGCACGCGGTTGGGCAGCGCCTCCAGCCAGAACGACGCCGGCATCTTGTTGGTGCGCCCCTCGGCATCCACCAGCACCAGGTCGTAGCGAACGCTGTTGGTGAGCGCCCAGCCGCGCAACAGGGCCACCGCCCGATTGGTTCCCACCTCCAGTGTCAGGCGCCCTGCGGCGTTCGTCCGCTCCACCAGGCTCGCGGTGGCGACCGGCTTGTTGAGCTGCAGGGTGAGGTCCAGCCGGGTGCCTTCTACGGCGCTCACCCGGCGGGTGTCCTCCACCCGCTTCGGGGGCAGAGCGGTATAGTCGGGAAAGGCCAGGTCGGCATCGGACCGCTCCAGGCGCGGGAACTCGAAGACCTTCACCCGGAACTCGCGGCTCTCGCGTCCGTCATAGACCACCCGGTAACGAAGGTCGGAACTCACGTCCGGAAGACTCGTGCCATACACCGGATCGGCGAGGCTCCGGACCAAGGGCACGCGGCGTTCGGGCGCGCCGGAGGCCGACACCACCATCTCGACCTCCTTGGGCACCTCGGTCCCGAAGCGGGCCAGCACCACCAAGCTGCTGCCCTTCTCCAGTTCCACATCGCCCGGGGTGATCTCCAGCCCTGAGGCTGGCGCGAAGAACAGGGTGCGCAGCGGCCGGGCCTTGGGTGAGCGCAGTCCGGAAGCCACCGCGATCAGGGCGGCCAGCACGGCCAGCTGGCCCGCATGCGACACCAGCACCTGCCATCCGGGAATCAGACGGCGCCAGCGTCCGCGATGGCTCGCCTGGAGAGCCGCCAGCACCACGCGCTGCTGCAGAAAATTCAATCCCCCCGGCGCCGACTCCTGCTGCTGCACCGCAGTGAGCAGTTCCCCTTTCAACTGCGGATCCCGCCGTTCGATCCACAGGGCCAGTTGCGGGTAGCCCGGACGTGTCCGCCACAGGCGCCAGAGGGTCCAGACCGCCCCCGCCGCCGCCAACGCCGCCAGCAGGGGGCGCGCCCACCAGGGCACGCTTCCAGCCAGCCGTTGGACCGCCAGCAACGCCAGGGCGAGGAGCAGCACCGCGCCCCAGCAGGCGGCCAGGCCAAAGGCGAGCCGGCGCCATCGCAGGCGGCGGAGGATCGGACGCAACCGGGCGTTGAGCAGCGGATCCATCATGGGCGATCTCCGGTGAAGATCATTGCGGCAAAAGGCGGTTTCGAAAAGTTCTCAGGCGGGGGCGGCCGAAGCTCCCCGCCGAGTCAGCCAGCCCGACGCTGCCGACTCCACCAGGAGCACGGCCACGGTGGCCACCAGAAACCAGCGCCAGAGCTTCTCCTGCGCCTCGATCGCCGCACTGTCCGGACGGGAATCCCCCGGCCGGCCCGGGCGGGTGTCCGCCGCAGACGCGCCGGAGGGGGGCGACGCGCCCGGAACTCCCAGTCGTTCCAGCTCATCGGCGGCCAGGGGCGCTGTGCGTCCCTCGGACGGGTCCAGGTTCACCGCCACCCGGCGGGTCACGTCGCCGGCCTTCAGGGCATACAATCCGGGAGTCGTGGTGCCGGTAAAGGACTCCGGCCGCTCCACCAGCGGATGGGGAACTTCGTCGGGTCCCGTCAGCGTTACGCCCCCCTGAAGGCCCGAACCCCACGCCTCGCCAGGAATGGCGTCGCCGACCTCGTAGCTCGCCACGGTCCTCGGAAGACCGCCCGCCAGTTCCAGCAGCGAGAAAACCCAGGGAACGAATTTCGTCGAGAGCGCCAGTTGGCTTTCCTCCGGATTCCATCCCGAAGCCAGAATCACGACACGCCCCTTCCCCAGCGGCACGTCCACCACCGCCGGATCCCCGCGATCGAACCGGGCCAGCACCCGGGCGTCCGGGATCGCCGACGCGTCGAATCGCCGGTACTTCCAGAAATGCAGCCGGGTGAAGTCGTTGAAGCGGGCATCGGCGAAGGGGGCGAACAGGGGATGCCGCAAATCCACCTCGGCCAGCATGGCGTAGTTGACGGGAGCGCCCTCGGACACCGCCAGCGATTCCCGTCCCAGCACCGGCGCGAGCGATGCCAGGGCGGCCGCGGATTTGGGAGCCATCAGCAGCGTCGCGCCCGATTCCACCGCCGAGCGCAAGCCCCCTGCCATCGCGGTGCCCAGGGGTTCGGTGGCCACGATCAATGGCGTTCCCGCCCAGGCTCCGGGCTGCGGATCCGACGACGGCGGCCTGGATTCGACGACCAGGGCCAGCCGCGCCGTGGAGGGCAGGGCCCGCTGGAGAAAGAACAACGGCTGGCGCGGATCGGACGGAGCATCTGAACCGAGGTAGGGCACCCGGACGCTCGTCGTTTCTGGCGGCACCACGTACACCGTGTTGTCAAACGGCTCGGCATCCCCACGCAGCATCAACCGGTCCGAAACGACATTCGTTCCCGGAAATGGCACCAGGACAATCCGGTTCTGTCCCGGCGGCACGTACACCTCGATGGGCGTGTCGGCGAACCCGTCGCCCCCGGCGCGTTCCCATCCGACCTGGAAACGCTCGCCCGTGGAATCCGCGGCATTGGACACGCGCACCCGCAAAACATCCCGGTTCACGGAGGCCGCTCCCGGGGTCTCCCCGACCCACTGGAGGGAGGCATTGCCCGCCCGGCCGGCCTTCACCGGCGCGAGCACCACCTCGACGCCCTTGGGCCACTCATACGACTGCAGGGTCTCCAGGCGGCTCCCCTCCTGCAAATCACTCACCACGATGAGACGCCCGCGCTCGGAAGCCCGGTCGCCGTCGCGTTCCACCAACGCCTCCGCCCCGCGGGTCAGGGCCGCGCCCAACTGCGTGGAAGCCCATCCCGGGGTGATCTCCGACAGGGCGCCGTCCACGAGCGCCTGGCGCCCGCCGGGAGGGGTCGAGGCCCAGGCTTCGAAGGTCACCCGCGGCGTGACCTCCCGATCGAAGGTGAACACCGCCAGCGCATCCTGGGGGCCGGCTTCGCGCACCAGGGCGTCTACCCGCTCCCGGGCGGCCTGCCAGAGGCCGTCGCGGCGCATGCTGGCGCTGGTGTCGAGGAGGACGACCCTGGGAATCCCGGCCGCATTCGCCGGCGATTCCGGCAGGTCCTTCTTGAGAAAGGGTCGGGCAAATCCAAAGGCCAGCAGCGCCAGCGCCGCGCAGCGCAGCAGCAGCAGCAGCAGATCCTCCAGACGGCTCTTCCGGGTGAGGCGCGGCGGCGTGGGCTGAAGGAACATCAGGGAGCTGAACCGGGTCCGCTCCCGGGTCGTCCGCCGGATCAAATGAAACACCACCGGCAGTGCGATCGCCGCGGCGCCCAGCAGAAACAACGGGGCCAGGAAACTCATGGCGTCCCGCCTCCCCGCGTGGAGGCGCCGCGGTGACGGAGCGGACGCCGCTGCGCGCGTTCTTGCAGGAACGCAAAGAGCATGCGCTCCAGCGGTTCATCCGTGTGGACCGGATGGAGGCCCACGCCCAGCCGCTGGCAAAGATCCTTCAGCCCTGTCTCGTGCGCCTCCATCCGGCGCCGGTACTCGCCCCGGGCCGCCTTGGGATCCACAAACAGAATCCGGTCATTCTCCGCATCCTGGAAGAGCGCCGGCTGATCGAATCCGAATTCCAGCTCCGACCGATCCCGCACCGGGAAAAGCATCACCTCATGGCCCGAGGCTGTCAGCAGCCCCAGAGCGCCCTCCAGGCGGTCCATCGGCGCCAGAAAATCCGAAACCACCACCAGCAATCCGCGCTTGCGAACGATCTCCACCAGTCGCCGCAGGGGGGCCTGCAGGTCGGTCGCCTTCCCGCCGGCCGGCTTTTCCAGCGCCAGCATGAGGTGGCGCAACTGGCCCGGACGGTTCCGCGCCGGAAGATAGTCCCGCACCCGGTCGTCGAAGGACAACAGGCCGATCGCGTCCCCTTGCAAATGGAGGAAATAGGCCAGCGTGGCCGCCAGCGTGGCTGCGTAGGCCGCCTTGGTGTAACCGACCGTGCCGAAGTCCATGGACCGGCTCTGGTCCACGACCAGATGGCAGCGCAGATTGGTTTCATCCTCGAACTTCTTGAGGAAATACCGGTCGCTCCGCGCCACCACCCGCCAGTCGAGATGCCGCAGGTCGTCGCCCGGCGTGTACTGGCGGTACTCGGTGAACTCCACCGAGAATCCATGATAGGGACTGCGGTGGAGTCCGCTCCGGAATCCCTCCACCACCGCCCGCGCCCGCAACTCCAGATTGCGGATGCTCATCAGCGCCTGGGCGTTGACGAAGGACGTGCCGGCTGCGGGAACGCTGGCGGAAGGAAGGCTCACACCGTTGGGTTCAGCCCGGCAGCGGGCTCTTGACGGTTTCCAGCAGGCGCCGGATGACGTCCTCCACCCGGACGCCTTCCGCCTCGGCGCGATAGTTCAGCAGGATGCGATGGCGCAACGCCGGCGGCGCCAGCACCCGGATGTCTTCGGCGGTCACGTGCGCGCGTCCCAGCAGCAGCGCCCGCGCCTTGGCGCCCAGGATCAGGAATTGGCCCGCGCGCGTTCCCGCTCCCCAGGTGACCCAGTCGTTGATGAAGGCCGGCGAGCCCGTCTGGCGAGGCCGCGACGCCGCGGCCAACTCGACCGCATACCGCACCAGTTCGACCGCCACCGGCACCTGCCGGACCAGTTGGTGAAACTGCAGGACGTCGGATCCGCTGAACAGCGCCTGGATGGCGGCGGACTTCGAGGAGGTGGTTTCGGTCACCACCCGGATCTCGTCCTCCACCGGCAGGTAGTCCATAACCACATTGAACATGAAGCGGTCCAACTGCGCCTCGGGCAGCGGATACGTCCCCTCCATTTCCACCGGATTCTGCGTGGCGAGCACGAAGAAGGGCTCGGGCAGCGAGTGGCGGATTCCCGCCGCGGTGACCTGATGCTCTTGCATGGCCTCCAGCAGGGCGGCCTGGGTCTTGGGCGGCGTGCGGTTGATCTCGTCGGCCAGGATCATGTGCGCGAACACCGGTCCCGGCACAAAGGAGAGCCGCCGCTCGCCGCCGGCGTCCTGGAGAATCTCCGTGCCGGTGATGTCGGCCGGCATCAGGTCGGGCGTGAACTGGATCCGCCGGAAGTCCAGGTGGAAGATCTGCGCGATGGACTTCACCAGGAGCGTCTTGGCCAGCCCCGGCGCGCCCGTGATCAGGCAATGTCCCCCGGCGAAAAGGGCGACCAGAATCTGCTCGATCACCTCGCGCTGCCCGATGATGACCTTGCCCAGTTCGGACTCGATCCGGGCGCGCCCGGTGATCAGGCGGTCCGCCGCGGCCGCATCGGACATCGGCGGCGCGGAGACGGGCGGCGGTGGCGGTGGAGGACTTTGGGGCGCGGGCGCCTCGGGCGAGGTGAAACTCATGGCAAATCAAAAGGGCAAACTCAGTGGGTCATTATGTAGAACACAATGTTGATCCCGAGCGGATAGGCGATCTTCTCGGAGAAATTGTGGAAGTAATAGTCGTCCTCGCCCTCCCGCTCCCAGCCGTCGCCGTTGTCGGTGTTGTGAGTGGCCAGGACCATCAGGCGTCCCTTGTCGTCCGTGATCCCGCGGTGATGGACTTCCTGGGCATCGGAACGCTCCCAAGTCTCTCCCGTGTACTGGCTCCGCACCCCCAGGCCTACATTGGGCACCTGCCCCTTTTCCCGGATGTCGAACACGCAGTGGTACAGCGGATGATCGAGCGGCAGCTCCTCGAAGGAACGGTCCGGGAATACCTGCTTCATCTTCGCCTCGCAGTTCGCCCATTCCGCCTCGCCCCAGAAGTCATCCAGCATCAGGAAGCCGCCGTTCAGCAGATACGCCCGCAGCGCCGCCGCCTCCGCATCACTGAAATAGAGGCCTCCGGGTTCCACGATGTAGATGAAGGGATGCTGCGACAGATCGGGATCGGTGAGGCGGAGGATCCGGCCGTCGGGATCCACCTTCATCGAAGTCATCTGCTGCAGGCGGTACGAAAGATTGAGATCACTGTCGGGGACATCGGTATCCCATCCGCCCCGGCCGCCCCAGCCCCCGGAGTCGTAGTAGATTCGGCTGAACGTAAACACGTCGTGCTCAAACCCCGGCGCATTGGTCCAGGTCGGCGTGCCCGTGCTGTGGGAGGGAATCTCCCGCGCCGTGCGTTCGTGTCCGCCGGCGCCCGACTCCCAGCCGCCCCGGAAGCGCCGCCCCGATCGCCACTGGGCCGAGGCCCAGAAAACCCCCAACGCCAGCCCGGCCAACCCGACCCGGATCCAGCACCGCCAACGCGCCCCCCCGAATCCGGCGGCCGTCCTTGGGCCGGGAAACAGGGGGGAGGCGCCAGGAATCATCGGATCAGTGGGTGAGCGTGTAGAACACGATGTTCACGCCGAGAGGATAGGCGATCTTCTCGGAGAAGGTGTGAAAATAATAGTCGTCCTCGCCTTCGCGCTCCCAGCCGTCGGAGGTGTCGGTGTTGTGCAGCGCCAGCACCATGAGCCGGCCCTTGTCGTCCGCGATGCCCCGGTGATGCACCGTGCGCACCTCGCCGTCGTGGCCGTTTTCCCATGTCACGCCGTTCTGGCGGTGGCTCTGTCCCACGTGGACGTTCGCCACCTGCTTCTTTTCGCGGATCTCGAACACGCCGTGATAGACGGGATGATCCATCGGAAGTTCGAAAAAGCTTCGATCGGGAAACACCCGCTTCAGCATGGTTTCACAGTTGGCCCATTCACTGTCGCCCCAGAAATCGTCCATGAGGAGAAACCCGCCGTTGAGCAGATGCTTCCGCAGCGCATCCGCCTCGGGATCGGTGAGGTGCAGCGCCCCGGGGGCCGAAATGAAGAGAAACGGATACTGGAACAGCTCCGGATCGGTCAGCCGGATCAGGCGCCCGTCGGGGTCCAGCAGCATCGAGGTCATCTGCTGGAGCCGAAACGAGAGATTGAGATCGGCGTCCGGAAGATCGGTGGTCCAACCGCCGCCGCTCCGCCGCCATCGTCCCGGCTCCTTGTCATAGCGCACCCGGGCGAAGGTGAAGACATCGCTCTCGAAGGTCGGCGCATTGGTCCACACCGGCGTCCCTTCGTTGCGGGTGCCCACCTCGCGGGCGGTGTGGATCTCCTCCGGCACATAGATTTCGCCGCCGCCGAGGGATCCCCTCTGGCCGAACGCCGCTCCGGTGAGCATCGCCGAAATCAGCAGGCAGCGGAAGGCGCGGTTCATTCTGATAAGCGTTACGGCCTTGAACGGCGCGGCACCGCTTCGCCGCCTTCGTCCACATCCGATGGCCCCAGAGCGAGGAGCAACCGCAGCGCCTCCCGATGCCTCGGCGACTCCTCCAGGGCCAGCAGCACTTCGCGCCGCGCCCCCGGGTCGCTCGCGGCATGCAGTGCCCGGGCGAGCCGGAAATGAAGTTCCGCCGGATCCGGCGGATCCAGCAACAGCAGGGTCCGCAGTGGCGCGATGGCGTTGGTGGCGGCGCCGGTGGCCTCCGCGGCGCGGGCCAGCGCCCGGTAGGGCGCGGGAGAGAGGGGATTGACCGCCAGGAACCGTTCGGCCGCCTCCGCCACCTCCGGCCAGTCACCAGCGTCGGTCGCCAAATTCACCAACCGGAGACACTCCTCCGGTGCCGCAGCATCCTGGAGGGTCACCTCCGCCAGCAACGCCCTCTCGGCATCGGTCTCGCCCAGAGCCTGATGCACCCGCGCCAGCAACCGTCCCGCACTGCCGGGTCCGGTCTGGCTCGGATACCGTTCCCGAAGCGTCCGCAGCGGCGCCTTGGCATCCTCCCACGCGCGCGCTTCCACCAGCGAGGAGACCGTCTCCGACAGCGCCCAAAAGTTGGTGGGATTGTCCTTCAGCCATTGCCGATACGTCGTCTCCGCGTCCGGCCCCTGATCCCGGTCGTCCGGCGGCTTGTTCCAGGTCAGCCCGGGCGCCAGCGCGAGCGCGCGTTCCCTGGCGAACGTCGCGAAATCCGCCTCCAGCGCCGCCATCGGGGCGACCCGGGCCTCCAGCGCCGTATTGATCTCCCGACCTTCGCCGAGATCCTGGAGGACCTGGCGAATCACCTCCGGCCCGTGGCGCCCGACCAGGAACTCCACCAGCAGGCCTGCCTCGAAATAGGCGAACTGCAGATGCATCGGCGTCTTGGGCATCAGGAACGCCGCGCTGAGCCGGCTCACCGGGGTGAGTTCCCCGCCCAAAATCATCTCCCGATACCGCGGCTTGAGCGCCTGGCCCCAGGCCGGATTGGCCTGCGTCTCCTCGTACACCGAGATGCCCTCGCTGAACCAGCGGGGCATGCGATTGCGGGTCTTCTGCAGGGTCACCACATGACAGAATTCATGCCATAGCACCGCCTCCCAGTTCACCGGATCCGATCGGCTGGTCGCCGGGCTGTTGGCGGTGATCACCCGCCCGAAACACACGCCCAGGTATCCCGGATTCTCCGGCATGCCGAAGGTGCGCACCCCGAAATCCTTCTGCTGATGGAAAATCTCCACCAGGGTCGGCTCCCGAAGTTCGGCCCCGTACTTCGACACCAGCGCCGCCCGGGCGCGTTCCAGCAGGGACAACACCCGGTCGCCGTACACGGGCGCCTCGCTGGCATGCAGGCGCACGGTGAAATGCGCGTTGGTCAGCGTGACGAACTTCGTGAGGACCTCGTGCAGCATTACCAGGTTGTAGGCCGCCACGTCGTAGGCGTCGCGGCGATGGACCTCTTCGGCCAGCTGCCATCCCTGAACCTCCTCCCCCAGGCGCAAGAGGTCGCTGGCGAGTTGGGCGGAAGCGGGCAGATACTTCGGATCGAAAGCCAGCGCCTGACGCTGCCGCTCGGCCCCCTCGGCGAAGCGGTATTTCTGCGAGAGCTTGCGCCCGAGCAGATGATCCACGCGCGGATTGTTGGTCCAGTACCGCAGCCCGGCAGCCCGCGCGGACGCCTCGGCCTCGGCGTCGAAACGCAGATGCGCCAGCACCGCCGTCAACGCCGCCGCATCGGGATTCACCGGGTTCACCGAGCGCACGGTCTCCAGCAGGTTCGAGGCCCCGGCGTAGTCCTCGGCGTCCACCCGGTGCTCCGCCATCAACAGCAGGCTGGGCACATGGCGCGGGTTGCGCTTGAGGGCGGCTTCCAGCGACCCGATCATTTCCTCACGGTCGCTCTCGGCAAAGGCCCGGGCGCGGCCGGCGAGGAGGTCCGGATCGTTCGGCAGCTTGGCCAATCCCTCGTCGAATACCTTTCCGGCCAATTCGAAGTCGCTCTTGGACAGCGCCAGTTCGCCGCGGGCGAGGTAGGCATCCCGCGACGCCGGCTGCGCCTGGGTCGCCGGGGCGTAGATCTTCTCCAGCACCTGTTTCGGATCAATGCCCAGTGCCAGGGCGGAGCGTCCGAAGACCACCAGGCTGGCCGGATCGCGGTACGAATAGATCCGGGAACCGACCAACTGCTGGATCTCCTCCAGCATCGCCTCCGCCTTGGCGGCGTCGCCGCCCGCCTGGAACGCCTCCCGGGCGGCCCAGCGCAGCCGGATGCTGCGGCTGTCGGCGGCCACCAGTTCGTCCGCCCGCCGTCGGGCTTCAGGAATACGTCCGGTGTCGAGCAGCGCCTGGAGCAGGAGCAGCCGCCACTCCTCCGGACGCTCCCCCGCCGCCACGGCAGCCGCGCAGGCCTCGATGACCTCGGCGTGCTTCCCCTCCAACTGCCACCGCTGAACCTCCTCCAGCTCCGCCGGCCGCACCCCCAGAGTCCCCAGAAGGATCCCCATCATCCATGCCATCGCAGCCCTCGCTCGCCTCCGAGCGGCGGCGCGGAGCCGTCCGCCAGGGACGTCGCGGTGGGGACTTGAAATCACAAGACAACCATGGGCTGCAGGCCCGTCAAATCTCAAGCGGCGAGCTTCGTTTTCCGCACGGTTTGGGGAACGCGGGAGATGCCAGCTCCAACACCCCCCGCGTTCCCGTCCAACTCCGTACGAGCGGACCAACACGGCGGATCCCACACGGTGACAGACCCGCTGATCGAAAGACCCGCCGCGCCCCTCCTCCGGTTACAGGAAATTCAGGCGCGCTCAATCCAAGGTCTGGCGGTAGCGCTTCACCCCGATCGCCATCACCACCCCCATGAAAACCACCAGAGGCCAAAGGGAGGACGTGAGGTCGCCAAAGTCATTTCCCTTCAGCAGAATGCCGCGGACGATGCGGAGGAAATGGGTGTTGGGCAGGCAGGATCCGATCCATTGCGCCCAGGCTGGCATTCCGCGAAACGGGAACATGAAGCCGGACAAAAGAATCGAGGGCAGAAAGAAAAAGAAGGCCATTTGCACGGCCTGCAATTGATTCTTCGCCAGGGTCGAGAACGTGATGCCGACGGCGAGATTGGCCGCGATGAAAAGCAACGCCGCCGCATAGATCAACCCCAGGCTCCCGACCATCGGCACGTCAAACAGGAATCTGGCGGCGACCAGGATCAGCGTCACCTGGACGTACCCCACCAGGATGTAGGGCAAAATCTTGCCGACCATCACCTCGATGGGGCGCACGGGCGTGGCCAGCAAGTTCTCCATGGTGCCGCGTTCGCGTTCGCGGGTGATGGCCAGGGCGGTGATCATCACCATGGTCATGGTCAGCACCACCCCCATCAGCCCCGGCACCACGTTATATTGGGTGATATTCTCCGGATTGTAGTGTGCGTGGACCTCGAACTGGACGGGGCCGAGTTTCCCGCGCAACGACTCCAACGGGCCCGTGAGGTCGCGATCGAACGCCGTGCTCGACACGATCCGCGCTGCCGAAAGGGCCGGACCCGTGGCCGCGGGATCCGTCGCATCCGCCTCCATCAATACCGTCGGACGCTCTCCTCGGAGCAAACTCCGGGAGAAGTCCTCCGGGATGTTGACCACAAACTGCACCTGGCCCAGTTCGATCAGACGGGCCGCTTCCGCCTCGGTCCGGGCGTTCTGCGTGATCCGGAAATAACCGCTGTGCATCAAAGCCGAAATCCAGGTGCGCGCAAACGGACCCTGATCGGCCATCAGGACGGCGGTGGGCAATTGGCGAGGATCGGAATTGATGGCATAGCCAAACAACATCAGTTGAACGAGCGGGATGCCCACCATGACCCCAAAGGTCATGCGATCGCGTCGCATCTGAATGAATTCCTTCAGCACGATCGCGCCCAGCCGGTGAAAAGCCAGGCGGTCGCGAAGGGGACGGAGCATCGAACGCCACTTCATGCAAAAGGCGGCCGCGCCTGCGGCTCAAGGACCAGGTCGTGGGCAGGCGGACGGTCGGACCGGAGGGACGCATCGCCCCGTCGCCTGAATGACTCAACGTTCTGGGTGCTCATTGTGTTCATTGCGGCCGAACCGCCCCTGCCAGCTTCATGAGAAGTTATCCCGGGCGCCTTCCATCAGGCTGATGAAGACGTCCTCCAGGCCGGGGCGGATCTTCTTCCATTCGTGGCGCTCGTCGCGGAGCGCGGCGATGGTGGCATCCAGTTGCCGGGCATCGCGGCCGCTGACATGTAGGATGGTCCCGAAGGCCACCACCTGCTCCACGCCCGGTTTCCCGCGTAGCGCCTGGGCGATCGCATGCAACCCGTCCCCGCTCACCGTCCACGTGGTCAGATGCGCGCCGTCCACCACTTGCTCCACCGTCCCGCGGGTGAGCATTTCCCCGTAAGCCAGGTATCCCAGCCGATGGCACCGCTCGGCCTCGTCCATGTAGTGGGTGGTGATCAAAACCGTCAGGCCGTCGCCGGCCAATTGATGAATCTCATCCCAAAAGTCGCGTCGCGCCTTGGGATCCACTCCGGCCGTGGGTTCATCCAGCAGGAGCAGCCGCGGCGAGTGGATCAAACAGGCCGCCAGGGCCAGGCGCTGCTTCCATCCGCCGGAAAGCTGGCCGGCGAGCTGATCGCCGCGTTTCTCCAGACCCAGGCGCTCGACACTGCGTTGCACCGCCGCGCGGCGATCGGGCACGTCGTAAACCCGCGCGATGAAGTCCAAATTCTCGCGGATGCTCAGGTCCTCGTAGAAGCTGAAGCGTTGCGTCATGTAGCCCACGTTCCGCTTGATCTCCGACTGCTGCGTCAGGAGATCGAAGCCCAGGCAGGTCCCCTGCCCCGCATCCGGAGTCAGCAGGCCGCACAGCATGCGAATGAAGGTGGTCTTCCCGCTGCCGTTGGGCCCGAGAAAGCCGTAGATCTCCCCGCGGCGCACCTGCAGGCTGATGGCATTGACCACCGTCTTGGAGCCGAAGCGTTTGGTCACGCCGGTGACGTCAATGGCCAGATCTGGGGACGAAGCCGGTTCGGGCATGAGGAAATGAGGCGCGATCGAGTCTCCAGGGAAACGTTACGGCTCAGCCCGGAGGACATCCACCGGCTGGCCGGGATGCAGACTGCGGGCATCCCCGCCACCGAAGGCAGCCTCGATCATGAACACCAGTTTGGCGCGATTGTCCCGGTTATAGAGAACGGGGGGCGTGTATTCGGGCTGGGAGGACAAATAGGTCACCCGCGCTTCGCGCTCCGGCGCACCGGTGATCGCCACCCGCACCCGGTCGCCGGCCTTGAATGCGGACAGGTCCGTCTCGGAGACAAAGAAGCGCACCTTGATATTTTCCGGCGGCAGCAGCGCCACCACCGGCCGGCCCGCCGGCACAAACTCGCCCTCGCGATAGAGGGTATCATGGACCAGCGCCGGACGATCCGCCGACTGAACCTTCTGATTCACCGCCCAGTCGGCGCGCTCCTTGGCCGCGGCCGCGGCGGCCACTTCCGCTTCAGCGGCGGTGATGGCGTCGGACCGCGCTCCCAATTGCGCGGTGGCCACCTGTGCCTCCAGATCGGCAACCGCGGCGGCATTCTGGTCATAGGTCAGCACAGCGCGATCCAGATCGGCGGGCGGGATGGCCTGGTTCTCGAAAAGAAACCGCTGCCGGTCCCTTTCGCGTTTGGAAAGTTCCGCTGCGGCTCGCGCCTGCTCCAATCGCGCGACCAGCGCGGCGAGTTCAGTGGGCCGCGACCCCTTTTTGAGATCGTCATGCTTTGCCTGCGCCGCCCGGAACCGGTCCTCCGCCTCGCGTTGCGCCGCGCGCTCCGCGCTGCGCTCCAAAGTGAAAAGCGGCGTCCCAGCGACGACTTGGGCTCCCTTCTGAACGGACAGCTTTTCAAGCTGTCCGCCGAGCGGCGACGCCACGTAAACGAACTCGCCCTCGAGATACCCCTGATACGGCACCGTCGTGCGCGGCTCGCATCCCACCACGGCCAACGCCGCGGCAAGCAACACGCCGGCGGTGAACCGGCCCCTCAGCGGCGGATGCCTGCATCCGTCGCCCCCCTGGCGAGCTTCCTTCAAGGAATTCAAAGCGCCCACCCGAAGCGGGCCGAAGACGGCCGCGCGTGGCCCCAATTCCCTATGGTTTTCACCGGGTGCAAGGTCGCACGGCGGGCTTGGGGACTCGAAGCTTCGCTTCAGCATTGTCGGTATCCCACCTCTTTTGGGGTCATCCGCCAACCCATTCCGCTATTCGCCTCCCGGATCACTGCCCGCTTCGTATCGAATGGAGAGCACCTCGAGATCCTCCTCGCCTTCCGGAGAAAGTAAGGCCACGCGGTCTCCCAGACGCGCGTTGAGCAATGCCTTCGCCACCGGGGAAATCCAGCTCACCCAGCCGCGCCCCGGGTCGGCTTCGTCCACTCCGACAATGCGGTAGCTGGACTCCTCGCCGCCGCCTCGCCGAACCCGAACAGTCGCCCCGAAGCGAACCCGATCCGCAACCGCGGTGGCAGGCTTCACCACCGTGGCGGTGCGAAGAATCCGTCTCAAATCCTGAATCCGCTCGTCCAACTCCGACACGCGATCCGCTCCGGAAGGGTCCCCCGAGGCATGGAGCACCTGGGGACGCTCCACATCCTGCAATCGGGTCAGCTCCTCGCGAAATCGCCGGGCGCCATCCGCCGTCAGGTAATTGCTCGCCCCCGGCGGCAGCACCGCCGCGGGACGCCGCACGGGTCTAGCTTCCGGACGGCTGTCATCCTCTTTGGTAAACGCCTTGCTCATCGCAATCCTGCCCCTGTTTTGCCGGGTTGGGCTTCCGACTTCAAGCGATGGCGCGCCCGGCCGCCCAGGGCCGTCGGAGAGAGATCGAGTGAAATCCGCCGTCGCCGCGTCCTGACTTGACCGATGCCGGTGGCTGCGCGTTTCTGGCCGGGCTCAATCGCATGGTCTCGCCATCGGATCCCTGGTTTCTCCCGGCACTTGCCGCGGTCGCGGTGCTGGTGCTCGGCCTCGGCTTCTGGGCGGTGTGGCGCCTCATTCGCGAGGCCGGACGAGCCGGCGTGGCGGTGGTCAAGGCCTCCGGCGACGCCGCGACGCAGGTCGCGGAGGGACTGGCCCGTGTGCTCCGCGACACCTTCAACCTCCAGCCGCGGGTCACGGTGGCCGGGGAAACCCGGATTGATGCGCCGAGGTCCACCCGGGAGCTGGTCCTGGTGAAACAATCGCTCGAGCGGTGCCACGACTGGACCCATCAACGCTTGTGGAGCACCAAACGCATGGAAGTCTCAGCCCGGTTCACGGTCAGCGTGGGATTCGACCTCACCCAACCGCTGGACATCGAGGTGGATCGCAGCGGGCGCCGCGCGCGGGTAACGCTGCCGCATCCGCGCATCCTGTCCGTCCATCTGGACACCATTCATCCCGCCCGGGAAAACGATGGCTGGTGGAACCGGATCACGCCGGAGGACCGCGCCGTGGCCCACCGGGAGCTGCAGCGCATGGTGGAAGAGGATGCCCGGCAAAGTGGGCTTCTGGAGATGGCCCATGCCGAACTCCGCCGAGTGCTCTCTGCCGAGATGCAGCGGCAGGGCGGTGAGATCGAGTTTCAGACGCCGCCGACCCTGCCGCCTTCGGATCCGCCCCGGCCCGAGGATGGCTGAGCCCCCTCCTTTCGGGGAATCCCGGGCTGGCGTTTCGTCGCGGCTTCGTCATCTTGGTCCCCGTCCTTCCCCATGCTGTCTCACGCTTTCCGGCATCTTTTGCCGGCCCTCGTCGTTCTGGTCTTCAGCACCCGCGGAGCCGTGGTCCTGAACGAAATTCACTACCATCCCGTGGAGGAGGCCGAGTTCCACGACGGGGGCGCGCCCGTGCTCAATCTGGCCGAGGACGTCCATGAATTCCTCGAGATCCGGAACACGGGGGCCGAAGCGGTTCCGCTCGGCGGCTGGAGCCTCGACGGCGGCGTCAACTACACCTTCCCGGCAGGCAGCCAGATTCCGCCGGGAGGGTATTCGGTGGTGGCGGGAAATCCCGAGCGCGTGGCGGCGGTGTACGGACTGCCGGGAGGAACGGTGCTGGGTCCCTGGGTCGGACACCTGAGCAACCGGCGGGAGTCGGTGACCTTGCGCGACGCCACCGGCGCGGTGGTGGATGCGGTGGAGTACCAGGATTCGCCGCCCTGGGCCGGTTCGGCCGACGCCCTGGGCGCCGACGAGAAGTGGAACGGCATCCCGCGGCTCAGCGTGCAATACCGGGGGCGATCTCTCGAACGCGTGAGCCCCAGCCATCCTTCCGGCGATCCGGCCAATTGGCTGGCATCTCCCTTGAATCCAGGGCCATCGCCCGGCGCGGCGAATGCCTTCACCCGCGAAACCCCGCGTCCCGTGGTCGTTGCCTGGGATGTGCGACAGGCCTCGGATGGCGCGACGCTGATTCGCTCGGACCAGCCCGTGCGGGTCGAGTGCGTATTCACTTCGGGCGACGGGGTCCGCGACGTTCAGTTGGAATGGTTCGTCGAGAACCTCAACAATCCCGTGAAGGAGATCCACCGCGCGACGATGTGGCCGGTGGGCAGCGGACGGGACGCCCGCTTCCAGGCTGAAGTGCCGGGGCAGGTGAACCGCGCCGTGGTTCGCTATCGCATCCGCGCCGATCGCGGCGATGGCGACGAGGTGGTTTCGCCGCGGCCCGACGACCCCTATCCCTGGCATGCCTGGTTTGTGTCCCCCGCCCGCGGCGCTTCCTCAATGGCGGCGTACGACCTGTTCATCTCGAGCAACAGCCTGACCATCCTTCGCACCAACATCAGCGGGAATCCGCGGCGGGTGATGAATCCCGATCCGCCCGGACTTCCCCGTCCCTCTTGGAATGCCACTCAGCCGGCGATCCTCGTGGTGGACGGCAGGGTGTACGATGTCCAGATGCGGCACCACGGCAGCCAGTTTCGCCGGGACGTCAACCGCAGATCGTACAAGATCCACTTCCCCGACTACGCCCGCTTCGAAGGGCGCGAAAGCCTGTTCCTCACCGACAAGGACCAGAAAACGGCCTCCGGACACACGGTGTTCCGCGCGGCCGGGCTGCCCACGTCGCGAACCTGGTGGATCAACCTCTACATGAATGGCACCCCGACCACCGCGCCCCTCCGGCGGCTGGCCCAGGAGGAGTACGACAGTTTCCTCCTGGAACGGCATCACGCCGAGGAAGCGGTGGCCCGCGGGGCCCTGGCGGTGGAGCCGGCGGGTGAATTCTACAAGAGCCAGGGGATCTTCGATCCCTCCCTCGGCCCGTATGGCGCCGGCAACGGCGTGCGCCTGCCCGCGCGGACGTCTGGAGGACGGACGTATTGGACGCCGCTGCAACGCTATGAATGGACGTACACACTGCAGTTGCACGGCTGGAAGGGGCCTCTGGCGTTTGGACGCATGCTCACCAATCTCTGGCAGGCGCGGAACAATTCCACCGCCAATCCCAGCGGGATCGTAACCAACCGCCTGCGCGACTACTTCAATGCCGAGTGGGACGTCGAGAAGACCCTGACCCACATTGCCTTGTTCAATTGGCAGGGGGTCTGGGACGACACCATGCACAACTACTTTTTGTGGCAGCAGTCCAACGGCCGATGGGCGATGCTGCCCTGGGATTTCGACGACCAATTTGAAAGTCAGCCCGCCTCGGGATCCATCTTCAATGGCAACCCCTTCGCCGGCCCCAATTACTTCAAGCAGAGTGTCGTCGCCGCGTTCCGCGACGAGTTCCGCGCCCGGGCCTGGTGGTTGAATAACACCCTGCTTGATCCCCAGAACCTCGCCGCCCTGGGGCTTCCGGGCAGCACCCGAAACTGGGCGGTAAACCGGCAGCGCAACGTCAACCAGCAGCTCCGCATGGGCGATTTCACGCGTCCGCTGCGCCCGACCAACACCTTCCCCGAGACGGGTGCCGTGATCAGCCCCGGGGCCTCCCTGGTGGTTTCTCCCTATCTGTACAGCACCAATCCCGTGTCGCCGCAGGCGGCGACCGTCTGGCAGTTGCGGGGCGCCACCAATTCCTGGCTCGAGCCCGTGCTCACCCTCACCAACGCCGGGGCTGTGTCCTCCTGGACACTTCCGCTCCAGCCGCTGGTTCTGGGTGAAACCTACTTCTGGCGCGCGCAGCAGGTGGACGACCTGGGGCATCCCTCGCCGTGGTCCGCGGAAACCTCGTTCCAGTTGGATGCCGAGCCCGGTTCTGCGGTACTGCTCAGCGAACTGATGGCGGTGAACACCGGCAGTGTGCTGAATGGCTCCGACCGGCCGGACTACATTGAATTGATGAACCGCACGGATACCCCCGTTCTCGTCGGTGGCTGGACGGTGACCGACGACCTCCAGCGTCCTTCCCGCTACGTGATTCCCGCCGGCACCCAGATTCCGGCCCGCGGTCACCTCATCCTCTGGGGTGACAGCCGTCAGAACTCTCCGGGGCTTCACACCGGGTTTGGGCTCCAACAGGAAGGCGAGACGGTGGCACTGCTGGCGCCGGGGCCGTCGGGACTCCGGTTGGTGGACCGCGTCACCTTCGGCCCGCAGCTTCCAGACCGGCCGGTGGGCCGGGTCGGCCCCGAGGGTCCCTGGACTCTGGTGGAAGCGACCCCGAACGCCGCCAACGTAGCGGTCCCGTTGGACGATCCCGGCCGGGTGCGCATCAATGAGTGGCTCGCTTCTGGAAGCGGCACCTCCGACTGGCTGGAGCTGTACCATCCGGGAAGCCGTCCAGTGGACGTGGGCGGACTCATCGCGTCGGATGGGGTGAATGAAAGTCCCCTGCCCCCCCTCACCTTCGTCGGTCCGCGGGGCTTTCTTCGATTGGTGGCGGATGGCGTGGCATCGGCGGTGGATGATCACCTGCAATTTCGCCTGTCCGCGGGAGGCGGCGCCATCGTGCTGCGTCACGCCGACGGCCGCCTCGTGGATCGGGTGTTCTATCCGCGGCAGCAGCGCGATGTCTCAGAGGGCCGGGTTCCAGACGGTGGCGAAGGCATCTATGCCCTGTCCCGTCCTTCGCCGGCGGCCACCAACGTCTCGGATTCCGACGGCGACGGACTTCCAGACGCCTGGGAGCTTGCCTATCGGCTGGATTCGACCCGGCCGGATGCAGACGACGATGCGGACGGCGACGGATGGACCAACGGGGACGAGTTCCGGCTGGCGTTGAATCCGCGGGACTCCTCGAGCCGGCTTCATGTGGAAATCCGCCAGTCCGTTACCGGCCAGCCTGAAGCGGTGCGGTTTCTCACAGCGCCCGGCCCCCGCTATCGCCTGGAGCGCGGAGCGCGGGCGTCCGGTCCCTGGAACACCGTGAAGGTGGCGGAGCCCGGAGTCATTTCCCGATGGGAGGAATGGCCGGTTCCTGCGGCAGAGGATGGCGGGACGGAATGGTTCCGGGTGGTGGCGGAGTAACGCCCGCCCCGCTTCGGTTTGGTGGAGCCGACAGGATTCGAACCTGCGACCCCCACAATGCCATTGTGGTGCTCTACCAACTGAGCTACGACCCCAAAAACCGAAGCGGGCGAGACGATAGAAATCCGACTGAAAGTGTCAAAGGCTTTCGCCGGTGAATTCCGGAGCCGATCGGACGGCGTCCAGCACGGCCGCGTCCGCCGCGGGAAATGGGTGGGCGGCGAGTCCGTCGCTGAGGACCCAGGCAAGCTCCGAACAACCGATGGGGCGCGGTTCGCCGGCCGCCAGCGTGCACGCAAAGAAGCGGAGGTGGACCGTGCGGTCCGGATACGCATGCGTCACCTCGGTGACGAGGCGGCCGACGCGGACGGTGATACCGAGCTCTTCCTCAAGTTCCCGGACCAGACCTTCCTCCCACGACTCTCCGGGCTCCAGCTTGCCTCCTGGAAATTCCCACAAGCCGCCGAGGTGTGCGCTCTTCGGGCGGCGGGTGATCAGGAGGCGGCCGGCCCGAAACACCAGGCCGGCCGCCACAGCGATGGTCGTGGTCGCTGGGGAGTCCACGCTGCCGCGGGTTCAGGAGCCGCGTCCGATGCTCTTGTAGATGAAACCGAGGCGTTCCATCTCCGCCGGGTCGAACAGATTGCGGCCGTCAATCACGATGGGCGTGTTCATCGAGGCCCGCGTGCGCGCGAGGTCGAGCTTCGCGAACTGGGGCCATTCGGTGGCGATGACCAGGGCGTCGCAACCCTCGGGCACCTCGTCCTGCGACAGGAGGTAGGTGACCTGGGGTCCTTCGGGCAGCAGCGTCCGGGCCTTGTCCATGGCCTGCGGATCATGCACGCGCAGCATGGCGCCCTCGCGAACGAGCCGCTGGCAGACTTCGATGGCCGGGGACGTCCGGACGTCATCCGTGTTTTGCTTGAACGCCAGGCCGAGCACTCCGATCCGCTTCGCCTTCAGCACCCACAGGGTGTCGGTAATCCTCTTGATGAAGCGGTCCATCTGCTCGGCATTGATCCGCTGGACTTCCTTGAGCAGCCGGAAATCGTACCCGAGCTCGGTCGAGATCTGAATGAAGGCCGAAAGGTCCTTGGGGAAGCAGGAGCCGCCGAAGCCGAGTCCGGCCTGCAGGAAGCGGGTCCCGATCCGGGCATCGAGCCCCATGCCGCGGGTCACCTCCTGCACGTTGGCCCCGGCCGCCTCGCAGATGACCGACAGCGCATTGGCGTAGGAGATCTTCAGCGCCAGGAAGGAATTGGCGGCGTGCTTGATCAATTCGGCCGAATTGGTGTCCGTCACGATGATCGGCGCCTGGAACGGCTCGTACACCTCGCGCATGGCGGTGACCGGACGCTGGCTGCCGACGCCAATGACGATGCGATCGGGCTTCATCAGATCCTCCACCGCGAAGCCTTCGCGGAGGAACTCCGGGTTGCTCACCACGTCAAACTCCACCCGCGCCTTGCAGTAGCGACGGATGGTCTCCGCAACCTTTTCGGCGGTCTTCACCGGCACGGTGCTCTTGTCCACGATGATCCGGTATCCGGTGAGATGCGAGGCGATCTCGCGGGCCACGCCCTCGATGAAGCTCAGGTCCACGGAGCCGTCCGGCTGCGGCGGGGTGGGCACGGCGATAAAGATGATATCGGAGTTCTCAACACCCTCCGCGGTGGAGTCGGTGAACTGCAGGCGCCCGGCCGCGACGTTTCTGCGGACCATTTCCTCCAGTCCGGGCTCGTAGATGGGGATGCCCCCGTTCCGGAGGGTTTCGATCTTGTGGGGATCCTTGTCCACACAGAGGACCTGGTGTCCGACCTCGGCAAAGCAGGTGCCGGAGACGAGGCCGACATAACCCGTGCCGATGATGGTGATGCGCGCGTTTTTCATAAGGAGGTACTTCTCTGCAAAAGAGCGATGAGCAACGACGAGCCTCCCGACTGGGCGTCTGGCGGCTCGGGCTGCGGACCGGCCGCGACTGGGGCCGGTCGGACCGTGATGGGGCGCGGACGCGCCGGCCTATTGGGCCGGGGGTGCCGCCGGAGGCGGATTGGTGGGGGCCAGCACGCGGATCTGGTTGGTCGAGACTAACGGCACATCCAGCTCCGGATGCTGGGACAGGAGTTTGGAACGGGCGGCGGCCGCCAATTCCTGATAGCCGATGGCGTATTCGTTTCTCAGGATCTCATCCAAGAGTCCGAGGGCCTGCGTCGGCTGGCTGCCTTGGACGAGCCGGGCCTTGGCCAAACGCGCCTGTTGGGACGCGGCGTCCGAGGGAAACAGGCTGATGACCCGGTCGTAAGCGGCGACCGCTTCGGCGCCTTTGTTCTGGGCGTCGAGCGACGAGGCGACGCCCAGAAGGGCGATGCTCAACAGAGAGTCGCCGGTCTGCGCGGTCTCCACCGCGGCAAACTCGGTCTGCGCTTCGGAGTACTTCCCTGCGATGAACAACTGGCCTGCCGCCATCAGACGGGCCTGGGTGGCGGCGGGAGTCCCCGGAAACTTTCGGCTGAGTTCCAGCAGTTTCTGCGGATCCGGAGCCGGCGTGGGCTGCCCGGGCGCCTCCGCAGGCGTCAGTGCGAGCAACGCTCCGGCGGCGTTCCGCGTATAGGACTGGCGCCGCGCCCGCGTCACCATCAGAGCAATGACCACCGCGCACACCAACCCGACCCCGATCAGGAGGCGGTTGCGGTTCAGTTCAAACCAAGTGAGGAAATCGAAAGGAGCGCCTCCTTTCAGGGAGGTCGCTGCAGGCGCGGTAGGGGACGAGGACGTCGCCGGTAAACTCATAACCGGCGCGGATCATTCGGGCGGCGATTCAAAAGACAAGGGACAAAAACGGATCTCGGCCGGCAGGCGGCCATGCAGGGGCGCCGGGGCCAGATCTACTGCGAGGCCCCGCGCCGCCGATACCGTTGCGTGATGGCGTCCACGTACCGGAGCGTTCCGGGAAAGGTGATCGCCCTGCGAAACGCCGCGCTGTTGGTGGCCGCGGGCCCCTGCATCCAGCGCAGCACGTTGCCTCTGCCGGCATTGTAGTCGGCCAGTGCGTAGGGCAAGGGATCGTCGGTGTGGGTGTAGCGGCGCAGGAGCTTGGCCAGGTAGTAAGATCCGGCGAGCGTATTGGTCACCGGATCCAGTGCCTGCGCATGCGCGAATCCGGGAATCCGGCTGGCGGTCGCCCATTCCAGGGCGGCGTCCTCCATTAGTTGCATCAATCCCAGCTCTCCCGCCGAGCCGCGGGCATCGGGATCGAAGCGGCTCTCCTGCCAGATGACCGCCCGGACCAGTTCCGGAGGGAGCCCGTAGCGGCGCGCCGCGTCACGGATGGGGCCGTCAAATCGGTGTTCAGTGCGATGGCGCCAAACCCTGTAGGCGGCCATATTGGCGACTACCACCAGGGCCAGCACGATCCATCGGGTCCATCGCATGCCCGCAAGCCTCCGCGGGCAGGCGCGGATTTCAATGCCGGAGGGGGTTGCCGAAAATAGAAAGGCGGCGCCGCTGACGCGACGCCGCCGGTTGCGAAACGGAAGGGGTCTCCGAAGCCCGGACTCAGTAGTCCATGCCGCCGCCGTGATGCGGATCGGCCGCCGGCTTCTCCTTCTTCTCCGGAATCTCGGTGATGAGGCATTCCGTGGTGAGGAGCAAGCCCGCGATGGAGCTGGCGTTCTGCAGGGCGCTGCGGGTGACCTTCTTGGGATCCACCACGCCGGCCTTGACGAGGTCCTCGTACTCGCCGGTGGCGACATTGTAGCCGTCGTTGCCCTTGCGCTTCTTGACCTCCTGGACGATCAGGCTGCCCTCGACGCCCGCGTTGCGCGCGAGCTCGCGGAGCGGGGACTCGACCGCGCGGCGGACGATGTCCACGCCGATCTTCTCATCGGCGTCCTCGAGACCCAGGCCGTCGATGGCCGGCAGGGTGCGGAGCAGGGCCACGCCGCCGCCGGCGACGATGCCTTCCTCGACGGCCGCGCGGGTCGCATGCAGGGCGTCCTCGACGCGGGCCTTCTTTTCCTTCATCTCGGTTTCGGTGGCCGCGCCGACGTGGATGACCGCCACGCCGCCCGCCAGCTTGGCGAGACGCTCCTGGAGCTTCTCGCGGTCGTAGTCACTGGTCGTCTCCTCGATCTGGCGGCGGATCTGGTTGACCCGGCCCTGGATCTCAGAGCTCTTGCCGTTGCCTTCGACGATGGTGGAGTTTTCCTTCTCGACCACCACGCTCTTGGCGCGGCCCAGGTCGGACAGCTCCAGATTCTCCAGCTTGATGCCGAGGTCCTCGGTGATGCACTTGCCGCCGGTGAGGATGGCGATGTCCTCCAGCATGGCCTTGCGGCGGTCGCCGAAGCCCGGCGCCTTCACCGCGCACACGTTGATCGTGCCGCGCAGCTTGTTCACCACCAGGGTGGCCAGGGCTTCGCCCTCGACCTCTTCGGCGATGATCAGCAGCGGCTTGCCGGTCTTGGCCACCTTCTCCAGCAGCGGAAGCAGATCCTTGAGGGAGCTGATCTTCTTCTCGTAGATCAGGATGTAGGCGTCCTCCAGCTTGGCGAGCATGGTCTCCGCGTTGGTGACGAAGTACGGGGAGAGGTAGCCCTTGTCGAACTGCATGCCCTCGACGACGTCGAGGGTGGTCTCGATGGACTTGGCCTCCTCGACCGTGATGGTGCCGTCCTTGCCCACCTTGTCCATCGCATCGGCAATGATCTCGCCGATGGTGGTGTCCCAGTTGGCGGACACGGTGGCGACCTGCTTGATCTCCTCCTTGTCCTTCACCTTCTTCGCGATCTTCGCGAGCTGTTCCACGGCGGCGTCCACGGCCTTCTGGATGCCGCGCTGGATGCCGATCGGGTTCGCTCCGGACGTCACGAACTTCAGGCCTTCGCGATAGATGGACTCGGCGAGGACCGTGGCGGTCGTGGTGCCGTCGCCAGCGGAGTCGCTGGTCTTGCTGGCGACCTCGCGCACCATCTGCGCGCCCATGTTCTCGTAGGGATCGCTGAGCTCGATCTCCTTGGCGACGGTCACACCGTCCTTGGTGACCGTCGGGGAGCCGAATTTCTTGTCGATCACGACATTGCGGCCCTTGGGGCCGAGGGTGGCCTTCACGGCCTTCGCGAGCTGTTCCACGCCTTTGAGCAGGCGCTGGCGCGCGCTTTCATCAAACACAAGTTGCTTGGCTGCCATAGTTCTTCTGGTTTCGAGTTACAGGTTGAGAGTGAACGGGGGGGTTATTCGATGACGCCGATCAGGTCGTCGGCGCTGAAGATCTTGTACTCCTTGCCATCGATCTTGATTTCGGTGCCGCCGTACTTGGAGACCAGCACGCGGTCGCCGACCTTGACCTCGAACGGCACCTTCTTGCCGTTGTCGTCGGTCTTGCCCGTGCCGAGCGCCCGGACGAGGCCTTCGGTGGGCTTTTCCTTGGCGGTATCGGGGATGATGATCCCGCCCTTCTTGACTTCCTTGTCTTCGACGAGTTCCACGAGCACGCGGTCGCCGAGGGGTTTCACATTGAGTGCCATACTGGTTGTATCGCGATGTTGACTAGTTTTGTTGACAGGTAATTACCTCCCGCCGCACCCGCGGACGGGAAAATCCATGCGGAATCCGAGCCTTGCGGCGCCGGGCTTCCGATCTGCAGAACGTCAGGACTTGTTCTCGTCCACGACCTCCGCATCAATGATTGGGCCGTCGCCCGCTTTGGCGCCCGGGCCTCCGGTGCCGGCCGACTCCTGGGCTCCCGCGTCCGAAGGGCCGCCCTCGGCGCCCGGACGATTCTGGGTGTTCTTGTACAGCTCGGCCGTGGCCGCCTGGAGACTCTCGTGGAGCTTGTCCAATGCGGACCGGATCGCGCCGGTGTCGGATCCTTTAAGCGCTTCGCGAAGCGCCTTGGCGCCGTCCTCGATTTTGGACCGCTCGCCGCCGAGCTTGTCCCCGCTGTCCTTGACGAGTTTCTCCGCGCGATAGGCGGTGTTGTCGGCCTCGTTGCGCAACTCGACCTCCTCTTTTCGCTTCTTGTCCTCGTCGGCATGGGACTCGGCGTCACGCCGCATGCGTTCCACCTCGTCCTTGGAGAGACCACTAGAGGCGGTGATGACGATTTTCTGCTGCTTGCCGGTGCCCAGGTCCTTGGCGCTGACGTTCAGGATGCCGTTGGCGTCAATGTCGAAGGTCACCTCGATCTGCGGCACGCCGCGCGGCGCCGGGGGGATGTCGGTGAGCTGGAACTTGCCCAACGGCTTATTGTCCCGCGCCATGGCCCGCTCACCCTGAAGCACGTGGATCTCGACGCCGGGCTGGTTGTCGGACGCCGTTGAAAAGATCTCCGACTTGCGGGTGGGAATGGTGGTGTTGCGGTCAATGAGCTTGGTGAAGACGCTGCCCATGGTCTCGATGCCCAGGGACAACGGCGTGACGTCGAGCAGGAGCACGTCCTTGACGTCGCCCTTGAGCACGCCGCCCTGAATCGCGGCGCCCACGGCCACCACCTCGTCGGGATTCACCCCTTGATTCGGGGCTTTGCTGACCAGACTCCGGGCGGTCTCCACGACCTTGGGCATGCGGGTCATGCCGCCGACCAGGACCAACTCGTCAATCTGATCGGCCGAGAGCCCGGCGTCCTTGAGGCAGGCGCGCGTCGGAGTGATGGTCCGTTCGAACAGCGGTTCGCAAAGCTGCTCCATCTTGGCCCGGGTGAGGGTCTTCTGGATATGCTTGGGCCCGCTGGCGTCGGCGGTGATGAAGGGAAGATTGATGTCGTACTGCTGGGAGGAGCTGAGCGCGATCTTGGCCTTTTCAGCCTCTTCCTTGATGCGCTGCAAGGCGTCCGGCTGCTTGCGCAGGTCCATGCCGGAATCCCGTTTGAACTCGTCGAGCAACCAGTCCATCAGGGTGTTGTCCCAGTCGTCGCCGCCGAGATGGGTGTCGCCGTTGGTGGCCTTCACCTCGAAGACGCCGTCGCCGATCTCCAGGACGCTGATGTCGAAGGTGCCGCCGCCGAGGTCGTACACCGCGATCTTCTCGTCCTTCTTCTTGTCGAGTCCGTAGGCCAGCGAGGCCGCGGTGGGCTCGTTGATGATCCGCAGCACCTCCAGGCCGGCGATGCGTCCGGCGTCCTTGGTCGCCTGGCGCTGGGCGTCGTTGAAGTAAGCCGGCACCGTGATGACCGCCTGGGTGATCTTCTCTCCCAGGCGCGTTTCGGCATCAGCCTTGAGCTTGGAGAGGATCATCGCGGAAATTTCCTGGGGGCTGAACTGCCGGGGCTTGCCCTCGACCTCCACTTCGACGGCCACGTCGCCATTGGCGGCCCGCACCACCTTGTACGGCACCCGCTTCAGCTCCTCCTGAACCTCGTCGAAGCGGCGTCCCATGAAGCGCTTGATCGAGTAAATCGTGTTTCGAGAATTGGTGATGGCCTGTCGCTTTGCAGCCTCACCCACCAGACGCTCGCCATTCTTGGCGAAGGCCACCACGGACGGAGTCGTTCGCCGCCCCTCGGAGTTCTCCAGCACCGCGGGTTCTCCGCCCTCCATGACCGCCATGCAGGAATTCGTCGTTCCCAAGTCGATCCCTAAAATCTTTGCCATAAAGTTTGGGACCCCGCCTGCAGCCGGAATGCCGCCCTGCCGGAGAAATTGCGATTGCTCAAATTCCGGCGCGAATCTGCAATTCTGTTTCCACACGGACGAAGGTTCCGCGGGGGAGATTGTGCCAAGGCCTCGACACCGTGGCGCACCTCCGGCGGGCTCTGGCACAGTTGGCGCCTGCGCGGACGCCTTGGACAACAACTTCGGGCGTGCATCCGGGGCAGCTCTTGCCTACACCTCGGCCGACATCCTCAAACGCATTTCAAAACTATGAGTGAGCGCATTGCCGTGGTGGGCGTAGGCCGGATGGGAGCCAATATGGCCCGCCGCCTCGCCGAAAGTGGGTATTCCGTGACCGCCGTCTTTGACTCCAGGCCGGCGGTGGCGGCGGAACTGGCCCGCGAGCTGGGATGCCAGAGTCCGGACACCCTAGCCGGGGTGACGGCGGTGGCGGATATTGTCCTGACGGTGGTTTCGGATGACCGGGCCATGGATCAAATCTTCTCCAAGAAGAAGGGCGACAGCCTGCTCTCCGGCGCCAAGAGCCGCATTTTCATCAACTGTGCGACGGTGAGTCCGGCCATTCACAACGAAGTCCAGAAGCGCGCACGCAAGGCCGGCGCCGAGAGCCTGGAGGCCTGCATGGCGTCCAGCATCACCCAGGCGCGCAACGGCACGCTCTATCTGATGGTGGGCGGCGATCGGAAGGTCTTCGAGCGGGTGGAACCCGTGCTGAAAGCGCTGTCCGACGGCGGAAAACTGCTGCGCTACATCGGTCCCACCGGCACCGCCGCCCAGGTCAAGGCGCTGGTGAACATGGTGATGAACATCAACACCGCCGGACTCGCGGAGGGCCTGGGCCTGGGCGCCGCCCTTGGACTTGATCTGAAGGCACTCATGGAGGTGTTTTCGCAGACCGGCGCCAACAGCCGCGTGCTGGTGACGGACGGCGAGGACATGGTGAATCGCGAGCACTCGTGCTTCTTCAGCGCCGCCCACGCCGCCAAGGACAGCGGCATCGCGTTGGCTCTGGCGCGCAAGGCCCGCCTGAAAACCCCGCTGGCTGCCGCGGCCTACGGGCAGTACCGGCGGATGGTGTCCGCGGGGCTGGGCGAACTCGACAAGTCCGGGGTGGCGGAATTGACCTTCAAGGGACGAGGAGCCAAGGCGCGCCGCCGCAAGGCGTCCCGGCGGTAGGGTTTTGAGTGTCTTTCCGTCCGGACCGGCAACTCCACGCTGGCCACCCCCGCACCCGGCGGGTTTGATCTCGCGCGATGTCTGTTTCCAATGCTCCGGGCCAACCGCGCCGTTCCTTCGGGAAGGAGGTGGCGGCAATGGTGATCGGCGGCCTGGCAACGCTGGTGCCCGCGGTGGCCGGCCTCCTGGTGTGGATGGATCCGCTGAGGCGCCGGGGCGCCGGGGCGGAAACGGGGTTCACCCGCATCGCCCCGTTGTCCGCGTTGCCCAGCGACGGGGTTCCGAGGAAGTTCACCGTCCTGGCGGATCGCGTGGATGCCTGGACCAAGACCCCGGCGGCTCCGGTCGGGGCGGTGTATCTGCGACGGACCGGCGAGCGCACCGTCGAGGCCCTGCAGACGGTGTGTCCGCACGCCGGCTGTTTCGTGGACTACCGGCCGGAGGCAAAGGATTTCTTCTGCCCCTGCCACAACAGCACCTTCACGGTGGATGGTGCGATCAATGATCCGAAGAGCCCGAGCCCGCGTCCGATGGACACCCTGGCCGTCGAGGTCCGGGGCGAGGAAATCTGGGTGCGGTATCAAAATTTCCAGGCCGGCCAGCGCGAAAAGCACGCGATCTCATGAAGGCGCTGCTCGACTGGCTGGACTCCCGCACCGGCATCCGGCGCCTGACGCATGAGGCGCTCTTCGAGAACATTCCGGGCGGCGCGCGCTGGCGTTATGTGTGGGGCAGCGCCCTGACCTTCTGCCTGCTGGTGCAGTTCATCACCGGCGGGTTTCTCTGGATGGCCTACAGCCCGGGAGCCCTGACCGCCTGGGAATCCGTGTACTATATCCAGAACGAAATGGCCGGCGGATGGTTCCTGCGCGGGCTGCATCATTTCACCGCTCAGGTCATGGTGGTGCTGCTGGTGCTGCATCTCATGCAGGTGGTGATTGACGGGGCTTACAAGGCGCCGCGCGAGGTGAATTTCTGGTTCGGACTCGGACTGCTCCAACTGACCCTCGCCATGGCGCTCACCGGCTACCTGCTGCCGTGGGACCAGAAGGGATACTGGGCGACCAAGGTGGCGACCAACATCGCGGCGGTCACCCCGTTCTTCGGCGAGCAGATCCAGCGGCTCATCGTGGGAGGGGCGGATTATGGCAATCTGACCCTGACCCGTTTCTTCGCGCTTCACGCCGGGTTCCTGCCCGCCGGCATCGTCCTGCTGGTGGTCGGACACATCGCCCTGTTCCGCCGGCACGGCATCACCGCAAAAAAGCCCTTGCGGCGTCCGGATGCGAGCTTCTGGCCCGACCAGGTGTTGATGGATGCCGTCGCGTCGCTGGCCGTGCTGTGTACGGTGGTGTTCCTCACCCTCGCCTTCGGCGGCGCGGAGCTTTCGGCGCCTGCGGATCCCAGCGAGCCCTATCCGGCGGCGCGTCCGGAGTGGTACTTCCTGTTCCTCTTCCAGTTCCTCAAATACTTTCCGGGCCACACCGAGGTGTGGGGTGCCATCGTCATTCCGGCCGTGGCGATGCTCATCCTGGCGGCGATGCCGGTAATCGGACGCTGGCAACTGGGGCACCGGTTCAACCTGGCATTCCTGGCGGCAATCGGGGTCGGCGCCGTGCTGCTCACCCTGCAGGCGCGGCGCCAGGATCTGGCCGATCCGGCCTATCTGGCGGCCAAGGCGCAGGCCGAGCGGGACGCCCACCGGGTGGCCGAACTGGCCCGCGCCGCCGGAGGCATTCCGGTCACCGGGGCGGTGACCTTGCTGCGGGAGGATCCGCTCACCCAGGGGCCCCGTCTGTTCGCCCAGAATTGCGCCTCATGCCATCGCTACGGAGGGCACGACGGCCTGGGCAACCCCGTGCCGGAACCGGCGAGCGCCCCCGATTTGAAGGACTTCGGATCCCGCGCCTGGCTGGCTGGCCTGCTGGATCCGGCGAAGGTGGACGGTCCGGTGTATTACGGCGGCACTAAGTTCAAGGAGGGCAAGATGGCGAAATTCGTGAAGCAGAAGGTGGCGAAGTACGACGACGCGAAGCGAACGGGCCTGCAGAAGGTGATCGCAGCCGTCAGCGCCGAGGCGCAGCTTCCGCTCCAGTCCGCAGAGGACCAGCGGGATGCCGCGATCCTGGAGGAGGGACGGTCCCTCCTGAGATCCGACTTCAGTTGCACCGACTGCCATGCCTTCCGTAAGCCCGACGAGGACGCCACCGCTCCCGACCTCACCGGATGGGGATCGCGGGAGTGGATCATGGGCATCATCTCCGATCCCGCCCACGACCGCTTCTACGGCAAGCGCAATGATCGCATGCCGGCCTTTCTGGCGACCGGGCAATTGGACGCGCGGTCCATCGGACTCCTGGCCGACTGGCTCCGCGGCGACTGGTATCGCGCCGAACTGGCCGACGCGCGATAAAAGCCCGGTTTTCCGGGGCGTCACCGAAATGTGACTCGCCTGGAAAATGGACCCCGATAGCCTCCCCGCTCCCGTATGCGCACCCGCAAACCGGCCCGTCTCCCCGCCGCCCAGAGCCGGTACTTCAACCGCGAGCTCAGTTGGTTGGAATTCAACCGCCGCGTGCTCCAGGAGGCGATGACCGCCGACAATCCCCTGCTGGAGCGGGTCAAGTTCTTCTGCATCTTCAATTCCAACCTCGACGAATTCTTCGAAGTGCGCGTAGCCGGCCTCATGGAAGCGCGGCAGGAAGGGGTGCGTGAGCGGACGCCCGACGGTCTGGATGCCGCCGCGACCCTCTCCGCCATCCGCGAACGGGTCACCGGCCTGGTGGACGAGGCCTACCGATGCTGGCGGGAACAACTGGTTCCGGAGCTGGAGCGCCACGGCATCCGGTTTCTGAACCCGGCCACGCTCGATCCAGAGACAGCCCAATGGCTGTCGGACTATTACCGCGACACCGTCTCGCCCGTGCTTACGCCGCTGGCGCTCGACCCGGCTCATCCCTTCCCGCAACTGCTGAACAAATCGCTCAACCTGATCGTGCGGCTGCACGGGCAGTTTCGGGGACAACTCCGCCGCTCGCTGGCGGTGGTCCAGGTGCCGCGCGGGCTGCCGCGGCTGGTGCCGGTACCCTCCACGAACGGCCGGAGGGACTACGTGTTTCTGCATCAGCTCATCAGCCATCTTTTTGGCGATCTCTTCCCGGGCATGACCCTGGAGGGCTGCTGGAGCTTCCGGGTCACGCGCAACAGCGAGCTCTACATTGACGAAGAGGAAGTCCCCAACCTCCTCCGGGCCGTGGAGCATGAACTGGACAAGCGGAAGCGCGGCGCCGCGGTGCGGCTGGAAGTCTCGGCGGATTGCCCCACCGAGGTGACCGCGGATCTCCTCGCCAACGTGGGGCTCACCCCGGAGTCGCTCTACGTCGTGGACGGCCCGGTCAATCCATCCCGCCTCATGGCGGTGGTGGATGGCGATCATTCCCCCGAACTGCGCGACCCGCCGTTCCACGCGCCCATCGCGGCGGCGCTCCAGGGCCGGGAGGACCTGTTTGCCGCCATCCGCGAGCGCGACATTCTGCTGCATCATCCGTACGACAGCTTCAGCTCGGTGATCCGCTTTTTGGAACAGGCCGCGGAAGATCCGCAGGTGCTGGCCATCAAGCAGACGCTCTACCGCACCGGCGGCGATGCCCGGATCGTGGGCGCGTTGATGAACGCGGTGAAAAACGGCAAGCAGGTCACGGCGGTGGTCGAGCTCAAGGCGCGCTTTGACGAGGCCAACAACATCCGGTGGTCCCGCGCCCTCGAGGAGGCCGGCGTCCACGTGATCTACGGCGTGGTCGGCTACAAGATCCATTGCAAGGTCGCGCTGGTGGTGCGCGCGGACGAGGAGGGCATCCGGCGTTACGTCCACCTGGGCACCGGCAACTACAATGCAAGCACGGCGCGCCTTTACACGGACATCGGACTGCTGACCTGCCGCCCGGACTTCGGCGAGGACGCCACGCAACTCTTCAATCTGATCACGGGCATCTCCCGTCCGCAGCAAAGCCGGCGCCTGCTGGTGGCCCCCCACTATATGCTGGACCGGATCCTGGCCTTGATTGACCGCGAAGCGGACAATGCCCGGCGCGGTCTGCCAGCGCGGGTCATCGCCAAGATGAATGCGCTGGTGGAGACCCCGGTCATCGAAGCCCTGTACCGGGCGTCCGCAGCCGGTGTGGAGGTGGACCTCATCGTCCGCGGCATCTGCTGCCTGCGCCCGGGCGTGCCCGGACTCAGCGAGCGAATCCGGGTGCGGAGCATCGTGGACCGGTTCCTGGAACACGCGCGCATCTGGTGCTTCGACAACGCCCATAGTCCCGAGGTGTATGTGGGCAGCGCCGACTGGATGCCCCGCAACCTCCACCGCCGGATCGAAGTCGTGTTCCCCATCGAGGATGGACGCCTTCGCGAGCGATTGTTGGAAGGCATCCTGGCGACCGAGTTGGCGGACAACGTGAAGGCTCGCCACCTGTTGGCGGACGGCACCTACCGCATTCCGCAGCGGTCCCCGCGAAGCCAGGCCCGACGCGCCCAGGCGGAGTTCATTCGCAACGCCCTGGAGGGCCGGCAGGGTGCCGAAACCCGCCGCCGGGAGCCTGCCGGGAGGCTGATCCCCAAGACGCGTCCCAACGAAAAGGAGGAACGATGAAGCCTGACGTAAGCGCCCCCCAGACCCCGAAAGTCACTCCATGTGGGCGATCAGGTTGTCCCCAAACTCGGAGCACTTCACCTGGGTGGCGCCTTCCATCAACCGGGCAAAGTCATAGGTGACCCGTTTGCTGGCGATGGCGCCGTTGAGACCCTTGAGAACCAACTCCGCAGCGTCCACCCAGCCGAGATGCCGGAGCAGCATTTCGCCGCTGAGCACCACCGAGCCCGGGTTCACCATGTCCTTGCCCGCGTACTTCGGTGCCGTGCCGTGGGTCGCCTCGAAGATGGCGTGGCCGGTGACGTAGTTGATGTTGCCTCCCGGCGCGATGCCGATGCCGCCCACCTGCGCGGCGAGGGCATCGCTCAGGTAGTCGCCGTTTAGATTGAGCGTGGCGATGACGTCAAAATCCTCCGGGCGGGTGAGCACCTGCTGCAGCGCGATATCGGCAATCGAATCCTTGATCAGGATCGCCCCGGACTTGAGCGCGGCCGCCTGCTCGTCATTGGCTGCCGCCTCTCCCTGGGCCTTCTTGGTCTTCTCCCACGTCGCCCAGGTGTACACCCGGTCCCCGAAGATGCGCTCCGCCGCGCCGTACGCCCAGTCGCGAAAGGCGCCCTCGGTGTACTTCATGATGTTGCCCTTGTGGACGATGGTCACACTGCGGCGCTTGAAGGTCAGCGCGTATTCCACGGCAGCCTTCATCAGGCGGACGGTGCCGACATTGGAAACGGGCTTGATTCCGATGCCGACCTGGACGGGGATGTGGGAAGCGTCGTGATCCGGTGCGGCGAGCTTCATATAGTTCGCAATGGCGCCCTGGGTGCCGAAGCGGATCTTGGCGAAGTCTTTGGGGAATTCCTGCGCCAGGAAGTCCAGCACCTTCTGAGCCTCGGGCGTGCCGCCCGCGAACTCGATGCCCGCATAGATGTCCTCGGTGTTCTCCCGGAAAATGACCATGTCCACCTTGTCCGGGCGCTTCACCGGGCTGGGCACACCCTGGAAATACTGCACCGGACGCAGGCAGACGTAGAGATCCAGCAACTGGCGGAGCGCGACGTTCAGCGAGCGAATTCCGCCGCCGACCGGGGTGGTCAGCGGCCCCTTGATGCCCACGAGAAACTCCCGGAAAGCCTCTACGGTGTCGTCGGGCAGCCAGTTGTTGAACCGTTTGAACGATTCCTCGCCTGCGAAGACCTCCATCCACGCAATCCGGCGCCGGCCGCCATAGGCCTTGGCTACCGCGGCGTCGAGCACCCGCACGCTCGCCGCCCAGATATCGGGCCCCGTGCCGTCGCCGCGAATGAACGGAATGATCGGCTGGTCGGGGACCTCCAGCTTGCCGTTGTGGATCGAAATCTTGCCGCCTTGGGGAACTGTGCAGGTCGTGTACGCCATTTCCGGGCAAGGATGAAGGAGGAGGGATGCAGGATGAAGCGGGAAATTGTTCATCCAGCCGAACCAATGACCACGAACGGCAAACCGCCAACCAAAACAGCCTTGCCGCATCCAGGGCCATTGTTACCGTCGCGTCACACGATCCGCAGGGAGCCGCCCCGTCGAGGCGGCCTTCCGGCGTCCGGATCGCTTCCGTCCCCTCCGACTCTCCATGTGAAAATCTTCAGTGGCAGTTCCAACCCCGTCCTGGCCCAGGCGATTTGCGAGGCAATGCGGGTATCCCTGGGTCGGTGCACGGTCAGCACCTTTCCGGATGGCGAAACGTTCGTGAAGATCGAGGAGAATGTCCGCGGCGAGGACGTCTTCATCGTCCAGTCCACCAGCCCTCCGGCCAACCATCACTGGATGGAGCTGTTCATCATGATGGACGCCCTGCGCCGGGCCAGCGCCACCCGGATCACGGCCGTGTTGCCGTTCTTCGGCTACGCCCGCCAGGACCGCAAGGACCAACCGCGCGTGCCGATCACCGCCAAACTGGTGGCCAACCTCCTGGTGGCCGCCGGCGCCGGACGCATCCTGACCATGGACCTTCACGCCCAGCAGATTCAGGGGTTCTTCGACATCCCGGTGGATCATCTCTACGCGGCGCCGGTAATTTATGAGTACCTGCTGGCGAACAAGCTGGAGAACCTGGTGGTGGTGAGCCCTGACGTGGGCGGCATCAAGATGGCTTATGCCTACGCCCAGCGCCTGGATGCCGAGCTGGCCATCGTGGCCAAGCGCCGGAAGAGCCCGACCGAGACCGAGGCCACGGCGGTGATCGGCGACATCGAGGGGCGCAACGTGCTCCTGGTGGACGACCTCACCGAGACCGCCGGGACGCTCACCAGCGCGGCGAACCTGCTCAAGGCCCGCAACGCCAAAAAGATCATTGCCTGCGTGTCGCACGCGTTGCTCACCGACCTGGGGATCGAGCGGATTCAGAAATCGGCTATTGACGAATTGATCACGACCGATACGGTCGCGCGCCCCGGTTACCCCGGGATAAACATCACAACATTGTCGGTGGCCAAGCTGCTGGGGGAGGCGATCCAACGCATCCACCGCAACGAAAGTGTCACCTCACTGTTTGAGTTTAAGGGCGGGCGTACCAGCTAGTCCGCTTCTGCCGCCGTCGTGGCGGCCGGAGCGCCCCACGCGGGCGGCAGTCAGGTGACTGCCGGTTCGAGGCGAATTTCCTCGGAAATTCCTTCGGGTACAAGGGCTGGGCGCCGGCAGATACGACTTGGACATGAAATCGGTTGCGCTTAGCGCGAACTCCCGTTCGCTATTCCGCCGCAAGGGGTCGCGGAAAATTCGCTCCGGCGGCCGGATCCCGGCGGTCATCTACGGCCGTCATAATCCCCCCCAAAGCCTCGAACTGGACGCCAAGGAGTTTGAACTGGTGGTCCACAAGGCCCATTCGGAGATCATCCTAGTGGACCTGAACGTCGCCGGTAACACCCGCCTGGCCCTGGTTCAGGATGTTCAGCACCATCCCCTGACCGGGGCGACTCTGCATGTGGATTTCCACGAGGTGAAGCCCGACGAGAAGGTCACCATCGAGGTGCCCGTCGAGGCGGTGGGAGTGCCCGAAGGCGTGAAGAACGGCGGCGGCACACTGGAACACGTCCGCTTCCGGGTGAAGGTGCGCTGCCTTCCCAAGGACCTCCCCGACCACATCAATGTGGATGTGGCCGCGTTGAAGGTGGGCGAGACCCTGCACATCGGTGAGATCACGGCGCCGGAAGGCGTGGAACTGTTGGGCGACAAGAAAATTCCTGTCTTCGCAGTCGCGGAACCGCTGACGGCCGAGGCGGAAACGCCGGCCGCCGGAGCCGAAGGCGCCGTCGCGGCGCCGACCGACGCCAAGCAGCCCGAGATGATCAAGGAAAAGAAGGAGGAGGCTTCGGCCGACAAGGGCGCGGCCAAAAAGAAGTAATCCGCGGTCTTCCGGAGAGCCGCCCTCGCGCGGGCTCCCGGGTCCGCTGCCGGCGTGAACACCTCGGGTTTGATCGTCGGATTGGGCAATCCCGGGCCCGAGTACCGGGAGACCCGTCACAATGCCGGCTTCCTGCTGGTCGAACGCCTCGCCGAGCGCTGGGGCGGGGTGTGGCGGAGGGAGCGGAAGTTCTTTGCTAGCCTGGCGGAATGCCGGTTTGGGGAGCGGCAGTGGTTGCTCTGCCAGCCCCAGACCTACATGAACGCCAGCGGAGAAGCCGTCGGGCCGCTGGCCGCCTTTTACCGGGTGGCGCCGGACCGCGTGTTGGTGCTCGTGGATGACGCCGACCTTCCCTTGGGCACCCTGCGGCTGCGGCCGGAGGGCAGCCCGGGCGGGCATCACGGACTGGAATCCGTGGAGCAGCATCTCGGCACGCGCGATTACCCGCGCCTCCGTCTCGGCATCGCCCGTCCGCAACAGACACGGCGCGATCTGGTCGGGCATGTCCTCGGACGCCTTGCCGACGCGGACCGTCCCGCCTGGGAATTGATGTTGCAACGGGCGGCGCTCCAGGTGGAATGCTGGGCCACCGCAGGCATCTCCGTGGCGATGAACCGCCACAACGGACCGGCCCCGGCCGGTCCGGACACGTCAGTCAACGCAGAAAGGAAAACGCAGTGAAACGTTACGAAGGGTTGTTCATTCTGAACCTCGCCGGCCACGAAGAGGGCCTCAACGAGGCCGTCGAAAAGGTCAAGACCATCATCACCGACGCCGGTGCCCAGGTGCAGACCGTGCAGAAGATGGACAAGCGTCCCTTTGTGCGGGTCACGGACAAGAAGGTAACCGGCGGGCACTATGTGAATTTCATCTTCGAGGCGTCGCCGGCCACGATCGCCGCGCTGCCCGGAAAATTCACCCATGTCGAGGAAGTCTATCGCGTGCTGTTCCACGAGGCGTCCAAGTCCGCGGGCGCCCCGGTGACTCCGCCGACTGCCTGATTCGCCCGCGACCACCCCCGCCCGTTCTTCCCATGGCCAGCTACAACAAGGTCATCCTGCTGGGAAACCTCACCCGGGATCCCGAGCTTCGCTACACGCCGAAGGGCCAGGCCGTCGCTCGGCTGGGACTGGCGGTGAATCGTTCCTACAAGCTCGAATCGGGAGAGACGCGGGAAGAGGTCACCTTTGTGGACATTGATGCCTGGGGCAAGCAGGCGGAGCTCATTTCGCAATACCTTCGCAAGGGGAATCCGCTGTTCGTCGAAGGCCGTCTGAAGCTCGACCAATGGGATGACAAGACCTCCGGACAGAAGCGTTCGACGCTCCGGGTGGTCATGGAGAATTTTCAGTTTATTGGTGGGCGTGCCGAGGGCGGTTCTTCTTCGAGAGGCCCCAGCGCCTCCGCGCCTCCGCCGTCTCCCTCCGCCCCGGCGTCCGCTCCTTCCCAATCGGCAGAGGCGGGTCCGGACGGGGCGCCTCCAGAAGAGGACGATGTGCCCTTCTGACCGTTCTTCCTTTCAACTCGACCGCATTTATTTTATGCCGAAATCCGAAGTCATCCTCATCAAGAACGTCGTGGGCCTGGGCGCTGAATCGGACCATGTCCATGTCTCGGCCGGCTATGCCCGCAATTTTCTCATTCCCCAGGGTCTGGCCGTCCCGGTGACCCAGGGTAATAAAAAATGGGTGGAGAACCTCCGCCGCCGCCGGGCCGAGCGCGAGGCGCACGAGCTCAACACCATGACCGAGCTCGCCAAGAGCCTGGGCGCTGTGACGCTCACGCTCGCGGTGAAGACCGGTGAGGACGGCAAGGTGTTCGGCTCGGTCACCAGCGGATCCATCGCCGACGCCCTCAAGACCCAGCTCGACGTCGCCCTCGACAAGCGGAAGATCCATCTGGAAAAGCCGATTCACACTCTGGGCGAGCACGAGGTGGATCTCCGGTTGCATCCCGATGTGCGCTGCACGCTCAAGGTGGTGCTCAAGAGCACCAATCCGCTGCCCGAGGCTCCGGTCGCTGAGGCGGCGCCCGAGGCGCCGAAGACCGAGAAGCGCGGACGCCGCGCCGCGGCGGAATCCGAGACCGAGGCGGCCCCCGCCAAGGGCGCGAAGAAGTCCAAGTAAGCGGACTCCCTCCACGGGGCCGGCGGACGAAAGTCGCCGGCCCCGTTGTGTTTTTGCCTTTACGTTTTGATTTCCCGAACCCGACGCAGGAGCCTCGCCGCATGCCGGTACCCGTGATCGCAGTGGCCAACCAGAAGGGAGGCGTGGGCAAAACCACGACCTCCGTCAACCTGGCCGCCTGCCTCGCCGCCCAGGGACTCCGGGTGCTCCTGGTGGATCTCGACGCCCAGGCCAATGCCACCAGCGGGCTCGGATTGGAGAAGACCGAGGGCACCAGCGTGTACCGGCCTCTGCTGGGGGACGGCACGGTGGCGGAACGAGTCCGGCCCACCGCATTTCCCGGATTGTCCGTCGTTCCGGGGGAGTTTGATCTGTGCGGCGCCGAGGTGGAACTGGCGCGCGGTGAAGATCATCTGAACCGGCTGCGGCGCGCGCTCGATCCGCTCCGCGCAGGCGGTTCGTGGGATCTCCTCCTGCTGGATTGCCCGCCCTCCCTCGGACTCCTGACCCTCAACGCCTTCGCCGCCGCGGACCGCCTGCTCATTCCGCTGCAGTGCGAATATTATGCGCTCGAGGGCGTGGCCATGATCACCCGCATTTTGCAGCAGGTGCGGGACACCGGGATCAATCCGCGCCTGGAGATCCTGGGCATCGTCATGACCATGTACGATGCGCGCACCCGGCTGTCCCAAAACGTGGTCGGGGAGGTGCGCCAGCACTTCGGCAACCAGGTCTTCGAGACGGTCATCCCCCGGACCACCCGCCTCGCCGAGGCGCCGAGTTTCGGCCAGCCGATCATCCAGTACGACCGTTATAGCGCCGCCGCCGCCGCCTACGAGGTGCTGGCCGGTGAAGTCGCGAAACGGCTCGGCTTCCAGTAACGGGCGGGCGTGTTGCCCGTCGAATCCGGGTTGAAATTGGGAGCGCGTGCACAACACTGTAAGAAATGATGACGAGCCCCCGGTGCCCCAAGATCCATCTCCTGTTGCTGGCATCCTGCCTCGCGGCCTCCTTTGTCACCGCTGCTGAAGACTGGACCTTTGTCCGCGGACCTCGCGGGGACGGCCTCTCGGGCGAGAAGCTTCCGGATCGGTGGCCGGAATCGGGACCGAAGGTGCTGTGGCGCGTGCCCAGCGCGAATGGATTCAGCTCCTTCGTCGTGGGCGACGGCCGGCTGTTCACCCTGGAATTGCGCGACATCGAAGGAGCCCCCCAAGAGGTGCTGGTGGCGCGGAACGCGGACACCGGGGCGGACCTTTGGGTGCGCCCCCTGGGCACGGTCAAGTACGATGGCGGCGGCGACGCCGGCACCGACGACAATAAGGGCGGCGACGGGCCGCGTTCCACGCCGACCCTGGACGGCGGCCGGGTCTATGCGACCTCCAGCAAGCTGGTGGTGTCCTCCTTCGATGCCGCCACCGGAGATTTGGTGTGGCGGCACGATCTCCTGAAGGAGTTTTCGGGCCGCAACATCGCCTGGCAAAACGCGGCGTCTCCGCTGGTCGAGGACGGACTGGTGCTGGTGGCGGGCGGGGGACCCGACCAATCGGTGATCGCCTTCAAGGCGTCCGACGGCCAGGTGGCGTGGAAGGCGCTGGACGACACCATGACCCATGCGACACCGACACCGGCGACCCTCCACGGACAGCGCCAGGTCATCTTCTTCCTCAAGTCCGGACTGGTGTCTCTCGATCCCAAGACCGGGCGCGAGCTCTGGCGCTTTGCCTTCCCGTTCCGCGTTTCCACTGCCGCATCGCCCGTGGTGGCCGGCGACCTGGTGTACTGCTCCGCTGGTTACGGCGTGGGCGCGGGCGCATGCCGGGTCACGAAGTCGGGCGATGCCTGGAAGGCCGAGCCCGTGTACCGCTTCGAGGGCAACAATCCGCTGGCCAACCACTGGTCCACTCCGGTCCTTCATGATGGGCACCTCTACGGAATGTTTCAGTTCAAGGAGTACGGCAACGGCCCGGTGAAGTGCGTGAACGTGGAGAGCGGGAAGGTCGCGTGGGAGCGTCCCGGGTTCGGTCCCGGGCATGTCATCGGATTCGGGGATCGGGTTCTGGCGCTCGGCGACGCAGGTCAGTTGGTGTTGATCGCCGCCGATCCCTCGGGATATCGGGAGATCGCCCGGGCGAAGATCCTCGCCGGCAAGTGCTGGACCACGCCGGTGTTGAGCAACGGGCGCCTGTACGCCCGCAGCACCCGGGAGGCGGTGTGCCTCGACTTCGGGATGCCCACGCCGTAGCCGCGCCGCTGATCGGTCCCGGGTCTCACGCAAAGGAACGAGCGGGGTGTTGCAGGTCTCATGCAAAGGGCGCAGGGGCCGCAGAGGGGGGATTGGCAGCGCGTCCAACTTCCATGGACAACCCGCGCGCGGATGGCGTAATTGTTTCGTCATGGTCGTGCCCCTTATAGAGCTGTTTCGCCGGTTGCGGTTTTTGGCGGCCGGCGTGATGGGATGGCTGCCGGCCGTCGCGGCAGCGGTGGCGGCCGAAGCCGGCGACGCCGCGCAATTCAATCGGGACATTCGTCCGCTGATCTCCGAAAACTGCCTCGCCTGTCACGGACCGGATCCCGGTTCCCGCAAGGCCGGACTGCGCCTCGACACGCGCGAGGGATTGTTCGGCGCCACCAAAAACGAAGGCCCGGTGGTCCAGCCGGGCAAGCCCGAGGACAGCGCGCTGTGGAAGCGCATTGTCCATTCGGACCCCGACGAGTTGATGCCGCCGCCGGAATCCCACAAGGAACTCAAACCGGAGCAGCGGGAGCGCATCCGCCAATGGATCGCCGCAGGCGCCCCATGGCAGCCCCATTGGTCGTTCATCCCCCCGGTGCGTCCGCCGGTTCCCCAAAGTCCGGGCGGCGCGCCGCCGGAGCCGAATCCGCTCGACGCCTTCATTGCTGCGAAGCTGGCATCCCGGGGTCTGGCGATGAATCCCGAGGCGGACCGCCGAACCCTCGCCCGCCGCGTGTCTCTGGACCTGACCGGCCTACCCCCGAAGCCCGCCGAAGTGGAGGCCTTCGTGGCCGATGCCTCGCCGGATGCCTATGAAAAATACATCGAGCGCCTGATGGATTCGCCGCAATGGGGTGAGCATCGGGCCCGTTACTGGCTCGACGCGGCGCGATACGCCGACACCCATGGCCTGCATTTCGACAACTACCGAGAGATGTGGCCGTACCGGGACTGGGTGATCCGCGCCTTCAATCGAAACCAGCCCTTCGACCAGTTCGTCGTCGAGCAGATCGCTGGCGACCTCCTGCCGGATCCGACCCAGGAGCAGCTGGTCGCCACGGGATTCCAGCGGTGCAACACGACGACCAATGAGGGCGGCACCATCGAAGAGGAGAACCTGGCGATCTACGCCAACGACCGGGTGAGCACCACCGGATGGGTCTTCCTGGGCCTGACCGCGAACTGCGCGGCCTGCCACGACCACAAGTTTGATCCGCTGTCCCTGCGCGACTTCTACGCGCTGGCCGCCTTCTTCCGGAACACCCGCCAGTCGGGATTCGACGGCAATGTAAAGGACGGCGCCAATCCGAGCCTCGTGGTCGTGGACGATCCGCAGGACCTGGCCCGCTGGCGCGCGTTACCCGGCGAAATCGAGTCGGCGAAAAAGGCCGTTGAGGACCGCCGCCAGGAGGGCGAGCCGGCCTTCGAAGCCTGGGTGGCCGGGGTGAAGGCCGAGGATATCGAGCGCGAACTCACCATCCATGACCTGGCGTTCCGGATTCCATTGGACGACGGCGGCACGGGATCCTTTGCCGCCACCCGCGACGGGATGCCGGAGTCCGCCACACCGGTGGGCACCGTGACGCTGGCGACCAACGCTTTCTTCGGTCCGGCGCCGCTCTTTGCCCAGGGCGTGACGGCGTCCTTCCCGGAAGCCGGCGCCTTCGAGCACGGACAGCCGTTCTCCTTCGGCGCCTGGGTCTTCGTGCCGCCGAACTACAACGAGACCGCAGCGGTGTTTGCGCGCATGGATCCGGAGTCCAAGGGCTACCGGGGCTGGGACCTGTGGATTCAGCAGGGGCAGTTTGCGACCCATGTGGTCAGCACCTGGCCGAATAATGCGCTGAAGATCCGCACCCAGAAGCGGCTCGCGCGCAAGGGCCAGTGGCAGCATGTGTTCGTGACCTGCGATGGATCCGGCAAGCCGGAGGGCGTGAAGCTGTTCGTGGATGGCATCGCCGCTGAAACCGAGGTCGAGAACAAAAAGGGTGTGACCGCCTCGATCCGCGCCGAAGCGCCGCTGACCCTCGCCCAGCGCAGTGGGGGCAGCCATTTCGACGGAGTGGGCCTTCAGGACGTGCGGCTGTACTCGCGGGCGCTGGCGCCGGCCGAAGTGACCGCGCTCGCCCGGCAGTCCTTGTTGCGAACGTTGGTCGGAACCCCGGTCGCCCAATGGAAACCGGAGCCTCGCCGCGAGGTGTTCGACTATTTCCTGACCACCCGCTATGAGCCGTATCAGAAGGCCCAGGCGGCTGTGGCAAGCCTGGAGACGGAGAGGGAGGGGATCCGGCTGAAGTATCCGGTGACGCACATTCAGGCCGAGAAGAAGGATTCCATGCCAATGGCCAATTTGTTGTTCCGTGGCCAATACGACCAGAAACGGGATGCCGTGGAAGCCGACGTGCCGGCCGCCTTGGGACCGCTGCCAGAGGGCGCGCCACGCAACCGGCTGGGACTGGCCCGCTGGCTGGTCGCGCCGGAGAATCCCCTGCTCGCCCGGGTGACCGTGAACCGGTTCTGGCAGGAGCTTTTCGGCGTCGGACTCGTGAAGACCACCGAGGACTTCGGCATCATGGGCGAGACGCCGGTGAATCCGGATCTGCTGGACTGGCTGGCCGTGGAGTTCCGGGACAGCGGCTGGGACGTGAAGCATCTCTTCCGGCTGATGATGACCTCCAAGGCGTACCGCCAGGACGCCCGGGCAACCCCGGAGAAGCTGGAGAAGGACCCGGCGAACCGCCTGCTGAGCCGGGGACCTCGCTTCCGGATGGATGCCGAGATGGTGCGGGACTACGCCTTGGCCGCGAGCGGACTGCTGGTGCCCAAGGTGGGCGGCCCGAGCGTGAAGCCTTATCAACCGCCTGGTGTCTGGGAGGCCGTGGCCATGCCGGAAAGCAATACCCGGCGGTATCAGCAGGACTCCGGAGACGCCCTGTATCGCCGCAGCATGTACACCTTCTGGAAGCGCGCGGCGCCGCCGGCGTCCATGGACGTCTTCAACGCCCCCAGCCGCGAGGTCTCCTGCACGCGGCGTGAACGGACCAACACCCCGCTGCAAGCGCTGGCGACGATGAATGATCCCCAGATGGTCGAGGCGGCGCGACGGCTTGCGGAGCAGGCGCTTCGGGAGGGGCACGGGGACGCCGATCGCGCGGTGGACTTCATGGCGGCGCGCGTGCTGACGCGTCCGCTGCGGGCCGAGGAACGCGGCGTGGTGGCGGTGACTCTGGATCAGGCCGCCGGATACTACCGTGAGGCGCCCGAGGAGGCCTCCCGACTGATTGCGGTCGGCGAGTCCAAACCCGACCCCGCCACCCCCGCCTCGCAGCTTGCGGCCATGACCCTGGTGGCCAACCAACTCCTGAATCTGGACGAGACGCTGAACAAATGAGGCAGGGGCGGCCGACGTCTGGCCTGCCGGCCCGCAGGCATCTCAGTTTTCTGGATGGGGAGCCTAGGCCTCTGGTGTGCAGAACCAGACACCCGCCCGATTCTTTTTGCACTGACTTCCCTTCCCCGGCGTCGCTACGAGTTACGAAGCTACGAGTTCGGCACTACGCCAGACTTGCTTCCGGTCAGCCCCGTTGATTGATTCTCCGCTCCGGCGGGAAGGGTGGCTGAGTGGTTAAAGGCACCTGACTCGAAATCAGGAGATGGGGCAACCCATCCGGGGGTTCGAATCCCTCCCCTTCCGCCATTTTCAGGCTCAGGTGCTGTTCCAGGGACTGGACGTGGTCACACAGCAGGCACCTACCGGACGCGACACCCAGCGGTGGCCGCCTCGACTTCCAAGAGGTCCAGAGCGACCTTTTTTTCCACCGCATGGGTCCCCAAGCAGTCTGGGTCAGAATCTCGAAAATCTCTTATCCGCGCTCTCGGATACCCCTTTTGGCTTGGGCTGCGGAACGTCGAATGACCACTTAAAGAATCGGGTCGAGATCACCAAGTCGCAAATAGAGGGTGTTACGAGTTAGGAAAAGGCAAATGCAGAAATTGGGCTGGAATTACTGATTTTTGGCGGAGGCGATGCGAGAGAAATTTCAAAGATCCTCGTCGAATTCCAAACAGAGTTGGCGGGGGAGCAGTCCGCCCAGCAACTCTCGGCGGCGCGAGGCTTGCAGCACGGCCAAGGCGCGCAGCAAAACGGCCTATCCGCCAGCAGACGGGAGCGCCAAGTCAGTCGCAGACTGTTGAGAAACATCTGGCTCAAGCCGAGTGGGTTCTTCTCGAAAGACTCGGCGGGTTCGATCCACAGCCACACTTGGCGCAGGAGCCGTTGGGCCGGTTAGGTGCTCAGAGGCACTACCCTAGCACCTATCCAACGCGTCGCCTCTGGTCGCGCCCTTAAAGGGCAAGCGGCAGCAGAATCACGGTTCCTTTTCTTTTCCGTGAGAATCCGTGAAACCCGCGTCTCCTCTTCCGCCAGCAAATCCGAAGCGGCGGAGACCGCCGCACTCCCGGTCATAACCCCAAGGCCAGGAAGCGATTCTCGACTTCCTTAAGGTGGAACTCCACCGAGCATAAGGCCTCGAGTTCCCCGGGCGCGAAGTGCGCTGCGACCTCTGGATCCGCCTTCAGCACTTCCAGAAAGTCCGCATCGTCGCGCCCGGCGTGCTTGACCTCCCAGGTCTTCATGGCGTTGCGCTGAACCAGTTCGTAGGCCTGTTCGCGGGTCAGACCTTTGCGGATGAGCGCCAGGAGCACGGTCTGGCTGTTCCACATGCCCAGGCTGAGGCCGAGGTTCTTGCGCATGTTCTCCGGATACACCCGCAGGCCGTCCATGAGCCGGACCAGCAGACCGAACATGTAGTCGAGCAGCGTGCAGGAGTCGGGAAAAATGATCCGCTCCACCGAACTGTGGCTGATGTCCCGCTCATGCCACAGGGCCACGTTTTCCAGCGCGGCCACCGCGTTGCCGCGCAGGACGCGGGCGAGTCCGGTCAGGCGTTCCCAGGTGATCGGATTCCGCTTGTGCGGCATGGCGCTGCTCCCCTTCTGGCCCGGGGTGAAGGGTTCCTCCGCCTCGAGCACCTCGGTGCGCTGGAGATGGCGGAACTCGACCGCCCAATGCTCGATACTCGCGCCGACCAGGGCGAGGGTGTTCATGAACTCGGCGTGGAGATCGCGCTGCACCACCTGCGTGGCAATGGGGGCTGGACGCAGCCCCAGCGCGGCGCACACCGACGCCTCGACCGATGGGGACAGATGCGCGTGGGTGCCCACGGCGCCCGACAGCTTGCCGACCGCCACGGCGTCGCGGGCATGCACCAACCGCTCCCGGGCGCGCACGAACTCCTGGTGCATGAGCGCGAGCTTGAGCCCGAAGGTGGTCGGTTCCCCATGGATGCCGTGGCTGCGTCCGATGCAGGGCGTGCGCACATGCTCCCGGGCGCGTCGGGCGATCACCGGCAGCAGAGCTTCGACGTCGCGGATGAGCAGGTCCGCGCTTTGCACCATCTGGACCGCGAATGCGGTGTCCACGATGTCGCTGCTGGTCAGGCCGAAGTGCAGCCAGCGCGACGCCGGGTCGTTGATCTGGCGGGCCACCGCGGTGGTGAACCCGATGACATCGTGGTTGAGGACCTTCTCCAATTCCTTCGCCTGCTCCGCGAGCGCCCGCGTGTCGGCGAAGCACCGGTCCGCCCCGGTCTGCATCTTCTCAAAGTCAGCCGCGGGGACGACGCCTTCCCCGACCAACGCCTTGCTGGCCAGCATCTCGATCTGCAGCCAGATCTTCAGCCGGTTCTCATCCGTCCAGATGGCCCGCATCTCGGGCCGCGAATAACGCAGAATCATGTCTGCAGAAGAAGACCGCCCCCGCCGCTCCCGGAAAAGGAGTTTCCCCGCCCTCTTCCGAGCCTCACGCAAAGGGCACAATGGCCGCAAAGCACTGGAGCATCGGGAAGCGCACACGCCCCAGCGTGTCGGTCTCAGCGCCCCCGCCGAGACCCTCGTGAACTGTTCTCCTCCCAAGCGTCGTCCCCAGCCCCGGCAAGGATCAGAGTTCGCGGTGCGAAGCCCCCTGTTGCGCCGGTGGGCGAAAAAACTCAGGCCTTTCTCACGAAACAGGCCTTCAGACCGATGGCGACGCCCTCGATCTTGCACGAAATCTCGTGATCGCCGTCCACCAGGCGAATGCCCTTGGCCTTGGTGCCGCCCTTGATGACTTGCGATGAGCCTTTGAGCTTCAAATCCTTGATCAGCGCCACCGAATCGCCGTCCGCGAGCACGGTGCCATAGGCGTCCTTCACGACCCGCGCGGCCGGCGGCGCGGGCGCGCGCTCCCATTCGTGGCCGCAGGTGATGCATTCCCAGCGCTCGGGATGTTCCAACACCTCGGTCATTTCGCACATGGGACAGGCTGGCTGGCTCATCGGAGCGGCACCGTAGCCGCCCGCTGCGTTGCCATTCAACCGTTCTCCCGGATCTTTGCCGGGCTGCCTCCGATATCGGCCAGGCCCCAACTTCACGCCCCTCAGCGTCGGCTCATGTTCGGGCGGCCCTCAATGAATCCAATCCCGGCTTCCCCCTACCACCGTGACCGGAATGGATGTGGAACCGGCGGCGAACGCCAAAATTGGCCCCGCCGACAAACTGGAAGCCCTGCGTTTGCAACCGGACCGCCGCTAGTGGTTTGTGGTCCGCCTCTCCTTCCTCTGATGAAATGGTACGGAACGTCCGCCCCGAACCGCCGCAAATCGCTTCCGCCCACGGGAGACGCAGTCGGCCTCCCCCGCGACGAAGTTCAATGTGAATTTCGTCTTCACGCGCGGGGAGCCATGGCCTTTTTCTTTTGGAGAGAGGAAATGGCGAGGAATGCTGGGGATTTCGATTTGGTGAGACGGCCCACCCTCTTTGGGCGCCTCCGCGCCGATCCGCTCGCCCCATTTCGCGCCGTCACCGCTCACGGACCTCATAGCAAAAGGCCATGATGGGTCATGGGTCCGTGGTCCGTGAATGAGAACCAAATCAGTGACCAGTGACTGCCAACCACGGACAACGGATCACCCACCATCCCCCAAAGAAAACTTCCCCTGTCGGTCCCAGGGCTTCCCGCGCTATGGTGCCGGCCGGACGCATGGATAAATTGCTCCTGATTGATGATGAGGCGGACGTTCAATACAGCTTCCGCCGCATCTTTGCCTCCCCGGATTTGCAATTGTTCACGGCGTCAAGCGGCGAGGAAGGGGTTCGGACCATTGAGCGGGTGAAGCCCGATCTGGTGATCAGCGACATACGGATGGCCGGAATCAACGGACTGGAGACGTTGCGGCGCATCCGGCAGTTGGATCCCAAGCTTCCGGTCATCCTGATGACGGCCTACGGGACCACCCAGACCGCCATTGAGGCGATGAAGCTGGGGGCCTACGACTACCTGCTGAAGCCGTTTGACGTCCCACGGCTCAAGGAATTGGTCGCCAGGGCGCTGCAGGCGGCGCGAGAGGCACGCCAGGCCACCGCGCTTCAACCCATGCTCGAGGCGGAAGATTACGAACTGGGGGTCATCGGACGCAGCGAGGCGATGCAGGGGATCTTCAAGCTGATCGGCCAGGTCGCAGCGACCGATGCCACAGCACTAATCACCGGGGAGAGTGGTACGGGCAAGGAACTGGTGGCCCGGGCGATCTATCAATACGGACGCAGGGCAGAGCGGCCGTTTCTGGCCATCAACTGCGCGGCCATCGCGGAGAACCTCTTGGAGTCCGAGTTATTCGGACACGAGAAGGGGGCCTTCACCGGCGCGGCGGGCCAGCGCATCGGCAAATTTGAGCAATGCCACGGCGGCACGCTGTTTTTGGACGAGATCGGGGACATGTCGCCGGCGACCCAGACCAAGATCCTGCGGGTGTTGCAGAGCGGCACATTCGAGCGCGTGGGCGGCAACCAGACCGTGACGGTGGACGTCCGGGTGATCGCCGCAACGAACAAGCCGCTGGAGGAAGCCGTGGCCCGAAAGGAGTTTCGTGAGGATTTGTTCTATCGGTTGAACGTGGTTCGCATCCAGATGCCTCCCTTGCGTGAGCGTCGGGAGGACATCCGGCTGTTGGTGGACTATTTCCTTCGCCGGTTTGCGGGAGCCGGTGGCAAGCCTCGTTCTATCGGGCCGGGGACGTTGGAGGCTTTGGAGAACTACTCCTGGCCCGGCAACGTGCGGGAACTGGAGAATACCCTGAGACGGGCGCTGGTGGTCGCCAAGGGACCCGCCATTCTCCCCTCGGATTTGCCGCGGGAGATCGTGTCTGGAACTCCCGCGCCGACCCCGGCGTCGGGAACTCCGGCAGCCAGGGGGGAAGAAGGATCTTCTCCGGAAGAGGGGGTTCCGCAGGCTCCGGCCAGGGATCTTCCCAGCCTGGCTGCCGCGCTCTTCCGCTTTGCCCGCACCGATTCCAAGCTCAAGGTGCTGCCGGCCGTGGAACGGGTGCTGATCATCGAGGCCCTGAAGGAAACGCGCGGGAACCAAGTGCAGGCCGCCAAACTGCTCGGCATCACCCGGGCCACGCTCCGGAAGCGGATCGAGAAGTTCGGCATCCGTCAGGAGTTGGCGGTGAACTAGCGGTCCTCCGGATCCCATGAGCGTCCCCGTGCTGTCCGTCGCCGAGATGCGCGCCTGGGAGCAGGCGACCTGGGCGGCAGGCGTCCGCGAATCCGACGTCATTGCGTCCGTCGGATTGCAGTTGGCCGCAGCCATTCGCGCGGCGACTTCAGAAACGGATCGGGTATTGGTGCTGGCCGGGCTCGGGAACAATGGGGCGGACGCACGGGCGGCCGTGGCCCATCTGGGCTCACGCCTGGTGGAGGAGATCGAAGTCCATGATCCCATTGCGGATCTTCCGAAGCTGCGTGTGTCGCTGTCTCCGAGACCCGCATTGGTGGTGGACGGTTTGTTTGGAATCGGCCTGAACCGCCCGTTGAATGAGGGCTGGGTCGGGTTCATTGAAACGTTGAACCAGGCGCGCGTGCGCGTGCTGTCGGTGGACATGCCTTCCGGATTGAATGCCGACACGGGAGGACACTGGGGAGCCGTGGTCCATGCCTGGCAGACGCTCACCGTGGGCGCACCCAAGGTCGGCTTGCTTCAGCGGTCGGCCTGGCGCGCGGTCGGAAGGCTCGAAGTCTTGCGGGAGGTGGGCCTGGCGGGAAAGCCCGCCTCGCAGGACGAGCGGGAGTGGGTTCTTCCGGAGGATTTCGCTGGATGGCCACCGCTCCGCGAAATCAGCTCCAACAAGGGGGACCTGGGCCGACTGGTGGTCATTGCCGGCTCCATGGGCTATGCCGGCGCAGCGATTCTGTCGGCGCGGTCCGGCGCGCGCGCGCGTCCGGGTTTGCTGGCGGTCCTGGTGCCGGAGACGGTGCATGGCGTGGTGTCCGGTGCGGTGCCTTCGGCGATGGTCCATCCCTTTGAGTCGCGTCATGCGGTGTTGGATCGCGCAACCGCCGTGCTCGCCGGTCCGGGGCTTGCGGCACCGGATCTTCCCGCCGATCTGCGCTCTGAAGTCCTGCGGCTATGGCATGAGTTTCCTGGCGGGATGATTGTGGACGCCAGCGCACTCGCCTGGCTGGCGAACATGCCAATGACTGTCGAACCCGCCGGGGTCCGAATCCTCACGCCGCATCCGGGCGAGGCGGCTCGACTGTTAGAGTCCACGGTCGCCGAGGTGCAGAACGATCGCGTCGGAACCCTGCGCGCCTTGGCGGTACGGTACCGGTCCCTGGTGGTGTTGAAGGGGCACCAGACCCTAACGGGCGGTTCCGTGGGACCCATCCAAGTCAATTCGTCAGGCAATCCCGGTCTGGCCCAGGGCGGAACGGGGGATGTCCTAGCGGGATATCTGGCCGGGTTGGTGGCACAGCCGGGCATGATGGCGAGCCCTAAGCCGGCCGCCGCCTATGCCGTCTGGGAGCATGGACGGACGGCGGACCGACTGGAATCCGCCCGGCACAACTGGACCGCCGAAGATTTAGCCGCGTCCATCGGGGCCTGACGGAGACCACCAAGCAACCCGGGCCATACAAGCCTGCACTACAAGGCGGAGGTAAATTAGACGGCGGTGAGCGCTTTGATTTTGGGCGAGGGTTGGTCGGGCAGAGTGAGCTTGAGTGGGTGGAGCAGCAGTTGGAGTTCTTTCTCCGGTTGGGTGTAGCGGGTGAGAACGATCTCTGGTCCGTCGGTGGTGGGTAGGTGCCCATCGGGTTTCTGGACGGCAGCGAACTTTTCGAGAACCGCACGCGGAGCCAACCTGCCGGCGCAGCGGCGCAGTCGGGCCTTGAGAGTGAGCTGGAGGCAGTAGGCCAGGAAGGCGATGAAGATATGGGTTTCGACGCAGTGCTCGCGTTGATGGTAGATCGCTCGCGGGGCCAGATCCCCTTTGTGAGCCTCTTGAAGGCTCCTTCGACTTCGGTGAGCTGGAGGTACCACTCCCAGAGTGGAACGGGGTTGGTGTGGGCGAGGCGTTCCAGAGAAGCGCGCAGTCGGCGTCGCCGCATGGAGCGTTCCTAGGCCACCTGGCCGGCGCTTTGAACCAAGAGGTAGGTCTCACCCGGGTGGGGAGTGTTTACAGAGTGTCAGGTCAACTGTTTGCAGTGTTTACAGAGTGTCAGGTCAACTGTTTGAGCCGGTTGTCCAAAGTTGTCCAAAGTATCAAATTCTTTGTCTGCGGTGCGGCGGGTGGACGGCGATTGGATTGTCGTGCCGCTCGGCTGGCATCTGCAACGCGACGCGATGGGCCTGCGAATCATTTTCACAGCCATCCCACAGAAAAGGGGTGGAGAAAGGCTGAGTTGACGTTTTGCGGGCGGGCCACACAGCCTGCCCGTGTATGAAAAAACATCTCAACTCAGCCCGCAGCAAGTTCACGATCCTCGGCC
>Ga0268299_1000897_pt1 | contig 71208 bp, 55 predicted proteins | sample NOBtaG_FD_193484 | JGI IMG/M metagenome (GOLD analysis project Ga0268299, IMG submission 193484) | Activated sludge microbial communities from bioreactor in Nijmegen, Gelderland, Netherland - NOB reactor | ecosystem: Engineered > Bioreactor > Aerobic > Activated sludge | place: Netherlands... | reverse complement strand
CCAAGCGAGCGTCCCGCCCAACGTAAAGCCGGATGGGTCGACGAAGTAGAGATCTGGACCCGCCAGCGCCGTCCCGTCAAAGAACGTGGCACCGGGGATCGACCACTGACCGCCACCAGCCGCGCTGTAGATCGGCGTGGCCTGGACATTGGCGGCGAAGAAATCCAGCGGTGCCGCGGACGCCGTGGCCGCGATTAAAAGTACACCGCCGATCGCCAAAGCCGCTCGCGTGTGCGTCGCATGACCGTTCTTGCTGAACATGCCTCTACGCCTCCTGCCTGTTAAGCACCGCCCGACTCGTCGTCGTTCCGTCAACCGCCGCGAACCAAACCGAATTCTCGATCTTGCGTCCGCCTCGGGTGTTCTGCGGTACTTGCCTTTCCGTCGCCCGGCGACCATTTTCGTCCGCTGGCACGTCCAGCGACCGAACTGCTTTCGCCTTGTGTCATCGTCCCCTCATGCGGCTCCCGCCGATGCCGAAATCTTTACCACCGCGGCATCAAACGAAAAAGAGAGCCCGGGATCCTTTCAGATCCCCCGCTCTCTCTCTGCCACCCGCGAAAAAAGCCTTAAAACTCGGCCTGATTCGCACATCCCCTGCACAGGACACCTCCCAGAGTCCATGCGCGGCAAATGCTTTGTTCGTCAATATACCCAAACGCCGAAGTCTGTGTCAATCATTATTTGGACCTGCAAAGTCCGAAAATATCTTTCGTCATCCGCTGATCCGGTCGGATTCGCAACTCCCGTCCCTGACGGAGGTTATGCGAATCCCCGCCTTGCGATGGGTTGCGGACCTTATTGGTAGACCATCCCGTAGGCAGCCATCACCACCAGAACATCCGCCTCGTTGACGGTCCCGTCCTGGTTGAGATCAGCCTGCAAGTTGTACCACGGATGCCCCAGGCTGGTGTCCAAGGCTTGCAGCACCGCGAACATGTCCGGAAATCCGACACGCAGGTCGCCGTTCACGTCACCGGGGTACACCGTGATGTCCACGACGCCGCCCGGGCCCGCGTTCATCCGCATCAGGGGATCCCCAATGACGAGTTCCGCCCAACTCACAAACGGTGTCCCTGTAAAGGCAGATTCCACGAGCGTCAGGTCACCGATGCCGTCGCCGTCGTCGTCGCGCAACAAGTTGGAATAGAGAAATTCTCCGTGAAAAGCGGCGGCCCCCTCCGGCTCGAATGCGTGTCCCGCAGCCGCCGTGCCGCCAATGGTCACGAATTCGCCGATCTTCGCATGGTACGTATTGGCGCTGCTGAAAAAGGTCACCGCGTTGAAGCTCTCGAGCGAGGTGAACACCGCGCCATACGCGCAGCGGAACAGCGGTCCGCCTCCAGGCCCGGACACGAGCAGATAATTCTTCGGACGGCCGTCGCCACCGTTGCGCCCGTAGGTCAGCACGCCGATCACGCCTTCGTCGCCGGTTAGAAACGCATCGTTCAGGATCGTGCCCGAGTCGTCCCACAATGCGCGGCCGCCAAGGTTGTCGATCATCACCCAGCTACCGGTGGCGCCAACGGTCGCCGGAACGCCGGTGAGAAACCGGAACAGCTCATAATAATGGTTGGCCTGCTTGCGCGAGGCGATGACTTCTGCGCCCGGCGGGATCTGGAAATCGGCGTAAGCCAGCGTTTCCCACGCGGCGGGCACATTGTAAATGTCGCTCGACGCGAAAACATCGGGAGCCGGTGGGCGCGACGAGTGATCGATGGACACCACGGCGCGTTCGAAGTTGTACCCGACGAACTTCGGATGCGTGAGATTACTCACGCGCGCGGACCGCTCGAGCATCTCGCGAACCGACCAGATTGGGTACTTCCCCTGTGGCCGCGGGCCATCCAGCCGGGCTACCAGGTAGAGATCGCCGGGAAACATGCGACGCTCGAGGGCCGAATAGCCCGCGGGGTCGAAGACCCCTTCGATCTTTGGACTCAACGCGATCCGCCATAAATATGTCCAGCGAAACGTGTTGCGGCGCCCAACAATGTCCCGGTCCTCGGCCCACTTCTTGATCGACGACCGGTAGCCCTGGTAGGGATTAACCACCCGTCCGGTGATCGGCAAGCGCGACAACGCCGGCTCGGCAGGATCGATCTGGAACAGGCACGACAATTCGCTTTCAACGGATGCGGCGTTGACCACGTGGCGATTGGCGACTGCGATCTGCCCGGCTGATCCCGCGGGCTTGATGACATCGGCCAGTGCGGGGTCGGTGTCCTCGATGCGATACGGCATGCCAGCGGTCGTGATGATCACATAGATCTGATCTTGCAAACCATGAGCCAGCAAGTGCGCGCGCGTTGGCTGCGCGATATGGGTTTCAAATGCGTCGCGGGTGATGATTTCCGTTGCCGGCGTTGCAGTCAGCGAGGCGCTATCGGTCAGACCCGTCAGGTAGACGACCTGTTCATCGAGAATTTCGGGGTAATAGGTGCGATAAAGCCGTACGATCTCGAGCCCCGCCGGGCTATCCGCGTTGACCAATATCAGGACATTCCACCAGGCTAAAGGTACATCGGCGTCGCCGATGCCCGGGGGAATCACATCGCCGATGGCATCCTCGAAACGTTCCTGCGTGGCGACGATCAGGCTATCCGAATCGGCCAACGCATCTCGTGTCAGGAGCATGCAACCGGCCAACGATAACACTGCCATCGCAGAAATGCACCGGACGGAATCGCGAGGGTTGACCACAGTTCTTTCCCGGCCACGCGCAGAGGTGGGTTTTCGCGCGCAGCGCCTCCGTAAACCTGGCTCATCCATTTGCGTCCGCACTGGACGCACCCGACCGTTGGACAAGAGGTCGCCCGCTTTTACGGCCGTCCTATTTCCAGCGTTTCTTTAGGCTGCAACGCTTCCAGAGGGCGCAGAATCACACCGCGGCCTTTAAAGGGTCGGTTGCAGTCAGCGTGCGCAGTGACCGAGGGTTCCCTGTTCCCGCAAGTGCGTCGCCCCAAGAGCCTTCGGGGGCGCGAGGTCCCCACGCACACCTAGGACTATAGCGGATCAAAACAACGAGCAGAAGTCAATAATCGAATAGCCGGGTGCCCCAATTCGTCGAAGGCTCTGTGACGACTGCCTAATAAACGGCATATTTCATCCCATGGGAGATTCGAGCGCTGGTCTAGCCCGGCTGATCTACGGCGTCGAGCGCGCCAAAACGGCGGTCTCGCCCCGCATAGTCCCGAATCGCCGCATGGAGATGTTCGATCGAGAAATCCGGCCAGTAAGCCTCGCAAACGTGAATTTCCGCGTAGCTGAGCTGCCAAAGCAGGAAATTGCTGATCCGCCGCTCCCCGGCTGTCCGGATCAGCAGGTCCGGGTCCGGCAGCCCTGCGGTATAAAGTGCCGAGCTGATGTCATTCTCGCTGATCGCGGCTGAATCCAGCAGCCCCCCCGCCACGTCGCCTGCCAACCGGCGAAATGCGTCGACCAGTTCCGTGCGTGCCCCGTAGTTGAGCGCGAGGCACAACTTCATCCCGGTGTTATGTGCGGATGCCGCGATGGTCGCGTCCATTTCGCGGACCACGTCTTCGGGCAGTCCTTCCCGACGGCCGACATGAATAAGCTGGATGTTATTATCAACGATCTCACCGCGTTCAACGACCAGATAATGGCCATACAGGCTCATCAGGAAGTCGACTTCCGCCTGCGGGCGCTTCCAGTTCTCTTGGCTGAAGCTGTACAGCGTGAGCACCTCGATCCCTAGCCGGGCGCACTGGGTCACAATGTCTCGAACGCTGCGCGCTCCCTGCTCGTGGCCGCGCACCCGCGGCAGGCCGCGCGCCCGCGCCCAGCGGCCATTGCCATCCATGATGATCGCGATGTGCTTGGGCATCCGCATATCGGGAACGCCAAGAACTGCACTAGGATCTAGTGCGGCTTGCGGCATGATTCAAGGCCTGTATCGCACCAGGCAATGCCTGGAGCAGTTCACCCATTATACTTGGCTGATCGGGACACGAAACCGCGCGACGCGGTCATTGGGCTTACGTCTGCGCAATGCCGCCAGATCGCGCCTTCCGGAACTTCGGGCTTGATTTGCACCGTCCGTACTCCCGCCGTCACTCGCTGATAATCGTCTCGTCCCGGTCGGGGCCGACGCTGACGATCGTCACCGGTGCGCCGGCAATGGCTTCCAGCCGGGCCAGGAAAGTTCTCGCTTCCGTCGGAAGGTCGCGGAGTTGCGTACAGCCGCGCAGCTCACCCGACCAGCCGGGGAGCATTTCGATTGTGGTATCGACCCGCGCAATGTCCGCGGCGCTGGCCGGCATCGCCGGCAGCAGCCGCCCGGCCAGGCGATATTGCGTGCAGATGCCCACGCGTTCAAAACCGCTGAGCGTATCCAGGTGGGCTACCGCGATTTCCGTGATGCCGCCGAGCCGGACCATGCCCCGGATGGCGAAGCCGTCGAGCCACCCGCATCTACGTGGCCGGCCGGTCGTCGTGCCGTACTCGTTGCCCGCTTCGCGGATGCGGTCTCCAGTCGCGTCATTCAGTTCTGTCGGAAATGGTCCTTCACCGACGCGCGTGGTATATGCCTTGGTCACGCCGATACAGCGACCCACAAGATTGGGGGGGACACCCGCGCCGGAAGCGATGCCCTGCGGCCCCGTGCTGCTGCTGGTCACAAACGGATAGGTGCCGTAGTCCACATCCAGCAACATGCCGTTGGCGCCTTCGAAGAACACGCGCCGGCCCTTTTCCGCTTCATCAAGGAGAAACGTCGACGTGTCGCCGATCATCGGCGCGAGCCGCTCCGCTGCGATCCGCAGATCGCCCCAGATCTCCGCGAAACTCAGGTCGGCATCGACCCCGTGACGTGCCCCGAACTGCGTCCGTTTGGCATCGACCAGCGCGCGTACTCGCCCCTCGATGCGCGGCAACTCGAGCAGGTCGGCCATGCGCAGCGCCGGCGAACGCAGCATCTTGTCGGCGTAGCAGGGCCCGATGCCGCGTGCGGTCGTGCCGATGCGTTCCGCCGCGGAATCCCCTTCGCGCAGGCGGTCCTCAACCTTGTGGTAGGGCATGACCAGGTGAGCGCGTGCGCTGATCCGCAGGCGGCGGCTGACATCGACGCCACGCGCCGCGAGTTGGTCCATCTCATGCAAGAGGCCACCCGGGTCGACAACCACACCCGAGCCGATGACCGCGGTGATGTGTTCACGAAGTACGCCGACGGGCAGCAGGTGCATCGCGAACTTTTCCGGGCCGACGCACACGGTGTGACCCGCGTTCGCCCCGCCGTTGAAGCGCACGACAATATCAAAGTCGGCGCAGAGCAGATCGACGATCTTGCCTTTGCCTTCATCGCCCCAGGCCAGACCAACAACCGCGGTATGGGGAAGTGTGCTCGAACTCATACGGGCGTTCTCTACTCGTTCATGGCACAAAAAACGGGCCGCATTCGGCCCGTAACGTGCTCTATTGCATGCTCGTTACCGCAGGATGATCGGCGCGCAAGCTGGCCCTGTCAAGACAAACTGCTTTGCAGCCGACTTCCGCAGAAACGGCCTTACCAACGACGCGCCGACTAGCGCGCCAGCGCCGTTTCCGCCCGGCGCGCCGCCTCGGACCAGTTCACCACGTCCCACCAAGCCTTCACGTAATCGCCCCGGCGGTTCTGATACCGCAGGTAGTACGCATGCTCCCAGACGTCGAGCACGAGCACTGGAACCAGGCCCCAGGTGGTCAGCTTCTGCTGGTTTTCCCCTTGGAGGATCAAGAGCTTTTTCGCGGCCAGTTCCATCCCGCAGATCGCCCATCCTCCGCCTTCGACGGCAGTCGCAGCCGCACTGAACTGCGCCTGCATCGCCGCCAGTGAGCCGAAATCGCGCTCGATAAGTTTGAGCAGTTCGCCGCCAGGTTCGCCGCCGCTGCCCCTGGGCGCCATGTTCGTCCAGAACAGGGTATGCAGCGTGTGACCGCCGCCGTTGAAGGCGACCGCCCGGCTCAGGGACTGGATCGCGGCGTAGTCGCCGCTTTCGCGTGCCGTCACCAACTGCGCGAGCGCCGCGTTGAGCTTGTCGACGTAGCCGGCGTGATGCTTGTCGTGGTGCAGCTTCATGGTCTGCTCGTCGATCGCCGCATCCAGCGCGTCGTACGCATAGGGCAGAGGCGGCAACACATACTTACCGGTCGCGGCGTCGAAACCTCCGGCCAGTGGATCGTAGCCCTTGGCTGACCCGCCCTCGCTCGCCATCGCCCGTCGGGGCGACCCCAGCACCAGCCCGGCAGCAGCTGCACCGGCTGCACCGAGCACTTCTCGTCGATTCAGGATGGAATTCATCGGCATCGCACTCCTAGACTTCAGTCGTGGTGAGGTATTGCCGCCGATTTCGCGGCATCATGCGTCGCCATTGTACCTGCAAGAGATCGCGCGCCTACGACCGACGTCGTGGTAAATGTCGACAACTGTGCGGCGGCCCCGCGTTTCCAGTCGCGCAGGCATGCCGCGTCGCCATCGACTGGACACTTTTTCGCGCTATCCTGTCACTGATCCCTCGGCGCGGAGACTGGCGCTGCCTGCCGCGTGTGTGGCGGGGCCGCCGACATCCCGGAGAAAATATCCATGCGTCTCGCATGCCTGCTGTGCAGTTTGGCTTTGGCTGTTGCCGGTTGCGACGTGTTGCCTGATGGGGCCGTCAAGATCTCGTTCGATTTTGACGCCGGCACCAACGGCTGGCGCTCCGATGTCAGCGATTATCCCGAAGGCTCGTTGGACACACTCGAATTTGAGGCGGGTGCGCGCGATCTGCCGTCAGAACTCGGCGACGGCCGCGGCTATTACCTGAAAACCATGAACCGCGCGGACGACGCATTCATGTTTCTCACACGCCGGCTCACCGCCGCTGATGGGATTTCCCCAGGCGAAAGCTATCAGCTGACTTATGTCCTCCGCGTCGGCTCCAATCTGCCCAGCGGATGCGCCGGCATCGGCGGCGCGCCCGAGTCGTCGTACTTTAAAGCCGGCGCCGCGACCATCGAGCCGGCGCCGCTGCTAGACGATGCGCAGCAGTATGTTGGCCTGACGGTCGACAAGGGCAACCAGTCCACCGGCGGTCCAGCCGCCTCACTCGTCGGCGGTGACGGCGATGTGACCAACGGCGATACGACGTGCGGTGATGACGTGCCCTACGTCGCCCTCGACTTCACTCACACGCACACCACAGACGTCGTTGCCGACAACACTGGAAACCTCTGGCTGCTCGTCGGTACCGACTCCGGCTACGAGGGCCTCACGGCGCTGTACTTCTTGTCGATCGAGGTCACCTTGACCCCGGCCGGTCCATGAAGCCCCGGCTGGCCAGCCGGCGCGGCGATGGCTATAAACCTGCCGCGGAGGCCGCCATGAACCTGGAAACGTCGCGACAGATCCTGGCATACAGCGATTGGGCAAACACGCTGGTGCTCGCGGCGGCTGAAACGCTCGCGGACGCCCAACTCGATCAGCCGTTCGACATGGGTTGCGGCTCGCTGCGCCGCACGCTGCTGCATACGTATGCCGGCGAGTTCGTCTGGCTGCAGCGCTGGCAGGGCCGCATCGAAACACGGTGGGTCAACGAAGACGAAGCCGCGAGCGTGGAGGAAATGCGTGCGCGTTTCCGCCGTGCCTGGGGCGAGCGCGACGAGTTTCTGGCAACATTGAAGGACGACGATCTACCGCGCATTCAGGAATACCGCGATTCCAAGGGAAGCCTTTACCGCGCCAGCCTCGGCGATATGATGCTGCAGATGTACCTTCATTCGACGCACCACCGAGCCCAGGCCGCGAACATGCTGCGCCGGCTGGGGGCCGGACCGGTCGATCTCGATTACATGTACTGGCGACGCAAACCGGCAGGTTGAATTCCTTATGTAGCCGCTTCTTCGAGTTACAATAGGCGGGAGTCGGGCCGTTATACTGTTTCAGCCACAACGAATCGAAGGACGAATCATGGGTCGCGAGTCCGCCATCGTCACTCGAATTCTGCAGTTGTCGGAGAAGATCGGCAGCGCCGAATTGATGTTTACCAATGATTGCAGCGTGGGCGAACTTCTTTCCGATGATCCTTTCGCTTTTCTGCTTGCGGCATCGATCGACCGCGGGATGGTTGCTGAAACAGCGTGGCGATTGCCTGGCAAAATTAGAACTTCAATCGGCCATTTAGACCCGTCGCGTATTGCCAGTATGTCGGTAGAGGAAATGCTCAATGTGCTGAATAAAATCGACGGACGCCCCCGATACCTTGGCGCCGCTGCACAAACACTAATTGAAGTGTCCAAATATGTGACCGACCAATGCGCGGGTGACGCAAGAGAACTTTGGCGCAATCAATCCGCGAAAGAAATCAGTCGGCGTCTAACCGGCATCTACGGTATTGGCCCCGGCATCTCAGCGATGGTTCTCAATCTGCTCAACCGTGCGGGCGAGATTACCTTCAGCCCAGAGGATCTGGCGGGAATGGATCCCAAACCTGACGTGCACCTTCGTCGCGTATTGCGCGATTTGGTCTATGTCAGCGGGAACCATCCGCAGCCGACATCATTGATGCTGCACGTCGGCTGAATCCTGCGTATCCCGGTCTACTCGATGGACCAGCGTGGCATGTCGGAAGGACATGGTGCCATGCGCAGGAACCAGCCTGTTCAAAGTGTCCTTTGGGCGATCTCTGTCCGAAACTCTTGTAGTTTCTGCACGAATCAGCAAATAGAGTCCCCAAGTGCCAGTGGCATGCAAAGGTTTGCTCAACCTTCACCCCACAGGTTCTCCGGCATCAGTATCGGCCTGCCAGTCGTGTCCACGCACGCCAGGGTCGACGTGGCCTCGGTGCAGAGCGTCCCGTCCACCGCCATGCGGTAGCTGTGGTCCACGCGGGTGCGGGTGATGCGTTCGACGCGGGTCGTCACCTCGACCACGTCGTCGTAGCGGATGGGTGCCTTGTAGCGGATCTCCAGCCGGGCCACCACGAAGAACACGCCTCGCTCCTCGAGTTCCCGGTAGCTCATGCCAGACGCCCGCAGCAACTCCGTCCGCGACAGCTCCAGGTACTCGAAGTATTTCGCGTGGTGCAAAAGCCCCATCGGATCGCACTCGGCGTACCGCACGCGGATCTGCACCACGGATTGATCATGTTCCTTCATGGGTCACGTGATTGGGATTTCAACACCAAGACACCAAGTCACCAAGTCACAAAGACACCAAGAACTGCTTTGGATTAAGAGTATTGGGGAGAAGAATTCTTGAGAGTCTGTTCTCGCCGAACTACAAAAAAGCTTGCCGCTTCATTCTCTCAATCACTCTTCTTGGTGTCTTGGTGCCTTCGTGTCTTGGTGTCAAAAGCCACTACGCCACCGCCGAAGACCGCGCCAACTGCTCCGCCTGCTCGAATTTTACGCTGACCCGCGTGGACACGCCCGGCTCCTGCATGGTCACCCCGTACATCTGGTCCGCGATGCCCATCGTCCGCTTGCTGTGCGTGATGATGATGAACTGCGACTTGTCGAGAAATTCCTGCACAATGCCGTTGAAGCGCTCGTTGTTCGCCTCGTCGAGCGCCGCATCCACCTCGTCCAGGATCGCGAACGGGCTGGGCCGGCTGCGGAAAATGCTCATGAGCAGCGCGATCGCGGTCATGCTTTTCTCGCCGCCGCTCATCAGCGTGATGCTCTGCAGTTCCTTGCCCGGCGGCCGGGCCATGATCTCGATGCCCGATTCCAGCGGGTCATCGGGGTTCTCCAGCAGAATGTCCGCCTTGCCGCCGCCGAAGAGTTTGCGGAACAACTCGCGGAAGTTCTCACGAATCGCCTCGAACGCGGCCGAAAAACGCTTCTGGCATTCTTCGTTGAGCTGGGCGATGAGCGTATCAAGCTGACGCCGCGATTCATCCAGATCGTTGCGCTGCGTGGTCAGAAACGCCTCCCGTTCCTCCAACTCCTCGAGTTCCGCGATCGCGTCCAGGTTGATGTTGCCCAGCCGCTGGATCTTCTGCTTGAGTTCGGCGATCTCGTACTCGACCGCCTCCCAGTTCTGGTCGGCGTGCTCATACCGTTCGTAGAGCTCCGCAAGGTCCAGGGCGAGTTCGTCGCGCACGCGGCCAATCAACTCATCGCGGTGAATCCGCGCTTCCTGCAGGGCCATCTGCCGGTCATGCAGATGCCGTTCCGCCAACTCCAGATCACCCCGCTTCTGACGAATTTCCTCGACCAGCGCCGCGATCCGCTGGCGCAGTTCGTCCCGATTGCGGCGCAGGTCAGCCGCCTCGGACTCGACGCGAGCCAATTCAACCTGGATGGCCTCAAGACGCTCGGTCGCCCCGGCAACAACCCGCTCGGATTCCCCGATGCGCGCCCGGCAATCGTCCGACTCGTGCGCCGCCACCGCCACGCTTTCTTCAGCCGATCGAATGCTGCGCCGCAGGGCGTTAATCGTCTCCGCCGCCGCCGCGCGCTTCTCGAGCAGCTTGCCCGCAGCCACCTTGGCCTGCGTTAATTCCTCCGCCACGACGTCACGCCGGCCAATCAGTTCCGCGATTTTCTGCTGCAAACGCTCCACGTGCGCTTCGCGGTCGCGGCTGGCCTGCTGCAATTGTTCGAGCGAATCCTTGTTTTCCGACGACCGCGTCGCCGCTTCGGAAAGCTCGTGCTCAATGGCTGCGACTTCCGACGCGACCAGCGGCTGCTCCACGGTAAGCCGGCGAATGACCTCGGCGACATTCTCCAGCGCCGCTTTGTTCTCCACACGGGCGGTGTGCAGTTCGTAGATGCTCGCGCGCAGTTCCTGCTGCACCTGCTCGAGGTGCAGGTTCTGCGCCGAGCTGCGGTTGAGCGCGTCCGCCAATTCCGTGATGGCGACCTCGATGTCCGCCACTTGCTCGTCAATGGCCCGCAATTCGGTCCGCCTCGAAATCAGCGCGGCGGAGCTGCGCGTCGGCCCGATGCGGATCCGCCCGTCGTGTTCGACCACCTCGCCATTCAGGGTGACAAACCGGTGTCCGCTGTCGTCGACCGTGGCCATCGCCAGCGCGTTATCCAGCAGGTCCACCACTACCGTTCGGCCGAGCAAAGCATCCGCCAGCGGTTCCAACTCTGGTGCATAACGCACAAACGCCTTCGCCGGCGCCACAAAGCCCGGCTGATCGCTGAAATCGCGCACCACCGGGGCGGACTGAAGTCGATCGAGGCACAGAATTGTCGTCCGCTCCGGCAGCTCCCTGACCAATGTGGGGTCTGCCAAAAACGCGGCACTGTCGCGCACCACCAGGTGCTGATCGTGCTCGCCAACCGCCGCCTCGACAATGTGTGCCCGTGGCACATCGGTCTCAAACGCATCCGCGACCAAACCATAGACCGCTGCCAGCGCCGGCGCATCACGATCGAGCAGCTTGCGGTCCAGGATGCGCCGCGCCCCAGCCCCGACACCCTCCATGCGATCCTGCAGATCCTGGAGCACCTGCCGACGGCTGACCAGGCCGCTGCGCGTCTCTTTCTCGCTCGCCAGCCGTTCGGAATAGGCCGCGCGCTCGGCATCGACCCGCCGCGCCGCCACTTTTTTCTCCTCAAGCTTGGCCGACTCCCGCTCGATGAGCTCCCCGACCTCGGTCAATCTGCTTTCCAGCCCGCTTCGCCGGGTGATCAACTGCCCGAGCTCGCCGCGGATCGCCGCGTCGCGCTCGGACAGACGCCCTTTCTGGTCGCTGAGCGACTCGCTGTGCCGTGCCAGGCTGGTGATTTCGTTGTGCAGCTGAGTCGTCCGGCGCAGCATGTCGAACACGCCGGCCCGCTCGTCCTCCAGCACAGCCCGCTGCTGGGTCACCGCCCGGTCGATCTCCTGCTCGCTGCTGGTCAAGCTGCCGATGTGTTCGTTGAGCGCGTGGGTTTCCTGCTGCAGCTCGACTGCGTGCTCTTGCACGCCATCCAGTTCAGCCTGATGCTCGGCACAGCGCTGCTTTTCCACCGTGTGCCGCTGTTCGGCCCGCTGCAGCGCCGCATGCTGCTCCTCGATCCGCTTGCGGGCCGCGGCGATACGCTCCTCATTCGTGGAAACATCGGAGCGAAGAGCCACCAGCCGGTTTTCGGATGCGGCGATCTGATCGCCCAGGCTATCGACCCCGGCGGCCAGCTCTGCAGACTGCTGCTCGCGCTGCGCGATGCCGGCGCGCAGATCCGCGCCCTCGGCCTCAACCGTTGCCACTTCCCCCTGGATGATGCCAAGCGACTGCGTAAAACGGTGGTACTCCGCCATGGCGAAGCTAGCGCGCAATTCTCGCAGGCGGGCGTCATACTCCTGGAAGTTGCGCGCCTTGCCTGCCTGCAGCTTGACGCTGCGCAGGCGCTTCTCGACTTCCTCGATGATGTCCGCGACGCGCAGGAGGTTCTGGTGCGTGCGTTCGAGCTTGCGTTCCGCCTCTTTCTTGCGTGCGCGGTACTTGCTGATGCCCGCCGCCTCTTCAAAGATGATTCGGCGCTCCGTGGCGGACGCGTGCAGCATCATGTCCACTTTGCCCTGCTCGATCACCGCGTAGGCATGGGTGCCGACGCCGGTGTCCATGAACAGTTCCTTGATATCGCGCAGGCGCGCCGGCTCCATACACACGAGGTACTCGCTCTCACCCGAGCGGAAGAGCTTGCGGGTGATGGTCACCTCGTCGCGATCGATGGGCAGGGCCCGGTCCTCATTGCCGAAGACCAGGTCCACCTGGGCCATGCTGCTGCTTTTGCGGCTGGAGGAGCCGTTGAAAATCATGTCCAGCATCTGCCGGCCGCGAAGCGACCGAGCGGACTGTTCGCCCAGGACCCATTTGAAGGCGTCAACGACGTTGCTTTTGCCGCAGCCGTTAGGGCCCACGATACAGGTGACGCCGGGGTCGAAATCGAACTCCACCCGCTCGGCGAAGCTCTTGAAACCGGACATGGCGACGCGTTTGAGAATCACGGGCGGGTAACCTCCTGTTACACGAGTAGACCGCCAATCCCTGGCGTGTTCAAGCCCGCGCACGAGGCATGATTGCGAGGGTTTATGGGACCAACCGGACCAGCGATCTGCCGGCAGCCCCGGAACGACAATCGCCCAAGATTAACCCGCGCCACATCGATTTGCAATGCGGAAATCAAGGTCGCGCCGATGCGTCGCGCGTCGACGCGCCGCGACGGGATTCTCTCACAGCCGCGTCATGGCTGAACTTTGCTGGTCACCTCTGCCGACAGTAGAATCAGTTGCTGCGAACCCGCCCGAACTGAGATTCGGTGCGCGGACCGGCTGGGAGTTTGCTGATGCGACGCAACGCGGCACGATTCATCCCGGTGAACCTGGTGGCTGGCGCCGCTTTGATCGGCGGCTGTGGCGTGCTCTCCGCGCGTAATCCGGACTTCAAGAACGCTGAAACCGGCGAAGATGGCCAGATCTATGTGCTCGACGACCTCGAGGACATCGCGAACGACCCCGACCTGACCGACGACGAAAAGCGCGAGGCATTCCGCGATCTGGGCATCGAGGACGAAGACCTCATCACCGCCCTGCTCACCCTTTGATTGCACCCCACCTGATCGCGCCCCGCAAGAAAACTCACAGCCTTTCGCCCGGAATCTCACGAAATCCTTGCGCCCGCCGTCCGCGCGTGGTATAATCCATGCAAACCCGGATGGACGCGGGTGCCTCTGCCATGGGCAAACCTGCCCGACTCTTTCGGTAAGGGATGACCGATGCGACGAATCGCTGTCATCAATCAAAAAGGCGGTGTCGGAAAGACCACCTCGTGCTGCAACATCGGCGCGACCATCGCAGCCGCCGGACACCGCGTGCTGCTCATCGACCTCGACCCGCAGGCCCATTTGACCATGCACTTGGGCGTCGAACCCGACGGCGACAAACCCAGCATCTACAACGTGCTCACCGACCAGGTGCCGCTCACCGAGGCGTCCATCCCGGTCCGCGAAAACCTCACGCTGATCCCCTCGCACATCGACCTGGCCGCTGCGGAAATGGAACTGGTCAGCGTCATGGGCCGCGAGGTCATCCTCCGCGACGCCGTGCGCAACGACCCGCGCACCTTCGACTTCATGCTGATCGACTGTCCCCCGTCGCTTGGTGTACTCACGATCAATGGGCTGGCGGCGGTCAATGAAATCGTCGTCCCCATGCAGCCGCACTTCCTCGCCCTGCAGGGCGTGGGCAAGCTGCTTGAAACCATTGGCCTTGTCCGCGACCGCATCAATCCCGAACTCTCAGTCAGTGGCATCATCCTGTGCATGTACGAGGCGGGCACGCGGCTGGCGGGCGAAGTGTCCGCGGATTTGGCATCCTTCCTGGAGAACAGCCGGGGCACGGACCGGCCATGGTCCGGGGCCGTGGTCTACAAGACAATCATTCGGCGAAACATCAAACTCGCGGAGTGCCCCAGCCACGGCCAGACCATCGCCGAGTACGCCCCCCAGAGCAACGGTGCGATAGACTACGCCTCCGTCACCGCCGAAGTGCTCGGCGTCGACGCAAGCGCGCTGAAGCCCGCCCGTGCCGCGCGTAGCGAACAAGCCGCCGCACCGACGCGGTCGCGCGCGCATGCCGAAAAAGCCCCAGAAGATTCAGCAACAGTTCGTGAAGAAGTGACGGTCTCAGAAGCGAATGAGCTGGTCGCCGCGGCAGATTCCGAAACCATGCCGGCTTTCGACACTGGCGATCGTGTGGCCTTCGGTCCGGATGTCGTCACGTCCGCCCCAGCCGAACTTGACGCCCAGCCAGCCCTGTCCAATATCGCGACGGAAGTCGAGGGTCAGGTTGATGACGACGTCGCGACGAATGCCGAGGTCGCAACCGCACCGTCGCCTGCCAGTCAGGCTCCTCCCCGTCGTTCGATTCCGGTAATTTACGCGGACGAGGCCGAAGCCCCCGCGTTGACCGGAGCGCATCGTGACTGATCCGTCGGCGAATGTGCCGGCTCATGCGCAATGCCGCCACTCCAACCCCACCAGCCGCTGGCGCCGGCTGACGCTCGCCGCTTGGCTGATCTACTGGGCCGGCCTGACCTACCTGCTGCTGGCGCCCAAGGTACCGCGGGCCCCGATTACCATCTCAGCCAAGGGACTCGTCGTGCACTTCTGCACGTTTGCCGTGCTGGCCTATGCCGGCGCATGCGTACGCCGTGCCGGCGGACGACCGTGCACGATCCCCTGGGCCTGCGCCTGGCTGGCGATCTATGCAGCGTACGCCGGAGCGACCGAGCTTCTTCAGCCGCTGTCCGGCAGGCATACCGACCTGGATGATTTCCTGGCCGATTCAGCCGGCGCGGCGGTCATGCTCGCGGTTTCTGTGCTGCGCTGGCGGCGCCATCCGATGTAACCCATTTGTAGACCCTGTGTTTCCCGCCCGTTAAGCTGGCGATCATGAGACTTTCAACGCAACGCATCACCGCGCGGTTACGCTATCCTTTTCGCATCGCCCGCGCCGGCAGTTCATCCGGCGACGGCACCGAAATCACGCGAATCCTGGTCACGTTGGAACATGCCGGCATCACCGGACTGGGCGAGGCTGTTCCAGTCCCCTACTACGGCCATTCGCTCGAATCGATCGAGTCGGCAATCGCTTCCGCCTCCGGGCTGCTCGGCGATGATCCCGCCGACATCGACGGTATCATTGACCGATTGCTCGACCGCTTCGACGATCAGCGCGCCGCGGTTTCCGGCATTGACTCCGCGCTGCACGACTGGCTGGGCAAGCGCCGCAGCCTACCCGTGTGGAAGCTGCTCGGCCTGGATCCTGCGAAAACGCCGCCAACGTCGATGACCATCGGCATCGACAGTCTCGACCTGCTTCCGGAAAAGGTCGCTCAGGCCGAGGCGTTCAAGGTGCTCAAGATCAAGGTGGGCACCGACGCCGACGTGGAAACGCTCACCGCGCTGCGCCGACTCGCGCCCAACAAAACCATTCGCGTGGACGCCAACTGCGGCTGGCCGCCCGCGGACATCGTCGCGCGGATTGAAAAAATCCTGCCCTTCGGCATCGAGTTCGTCGAACAGCCGACCAAGGCCGGCGAGTACGCCGCGGTGCGCTCCGCCCGCGAGGCGCTGCAGGGCCGCATCCCGCTCATCGCCGACGAAGACTCCGTCCGCCCGTCGGACGTGCCGAAGCTCGACGGCGTCTACGACGGCATCAACGTCAAACTTTCGAAGTGCGGCGGCATCCGCGAGGCCCTGCGCATGATCCGCGACGCCCGCAGCCGGAGCATGCGCGTGATGCTCGGCTGCATGACCGAAACCTCGCTAGGCGTTTCCGCCGCCGCCCACATCGCGTCCCTGGTCGATTACGCGGATATCGACGGCCACCTGCTGCTGGCGGAGGACCCGTTTGCAGGTCTGGCCTTGAAGGATGGTTTGGTAATTCCGGGTACCGAACCGGGGCTGGGAATCCACGGCCGTTCCCCCGGGTAACAGGAATAACCGCGCAGATTCCGATAGAATCATGACATGAGCCCGCCGCGCACAACCAACCGCGCTTCCCTATCGCAGACGCAGGGGCCAACTGCTGGGTTTGCGTACGAACAGCGACTTGATTCCGACGGGAGGTGGGCCTTGGCGGAAGGCAGCCGATACTTCGAGGAAAAAAGCGCGCTGCAGGATACGCTACGCGGGATCACGCGGCGCCTCGACGCATTGGCAATACCCTATGCGGTCGCCGACGGCCTTGCGCTGTTCGCACACGGCTATCGCCGCTTCACCGAAGACATCGACGTCTTGGTTACCGCGGAGGGCCTGCAGCGCATCCATGAAGCGCTGGACGGTCTGGGCTACCTGCCGCTTTATGAAGGCAGCCGGCACCTGCGCGATGTCAACTCGGGCGTAAGAGTCGAATTCCTGGTGACCGGTCAGTTTCCCGGCGATGGCAAACCCAAACCCGTCGCCTTTCCCGATCCCGCAATGGTCGCCCTGGAATAAGACGGTATCAAGTACCTGAGCCTGCCCGCGCTGATTGAGCTCAAGCTCGCATCGGGCATGACCAATCCGGCGCGGCTCAAGTATCTTGCCGACGTCGTGGAACTCGTTCAGGCACTGCACCTGAAGAAGGACTTTGGAAATCAGCTATCCCCTTTTGTGCGCGACAAGTACACGGAGCTGTGGCTGTCGGTCGACGCGGCCCCCAGCCCGGACGCACAATCGTGAGGTTGCATGTTCCGCAAAGCCATCGCCCTTATAGCGCTTGCCGGGCTGATCGCCTCGGTCGCCGGCTGGATTTGCAGCAACTGGTTGTCATATGAACCTCTGTACATCTCCAGAATAGAGGGCGACGAGACAATCTACACGTACCCTGGTTGGAACTGGCACACGGACGTACACCGCAGGATCCGATTGGACATCATTTCAGATCCCGGGCGGTGCGATGTTCGGCTGTACCTGCAATGGTTTCGTCCATCGTGGATTGAACCGCTCTGCAGTGATTTTCATTACAAGCGGCGTGTGCCTTCTGGAGACAGCAGCATTCACTTCAACATTCGATACTGGCTCGCCAGCGCCATCTTTTCACTGGTCGCCGTAACTGCGTTTGCTCTGCCGGCTTATCGAAAATTCTGGCGTCGAAAGCGCCTCCGCTGCCTGAACTGCGGCTACCGGCTTGAAGGCTTGCGCTCCGACAGTTGCCCCGAGTGCGGCGCCGCGGCGTCGGCGTTTGCTCAACCTCAACGCCAGCCGCGTTAGCGCCGCCGCTTGACACACTTCCCAATCCACGCTCTGCTTACACCCGGATTCGGCGGAGATGCGTGGCGTCCGACTTTGCGATCTCCGGGGTGTTCTCAGGAGTAATTCCCATGGCATACGTTGATGGCTTTGTCGTGCCCGTTCCCAAGAAGAAACTCGCCGCCTATCGCCGGATGGCCAGGCAGGCCTGCGCGATCTGGCGCGAGCACGGCGCGCTGGAGTACCGCGAGTGCGTCGGTGACGACTTGAACATCAAAATGTGCGTGCCCTTTCCGAAAATCGCCAAGTGCAAGCCGGGCGAGACCGTCGTCCTCGCCTGGATCGTCTACCGCTCCCGAGCCCACCGCGACAACGTCAACGCCAAGATCATGAAGGACCCGCGGATCCAGAAGATGATGAGCATCAAGGACCCGCCCTTCGACTGCAAGCGCATGGCCTACGGCGGATTCAAGGTCATCGTGCAGGCCTGACCGGGGCCGCCACTGTCACCTGTCACCACCTCCGCCCGTGAAAATGTATCAATGCTCGCATGAAAAACTTTCATGAAAACCGTTTCATGAAAGTCGTTTCATGCTGCGCGCAGCCCGCACGATTTTGCTTGAACGTCTGCCGGCGATTTGCCATAATCCCAATCGCCATACCAAGGGCCGGGAGGCGAGCCAGAAGAGAGGACATTCGGGTCGGTTGCTTGAAAGGAGCACTTGGCCATGTTCCGTTCTCTCCTGTGCGCGTGCGCGCTTGCCCCGCTGATTCTTCCATCAGTCGCCCCCGCGGCCATGATGGCGTTCGACAGCCAGGCCGATCCGGTCTACGCCGCGTGGAATCCCGGTGATAACGGCGGCACCGGCTGGGGCGGCGGCTGGACCTTTCGCAATCAGTCCAACGTCGTGCTGACCACGACAAACAGCGGCCGCGGCTGGTTCGTGGCCAGTTCCACGGGGAATAACGGCGGTGGCGGCGACAGCAACGGCGACGGCGACATCAATTCGCCGTCCACCGGCCGGGCGTGGGGCTTGTATTCCAATGCGACGGACCAGGTCTACGCCATTCGCCCGTTCACCGATGTGCTGTTCGTCGGGCAGACCGTGACCTGGGACATTGACAACGGCAACATCGCCAGCGGCCAGGTGGTCGGTCTGCGCTTCCTGAGCAATCCAGCCGACATCAATTCGCGCGTGTTCGAGGCCCGCTTCGTCGGCGGCGACAGCTTCTACACCACCGTCGGCAACCCCGGCACGACGACCACCATCCCCTTCTCCCGCGAGGGCCTGCACCTCGAGTACACGCTCACCGGTCCCACGACGTATAGCCTGGAGATCACTCGCCTGGTCGACGGCGCCACCCAGACCGTGACCGGCAACAACGTCAACGCCAACACGATCAGCGCCCTGGCCTTCAAGAACCAGTTTGCCGGCAGCGGCGCCGCCGCGGACGCCTACCTGAACAACATCAGCGTGATCCCCGAGCCGGGTTCACTGGCATTAGTGGTTTCAGGTGCCTTCTGGATTGCCCGCAAACGACGCAGATAGAGCTCGCCTGGACGGGTTAGCACAACGTAGCACCTCGAAGCGGGACGTACCGCATGCGGTTGCAGACTTGCTCCTACATCACCGCCCCGGCGACCAGGTACAGCCCCAACGCGATTCCTCCCGCCAGCAGCGCATATGGCAACTGCGTGCGCACGTGGTCAATGTGGTCCGACGCCGACGCCATCGACGACACAATTGTCGTATCCGAAATCGGCGAGCAATGATCGCCGAATACGCCCCCGCCCAGCACAGCCGCGATCATCAAATCCATGCGCACACCCAGCTTCTCCGCGACCGGCAATGCGATCGACAGCATGATCGCGAACGTGCCGAAGCTCGTGCCCGTGGAAAACGCAATGAAGCACGACACCGCGAACACGGCAGCCGGGGCCATCCACGCCGGCAGCCCCCCGCCCACCACCGACGCCACGTACTCCCCCGTACGCAGCTCGTGCCGGCACAAGTGTCCGATCGCGAATGCGAACACCATCAGCAGCGCTAGCGGCATCAGCGCCGAAGCGCCCTTGAGCGCCACCTCCACGTACTCCCGCACCGGCATGATGCCCTGCAGCCGGTAAAGCACGCCCGCGAACACCACCGCCGCCGATACCGCGTAAAAGACCGACGTGTTCCCCGAACACGCAGCCAGCACATTCCAGAATGTCCGCGGCTGATCGACGGGCAGATTGGTGATACCGGTAAAATACAGACTGATCGGCACCGTCAGCACCATCACCGCGATCGGCAGAATCATATTGTGCGCCCGCGGAACCACGTGCGGCTCCGGCGGCATGGCCAGCACTTCATCGGTGATCATCGGCTTGGCGCCATCGCGCAGGAGCTTGCCCTCCTCATGCGCCCGGCGCTCAGCCGCGCGCATCGGGCCGATGTCCCAGCCAGTCACCAGCACGACGAAAAGCAGCACCAGGCTGATAATGGCGTAAAAATTCAGCGGAACCGCGTGGACCAGCATCGGCACAGGGTCTTTGATCAGCCCGCTCAAGGTAAGCTGCGCCAGCACAAACGCCCCCCACCCGTTCAGCGGGATCATCACGCACGTCGGCGCCGACACCGTGTCGCAAACGTACGCCAGCTTTTCGCGCGACATCCGCAGCCGGTCGAAGATCGGCCGCCCCACTGCGCCGGTCACCAGGCACACGATGCTCGACTCGATAAACGTCGCCATCCCCACGCCCATCGCCAACAGCCCGGCACTCCGCCGCCCGCGCACGATCCGTGACGACTGTGCAAAACGCACAAACCCCTCAACCCCGCCGCTGCGCTGAATCCCCGCGATCAAAGAGCCGACCATCGCGGAAAACAGAATCACGCACGTATTGCCGTGGTCCGCGAAGACCGCGACACACGCTTCCAGCGCATCCACGCTGGCGCGCAGCGGTTTCCCCTCCGCGATCACCAGGTAACCCACCCAGATCCCCGCAAACAGCGAAAGAAACACCTGCCGCGTGACGATCGCCAGCGTGATCGCCAGCACCGGCGGTATCAGCGACCAGAATCCGTAATCTACTACGTCTGTCGGCATGCCTGGCAGATCCAGCCCAAACGCGGCGCCCGGGGCAATGCTCACCGATTCGTCGGTGAATGTGCAGACTTCTACCGGCCTTCCAACGCAGAGGCAAAAGAATCTCGATGGATTTTGCAGGCTTGCCGCGGCTTGCGTGCGCGCGCCGCGCCCCTATAATCGCCCCGCTTTTGTCCCCAGACATGCCTCCGAAGGAGCACGCAGACCATGGGCGCGCAAATCGTTCCAACCGAAATGTTCTTCACCCGCGGCGTGGGCGTACACAAGCACAACCTGCAATCGTTCGAAATGGCCCTGCGCAAGGCGGCCATCGCCCCGTTCAACCTGGTCAGCGTCTCCAGCATCTGCCCGCCGCACTGCCGCATCGTCTCGCGGGCCAAGGGCGTCGCCAAGCTCAAGGCCGGCGGAATCGTCCACTGCGTGCTCGCGGAATGCCGAAACAATGAGCCGTATCGCCTCGCGTCAGCCGGCATCGGCCTGGCCCTGCCCGCCAACAGCGACGACTACGGCTATATCTCTGAGTACCACGGCTACGGCATGAACAACCGCAAGTGCGCCGACCACGTCGAAGACATGGCCGCCAGCATGTTGGCGACTACTTTCGGCGTAGATCTCGACCCCGAGACGGCCTACGACAAACGCCGCGAGATCTACAAGGCCCGCAAACTGGTCGTGCGCACGCGGGCGACGGTCCAGACCGCCCAGGGTCACAAAGAAGGGCTTTGGACCACGGTCGTCGCCGCGGCCGTGTTTGTCTACGATTGATGCCGGATTCGCGTTTCCGCGGACGAAATGCCGCAAGTCGCCGCAGCAGGCGTTCGCGCCGCATGCGACCCGCCCCTGTCATTGGAGGGACACGATCATGAAACCTGCCCGCCTGCACCGCACGTTCCTCGTGCTCGATCCCGCGGAAAACACCTACGCGCAGTCGCGCTTCGCGCTTCTCCCCATACCGTACGACGCGACCGTCAGCTTTCAGAACGGCACGCGCCGCGGGCCCGAGGCGATCATCGCCGCGTCCGAGCATCTTGAGAGCTACGACGAGGAAACCGAACTCGAACCCATCGACGCAGGTATCTGCGTGCTCCCCATGCTCGAGCAGCACGTCGACGGCCCCGCCGCCATGACCGCGGCGATCCACGCAGCCGCCCGCGAAGTCGTGAGCGACGGCAAGTTCCTCATCGGCCTCGGGGGCGAGCACAGCGTCACTCCCGGCCTCGTGCAGGCAGTCAGCGAGAAGCACAAGAACCTCTCAGTATTGCAGATCGACGCGCACCTCGACCTGCGCGAAAGCTACCAGGGCTCGCGCTGGTCGCACGCGACCGCGATGCGCCGCTGCCTGGAACACGTGACTACGGTGGTGCCCGTCGGCATCCGCAACATCTGTCGTGAAGAACTCGATTTCATGCGCGCACGCGAGATCGTCCCGTTCATGGCCGAGCGCTGCGTGCAGAACGACGACTGGATCCCGCGCGTGGTCGATTCGCTCAGCGAGAACGTCTACGTGACCATCGATGTCGACGGCTTCGATCCGGCTTATGCCCCAGGCACGGGCACGCCGGTGCCCGGCGGTCTGGACTGGTACCAGGCGACGCGGCTGCTGCGCGCCGTCGCCGCCCGCCGGCGCGTCGTCGCAGCCGATGTGGTCGAAGTCATGCCCATCCCCGGCCAGGCGGTCACCGAGTTTCTCGCCGCGCGGCTGGCCTACAAGATCATGGCCTACGTTCTGGCTGCGGAGCAGAAGCGCCTGTGACCACCTGGGACGCCTTTGAGCGATCAGGCTCCCCGCGCTATAATCGGCCTCCAGATGAGCACGATTCACGCAAACATCAACGGTCTGGATCGCGAATTGCCCAGCGGCCTGACCATGAGCGCCTTGCTCGACCAGCTCGCGCTCGCGCCCGTGCGCGTCGCCGTCGAGGTGAACCGCGAGCTCCTGCCGCGCCGCGATTTTTCCGAAACCACGATCCGCGACGGCGACCGCATCGAAATCGTGACATTTGTGGGGGGCGGCTGATGCACGACGATTGCTATCGCATCGGCTCGTTCGAGTTTCGCTCGCGACTCTTCGTCGGCACCGGCAAATACGCGACGCATGACCTGATGCGCGATGCCGTCGCCGCGTCAGAGGCCGAAGTGGTCACCGTGGCCGTGCGTCGCGACGTGCTCGCCGCCGATGGCGCCGCCCGGCCCGACAACATTATCGATCATCTCGATCTGCGCCGTATCACCGTACTGCCCAACACCGCCGGATGTTTCACCGCGGAGGACGCGGTGCGTTCCGCCCGCCTCAGCCGCGAATTGCTTGAGGGGCTGGGCAACGCAGGGGCGCGCTGGGTGAAACTCGAAGTCCTCGCCGATCGCAAGACCCTGCTGCCCGAGCCCATCGGCACGCTTGCGGCGACCGAGAAGCTGGTCGCCCTCGGCTTCGAGGTTCTGGTTTACACCAACGACGATCCCATCCTCGCCAAGCGGCTGAAGGATGCCGGCGCAGTCAGCGTCATGCCCGCGGGAGCGCCCATTGGCAGTGGCATGGGTATTCTCAATCGCAACAGCATCGCCCTTTGTCTGGAATACCTGAAGGACGGCGACCCCTCGTATCCCGTGATCGTTGACGCGGGCGTGGGCACCGCCTCGGACGTGACCGTGGCCATGGAGCTCGGCGCCGACGGTGTGCTGCTCAACACCGGCATCGCCGGCGCAAGAGACCCGGTGCGCATGGCCCGGGCCATGGCCCACGCGATTCAGGCCGGGCGCCTGGCCTTCCACGCCGGGCGCATCGCGGCGAAGCGCTACGCCACAGCCTCCTCGCCGATCGAGGGCGTCATCGCCAGAACGACGTAGGCCGCCGCGTCGGTTGGCTCCAAACTGGGAATCACCCGTGAAGCGCGCCAACCGCAACCGCATCCTGGTCGCAATCATCTTTCTTGGCTTGACGAATTTTGCCGTCTACACCGTCTTCTACTGGCACTTCCAGGGCGACGCCCGCAACGGCTGCATTCGCTTTGTCGCCGGCCCAACCGCCGCACATGCCACTCAGCCAGAGTTCATCCTCCGCGGCCACTTCCTGCGCGCCCGCGGCGGTCTCGAATCCGCCGCCGTCTCGCGCGGCGTGTGGATTTACAGTTTCGTACATTCCATCAGCATCTGGATCACGGTCGGGGGCGTGCTGGTCTCCATGCTGGTTCTCGCCCGTCCGCACATCATCGCGACCATCGAGTCCGACGCGCGAATCAGCGGACGCACCGTGGTCAATGGGTGCATCGTGCTCGTGGTGGTGGTAACATTGGCCAGCGCCGGGGTCTTCGCGGTCAACCTCTGGCAGGCGCTGGAGGCCGTGGCCGAGGGCCGCAATTACGGAATCTGATTCGACAGTCGTCGTATACCGAGGACTCGCCATGAACGGTCGCCCATTTGTCGATCATCCGCCACGTTGGAGGTGTGGCTTCGCGGCCATGATCGCTCTCGCCGCCTGCGCGCCGCTGGTGCAGGCAGCCGACGCTCACCCGCTGTTGCCGCTGATCCAGGAAGAACTTCGCAGCCAGATGTCCGGCCTGGTGACGCCTGACGGCACCCGGCCGTATTTTCTGCAGTACACGGTGACCGACGAAAAGCGCTGCAGCCTCTCGGCTGAGCTCGGTGCCGTCAACGAAGATCAATCGATGCGCCGGCGCGTGCTCGACGTCGAGCTGCGCTGCGGCGACTACACCCTGGACAACACGCGCCAGATTCGCGGCCGGGGCTTTGCAGGCGGATACGACCGCGACTCCGAAGCGGTCTCGCTGCCGCTCAACAATGACCCCATCGCCACGCGCCAGGCGATCTGGCTCGCCACTGACCAGGCCTTCAAGGATGCGGTCAAGCGGCTCGCCCAGGTCCGCGCCAATCTCAGCGTCAAAGTCGAGGAAGAAGATCAGTCGGCGGACTTTACCCGCGAGGAACCCGCGGTGGACACCCAGGCTTGGGTCGATCTGCCGGTGGAGACCGCGCCGTTTGTCGATCGGATCAAGCGGCTATCGCAGCGCTTCCGCGCGCACCCGATGATCTTCGATTCGCGCGTCAGCCTCAGCGGCTCGGTGACCAACACGTTGCTGGTGAACTCCGAAGGCAGCACGCTGCAGCATGGCCGCGGCTGGTGGCGCATCGGCATCCAGGCTTCAACCATCGCCGACGACGGCATGGAATTGTGGCAATACAAGGCGTTTGACGCTCACACGCCCGACGGCCTACCCGACGACGCCACCATCGAACAGGCCGTGGACGAGGTTATCCGCGAGGTGCTCGCCCTCCGCGCCGCTCCCGTCGTCGACCCCTACATTGGCCCCGCGATTCTGCGCAACCGCGCCACCGGCGTGTTCTTCCACGAGATCTTCGGCCATCGCATCGAAGGCCATCGCCAGAAGGACGTCGAGGAAGGCCAGACTTTCGCCAAAAAGCTCGGCCAGCCGGTCCTGCCCGAATTCCTCACCGTGCGCGACGATCCCTCGATGCGCGTCTTCCAGGATATTGAACTGAACGGATATTACACCTTCGACGACGAGGCGGTGCCGGCACAATCGGTCACGCTGGTCAAAGACGGTACGCTGGAAACCTTCCTCATGTCCCGCTCGCCCACACGCGGCATCGAGCATTCCAACGGCCACGGGCGGCGCCAGCCGGGAGCGCGCGTCGTCGCCCGCCAGGGCAACCTGATCATTGAATCGCAACGGCAGATGCCCTTCGACGATCTCCGCGTGAAACTCATCGAAGAATGCCGCAAACAGAACCGCGAATACGGCCTGCTCTTCGAAGACATTTCCGGCGGCTTCACTACCACGCGCCGCTTCGGCCCGCAGGCCTTCAAGGTGCTGCCCATCATCGTCTACAAGGTCTTCGTCGACGGCCGGCCGGACGAACTCGTCCGCGGAGTCGACATCGTCGGCACGCCGCTCACCTGCTTCTCGCGCATCATTGCGACCGGCGACGAACCCGGCGTGTTCAATGGTGTGTGCGGCGCGGAATCGGGCTCCGTACCCGTCTCCGCGATCGCGCCGAGCATCCTTGTCGACCAGATCGAAATTGAGAAAAAACAAAAGGCCCAGGATCGGCCGCCGATTCTCCCCGCGCCGATCATGCTGGAGAAAAACAGTGACAACTCCCAGGAACAAGGCTGATTGCGCACGCGCTCGCGGGATACTGCTGGCGTTGCTGGCCGGACTGCCGGCTGGCGTCGCGCCTGCTCGCGCAGCCGATGACGAACTCAAAGCGCAGATGGAGCGCGACGTGATCCTGCGCGCCCTGGTCGATGAGCTCGAGCGCTCCGCGCGCGACCTCAGCCTGCCCGACCTGGCCAATCCCTACTTCATCGAATACGCAGCGCAGGACGGCCGCAGCGCCTACGCCTCAGCCGAGTTCGGCGCGCTCACCGGCAGCACCGAGGCCACCCGCCGCCCGCTGCGCGTTGAGGTGCGCGTCGGTTCCTACGAACTCGACAACACCAACTTTCGCGAAGGCTGGTCCTTCGGCGGCGGGTCGCTGCCCATCGAGAACGACTACACCGCGATTCGCCAGGCAGTCTGGTGGGCCACCGACCGCGAATACAAACAGGTCGCCGAGAATTTCGCGCGGAAAAAGGCCCTGATGGAGCAGAAGATCATTGAAGACAAACCCAATGACTTCTCGCGCGAACAGCCGGTGACCGCGTTCACCGAGCCGCGGAACTTCCGCGTGGCCCTCGCCGACCTGGAGAAAATCGTCATCGCGACCTCCGGCGTCTTTCGCGACTTTCCCGATGTTCAGAAATCCACCGTGACCCTGCAGTGCGCCGGCGGCAACAGCTACCTGGTCAATACCGAAGGCACGCGCATCCGCGATGAAGGCAGCCTGTTTGACTTTACCGCCATGGCCTCGGTGCAGTCGGCCGACGGCATGGAACTGACCGATTCCTTCAACATCGTCGCCAAGAACTTGGCGGACTTGCCCTCCGTCGATGAACTGCAGTCCCGGAGCCGGGAGCTGGCCGAGCGCCTCGTCCGCCTGAAGAACGCGCCACGCCTCACTGAGGCCTACGCCGGACCGGTGCTCGTGGAAGCCGCGCCGGCTGCCCTGCTCTTCGGGATGCAGTTCAGCCGCAGTTTCGCCGGCGGACAGCGTCCCGTCGGTTCTCCCAGCGACCCGGAGGATTTCGAGAAGAAGATCGGCAAGCGCATCCTGCCGCGATCCGTCTCTGTCGTCGACGATCCCACGCTTGAACAGTTCAACGGCCGCTACGTCGTGGGAAACTACGACTATGACGATCAGGGCGTTCCCGCGCGGCCCATCACGCTCGTCGAAGGCGGACGCCTTCAGCACCAGGTGATGTCGCGAAATCCCTCACGCCTCTACAAGCAGTCCACCGGCCACGGCAATGGCTTCTTCCGCCCGATGGCCGCAACCGCCTGCCTGGTGGTCAAGAGCGATGACGCAGCCGACGCGGACACGCTCCGCCGCGAACTGCTCGAAACCGCGCAGGACGAAGATCTCGAGTACGCCATCCGCGTCGCCTCCGGTGGCCCGACTGGCCCGCTGGAAGTCTACAAGGTCTTTCCCGACGGGCGCGAGGAACTCGTTCGCGGCGTCGAGGGCATGACTCTGAACCTGCGCGCGTTCAAACGAATCATCGCCGTGGGCGACACCCCGCACGTGCTCAACGTCACCAGCCGGCAGATCGGCCAGTCGTTCATCGTCCCGGCCCTGCTCTTTGAGGAACTCGATCTCGCCCCGGTCGATCGCGACTTTGACAAGCCGCCGCTGCTGCCCTCGCCGCTCGCGCAGAAGGACGTGAATCCCAATGGCTGACCGCTGCATGCCACAAGCGCCGCGCGCCCGGTTCAGATTCCCCGTATTTCGAGCTGCAAGACGTGCGTAACCAGGGTCCGTCTCCGCGTTCGCAGGTGCTCGCCCGCAACCCGTCTGCATGCGCCGCTGCGCGTCGCCTGTTCGTGGACTTTGATGTTGAAGAACTGAACGAACTCGCCCATGCGGATGTGCCCGTCGCCGGCGCCGAACTGGTATTCCATCATCACGGCGAGCGCCGCCGCGCCGAGGCCATCCGCGAGGAACTCTCCGCCCCAGACCTGCATTTCGGCCTGCACGCCGTCGACCCCGCGGCGCGGTACGACCGCATCGTGCTCTCCCTGCCGCAGGGGCGCGAAGCCCGCGCCGTGATCTTCACCCAGGCCGCGCGCCGGCTCACCCCGGGTGGCATTCTGCTGGTTATCGGCGAAACGCGCATGGGCATTCGCCCGGCGCACACCACGCTCTCCGAGCTGTTTCGCAGCGTCCAATCGCTCGACTCCGCCCGACGCTGTGCCCTGCTTGCGGCCAGCGAACCGATCCCCGGCGACGAATCTCCAGCCGCTGGCCTTGCCCCGTGGCTGGACGAAGATGTGTACCATATCGCCGAAGTTGAAGTGCCCATCGCCGCCCTGCCAGGCGTCTTCAGCCACAGCCACCTCGACGAAGGTACGCAGTTTCTGCTGGAAACGCTCGACGAGTCCGCACCGGCGCGCATTCTCGACCTTGGCTGCGGCTGCGGAGTCATCGGCGCGTTTGCGCACCGCCGCTGGCCGCAAGCACACGTCGACCTGGTGGATGCATCCGCCCTGGCTGTTGTCGCGGCCCGGCGGACAGCCGAACTCAACAAGCTGGATCCCAAGCAGGTCTGGGCGTCCGACGTGTACTCCGACGTGCGCGGGTCATACGACCTGATTCTCTCCAACCCGCCCTTTCACCAGGGCCGCGACACCGATTGGTCCGTCGCCGAGCGCCTGGTGAGCCAGGCCGCAGGCCATCTCAATCCTGGCGGACGCCTTCGGCTGGTCGCCAATCTGCACTTGCCGTATCCGCGTCTGCTGCGCGCGTCGTTCAACAAGTGGCGCGTCGCGGAAGAAGGTGATCGCTACCTGGTCTACGAAGCCGTGGCCCGCTGATCCGATTGTTACGCACCGGTTCGCGGATCGCCTTGGGCGATAATCGCGTCAGCCTGCTGCCGCCGATACGCCGCCAGCTTCTGCCTGAGCCCGGGGTCGTTGTTGGCCAGCATCTGTACCGCGAAATACGCCGCGTTCGCGGCGCCCGCATTGCCGATCGCAAAAGTCGCCACCGGCACTCCCTTGGGCATCTGCACGGTGGCGAGCAGCGCATCGAAGCCATTGAGCGGCCCGCTGGCGATCGGCACGCCAAGGATCGGCACGCTCGTATTCGCCGCCATCGCCCCCGCCAGGTGCGCCGCCATGCCCGCGCCGGCGATGATCGCGCACAAACCGCGCTCCTCCGCCGTCCGCGCGTACTCCGCCGCGATCTCCGGCGTCCGGTGCGCCGACATCACCCGCACCTCGTGCGTCACGCCGAACTCCGCCAGCACATCTGCCGCGCGCTGCATGGTCTCCCAGTCGCTGCGGCTGCCTATGATCACGCCGACGCGCGCCCCTGCCTTCTGCGACGAACTCATATCGATCCCTCGATGCGCCAGTGCAGGGCGCGCCTACAGCCCCACCGTGTTGTATCCGCTGTCCACGAAAATGTTCTCGCCCGTCACGCCGCTGGCCAGGTCGCTCAGCAGGTAAACTGCCGTCCGGCCGACGTCGCTACCGTCGATGTTGCGGCGCAGCGGCGCTTTCTTCTCGACGTGGTCGAACATTTCGTCGATGCCGCCGACCGCCATGGCGCTCAGCGTCTTCACCGGGCCCGCGCTGATCGTGTTCACCCGAATACCCTTGGCCCCAAGTTCAAACGCAAGGTACCGGCTGCAAGCCTCCAGCGCCGCCTTGGCCACCCCCATCACGTTGTAACCCGGCACGACCTTTTCCGCGCCGTAGTAGGTCAGCGCGATCATCGAACCGCCCGCCGGCATGAGTTCCGCCGCCCGCTTGGCCATTGCCACCAGCGTGTATGCGCTGATGTCCAGCGCCTGCGTGAACACCGCGCGCGGTGTCTGCGTGAAATTCCCGATCTGCAAGTACTCGCGATCCGCGAACGCGATGGAATGCACGAGAAAGTCGATGGTGTCGAATTCGCCCTTGAGCTTCGCGAACACCGCGTCCAGGTCCGTGTCCGAGCCGGCGTCGCACGGCGTCAGCCACGGCTCGCTCAGCCCCAGCGATTCGATCGCCTTCCGCGCACGCCGCTCCATCTTCTCGCCCGGCAGGTGCGTGAACGCGCAGGTCGCCCCCTGGTCACAAAGCTCCTTCGCGATGCTCCACGCGATGCTTCGCTCGTTCGCGATGCCGACGATCAGACCCTTCTTGCCGTTGAGCAGTCCCATATGAATGCCTCCCGAATCAGGCCGCCGGCACGCTCCCGGGGCGAGAATTCGCCCCGCCCGCGACCGCGCCAATAGCCTACAGCCTTTCGGGAGACCTTCAACGTCGCCGGCGAATCACGTCCAACTTCGCGAATTCACCGCCGAGAATTCGCGGGTGGCGCACGTCCAGCCAGTCGTCGAGCACCGTCGTATACAAGCTGCGAAAGTCGGTCGTATGCCGAACGTCGCCGCGCTCGAGGGTGGCTAGGTCAGGCCGCTGCCCATGGAGACCGCCCTTGATCGCCGAGCCCGCCATGAACGCGACGCCCGCCGCACCATGATCCGTGCCCTGCGACCCGTTTTCCGCCACGCGACGCCCGAATTCGGAAAAACTCAACACCAGCACGCGGTCAATGTCGCCTTGCGCCTTGAGCGTCTTGAAGAAATCCATCAGCGCGGCTCCGAGGTCGCGCACCAGGTTCGCGTGCCGGTTCGCCTGGTTCGCGTGCGTGTCGTATCCGCCCTGCGATACATAGTACACGCGCGTCTGCATCCCCGCGCCGATCAGCTTCGCCACCGTCCGCAGGTCGCGACCCAGCGCGCCGCCCGGACCCGCCCCGCCGCCTCCCTGGTCGCGGGTCGCCCATTGAATCTGCTCCGCGCTCAGCCGGGCCTCGAGCGCCACGCGGCGCAAGTACTCGAGGTTCGTCTGCGGCGCAGGCGGATCAATCGGCCGCGGCTGGTTCAGTTCCGACACAATGCGACCAGTCGGCGCCGGACGCACAGCCGCGTGCCACTCCAGCGACTCCGGACGTTCAAAAGCCAGCGGCATGTAGCGCTCGCCGCACATCGCCAGCGGCGGCTCCTCCATCAGCGCGATGCCCGCGGTCGATTCGCAGCCGTCCTCACCCCGGCAGGCATTGTCGAAATACCGCCCCAGCCAGCCCTCGTGCATCCGGCCATCCGGCGACGCCGTGTGCCAGACGTCCATGCTCTTGAAGTGCGACCGGTTCGGATTGGGATATCCCACCGCGTGAACAATCGCCAGTCGTTCGGTGTCGTACAGCTCCTTCAATCCGCTCGCCGAATCCGGAACGCCGAAATCATTGTCCAGCTTGAGCGTGTTCTTCGCCGCGATCGCCAGCCGCGGCCGCGCCCGATAGTACGCGTCATCCGTCACCGGCACCACCGTGTTCAGCCCGTCGTTGCCCCCGGCGAGCTGCAGCACCACGAGGATGCGCTCGCCATCGCGCAGCGCACGCCCGCCGCCGCGCTTGGCCGCCGCCTCCACCGTCTGCGAAAGAAACGCCGGCACCGTCCCCGCCAGTGCCACCAGCGACGCCCCCTGCCGCAGAAACTCCCGGCGTGTTGTCTGTTCGCCCATCACTCTTCACCCATCACGCAACACTTGGCACCCATCACTTGACTTGGTATTCCGGCATCGTCAGCAGCGCATTCACCAGCGAAACCACCCGCTGCCGTCCATCCGCGCTGGCCGCATCAAATCGGCCGCTCTCCCGAATCAGCAGCGCCCGCAGGTACGCGCGCTGTCGCGGATCAATGCCCGTCGGCAGCACCCGCTCCACGAAATGATTCAAAACCTGGTCCGCCGAAGTCAGCCGTTCGCGCTCGATAATCATGCCCGGATCAAATGGCGGCTGATCGCGCGGCTCGATCTGCGCCTCTGGGATCTCCAGGCCGGGATAATCGTCAAGATCGTGCAGCAGGTCGCTCCGATGCCGCTGCATGCGCTCCGGGTTCGCCCCCGGCCCCATCATCCGCGCGGCCTGCGGCGTCCGCGTGCCCGCGAGCATCGCCGAAGCGAAGTTGTACCGCGCATAAATCGTCGCCGTGCTAATCCACTGGCGTCCGCCGTCCCACCCTTTCACGTTGGGTGGTTGAAACAGGTCTTGTCCCATGCCGCGCAGCGCCCGCGCCGCGCCGTACAGATCACCGGGAGACAGTTCGAGCACGCGAAACGTCCCGACCACCAGGTCCACCGGACTCTTGATCAGGCCGCCCATCGCGTCTGACGCATAGAACATTTCCGACTTCAGCAGCGACCGCATGATCGCACGCATGTCGTAATCGTGCATGCGAATCACGCCCGCCAGCGCCTCCACGTCCGCGTCGGACGGATCGTCGCGCACGAAATAAGTCAGCAGATTTCGCGCGAGGAAGCGTGACGCAGCCGGCTGATCCAGGATGATGTTGATGATGTCGTGGCCGTCGAAACGCCCCCTCCGGCCCAGAAACGTCTTCTCGCCGTCGTCGTGCATGTTACGCACGAACTTGAATTCGCCGTCGCGCAGCGTCCAGCCGGTCAGCGCCCGAGCCGCCTCGCGGATGTCCTGTTCGCTGTAATGCCCTTCGCCAAGCGTGAACAGCTCCAGCAGCTCGCGTGCGTAATTTTCGTTCGGCGCCTGCCTGCGATTGCTTGCGTTGTCCAGGTAGCGCAGCATCGCCGGATCCTGGCTGATCGCAACCAGCAGTTCACGGAAGTTCCCCAAGGCATGCCGGCGCAGCAGCGCATTCTGCTCCCACAACATCCGCGCGCTGCGCACCTCGCGATAGCCCGACGTGAAGTGCCCGTGCCAGAAAAGCGTCATGCGCTCCTCCAGCGGACGCGGCGTCACCACCATGCGCTGCACCCACCAGGCCCGAAGCTCCTCGATCTGCAGCCGATCGAAGCGCTCCAGCCGCCGCCGCACTTCCTGGCGTTCGTCCTCGCTGCGCGCCCGCTGCTCACGACGCAGCGCCGCAGTATCCAGGCCCGTCGCACATTGGTAATCCGGATCGGTCTGCGGCGTGCGTGAGTACTCGATCAGCCAGTCGACCGCGCCGGACACGTCCTTTGCGGCGAGTTGTTCGAACTCCGCCGGCGTGCCGCCAAATCCCGCGCGACGCAGCAGATGTGCGGCCCGTTCGCGATCCCAGGTTCGCGCCTCCGGCAAATCGGTGGCCGCCACGCCGTAGGCGGCCGCGCCGCACGCCGCGTGCATGAGCACGCTCGCCGCGATGAGTCGCCGCAGGCCCCTTGATTTCACAGATTGACGCCCGAATTTCAACATCGCTGGTTACAACGGCATTATACGCGGCATATTGCGGCTTCTTGCCACCGATCTAAACAATTTCACAGGTCGAATCAGTTGCGAAGCGTGACTTGCTCCGGTTATCATGACCCCCCGCCCTCACTGGGCGAGCGTCGGAGAGGGGTCGGAAGTTCCTGCCAACCAGTTGCGTCGTATCCCGGCCTGGATACCAAGAACCGTGCGGATGAGGCAAACCAGAACTGCAATAGCTTCATGGCTGTTCCCTGTGCGCAGGGCTCGCCTGCTCGCATGGGCAGCCTTCCTCGGTGTGCCCGCGTCTGCCGACCCTATACGCCCGGGCGACTGGAACCAGGACGGCCAGATCACCCAGGCCGACATGGCCGCGCTTTCCGGTTGCCTCACCGGCCCCGATAGCAGCCCAACCCCGGCCTGCGGCACCTACGACATGGACGCGGACGGCGACGTCGACCTCCGCGACTACCGGGGGCTCCAGTTCGCCCTCATGCACGACGAACGCGCGGGAGATTGGAATTCCGACGGATTCGTCTGGCTCGACGACTTCGCCGCAGCCGCGACCTGCACAGCCGGTCCGGACCAACCCGTCTCGCCGTCCTGCGCGTTCTTTGACCTCGATGGCGACGACGACATCGACCTCGCCGACCTCGGCAAGCTCCAGAAAACGGTCGCCCTTTGCGGACTCCTCGAAAGCGAGCTGGAACCCGTCGATTGGCTGGACACCGGGGCCAACAACAGCATGCAGCCGGCCAATTCGCTGTTTCGCTTGCGCTGTGTGGACGGTCGCCCTGCGCTCAGCACCAGTTCCTCGCTCACCAACATCCACTCGCACTACATTGGGACGGGCAGCGACGATTGGGCGGGTTACGTGTACACCGGGCGCATGCGCATTTCGGATTCACAAGCAGGCGTCGGCGTCACGTTCTATTCAGATTATCCCAACAGCGACAACTACTACCGCATGCGCCGCTACGGCGGCGCACCCAGCTTTCGCATCACCGCCCATACGACCACGCAGGCCTCGCTTTCGGGGGAATGCGACACCGGCGTCATTCCGCTGTCCGATGTCTGGTACGCCTTTCACATCGAAGTGAAGAACACCCTGGCCCAGACCGTCATCCGCGCCAAGGTGTGGCCCGATGGCGGGCCGCCGCCGCCCGGCTGGCTCGCTGAGTGCGTCGACAACAGCGCCCAGCGTCACACCGAGGGTACCATCGGCGTGTGGAGCATGGATTCCGGCGCAAGAGACTGGGGGCGGCTGCACGCCGGCATCATTCCTTGCGACACGGACAGCGACGGCGACGGCACGCTGGATTGCCATGACGCCTGCCCAGAAAACCGCTTCAAGATCGTACCCGGCGCCTGCGGCTGCGACGTTCAGGACCTCGACGCGGATTTCGACGGCGTACCCAACTGCCTCGATCAATGCCCCGGCGCGCCGGACACCGACAGTGACGCAGACGGTACGCCCAATTGTTCCGACGGCTGTCCCAACGACCCCGGCAAGATCAGCCCCGGAGTTTGCGGCTGCGGCATCGCCGACACCGACTCCGACGGCGACGGCACACCCGATTGTTTCGATGCCGCCGATCTCTGCCTCACCACGCGCGAACTCAATTTCGGCTCCGTGATGACCATGCAGGGCCTTGAGGTCTGGAATTGCGGCGGCGGCACCGTCAACTACGCGATCACCAGCAAGCCGTCGTGGATTTCCTTCAGTCCCTCCTCCGGCAGCAGCAGCGGCGAACGCGACCTCCTCTGGGCCAGCGTCAATCGCCCCATCCTCGGCGCGGGTCGCCACACTGGGACCGTCGTGCTCAGCAACACCCAAACCAACCGGCAGATCTGGATCACTGCCACGGTCAACAAGACCGTCCTCACGCCGATCGCCCGTTGGGACGTCGTTCCCCGGCAGCGCATCAACCTTGGAGAAACACTCAACTGCGGGGTGGTCGCCTTCTCCAAGGCGGGCATCAACCGCGTCCGTTTCGCGATCAGCGGCCAGGGTTACACCGGGCCCGCGACCATCGACGTCACCAGCATGACGTTCAACCCGCAGACCAGCGTGTGGGAATACTGGACGCCGATCCACGCCGCCGATTTCCAGTCCGACGGCATTATCACCGTGTCCGCGACAGTCATCGGCAAAGACGGCGGCGTACGCGACGCGAACACCCTGCCTGGAAAGGGGCTTGAGCCGCTGGAGCTTTTCGTCAATCGCTTCGGCACGCTTCCGGCGAACACGGCCTGGGTCGCGGTCAACGGCAACGACGCCACCGGCGCAGTCAACAATCCGGCGCGTCCCTTCGCCCGCATGAGTATCGCCATGCAGGCCCTGGCCGCGTACCAGGGCGGCAAGGCCGACGGCGGCGTTGTCCGACTCCGCCCCGGAAATCACGAGGCCGACGGCGGCGGCATCTTTGGCGGCGAAACTGCCGTGACGCAGCACGAGTGGATCACTATCACGCATGATCCCGCAGCCGGCGGTAATCCCGCCAACACGGTCATCGACCGCCGCGGCTCCGGCGACCTGACCTCCATGTGGCTCAAGGTCTGCGGCCTCACGTTGTCCGCGCCGGAGATCATCAACGGTGGCAGTTCCACCGACCCCGATCGCGACAAGCGCAGCGTTTGGCTGAAGGACTGCACCATCATCGGCAACTTGGTATCCGACCGGCCGTTTCCCGTGGGCAGCGGCTGGCGCGGCCCGCACTACTACACCGAGTGCTACATCACCAACCAGCGCCGCGCCTCCGGAAACGGCCAGAACCACCGCATCATGCGCAATCTCACCATCATCAACACCCGCGAGGACATCTTCCAGGCCGTGCCCATGGGTGTGAACATCTACGTCGCCGGAGTCGACCCCGGCGACGGCCCAGACCCCGAACACGCCGACGTCATCCAGTCGCCGGGCGCCGTCAAGGGCAACGCCGTCGGCATGCACAATTGGGTTTTCTACAACGTCGTGGCCACCGACCTGCACTACCAGGCGCTGTTCTCGCGCACTGGCGCGCCGGCCATGGACAACGCGTTCGTCAATTGCCTGTTCGAGATGCGCACGCCCGTCCGCCCGGGCGGCGTCGGCACCGCCCTCGGCGGCATGTACGACCACCTGCTGCTCTGGCACTGCACCTTCATCGGCACCGGGACCACCCACAAAGCCGTGGTCGGCCGTACGGAAATCGAGACGTTCCCCAGCAACAGTTGGCTCCTCGGAAACCTCTCCGTGCGCGGATGTCTTATCGATCGCTACACGTGCGAAGTCGGCAGCAGCCTGTTCAATCAGCCGTACATCGAGTTCCGCGACAACCACTACATCACGCCGGTCGGCACGACCAACACCTACAACCCCGACACCGTCGGCGGAACCATCTCGGTGGGCAACCCCATGATCATCACCAACACTTCCGCCCCCGACTTTGGTGGTCCGGCTGCGGGTTCGATCCTGCTCAACCGCATCACCCCGCCGTTCATCCCCGCCGACGCCTACGGCGTACCCCACGGCGCCACAGCCGATGTCGGCGCCCTCGCACGCTGATCGAGCGGCCCCTCTGAATGTACGAATGCAAAGCTTTCTATCCGCTGACTGACAAGAATTGGACGCCTAACAAAAAATGGGACCAGCCGATCGGCTGGTCCCATCAACTTGGTCATTGTTATGGGTAACTTCGCAACTCATTATGGTGCAGGCATCCTGCCGGCACCGCATCGACCCCCGGCGGACTCGCCTCAAGGCAGCGGCGGATCGCCGTTCACGAAGTACAGCTTCACCTTCACGTCGCCGGGGTAATCGTTGGTCAGGTCGATGAACGTGTCCTGCAGCACGTTGCCCTCGGAATCCCAGCGGATCTCGATCACCGGGAACACCAGCAGCGAACCCTTCTCGCTCGCGCTCAACCGCTCGTCGATCGGAGCCGCCGTGACGGGATTGGCCGTCGCACCAGTGCCCGCCGTGGCTTCGCTCAGCGGCTTCGTCGGCAAGGTACCCGACACCTCACCCACCGGACGCTCCGGCGGAGGTCCGCCCGGAACGTCCGCCCGGATCAACGCCGGCTGCGAACCCAGCACCGTCAGGTTCACCGCCGTCGCGTCCTGCCGCAGCCCGTCAAAGTCCAGGTACTTCGTGCTCACGCCCACCAGCGCCGACGCCTGGCTCACCCGGTCACGCGGGTCGCTGCCCAGCGCTCCGTTTCCCGGTTCGTAGTCGATGTCGCACAACTGGCTCGCCAGCCCGTCGATCTGCGCCTTGCCCTTGTCCGTCTGCAGGTTCGCCAGCAGGAACTGGTTCGGAACCCCGTAGTTCTCGTACAGCAACTGGTCCCAGCACGTCACACACCGGTCCATGTTCGTCAGCTTCACCTCGTTCTGGTTCCACACCGTGAAGCTCGCCTTCGTCGTCACCGGACCGCCCGTCTCCTGACGCAGGTCGATGTCCAGCGGCATCAGCGTCAACTCGCTGAATATCGTCACCGGCGTGTACCCGCTGAATCCGGTCATCCCCGCCGCGTAGAAGTCCAGCAGCAGCAGGTCCGGACCATTCGTGTACAGCGCGCCGTTCAACGCCAGGTTGCCCCCGCTGCCCAGCGCCGCGCCGTGCGCGAAGCCCGCAGCCTCCACCACCCGGAACGCGTACGCGGTGTATTCCCACGCGAAGCCTTCGTCGTAGTTCACCACCACCACGTCGCCCTTCAGGTGGTTCCAACGCACTTCCTGGCCCAGGTTGTTCACCGCCCAGGCCACGATGAACCCGCGCATCGTGCGGAAGCCCCCGCACTCCGGATCCACCCGACCACGCAGGCACCCCGGGTCCAGGATGTCGAACGCACTCACCCCCGCCGGCTGACCGTTGTTGCCCGACCAGTACGTCGGCTGGTTGCTGGTCAGCGGCAGCAGCACGTCCGATTTGTTCCAGCCGGGATGGTTCGGATCGCTGAAGATCGTGCTTTCGCACGAATTCGTGTTCCCGCAGTCGTCCTCGGCGGTGAACGTCACCTCGGTCAGCCCGTCGCACGGGAAAATGCAGCAGTGCGCCGACTGCTCCTCCGAGTTGTTCGTCAGCGTCGGATCCGGATCGCAGTTGTCCGTCGCCGTGAAACTGTCCAGCCACTGCTGCGGCGTCATCGGACACACCGCGTTCGGACCACGACCCAAGAACAGCGGCGCAGGACAGAATACCTCCGGAGGTATGAGGTCATTCACGTCCGCCGTCGCCACGCACGGCGGATCGGCTGAATTGTCGCTGCAATCGTCGGCGTTCACCGTCACGCGCACCGTCGCCGGGCAACTGGTCAGCGCCGAAACCACCACGCTCCCGTTCACGTCGACGCGCGCTTCGTTCGTCTGCACGCGGTTGATCACCGGCACGCCCAGCGTCGCATTGCCCGTGGTCAACTCGACGAGCACATCCACGTCGGCCGCGTTCACGCAGCAATCGTCCGTCACCACCGCGGTGAAAGTCACCGTGAATTCACAATTCTCATCCACCAAGCCGCCGACAGCGTTGCACGCGACCACCTCCGGCGGGGTGATGTCAATCACCTGCGTGGTTTCAGTCGTGGTGTTGTTGTCGTCATCGGGATCGGGATCCAGGCTCGACGCCGTCGCCGTGTTCTCGATGGAGTCCTCACAGCTCGACACCTCCACAAACACATCGAACGACACGCTGTCCCCATCGTCGATGTCGCCGAGATTGCACGTCAGCAGCGCCCCAGGCCCCGGCACGCACCCGGCTGTGTCGCCGGTGTGGACCACGTCCGGCGGCAGCGTATCGACCACCGTCACCTCGTGCGCCAGGTCCGGACCGTCGTTGAACACCGTGATGGTGTAGGTCAGCGCCCCGTTCGCCGCCCCGCCCGCCACCGGATCGGGACTATCGGTTTTCTCAATCCGCAGGTCCGCTTCCGGCAGGCCGATGCGCCAAACCCCGCGCCCGCGCGTCGCCGCGTAGATCGATCCGTCGCTCTCGTCGAAGAAGAAATCGCGCATCAACGGCAGCGGAATCGACCCTGGCACGAACACCCAGCTCCCTCCGCCGTTGATCGACGCGTACACGCCCGCCGTCCGCGTTCCAATCATGATCGTCGGGGTGTTTTCGTCGAATTCGATCGCCGTCACCAGCGCCCCGATCGACGAATTGAACTTGTATATGCCGCCCTGCGTGACCAGCGCGGTGGCTTCCGCGTCTGTCTGCCACTGCACGCCGCCGTCGGTCGTGAACCGGATCTGGCCCACGCCGATGTCGTTCACGTACAGGAAGTTTGGATCGTTCGGATCCACGTCCCACGCCGCCGGAAAGTTCAACGCCGTGCTGATCCAGGTCAGCGTCGCCGTATTGTCAAACGGCCCGCTCAGCCGGTAGATCCGCCGCTGGCCGCCGACGTTCAACCGCATGTAGAACGTCGGGCTGCCCGCCGGACCCGAAGCCTGGATTTCCCCAGGCCCGCCCGGCAGCGTCGCCGGCCCCATCTGGTTCCACGTCCCGCCCTCATCCGTTGTGACGTACACCGTCCACAGCGCCGGACTGCCGCCGTCGTTGGTCAGCATCGCGTAACTTTGCGGACCGAACTGCGTGATCACCGCGAACGTGCCCACCGTTCCCGGCGGATCGGTGAATCCCGCGACACCCACGATGCCCGGGTCCGCGATGTTGTTGTTGCACCCGAAACACTGCCGGTAAAACACCCGCGCCGGTGGATTGTGATCCGCCTCCACGTTGTACACGTCCGCACCCGCCGGACGCGACCACGTCGCCGCGTTGTCCAGCGTCATGTACATCCCGTTGTCCTGCGTGCCGATATAGATATCCGTCGTCGCACCGTTAACCGTGCCGGCCATCCCGCCGCGAATGTCCAACGCGCGCAGCCCGCTGTTCGCATCCGTCCACGTCGCCCCGCAGTCGTTCGACATGGCCATCCCGCCGTCGTTCGACGCCAGAATCGGGCAACCGTTCGCCACCGACGTATCGAACGCGATGTCGCTCGGGTCGGAGTGCGCGCCGCTGTCGCGCGCCGGCCAGTTCGCCGCACCGGTCTGGCATCGCGGCGTATTGTTGATATCGCAGGTCTGCCCGGTCATGGTCACTGAATCGCCGTAGTACACCTCGAACTCATTGGCCGCGCCGCCCAGCGCCGGGTGCGTCACCACCCACGCATCACGGCAGTTCTGCGAACCGGACAACATGTCCACCCACGTCCCCGCCGCTCCCCCGCTAGTCGATTCCATCAACCGGCCCTGGCAGAAGCCCGCCGGCGTCGACATGCTCCAGTTCGCCAGGTACACCGTGTTCGGATCCTGCGGCGCAGTCGCGATGTGGCACGGATTAATCGCCGGCGGCAGCAGCGGCGACGCCGGATCCGGCGCGGACCACGTCGTACCACCGTCCGTCGAGCGGAAAAACCCCTCGTTGCCGCACACGTCCACCTGGATGTTGCCCCCTACCACCCGCGCTTCCACGTCAAAGAATGGACTCGCGCTGTTGCAGAACGCCGCGTCCACCGCCCGGCACGGGTCCACGTGCGTCCACGACGCCCCCGAGTCATTGCTGATCGCCAACCCGCAGTCCGTGGCCACGTAGATGTTCACGTGCGCCACCGGATCGTTCGGTATGGAAATTCCCCACGCCGAAGTCTCGCTGTTGTTGCACGTCGGGTTCGACGTCGCCGGTTTCGACCAAGACGCCCCACCGTCGGTGCTTCGCCAGATTCCGCCGTTGTTCGCCACCGTGCAGTCGTATCGCCCGGTCGCGATCAAAATGTTCGCGTCCTGCGGGTCGTACATCACGTCGCGCGCGATGGTCAGCGGTACGTCGTCAATATGGCTCCACGTCCCGCCGCCGTCCGTCGTTCGCCAGATGCCACCCAGTTCCGACGCCACGAACGCATTCGAGATGTTCGTCGGGCTCACCGAGATACCCAGGCAGCGCCCGCCGAAGCGCGGCTCAGCCGGGTTGGGATTGTGCCCCACATCCGTCACCGCCGACGGCGGCAGCGAACGCGGGTCACCCGGCCCTTCCACCGGCCGTTCGAGCTCAGGCGCCGGCTCGATCGGCGCCCATGGCGCCATTTTGCCCGCGCGCACCAGCGGCCCGACGTTGGGCCGCACCTGCAAGTCAACCTCACCGAATGCCTGAACGATTTCGCCGGCTTCGTTGGTCTGCATCGCCACGATCAGCGCATGTCCCAGCGGCGCGCCGCCCGGTATCTGCGTGTTGGCCACAAACGCCCCCGACGGCCCCACCGGTACGTCATGCACGCCTGGAAGCCCGCCGAACAGAATGGTCACCGGCGAACACGGCGGCGATGGGCAGAAACCCGTACCCGTGATCACCAGCTCCGTACCCGGCGTCACCTCGCCCACCGGCACCTGGATCAGCGGCGTCGCCGCCGGCACCTCGATCACCCGGAAACTCGCCTGCGCCACCTCACCGGTGCGCACGTCGCACGCGAGGGGGCCAGCCTCCAGCCCCTCAGCCAGCAGCACATGCGGACCCGCGGACGTTCCCGCGGGAATCGCGCCATTGGTTGAGAAAAACCCATTGGCGCTCACCGCCGCGTGCGCGATCGGAGCGCCCGCGATTGCATCCAGATAGATCGCAACCCGGCAGGTGCCCGCCTCGAACCCGAAGCCCGTCAGTTCCACGGGAATTCCCGCCGGACCCGCGTTCGGGTTCACCTGCAGCGTCGGCCCCGACGGCTGGGCAAGCGCCACCAGCGCCGACCATCCCGCAAACCCAACTGCAAGCACCGACCGTCGCCAAGTACCGATGTGTGTCGCCATGGCCTTTCGCCCTCCACGATATGCGGCAAGTGATGGTAATACCCCAGCGGCATGAGATCCGTCGGCGGGCGGCGCATTGCCGGCATGTCCGCCCCTCGCGAAACGCGCCGTACTGGGTGATTTGAATGGCCAGACCAGCGAAGGTCGCCGCCAGACCAGATGCCAGACCTTTCCCCCGAGCCGAACGATCCCCCTGCCGATGTTTCGTCCGCCGCCCCGAAGCCAGCCGGCTGATCGACGCGGCGATATCACCCTACCCGCCAGCGACCGATAATTCAACCCTTAACCGTAGGATGGAAGTGACACTGAAAGACGTCGTCTAAGGTGCTTCGATAGCCGTCGACACCCCGCTCATCCCGGTGGACGCACACGCTGCCGCAGAATGAACTTCAGCCATTGTTGCTCCAGCTTCGCGTCAATCGGACCGAACGTGGCCTCGAACAACTCGACCTCCTGATCCGGCGAGTACCCGCGATCATTCGGCCGCCGCGCAAGCACCGTCAGGTAAACGCTGAAATCCTCGCGCCGATGGTTCTGCAGGTAGTACACCAGGCTCCAGGCTTGCGCGTACCGCGCGTCCGCACGCTCCCCGGACGGCTTGAGCAGCTCCTTTTCGCCTATCAGCCGCCGCAGCGTCACCAGCCGGTCGCCCGCCACCGCGTCCGCGTACTGCTCCGCCTTGGCGTTCTTCCAATCACCGCCAGTGAGCGCTTCGCGAAAATTCAGCAGCCGGTACTGGTTCACCGCCCCCAGGCCCGCCCCGTCCGCCGACGGCGGCGACTCGAACAGACACGCCAGACCCTCCACCACCCACGGCGGATTGTCCGCACCACGCACGTGCAATCCCGCATTAAACAGCACCTGGTGCGCCACTTCGTGCTGCACCACCATCTGGTTGATCGCCTCGATCAGCCGATCTCGCGACGCCCGCAACTTCCGCAACGCGCTCACGGCGTTCGCCGCCGGCTGACCACGACCCCGGCCCGCGGCGCTAACCTGCTCCTGAAGCTGCGCGATCTGCCCGTTCACTTCGACCAGTTGCTCCGCATTGTGTGCGTTGTAAAACGCCGCAAGATTGGACCTCGGCTGATAAAAGCCGGCCGCACCCCGCACCTCCGCGCCGATTCGCTGCGCAAACGCTTCAAACCCCGCCGGCGTGTCGAAGAACAATATCTCCAGCCGATCCGCCAGCGGCTGATGCGGAATATCGTGCGTATCCAAGAACCGCAGCACGCTGCGAAAGGTCGCCTCCACCCGCGCCACGAACTCCCGCAGCACCTCTTCGTCCGTGTCATAGGCGATCAGATAATGCTCCGTGCGCCGCACGCGGACACTCGCACCCCCCGCGAACTCGATCAGCCGCGCCTCACGCGCCGCGCCAGTCTCCTCCGCTCGTGCGCCGTTCGACGCCGCGTCATCATCGCCGCGCGCCGCAAGTGTCGCGCACAGTAGCAGGCCGACAACCACCCACCGGCAGCGCGCGCTCGCGTCCTCGCGTCTAAGCGCAAGTCGCAAAGCCCCGCAACCCGCAGCAACCCAGTCGTCCATCATTTCCAGCACCGGAATCGATGATTCCGCCCAGACAGCAGACCCGCGCCAGCAACCTCGAACCAGTCAGCTATTAAGACCCAAACCCAACAACCCGGTTTGAGTTTTTGTGCCCTTTGTGGCCGTTCATTTCCACGCGGAATCCTCCCAACCCCTACCACGCCCACGCATTCAACGCTATACTCCCGCTCGCAATGGTCAAGGAAACTTCGGTCACTGCCGAGCAGACCACCGCACCGCAGTCCTCCACGCAGCGTGCCCAGGCCGACGCCGCAGCCCAGGCCGAACGCGCCGAACGCGAAGCCTCCATCAGCGCCTGGGATTGGTTTTCACTCACCTGCGTACGGCAATTTCTCCGCGTGGGTCTCGCCCTGTTCGGCCTCCGCGGCCTCTACAAATTCTGCCGCGGCTTCGGCACGCTCGAATATTGGATCAACCACAAACGCCGCCGCCGCATCCGCCGCATGCTCACTACGGTCTACTGCGGCCAGATCAGCCGCGCCGACATGCGCCGCCACATCCGCGCCCACGTCATGCGCCAACGCTGCGACAAGGCGTTTTATTTCCTCGGCGACCTCCTCACCACCGACCAGATGCGCGCCCGCTTCACCATCTCCAACCGCGAACTCCTCGATGCCGGCCTCGCCCGCGGCAAGGGCGTCTACGCCATGACCAGCCACCACGGCGCATACCACATCACCGGCCTGACCATGACCGCCCTGGGCTACCGCGTCGCCGGAATTCGCGATCCCAACGAAAGCCCTCTCCGCCGCTACATCCAGGCCCAATGGTCCGACCGGCACAGCGAACTGCCGCGCCCGCAGGTGCTCTACTCCGGCGATTTCGCCCGGCAGATCTACCGCCTGCTCCGCGACAACTACGCCCTCGGCAGTTCACTCGACGTCAACCGCCTGCGAGACACCCGCCTCGCCACTGTGCCCGTGAACATCTACGGCGAAACCCGGCAGTTCCTCACTGGCACGCTGCAGATCGCTCTGCGCTGCGGCGCCACCGTTATCCAGGCTTTCATGGTCGCCCACGACGACTTCATGTACGAGTTGCGGCTGCTGGGCCCCTTCACCGATCCGGATACGGACCGCGAGTCGCCCGAGCTGCTCGCATCCGTCCTGCAACGCTACGCCGACAACATCGAGAAGCACGCCAGGGAATTCCCCGACCAGGTAATGCGCGCCTGACGCGCAGCCGGAGTGTTCGATGACATCAGCCCACCCACCCAAGGCAACGCAGATCGCGGACACCGACCTGTTCGTCTTCGTGCACATCCCGAAAACCGCGGGCAGCACCTTCAAGCGCATGCTCGCCCGGCAGTTTCCCGCGCGGCGCATGCCCAAGATCGGCCCCGACTACCAGGGCAGTGTCAACCAGATCCGCGCCCTCTCCCCCGAGGGCAAGGCCCAGGTGCAGTGCATCAGCGGGCACATCCCTTACGGCATCCACCAATACTTCAACGGACGCAAGGTCCACTACGTCAGCTTTGTCCGCGACCCCGTCGACCGCGCCCTCTCCGAATATTTCTTCCTCAAAAAGCAGCCGCAACTGATGCCCCTCATCGGCCTCAAGGAAGACGCCGACCTCTCGCCCGACGCGTTCCTCGACCACCAGGCCAAACTCGGCCTGCAGGATTTCCAGACGCGCGTGCTCTGCGGCTACGGCAACCTCGTCGAATCCATCCTCCCCCCCTACGCGCCCATGACCGTGGAAAACCCCGACTCACTCATCCGCGACATCGAGCGCAGCTTCGCCCTCGTCGGCACCCTCGAACAGTTCGACGAATCGCTCGTCCTGCTCAAGCAGACCTTCGGCTGGCGCAGCGTCTGCTACATCAGCCGCAACGTCGCCCGCCCCAACGACCGCCGCTCCCAGCTTAAGCAGTCGCTCGCCCCGCACATCCGCGAAATGAACCCCCTCGACTGCCGCCTGCACGCCCACTTCCGCGACCGCATCGCCGCGCGCATCGCCGAACAGGGCGAAAGCTTCACGCAGGAACTCCAGCGCTTCCACAAATCCAACCGCCTCTATTCCCAGGGCTGGCGCATCTACCGCGCCACCGGCCTCCGCAGATTGGGAAAACTCATCGAGAAACTCAAAGCCGCCACCGCCCGGGCATAACGGCGCGCACCCAAAAAGGCAATCCGCGCCGCGGCCGCATGGGAACACATTCAGCGATTAATCGCAGTGACTCTGACTTGCTCAGGAACGACGCCGCAGGCAAATCGCCCCGAGGGTGACCAGCGCAAATGTCGCCGGCTCAGGTGTGAACACGATCATCCCCGGATTGCTCAGGTCTCCGCCGGTTGCGAATACCTCCAGAAACTCCCCCGTCTGCCCGTCGAACCGCAACACCCCGGTCGGTGATGTGCTGGTGACGAACAAGTCACCATCCGGACCGAACGCCATACCAACCGGCAGCCACAAATTCTCGTCGGTGGCGAACGTGTCCATGAACTCTCCGGTCTGTCCGTCGTAGCGCAGCACCGCGTTCGTCTGGTTACTGACGACGTACAGGTTTCCATCCGGCCCGAAAGCAAGGTCCGTCGCCCCATTCAGCCCGCCGCCGCTCGCGAACGAATCAATAAACGCGCCCGTGAGCCCGTCATAGCGCAGCACCTCGGGACTCGACTGGCTGGCCACGTACAGATTGTCATCCGGGCCAAGCACCATTCCGCCCGCGTGGACGGATAGCGGTGCGAATTCCCCCAGGTAGGCCCCGGTCTGACCATCAAAACGCGTGATCCTCCGCGGCGAAGACACGCCCGCCACCAGCAGATCGCCATTCGGATCATACGCCAGCCCCACCGGGCCCTCCAATATCGGCCACCCACCCAGAGCGCCCAGCCCGGCGCCGGTCCGCGCATCGAATCGCATCACCACGTTCTGATTCGAATCGCTGACAAACAGATCGCCATCCGGCCCCCGCAGCATTCCCGTCGGATAACTCAACTGGTATGGAAACGTCTCGCCCAGATGATTGAGAAACGCCCCGGTCTCATCGTCGTAGCGCACAACCGCGTGTCCCCATTGGCTGGACACGAACATGTCCGCCAGCGTAAACCGTGGCGCCAACATGCCGTAGCAAAACCCAACAACGACAATGTTCAAACCGAACTTTGGCCATGAAGCATGGTGCAGTTGCATGGTTGCGGCCTCAAATACGTGTACTCGTGTCCTCATCTCGCACCGCAGCGCATACCTCGCAGGTATGATGCGCGCAACCCAATGATAGCCAATCTGGCGCAACAATTATAGCCACGCAGGCAGGGTGTTCGCGTCGGAGATTCGCGGACCAAGCAACCTGTCCCATTGGGTCCTATCGGCAGGCGGCGGACATCAAGCACGCCTAAGAATTCCAACCGCGAGCCTCATGGCGAAGCAGTCGAAATGTCGTTCGGTGCGCCCTCACGTGGCGCGGACTCGCCGAAGTTCCGTTCGGCATCCCGCATCGCCGCCGGACCGTGCCCCAACTCGCCCCCGCTGGCGATCTGCAAACTGATCACCCCGATCACGATCAGCCCGATTGACGCGATCTTCATCGCCGTCACCGGCTCGCGAAAGTACGTCATGCCTACGATCGCGATCAGGGAAATACCACATCCGCCCCAGATGGCGTACGCCACCCCCACGTCCAGCCGCTTCGTCGCCAGCGAAAGGAACACCACGCTCAACAGGTACATGACGATCGTCGCCACAGTCGGCCACGGACGCGTCAGCCCGTGCGAGAGCTTCATCGCCACAGCCCACCCGACCTCGAACGCCACCGCCAGTGCAAGCCAAAGATATATCATGCGGCCTGGTATATCGGTGAACATTGCACCCGGCAACTTGGGCGCACAGCCACCGGCGGAAAATCTCGCACCGCAGGAAGCGATCATCGAATGGTACCGCCGACTGCGCAGGTCACTCGCGGCCCGCGCGCCAATCCACCCGCTGGTGGACCGGCAGCGTCAACTTCTGCCGCTGCGCCGGCACCGGCTGATAGACGTCGGTCGAGTGTGGACCTGTCGGCGATACGACCTTGCCAGACAGGTAAAACGGACCGCAATCGGTGCAGTCGCTGCCCGGCGCGCACAGATCGGTCACCGCCCCGAAGCGCCCATCGTCGCACTCGCCGTCGAACGCAAACTCGCAGGAATCATCGCAAAGCGCATCCGGTTCCTCCCCCCCGCCAAAATCGCAGATTCCGGTCGGGCTGTATGTCGCCGCCCACGTGCCCACGAATCCGCCCGCGGTCTCGAGCTGTCCGAGCATCTCGCCGAACTGCGTCTGACCGGCGAGCCCGAAGAAGAAGTCGTACGAAACCAGCAGGAGGTTGCCAAACTCGTCCACCGCGCCAAACAGGTCGACCGATGTTGGAAAACCATATTGCAGCACAGCCAGCGCGCCCAGGATGCTCCCGTCGTCGAATACCTGCATTGCCAGCGGCGCGCCCGTCGAGTCGTATCCGCAGTACACGCCCGCGAACACCCCGCCGCCCCCGCCGAAGTCCGGACGCAGCGGATCGGTCCCGTTGATCAGTTCCTGCCCGTCACTGACCCCGTCGCCGTCCGTGTCCGGATTCAGCGGATTCAGCCCGAAAACGTACTCCAGGTCGATCAGCCCATCGCCGTCCGTATCCGGATTGGTTGGATCGGTGCCCAAGACGTACAGCTCGGTTGCGTCGTCGATGCCATCGCCGTCGGTGTCGGTCGTGGTCGGTGTTTCCGCTTCGGTCGGAACGTCCGTCGGCGTCGTGGGCTGTGTAGGTTCCTTCGGACGGGTGGTGCCGTCGCGCGCACCGTAAAGCTGTTGCACACCGTTGATGTCGTCCTGACCGAGTTGCAGCTTGCGACGGCCCGGATCATACGAGGGGTACATGACCGCGTCGCGCTCGGCGCTGTGATCAAGCCCCAGACCGTGACCGATCTCGTGGATCGCGGTTTCCAAAAGGCGAACCTGCGAACCAGTCGCGTTGTCGTCGGCCCAGGTTTCGGCGTCGTCGAAATGGCAATTTCCTGCATTCGGCCCGCCGCTGCCGGGCGGAAAGTAGCAATGCGCCAGCGTGCCGCTCACTCCGTCGAATCCGCCGCGACCGCTCTGGCCCGGGCATTCGTTGCCCGCGACGGTGTACAGATCGCAATGCGCCCCGATGCCGAAGCCGAAAATCATGTCCGCGTCGGCGGCGTTGCTGGCTTCCTGAAAATCAAGTGGGACTACCGCGGACCAGACATCCAGCGCCTGGCGGATGGCGGCGCGCTGCGTCGATTCCGGCAGGTCGGTGGTGAAGCTATGGATGAAATACGTGAGGTTCGACTTTTGCCAGCGCGTCTTCAGCGCGAACTCGGCGAGATTGCCGCTGGTGTCCCGGTCAGGCAGCCCATCGTAGCGCAGCGTCTCGCCGCTGGGTGTTGGTGTCGGCGTTGGCGATGGAGACGGTTGCGGCGCCGTGTTGCAGCCGGCATGGATGCCCGCGCTCAACACGAGCGGCCCAACGATCAATCTCCACTTCGCGCGCAATCTTCCCGCCATGGCTCAGCACCTCCGTGTTCGGTGTCCCAAACTGCCGAATCGCGACCAGCCGCGCGCCGGACGCGCCGGCGCAACCCGGGCGATCATAAGCGAATGCATCCTGGAATTCGACAACTCGCGCATTGCCAAAGGGCATGTGCCTGTCGGATAATGTGCGGACTCGGTGCATGGGGGCGGACGCCCGGATGAACACCGCACCCGAAGCACAAGTGAGATCCACCCATGCGTTGCAAGGTTTTTGTACGGCTTATCGCTCTGGCATGGATTTCGGCAGTCGGCTGGCTGACCTGCCTGGCGCTCCAGCCAGGATGCACCTCGGCGCCGACCAACGAGCCCACCAGCTCCCCGACACCCCAGCCGAGTACGTCCCCCTCACCAACGGCATCCCCTACGCCGTTGCCCACCGCTTCACCCTCGCCGCAACTGCCCGCGGATCAGCCGCGCGTCGCTTACCAGAGCGCCTGCGCGCAGAACACGCTGGCCTGCGAAAGCTCCCGGCCGCTGCCGGTTCTGGAGATCGAGCCGGGCGAGAACCAGTTCGTGACCATCTCCGACGCAGGCATCGTCATTACCGGCGAGAGCGCCGACGGGTTTGAGACCGTGCGGTTGGTCGGCAGCCGCAGCGTGCCGGGCACAGGCTTTGACGAGGTGACCTACAGTTGGAGCTACGGCGCCACCGATCCCGACCCCGATACGCTGGCCCCTGGATTTGTGTTTTCCCAAGATGCGGAACTCACCGTGGGCATGGCCGAGGGCTTTCACTACATCCGCCTGACCGTGCACAACGGCAGCGACCCGGTGCCCGCCGTCCCCCTGCCGGATGACCTGAACACCGAGTTCCGCGAACGGCAGATCGAAATCCGCATCACCCCGTCCGACGACCACGCCCCGCGCGTACGGCGATGACCGCCGGCAGACTCACCCTTCCTTCAGCGCCGCGATGAGTTCCAGCATCGCCTTCTTCCCGTCGCCGAACATCATCAGTGTGTTCTCGGCCGCGAACAGCGGATTGGGGATGCCGGCAAAGCCCGGGCTCAGGCTGCGCTTGACCACCACGCAAGTCCGGCACTTGTCCACGTCGATGATCGGCATGCCCGCGATGGGTGACTTCGGATCCGTCCGCGCAACCGGGTTGACCACGTCGTTCGCCCCGATCACCAGGGCCACGTCGAACTGGGCCATTTCCGGATTGATCTCGTCCATCTCGCGGAGCTTGTCATACGCAATGTTCGCTTCCGCCAGCAGCACGTTCATGTGACCCGGCATGCGCCCGGCGACCGGGTGCACCGCAAACTCAACATGGCATCCCCTGCCCTCCAGCAGGTTGGTCAGATCGCGCACCGCGTGCTGACACTGCGAAACCGCCATGCCGTATCCGGGAACGATCACCGCGCGCTGCGCGCCGTCGAAAAGCATCGCCACCTCTTCGGGCGCGGCGCTCTTCACCGTCTTGTACACTTCGTCTGCGGACGGCGTGTCCCCCGTCGGGCCCATCGTGCCGAAGACCACGTTGGCCAACGACCGGTTCATCGCCTTGCACATGATCTGGGTGAGTATGATTCCCGAGGCCCCGACCAGCGAGCCCGCGATGATCAGCACGTTGTTGCTGATGACGAACCCCGTCGCACATGCCGCCAGCCCGGAATAGCTGTTGAGCAGCGCGATCACCACCGGCATGTCCGCCCCGCCGATCGGCTGGGTCAACAGGATGCCCAGCAAAGCCGCGACGAGAAAGAGCAACCAGTACGCCACATGCGCGGAGGCCGGCGCTGGCGCGGACACCAGCGCGGCCCGGGTCAGCCAGACGCCCAGCACGACGCAGATCAGCACGAGCAGCACATTGACGAGTTGCTGCGTGCGAAAGATCGGCCCGTTGGGAATCCACTTCTTTTCCTGCAACTTGAAGTACGCGACCAGGCTGCCAAAAAAGGTGATCGAGCCGATGAAGCCCGATGCCGCGGTGGCCACGCCCGACTCCACGCTCGGCGGCGGAAAAGTGAAGAACAGCGCGGTCCCCGCGACCAGCGAAGACGCGATGCCGCCAAAACCGTTGAACAGCGCGACCATTTCCGGCATGGCGGTCATCTCGACCTTGACGGCTTTGTAAGCGCCATAGGCGCCGCCAATGATCAAACCGATGACGATCCACGTCAGGCTCAATCCGCCGGCCCACAACGTCGCCACCACTGCGAGCAACATACCCACCGCGCTGATCAGGTTTCCGCGAACAGCCGTTCGCGGGTGGGTCAGTCCCTTGATGCCGAACACAAAAAGTATCGACGCGAACAGGTAGGCCATGCGTTGAGACGGAGCATTGCCGGCTTCGTGCGCCGGGATTTCGCCCTTCTCAATGTCCGCGCCGGATCTTTCATGAACCGCCAGTCCGGCGTCGGCGCTCGCTGGGGCAATGGCCGGCACAGTTGTCGGATGCGGCGCAGTTGTCGAATGTGGCGCGGCTGTCGGACGCGGCGAGGCGGCTGCATCCGTCTGCGCGCCAACGAGCAATGGAATCAACACAAGGAGAACGTGGGTCATGACCTTGAGTTTCCTGTGGTCGGCAACGAAGCGGCCCCCGCGCCGCGAACCTATTTGCGCTTGAACATGCTCAGCATGCGGTGGGTCACCATGTAACCACCGATGACGTTGATCATGGCAAAGGCCACCGCGAACATACCGATGATCTTGGCGGCCCAACCTTCGTGACCAGCCGCAAGAACCGCCCCGACCAGGGTGATGCCGGAAATCGCGTTGGAGCCGGACATCAGCGGCGTGTGCAGGGTTGGCGGGACTTTCGTGATGATCTCCCGGCCCACGAACATCGCCAGCGCGAATATGGTGATGGCATTGACCAGATCCATCAGTTGCTCCTCCCGGAAGCCCCCGCGGCCGCGGCCACTTCCTTACCTGCCGCGGCGGGAAGCGCAGGCAGGCTCAACAGTTCGCGAATGCGCGGATGAACGACCTCGCCGGCGGAGGTCACCACGCATCCGGCGGTGATCTCGTCCGCCATGTTCACCGTCCACTCGCCTTTCTTCCAGAAATGGCTCAGCAGCGTCTGCATGTTGCGCGAATACATCTGCGACGCGTGGACCGGCAACGTGCAGGGCAGGTTGGACGGGCCCAGAATGACGACACCGGTTTCCACGACACGTTCATCACAGCGCGTGAGTTCGCAATTGCCGCCGCGCTCCGCGGCCAGATCAATGATGACCGAACCCGGCTTCATGCCACGGACCATGTCCGCCGTGATCAGCACGGGCGATTTTTTCCCGGGAATCGCCGCGGTGGTGACGACCACGTCATGCTCCGCGACCACGCGGGTCATCAGTTCGCGCTGCCGGCGGAGAAAATCTTCGCTCTGTTCCTTCGCGTATCCGCCTTTGTCTTCCGCGGCGAAAGTTTCCAGGGGCATCTCCACAAACTTGGCCCCGAGGCTTTCGACCTGGTCCTTCACCGCGGGACGGACGTCATAACCGCTGACCACGGCGCCCAGGCGCTTGGCGGTCGCGATGGCCTGCAATCCGGCGACGCCCGCGCCGATGACAAACACCCGTGCGGGCGAAATCGTACCGGCTGCGGTCATCATCATCGGAAACAGGCGCGGCAGTTCCGCCGCGGCGATGAGCACCGCCTTGTAGCCCGCGATGTTGGCCATGCTGGACAGCGCGTCCATGCTCTGCGCCCGCGTAATGCGCGGCACGAGTTCCATGCTCACCGCGGTGATCCGCCGCTCCGCGAGCCGCCGCACCAGGTCCAGGTCGACCAGCGGGTCGAGGAACGTGATCAGCACGGCGCCTTCCTTCAAGGCATCCACTTCGTGAATGCCGATGGCATCGCTGTGCGCGGGTTTGCCCACTTTGGCCACGACGTCAGCCTCACCGAACAGCCGGTGGGCATTGGCCTCAATGGCAGCGCCGCTCTTGCTGTAGGCCTCGTCATCGTGGCCGGAGGCGCGACCGGCGCCGCTCTGAACCACGACCTCGAGCCCGGATTTGACGAGTTTGCCGCAAGCGTCCGGAATGAGCGCCACTCGGGTCTCGCCGGGCAGAATCTCCTGCGGGACTGCGATTCTCATGGGCACCTCGCGAGACAGGAATGAACTTGACGGCCTAATGATAGCGGGGCCGGTGTTTTCAGCACGCCGCAACCGGCGTACCGCAGGCGATGATCCGACCTGACCTTCAACCCGGCGAAACGCCAACTGTATCGTCGGATGTCCCGGGTCGGAGCTGCATCGGCAATTCTGCGGATTTGCACGCGCATCCCGCGCCAGCGTTGCGCGTGCGACCGACAGTCCCGTGGAACGCCAACTTCGCCCAGCGCGAAGCCGCACAGCCATCCACCGGGACTGCACCCGTGTCACACGAGTGTAACTGGGAAACGCCGTAAGGCAAGTCTACGAGCAAACTGAAGGCAATTGCGGCATATGCGCGGCATCCGGTTGCGCACAAGTTGCGCGAACTCGCTCTGCGCGATGCGTAAACGGGGTACCGGACCATCAAGCTGTCTTGACATCATTGCGTGGCGACGTATATGAACACCCGTTTCCCGCGGGCCCAATGCCGCACAATGAACGACATTGCCGGTATGTTGCCCGCATTGCGAATTCAAGGTCACCAGCCGGCCCCGGCGACCGGGCCCGTTTGATGGCTGCGCCTGAAGGGCATTCGAGGTTGTCGCCATGATCAACGTCAAGAATCTGAGCAAGCGCTACGGCCAGGTGGTTGCCGTCGACCGCATCTCGTTCGAGGTGAACGAGGGTGAAATCGTCGGCTTCCTCGGCCCCAACGGCGCGGGCAAAACCAGTACGATTCGCATACTCACGTGCTACCACCCAGCCACGTCCGGCTCCGCGGAAATCGGCGGGTACGACGTCTTCAGCAACTCGCAGGCAGTTCGCCGGCTCATCGGGTACTTGCCCGAGTCCACCCCGCTCTATCCCGAAATGCGCGTGCGCGAGTACCTCAACTTCCGGGGTAAGCTGCACGGGCTCGGCTCCGCCGACCGCGCAGGGGCGATTGAGAAGGTCACGCGACGCTGCTGGCTGAGCGAGTTCATCGATCGCCCGATCGGCCAGCTTTCCAAGGGCATGCGCCAGCGCGTGGGCCTGGCGGACGCCCTGCTGCATAACCCCCGGGTGCTCGTGCTGGATGAACCGACCATCGGCTTGGACCCTACGCAGATTCGCGAGACGCGCAACCTCATCCGCGAACTTGGCCGCGACCACACCATCCTCTTCAGTTCGCACATCCTGAGCGAGGTCGAGCAGGTCTGCAGCCGAATCATCATCATCGCGGGCGGACGGTTGATCGCCGCGGGCACGCCCGACGAATTGCGGCGGCAGATCAGCGCGGACTCGCGGCTGATCGCCGAGGTGCAGGGGCCGTTTGCCGCGATACGTACGGCGGTGGCCAACCTGGGCGGAGTGGACGGCGTGGAGATCGCCGAGTCCGACGGCTGGTGTCGCCTGGCGATATCCAGCAACGGCTCGGCGGACATTCGCGCGCCGCTGGCGAAACTGGTTTATGACAATGGCTGGAGCATCCGCGAGTTGCGGCGGGAAACGCCGACGCTCGAGGACTTCTTTGTAAAGATCATCGCACAGCAGAGTGGCGCGGTCAGGACCTAGGCCAGCGCCACGGTTGTGCCGGTAGGAACACGGGAATCATGCGAAGCGTAACCCCGATCACCCAACGGGAGCTGAGCGCGTTCTTCTATTCGCCCATTGCGTACGCGGTGCTGGCGATCTTCATGCTCACGCTCGGTGTGCTGTTCATGCTGACGACGTTTCGCCCCGGCGGCGACGCGTCGCTGCGCAATCTGGTCGAAATCATGCCGCTGGTGCTGGCCATCTTCCTGCCGGTCCTGACCATGCGTCTGCTGGCCGAGGAGTTCCGCAGCGGAACGATCGAAACGCTGATGACCGCCCCGGTGAATGAAACCGACGTGATTCTCGGCAAGTTCCTGGGCGCGGTGCTGTTCTATCTGGTCATGCTGGTCGGCCTTTTTGCGTTTGCGCTGGTCGTCCGGGCGTTCGGCCGAATCGACTTTGGCATGCTGCTCGCGACCGGAATCGGCCTGTTCCTGATGGGGTCACTGTATCTTGCCGTCGGCCTGTTCTTCAGCGCCTGCACGAGCAATCAGATCATCGCGGTGGTCTGCACGATCGTGCCGCTCCTGGTGTTCACCTACCTCGCCGAATGGGTGGCGACGGAGGCAACCGGCGCCGCGGGCCTGCTCCTGCACCACCTGTCCATCCGGGAGCACTTTCGTGACTTCAGCCGCGGGCTGGTCGACCTGAACGACTCGATCTTCTTTATCACCTCGACGGTGCTGTTCCTCTTTCTCGCGGTCAAGGTGCTGGAGTCACGACGATGGCGGTAGACAAGCGGAATTCAGGCGGCCCCCACTGGGCGGTCGGCGCCAACGTCGGCGTGATGATCGCTCTGGCGATCATCCTGGCCGGCGCGCTGCAATACATGGCGTATCGCTGGAGCCGGCGAGCAGACCTGTCGTCGGCCGGCGTCAACAGCCTGACCGAAGGCACAACGTCCCTGTTGCGCAATATCGAGTCTCCGGTTACGCTGACCAGCCTTTACTTCAAGACGGACATCGAAGACGAGGATCAGGACCGCTACCGTTCGGCGATCCGCGACCTGCTGAATCTCTACCGTTCGACGAACCGCTCGAAGGTCACCGTCGAAGAAATCAATCCGCTGAAGGATCACCAGCAGCGAAAGCAGCTGTTCAAAGAACTGATCGAGTTGCCCAAGTTCAAGGAGCAGGCGGCGGGCCATATCGCCGCGATCGAAAAGTTTCGCCAGGAAACGCTGCCGCAGATCAGCGAGTTGATGGCTGGCGAACTGCAACGCATTGGCGCGTTCACGGCGCTGGGCACACAGGATGAACGTATCATCGGTCAGGTGCGACAGCTCTACACCAGCGTGCAGCGCGAACTCGAAGCCGCCGCGCGCGATATCGACGACGCGATGGCCTCCGAGGTCCCGCTCTACAGCGGCGCGGTCGCGAGCATCCAGCAGATATCGGCCACCATTCTGCAGATCCTCAATAACGTGATCACCGCCGGCGATCAGATCACCGCGCGCCCGGGAGAACACTCGCCACCGGTCGCTGAATTCTTCATTGATGCCAAGGTGCGCTACAGCCCGCTGGTGATCGCCCTGACCGATCAGCAGGCTCCGCTCGACGCGTTGGGACAGCTCAGCTTTGACGAGGTCGTACGCGACCTCCGCGCCGATACCGGCAATGCCCTGCTCGTGCGCACGGAGCGCGACGCGCGCGTCGTGTCCTTCCGCGATGTCTGGCCGCCGGTCGACCCGCGCATGCCCGACAGCAACGCCTTCAAGAACCGGAAATTCCAAGGCGAGCAGAAAGTCACCTCCGCGATTCTGCAGCTCACGCAGGACAAGAAACCCGCCGTCGTCTTCGTGCGCTACGGCGGCCAGCCGTTGCTTTCCGGAGGTTTCATGCCCGGCCAGCCGGGTGGCCTGTACGCGAGAATGCGCGAAACGCTCGAAGACGCGAACTTCAGCGTTCATGAGTGGGATCTCGCGGCGGAAGATGCGCCGCCCGCGATAGAGCCCGCCCCGCAGCGCACCCTTTATGTCGTCCTGCGACCGACTCCCTCGCCGCCGAGCATGCCCGGCCAACCGCCGCAGACGCCGCCGTTCACCCCGCAGAAGCTGGCCGCGCTGCAAAAGGCGCTGGGGGAAAACCCACGAGCGTTCTTCATCGCCGGCTTCATGCCCGGGTTCGCCATGGGGTTCGGCGGGACCGCCGCGCCCTACGAGTATGCCGATTACCTGCGCGAAACCTGGGGGCTGGATGTTCCCTGCAACCGCGTGCTGCTCGCCGCGGAACAGATCGAGCTTGGGAAATTCCGATTCGCGCGAACGCACCACCCGCTGCACATGGTGGGAGCCCAGTACGCCAGCGATCCGCTGACCGCCGATCTCGGCAAGACGCCGGCGGCGTTTCCGCTGGTCAGCCCGCTGACTCTGCCGGAAAAGGCGCCCGAAGGCGTGTCCGTCACGCGCCTCGCTTGGCTGCCGCAAAGCGAAGGCCTGTGGAGCGTGCAGGACGTCTCCTACTACGTCAAGCAACAGGCGAACGAGTTCATCGTCCGCGCTCCGGAGGATTTCTCCGGCGAGTTCACCTTCGCTGCATCCGCGATCCGGGGAGACGCCAAAGTGCTGGTGATCAGCTCCAGCGACTTCGCAATCGACGAAATGGCGCTGGCGCAGGACATGGTGCTGACTTCGCAGGGCATCGCCGTCCGGCCGCGCAACCCCGGCAACGCGGCGCTCTTCATCAATGGTCTGCACTGGCTCAATGACAACATGCAGTGGATGAACCTGGGCACGCCGATCGACACGTCCACCCTGGCGGTGCAGGAAGGCTCCGGCGCGATGAAGTTCGTCTGGGCGCTGAGCATCCTGATCCTGCCCGGACTGGCGGCAGCCGGCGGCCTGTTCGTTTGGTTCGTGCGGCGGAGGTAAGCGGGCGATGAACTTCAAGACAACCATTTTCCTGCTCGTACTCGTGGTCCTGGTCGTCGGTGCGATCGTCTACTATGAGGCGAAGGCGCCGCCCGCGCGCCCGGCGCTCGAGCCCGAATTCGTCGATCGCACGGACACCACCCAGACTTCCCTGATCACCGACTTCGGCGACGCGGTCAGCATCGTCGTCAAAACCCAGGCGGGCGCCGGCGCGGCGGAAGAATGGAAGTTCGAGCGCGATGCGACCGCGGCGGCTGGGCCGCAGGCCGGCTGGCGCATGGTTGCTCCTTTTGATTGCGGCGTGACCGACTGGCAGGTGGCGCAGATCGCGACTCGCCTGAAAAACCTCAAGTACACCGTCCGCTACGAGAAACCGGCGGACGGCATGACCGCGGAACAGGCCGGGCTCGATGCGCCGCGCGCTGTCGTCACCCTCACCGACGAGAACAAAAAGTCCGTCACCGTGGACATCGGCCGCGGCGAGGGTCCGAGTGAATCCTACGTGCGCCTCGCCGGCAGCGACACCATCTATCGCGTCCAGGCATCGCTGAAGGACCTGGTGAAGGATCAGGCGCTCGCCTACCGCGACCAGCAACTCGCGGTCATCTCTCCTGACAGCGTGGTGGAACTGGAAATCACTGAGCATCCGGCGGACGCCGAGCCCGCGACCTACAAGATCGTCAAGAGCGGCGCGGATTGGCGCTTTCTCACCCCTGCGCCGGCCAAGGCGGTGACCGAGAAAATCCGCACGCTGACCAACTCGCTGCGCACGCTGCGCGCGGTCGAATGGGTGACAGCGGACGCTGAGAATCTCGGCCAATACGGACTTGACCCCGCCCCCCTGAGCATCACGATCGTCAGCGAGGAAACGCCCGCGCCAACCGACGCCGATTCCAACGGCGCGCCAGCGCCGGTCACCAAGACGCACACGCTCGCCTTCTCCACGCTCAGCCCGCTGGGCGACGACGCCAAGGCGTACGTCCGCGTGGGTGAACAGCGCGCCGTGGCCACGGTCATGAAGTCAGTCGTGGACCGTTTTCGCCCGGATCTCAAAGAATGGCGCGACAACCGGCTGTTCGAGCAGGAACCCACCCGCGCCGACCGCATCACCATCACCGCGGGCGAGAAAACCACGGCGCTGGCGCGCACCGGCACGACCTGGACTTTTGCCGATGACGCAGCGCCGGCGGACAAGAACGAGGTCCAGGCCCTGCTCGACGCACTGCGCGATACCAAGGCCCTGAATTTCGAAACCGGCGTGAACGAGAATCCCGCGCGGTTCGGTTTCGATCAGCCGCGCGGAGCAATCGAGGTCGCCTTTGCGGACGGGCAGACGCATCGCATCGTCTTCGGCGGATTCGCGGACGAACAGACCCAGCGTCTGGTTTACGCGCGCGTGGACGATGCGACTGCCGCCCACAAGCTGCTCGCGGCAGACGTGAGCCGGCTGCTCCGCGAGCCCGGGGCGTTCCGCGATCGAACCGTCGCCGGCATCGCCGAGGACCGCCTGCAGTCGATCACGCTGACCCAGCCCGTCGCGGACAAGTCCATCACCGTCGAACTGGTCAACACCAACGGCACGTGGGTGATGACCCGACCTGTCGCCGCCGCGGTCAACGATCTGAACATGCGCGCCTTGGTCGCGCTGCTCGGCAACTTTCACGCCAACAGCATCATCGAAATCGGCACCGCGAGCGAAATCGCCGCATACGGCCTCGATCCGGCCCCGGTGCAGTTGACCTACACCTATCAGCCGGCGCCGGTGGTGCAGGTAACCAGCAACGGTGCGACCACTGTCCCGGCGGAGCCGCAATCTCTGTCCGTACATGTGGCCCAACGGGAGGACGGCGTGTTCGCGCTGCGGACGGAGAACGAGTCCGCGGTCTATCGCGTGGATGCCAATGCCTGGAATACCCTCACCGCGGAATTACGCAAGACTGACCTGTTCGCGTTCGAACCGGATCAGGTGACTCGCATCACGTTTCGCGATGGCGACACCGTGCAGGGCTTCGATCGCGAGACCGGAAAGTGGGCCTACGTGCCCGAAGCCGACATTCCCATCAATGACCAGGCGGTCACGAACTACCTGGTGCGCGTCCGGGACCTGCGCGTCTCCCGCGTGGTGGAATACAATGCAGCCGACCTCGCGGCCTACGGCCTGGCCGAACCGGCGTACGAAGTGAACCTCGCGGTGGAAGGCGCGGCGCTGCCCGCGCTGCAGATTTCCCAATCGAAGGATGAATCCGGCGCGCACTACGCGAAATCGGCGGATTCTCCGCACGTGTTCCTGTTGCCGGCGGACACGCTGCAGCGCGTCCGCATCGATCTCGCCGAGTTCGAGAGCCGAACGTGAAACACCGCACCTGATTCGAGAACGTCTATTCGCCATTCTCTGCAACGCCAAGGTCGCCAAGAATGCCAAGGCCGCCAAGAGACTGTGTGTGGTTTCTTTTGCGCGTTCGGAATTGAACGCCATGGCTTGACGCCGAGGGTGTGATCAAGAAACAAGAAGCCCTTGGCGCTCCTGGCAACCTTGGCGTCAAGACCAATCCGCCAACACGCCTACTCGCCCGCGCACCTTGTTCCAGCGTCCCTGACGGTTACAATCCCGCCCGCAGCACAATGACTGGCGTCAAACGCTTGGGATGAACCATCAATGGCCGGCAGGAAATATCTCGTTACCGCGGCGCTGCCGTATTCCAACAACCGGCTGCACGTGGGCCATCTCGCCGGCGCCTATCTTCCCGCCGACATCTACGTGCGTTACCTGCGCGCCCGCGGTTGTGACGTACGGTTCATTTGCGGCAGCGACGACAACGGCGTCGCTGCGCTCAAGAGTGCCCGCGAGGAAGGCGTCAGCGTCGAAGAGCTCACCGCCCGGTATAACCTGTCCCAGCGCGAGTCGTTCGCCGGCATGGGTATTAAGTTTGACGTCTACGGCGGCACGCATCAGCCGGGGTTCGTCGAGACCCACGAACGCCTGAGCCAGGAGTTCTTCCTCAAGATTCACGAAAAAGGTCTCTTCACCAAGCGAACCACGCGCCAGCTTTACGATCTGGAAGCGAAGCAGTTCCTGCCCGACCGCTTCGTCAAGGGCACCTGCCCGTTCTGCAAGTCGCCGAACGCGTTCGGCGACCAGTGCGAAAACTGCAACCGCGTGATGGAGCAGACCGACCTGATCGACCCGGTCAGCACCATGACCGGCACCCGCCCAGAACCACGCGACACCACGCACTGGTTTCTCCGGCTCGATCAACTGCAGCACCGGCTGGCGGAATGGCTGCGCGGCAAGCGCGATCCCGCATCAGCCGGGGCGCACTGGCGGCCGATCGTGATCAACCAGTCGATCGGGCGCATCGAGGCCGAGGGCCTGCCCGAACGGGCCATGACCCGCGACATGAGCTGGGGCGTCCCCGTCCCGCTTTCCGATCCCGACGCAGCCGGCAAGGTGCTCTACGTCTGGTTCGACGCGCCCATCGGCTATATCTCGTTCACTGCGGAACTGTGCAAACGCCGCGGCGAAGGCGAGCGTGCATACCGCGATTGGTGGATGGATCCGCATTGCCGCGTGGTCAACTTCATCGGCGAAGACAACATCGTCTTCCACGCCATCACCTTCCCGGCGATGCTTCTGGCGACGCACGACAGCGATTCAATCCAGGGTGCATCCGGCGAGTATCAGCTCCCCCACAACGTCGTGGCCAACGCGTTCGTCAACTTCAAGATGCCCGGCAAGGAAGAAGAAAAGATGAGCAAGAGCCGGGGCACCGCCGTCTGGATCGAGGAATACCTTCGCGAATACGATCCCGATCCGCTGCGTTACTACCTCACCGCAATCGCGCCGGAACAGCAGCGCAGCGCCTTCGAGTTTGACGACTTCATCAGCCGCAACAACGGCGAACTGCTGGCCGCGCTCGGCAACTTCGTGAACCGGGCGATCACTTTCGCCCACAAGTACTTCGATGGCCAAGTGCCCGAGGCTGGCCAACTCGCACTGATCGACCAGCAGCACCTCGATGCCCGCGGCGGTTTTGTCGAGCGCATCTCCGCCGAACTCGACGCCTGCCACTTCAAGGCCGCACTGGCCGAAGTGATGGCCCTGGCCCGTACCTGCAATGTCTACTACGACGCCGTCGCCCCCCACCAGACGCGCAAGACCGATCTCGCCGCCTGCGGCCGCGCCATCAATGTCTGCCTGCAATCGGTTCGCACGCTGACCACCGTCATGGCGCCCTTCCTTCCCTTCGGGGCCGCCAAGTGCCTGCGCATGCTCGCCTTGAAACAAGATGCGTTGCGCTGGGAATCTGCGCTGGATCCCCTGCCGGCTGGACACAAGCTGGAGAAGGGGGAATATCTGGTGAAGAAGCTCGACCCACTCGTGTAAGCCGAAGCCTGAACCTCGCCAACCGGCCAGAAAGTCACCACGCCATGCCGCAGGCATGGCCGCAGCATTTCCGCGATTCCTCGCTATAATTGCCGGGTGATTACGCCTTTGCAGGTTTTGGAGCGGACACTGAAACACTCCCTGCGCAAAACTGGAGACCCAGCATTTCCCTAATCCGTTCAAGGAAATCTCACATCGCCGCGCCGGGTGGACACAGTCGGTGCGCGAAGAGTTCAATGGCGGCGGAAGGGTATCCCGGGTAAGGCCCTCTTTAGCTCAAAAATGGCAAAAGACCGCTTGGCCTGTATTGCCGGATTGAAAATTGCTCGCTAACCTATTCGGTCAGGGCGTTCGATAAGTATTACAGTTCATGGTGCCGTTCTTGGCCCAGGGCATTCTAAATAGGGGATCGCACATGCTTCGAGTTCGTCATATGCACGCTGTCACTGCCGCATTCGCCGGCCTGGCCATCCTGGTGTATGGCTGCGAACAACACATGCCGCACGCGTTCACTTGGCCTTCCACAGGCAACATCCAGCACACCCATCCGAAACCGCCGGAGGGTGGTTATTACAAAAACTGGGATCCTTACGCGGCGAAGGTCATCGTCGAAGAAATCGAACTGACCAACTTCGCCCAGACCCAGCACCTGCTGGTCGCGACCGTCGTCGATGCCGAAGGCAAGCCGCTCAAGAACCGCCGGGTCGAGTGGATGCTCTCGCGCGGCGGCGTGGGTGAGATTGTCGAGGTCGACGAAAGCGGCTGGCGTGCCAGCCGTGGTTACAAGGTCAACAACGAGTACGCCGTGTCGCACACCGGCAACTTCGAGCACACCCTGACCATGGGCACCGAGGACACCTCGGACGACGTGGTCATTGGCAAGGGCCAGACCTGGTGCGTCATCACGTCGCCTGTCGAGGGTGATACGAACATCACCGTGTATGTGCCCGCAATCTACGATTGGAACAACCACAAGGTGTTCCTCACACGCCACTGGTACGACGTCGCATGGACGTTCCCCGAGCCGGCCACCAACCCGGTTGGCACGTCGCATGACTTCACCACCATGGTGATGAAACATTCCGACGGTTCGCCGCTGGCGGATTACGACGTGACCTACGAGATCGTCGACGGTCCGGATGCAGCCTTCGCCGACGGCAAGAAGGTCACCACCGTCAAGACCGATGCAGCCGGCGCCGCCACCGTGACGCTGACGCAGGCCGCAGCCGTCGCGGGCACCAACAACATCAAGATCAACGTCGCCCGTCCGGCGAACGAGCAGTGCTGCAAGCCTGGCGTTCAGATCGCCACTGGCAGCACGAGCAAGACCTGGGTCGCGCCGGAGATCGCCATCACCAAGGATGCCCCGGCTCAGTCCGCGGTGGGCGTCAATTTCGATTACGCGATCCTGGTGACCAACCCGTCATCCGTGACCGCAACCAACGTCACCGTCAGCGACGTGCTGCCGAAGGGCATCTCGTACGTGTCCAGCGTGCCGCAGGCGAAGGTCGATGGCCAGAATCTGTCCTGGTCGCTCGGCGATCTGGGCGGTGGTCAGAGCTCAAGCATCAGCGTCAAGGTCAAGGGCGACGAAGTCGGCGTGTTTGAGAACTGCGCCGACGTCGCAGCCGACTCGAACTTGAAGGCTCGCGATTGCGCATCGACGCGCATCGTCAACGCCCAGCTGGTCATCGAAAAGACCTGCCCGGCCGAGGCGCTCATCTGCGAGACCATTCCGTTCAAGATCGTGGTACGCAACACGGGTGACGGCCCGGCCACGAACGTACGTATCATGGACGAGCTGCCCGAGGGCCTGACGACGCTGGACGGCAAGCAGCGCATGACCTTCGACGCCGGCACCCTCGAGCCGGGACAGGCCAAGCAGGCCACCTACGAAGCCAAGGCCTCCAAGCCTGGCGAGTTTGTGAACAACGCATCTTTCACCGCCGACGGCGGCCTGACCGGCAAGACCTCCTGCAAGACGGTCGTGCGTCAGCCGGCGCTGGAAGTGACCAAGGAAGCGCCCGAAATGCGTTACGTCGGTCGTCCGATCAGCTACAAGATCACCGTGAAGAACACCGGCGACGCGCCGGCACGCGACACGGTGCTGGTCGACCGCATGCCCGCCGGCGCCGAGTTCGTCTCGGCGACCGACAGCCCGCAGCAGGGTCAGGGCACGCTGACTTGGCGCGTGGGCACGCTCGCTCCGGGCGAGAGCAAGACTGTCGAGGTCTCGCTGCGCTCCAACGTGGCTGGCACGCTTAAGAACGTGGCCACCGCCACCGCTGTCTGTGCCGATGCGAATGCGTCCGGTTCGACCGACGTCAAGGGAGTTCCGGCCATCCTGCTCGAAGTTGTTGACGTTGACGACCCGATCGAGGTGGGCGCGACCGAGCGTTACATCATCACCGTCACCAACCAGGGCTCGGCACCGGACACGAACATCCGCATCGTGGTCGAACTGCCCTCGCAGTTGGAATACATCTCGTCCGAAGGGCCGACGCAGGCCACCGCGGACGGCAAGACGGTCACGTTTGCTCCGCTGCCCTCGCTGGCGCCGAAGGCCGTTGCTACCTTCCGCGTGAATGCGAAGGGTGTCGAAGTGGGTGACAGCCGCATCAAGATCACGATGAATAGCGATGAGTTGACGTCGCCGGTTCAGGAAACTGAATCGACCAACATCTACTAGTCGCCTTCATCAGGCCTTGAACACACCTCGGGGCGCCGGTCACAGGACCGGCGCCCCTTTTTTGTTGCGCCCGCGCCTCGAACGCGCGTCCCATTCACTCGCGAATTCTCGCGCAATCGTGCCTGACTGAGACGGGGACGGTCCGGACGCGATTGACCGGACGCGGTGCTACGATTATCGTACAGTTGCTTCGCATGCGCACTGGCCGTGCGGCGGCGATTCGCATTCCATCCCACCAACAGGAGGACCGATCATGCACCGAGTTGAAAAATCCCTTACTGCGCTCACCGCGTTGTTCATTGGTATCTTCAGCCCGGCGGCGGCGCTTGCCAAGGGCCCGGATGTCGAGCTGAACCTCAAGTGCCCGAACCTGCGCTACGTGGGCCGCGACGCCACCTTCGAAATCACGGTGACCAACAAGGGCGACGCGGCAGCCCACAACGTCCTGGTCACCGATATGCTGCCTAAGGAACTCGAGTTCCGCACCGCCGACAACGACGGCAAACGCGACGGCGGCAATGTCGTGTGGCGGCTGGGCACGCTCGAGCCCGGGCAATCCCGCACCCTGAGCACGACCTTGCGCTGCCTGGCGATCGGCAAGTACCGCAACGCCGCCACGGTGGCGTACTGCGCGGAGCTGCGCGCCGACTGCGAAATGGAAGTCAAGGGCATTCCCGCGATCCTGCTGGAATGCGTCGACGATCCCGACCCCATCGAGGTGGGTAATACGGTCACCTACACCATTACGGTCACCAACCAGGGCTCCGCCGTCGGCACCAACGTGACCATCGACTGCACCCTGCCGGCTCAGTTGGAATACGTCGCAGCCAAGGGCCCGACCACGGGCAGCGCGGACGGCGGAAAGGTCACTTTCGCGCCGCTGGCGACGCTCGCACCGCAGGCCAAGGCGGTTTATACCGTCACCGCCAAGGGCGTTGGTGAGGGCGATGTGCGCTTTGCCGTCGCGATGAAGTCCGACCAGATCGAAACGGCTGTCACGGAAACCGAGAGCACGCACGTCTACGAATGATGTGCTGCAGGCCAGTTGGGCTCACCGGTTCACGCGCAAGGCGTGCGCGGACCGGTGAGCCCATCGTTGTATCGCGCCCACCCATGCCTTCCGCCATCGTCCAACTCGCGCTGCTGGTCCGCGAATACGACGAAGCGATCCATTTCTACATCGAGAAACTGGGCTTTGATTTGCTCGAAGACACCGACTTGGGAAGCGGCAAGCGCTGGGTGCGCATCGCTCCACCGGGCGGCGCGGGCGCGCAGCTTCTGCTTTCGCGGGCCACCACGCCTGAGCAACAGGCCCGAGTGGGCAACCAGACAGGCGGGAAAGTGTTCCTCTTCATCGAAACGGACGACTTCGCCCGTGATTACGCGGCCCTGCAAGGCCACGGCGTGCGCTTCACCGGCCCTCCGCGGCGCGAGGCGTACGGCACAGTTGTCGTGTTCGAGGATCTCTACGGCAACAAGTACGACCTGATCCAGCGGCCAGGCTGACGCAACGTCCGTTTTGCGACCGATGGATCACCGGTCCGCGCTGCCGGAATACTAGGGTTTTTCCGTATCGGCCTTCATCAGCGCGTTGTGCATGTGGCCCACCTTGTCCGCCAGTTCGGCCTTGCCGTTGTCGCGGCACTCCCGAAAAAGCGCCCCGAACACCTGGTCCAGGTATTTCTTCTCATCCAGCTTGGCCCCGCGTCGTCGGCCACCCAGGGAATACGCCGCGTCAAAGGCCTTCGCATGCACGCGATCCAGCGCCCCTTCCAAGTAGGTCCGCTCCTCCGCGGTCACATCCAGATGCCCGAGCAGTTGCTTGGTGTCGGCGAGCACCTGCTTATCGCTCGAGCCGCGATTCCACATCTTTAGCCCGATGACGAGCGCCACAATAACGATGATTCCCGCGAGTTTCTTCATCTCTGGTCTCCAGTCAATCGAATGGCCAAGTCCGTCGGTTCGCTGTCCGCGGAGACCAGCGTTGTCCGATATATCCGCAAAATCAGTCGCGCAGCGAAATCAGCAGACGGATCATGTACCAGAACATGAGCGCAATCGACGCGAACAGTTCCAGCGCCGCACCCACGTAGCGGTCTTCCGGATAGTGCAGCAGAATGTTCGACGTGTCATAAAGAATCGCCGCGCCCGCCAGCAGGATCATCAGCACGCTGAACATCGGCCCCAGGGTAAACCCAAAGATCAGACCGGCGACAATCGCGATCAGCGCCCCGAGCCCGCCCCACATCAGCACCACGCGAAAGAACGAAAAATCCCGGCGGCTCACCAGCGCAATCGCGGTCAGTCCGCCGAAGGCCACGATCGTCGCCGCGGCAGCGGTCGACGTGACCCCGGGAAAGCGCGTATTCGCGATATACAGAATCGGCACAAAGATGATGGCCTCAGCGATGACATACGCCGCCAGTGCGGCGTATTGCGTGGCGATGGATTCCGCCGTGTGCGCCACCCGGCTCGCCAGCCAGCCCACCACCAGGAATCCGCCGAGCACCATCAGCCAGCCGCCCGGAAGCTGCAGCAGCCACTGCGTGATGCCCGCGGCCGCGCCGCTGGAGAACAGCGCCACCTCGATCCCCACGAAGGCGAAAATCGCGCCAAGCAGGTGCAGGTACGTCCGCGCGATGAACACGGACCGGACTTCGACGCTCTTGGCCCAAACCGCATCCGACGCTGCGCGCATATCGATGGAATCCTGCATGACTTGCTCCTTGCCGCTCAAGACTTGGACGACCCGGCGCCGCGGCCGGGCGTTGATAAGCGAAATAAGTATAGCCCGGAGTCTGCACCGCCCACAAGGGCATTCACCAATTGGCAATAACTGAATCCAGGGTGAGAAAACCCGGCTCTGAGCCGGCTAGAGGTCTGTGAGTTTTTCGAGCTCGGACCGGAGCTTCTCTCCGGCGACCCCTTGCACGACCGGCGGAATCATGCGGCCAATCTTGAGTTCCAGCCGCTGCGCCACCCGGTGGCAGAAATCCAGCCGCTCATCCTCCGAGCCCGGCATGAACGACGGGTCCGGCATCGGCCAGTGCACCTTGACCCCCCCGCCGGGAAAAACCGGGCACAGGGCGTCGGCCGATTCGCAGACCGTCACCACCACGTCAAAATCCCGGTGCAGGTACTCGTCCCACGACTTCGAATGCTGCCCCGCCAGCGAGATCCCCATCCGTTCGAGCGTCGCGACCGCCAGCGGGTGGATGTAGCCAGCCGGGTGCGACCCGCAACTGTGAACGTCGATGCGATCGCCCGCGAGGTGCCGGCAGATCGCCTCCGCCATCTGCGAGCGGCAGGCGTTCCCGGTACACACGAATAGCACGCTCGGTCGCCGCACGAATGTTCCTTCCCGAGGCGTTGCTCCGACGAACAAAGCCACGCCAGCCGATACAATCGGCGCGGATTTTCGAACAGTCCCCGCGCCCGCTTGATTGTATATCGGCAAGGTTGATTTGCCGCGTTCGCCGACTTAACTTGCCGGATTCCTTCGCCTGACCGCGCCTTCGTCGGGCAAAGGATGGAGCTTTCGCGATGACCGATTACCGCGCGGGAATTGGCTACGACGTGCACCGGCTGGCGCCGGGGCGACGCCTGCTGCTTGGCGGCGTCGATGTTCCCTTCGATCGCGGCCTGCTCGGCCACAGCGACGCCGACGTGCTTTTGCACGCGGTGACCGACGCGCTCCTCGGCGCATGCGGCCTGCCGGATATCGGCGAACTGTTCCCGGACACCGACCCGGCCCACGCGGGTGCGGACAGCGCCCGGCTGCTGGCTGAAGCGCTCCGCCAGGCGCGGTCCGCAGGATACGCGCCGCACAATGTGGATTGCGTGATCCACACGGAAAAGCCAAAACTCTCCGAGCACAAGCGCCCGATCGCGCAGCGCATCGCCGACCTGCTCGGCATCCCCGCGGAACGGGTCAGCGTGAAGGCGAAAACCAACGAAGGCCTTGGCGAGATCGGCGCGGGCCAGGCCATCGCCGCCACGGTGATGATCCTCGTCGTCAGAAAGTGAACCGCATGGGCATTCAGGTCCACAACACCCTGACCGGTCGCACCGAACCGTTCGAGCCGGTCACCCCCGGCAAGGTCGGCATCTACCTCTGCGGCCCGACGGTCTACAAGCCGTCGCACATCGGGCACGCGGTCGGGCCCGTCATTTTTGACACGATCAAGCGTTACCTGGTGCACCGCGGTTACGACGTCACCTGGGTGGTAAACATCACCGACGTGGACGACAAGCTCATCGTCGAAGCCGCCGCGCAGAAAACGACCGTCCCGGAGTTGGCCGCGCGCGTCACGCAGAACTATTTCGACGCGCTGGCTGGTCTCCACGTCACCGGCATCGACCACTTCCCCAAGGCCTCGGAGCACATCGCCGGAATCATCAACATCTGCGAGCGGCTGATCGCCCAGGACGCCGCCTACGTGGTCGACGGCGACGTCTATTTCAACGTCACCGCCGACGCCGACTACGGCAAGCTTTCCAACCGCAGCCTCGCCGACCAGCAGGAAGGAACGCGCGATCTGGCCAGCAAGCACAAGCGGCACCCGGGCGACTTCGCCCTGTGGAAGGCCGCCAAGCCGGACGAGCCCTCCGAAGTCAAGTTCGACTCGCCCTGGGGTCCCGGCCGGCCCGGCTGGCATATCGAGTGCTCGGCCATGGCCATGCGCCTGCTCGGCGAGACGTTCGACATCCACGGCGGCGGTCTCGACTTGATTTTTCCCCATCACGAGAACGAGATAGCCCAATCGGAAACCTGCACCGGCAAGCCCTTCGCGAAATACTGGCTGCACAACGGCCTGACCCGCTTCAACACCAAGAAGGTCAGCAAGTCCGACCCCGAAATGCAGAAAGTGCTCGCGGAAATGACCCTGAGCAACCTGCTCGGCAAGTATTCCGGCGAACTGCTGCGCTACCTCATCGTCAGCACCCATTACCGCAGCCCGATCGAGTATTCACCCGCGGAACTCGCCAGCAAGAAAAAGGGCCTGTCGACGTTCCACCGCTTGTTCCAGCGCATCGAGTCCGTATCCGGCGCCAGCCCGTACGCAGACGCCCCAGCCGACGCCGCCCTGCCGGCCTGGTGCGCGGACGACACCAGCGGCGAACTGGCCGCCAGCTTGCGCGAAGCCCACCAGCGTTTTCACGCCGCCATGGACGACGACTTCAACACAGCCGTCGCCATCGCCGCGCTCTTCGAACTGGCCAACGCCCTCAACCGCTACATCGAACACCGAAAGCTAGACGCAGCACAACCTGCCGATGCCGCGACCCCAATCCGAGCCGCGACCCCAATCCAAGCCGCGACCCCAATCCGAGCCGCGACCGTAAGGGAGCGGGCCGAACCAACGGGCTCCGACCGCGCCCAGACCGTATCCCCGCCCGCAAGCGGCGAAGCCGCGCGCGTCCTCGCAGCCGGCCGCGTCCTGGTCTCCCTCGGCCGCATCCTGGGCCTGTTTCAGGCCCCGCCAGCCGCGACCATCGCAGCCGATGGACTGGTCGACAAGGTGCTCGCCGCCCACGTCGCCGTCCGCGCTCGCTGCCGCGCGGAAAAGCAGTTCGAACTGGCCGACGCCGTGCGCAAGGGCCTCACCGAACTGGGCATCACCCTGGAAGACAAGCCTACCGGCACGACCTGGCAGATCGACCACCCCGGCGAAGACCTGCTCGACAGACTGGTGCGCCTGCACATCGAAGTCCGCCGCCAGGCGCGCCAGTCCAAAAACTTCGCCCTCGCCGACGTCATCCGCGACGCGCTCGCCGATGCGGGAATCACACTGGAAGACAAACCAGGCGGCACGGCATGGCAACTCAGCGGCTAACCCGGCCGAGGTAAGTGTGCGCGATCACGCGCCATTGATCCGAGCCGCGACCGTAAGGGAGCGGGCCGCGCCAAAGACGTAGCAGCGCAGCAACGCGCAAAGTCACTTGGTGACCGCCACCCCGCACTCCGAACACACCCCGCTCTCGCTGCCGGTCAGGTCGTAACCACAACTCGAACAATGGCCAACAAGTCGCCGCGTTCGTCGGTAGTTTCGCAGCGCGAGCAGCAGGCAGTACATTGGGAAAATCGAGAACAGCACCACGAGGAACCAGTACGGAATGCTGACCGTTGAACTCAATGGTCTTGAGCATGCGGAATCTTCGAACCGAGTGGACACAACCAACCCCAAGTAGCGTCGTGCCTGATAGTTCCAGGGAATGCAACCGGAATCCTCAGTCGGTTCTTGATAGAGTCGTGATACACGCAACGTGCTCTCATCGGCATGCATGGAGCAGGTAGGGTAACGATTCGGTGGCACGGGTGAGATTCGTGATTTTCTCGTCGCCGCCACAATGCTCGGGCTTACCCCGTCCCCATACATGGCCACTGTGAACGGATAGATGCTCGAATAAACCCAAACCCCCAGCGCAACCAGCGCGAGAAACGTCCAACCCGCAATTCGAACCTTCCGAAACATGCGCTCAGACCTGCACCAGGAAAGCACCCATCCATGAGACTATCGGCTAATACCAAAGCGCATGGCAGCGCATTTGCCCCAACGGGGCAAAGGAATGTAATCCCATGAAAGGCTGTCTCCTGCCGGGCGGTACGATGTCCGGTTGTGGATTGTGAATTTTTTCAGGAGACAGCCAATGAAGATGTTATCGAGGGTAGCACAGATGGGCATGGATTGCCA
>Ga0268299_1000896_pt1 | contig 71396 bp, 71 predicted proteins | sample NOBtaG_FD_193484 | JGI IMG/M metagenome (GOLD analysis project Ga0268299, IMG submission 193484) | Activated sludge microbial communities from bioreactor in Nijmegen, Gelderland, Netherland - NOB reactor | ecosystem: Engineered > Bioreactor > Aerobic > Activated sludge | place: Netherlands... | reverse complement strand
TTCAGATCTCGTGGCAGGAGAAGCTGTTGCGAACGATCATAATCTCGAAAATTGCTCATGAGGCTTTATAACAAACCTGAACCAGGACTGGAATCCCTTGATCAATCAAATCCAACAGGCCGCTAGAGCAAAAACAGAACATAAAGAGCGGGTGCATACAAGCAGGATTTTGATCCGAATATAATGTAGTGGCGTGATTCGCCACGGCCTCGTTTTTTATTCTTCGTTCTCAATCACTTACCCCTATGCTCCGGGCTGTCGGGGGCGGCGCGTCTGTATGCGCTGGATGACGTGCAACTGGGCGTTTAACTGTATTTTCTAACGAATGTTTGACGTTTGGCTGGTACGATCCTATTTATTAATAGTATCATAGATTCTTGTTTTTTCGATTTTGCAAATGCGAGTGAATACTATGACAAATACAACCATGGGACATGATGATTCGGGCCTTGACCTGCCAACCCCTGCACCGCTGCGATTTCCGTTCGAAAAACCGCCGGCTTTTGGTGAATATATGCAGGTGGCGCCTGGTATTTACTGGCTTCGCGCGGCGCTGTCTTCGGCGCTCAATCACATCAATGTATATCTGCTGAAAGACGGTGACGGCTGGACGATTATTGATACCGGCATCAGCAGCAAGGACACGCAGCAAAGCTGGGTAAAGATGATCTCTGAGCTGGGCGGCGGCCCGGTGAAGCGGGTGCTGGTCACCCATTTCCATCCTGATCATGTGGGCAATGCCGGCTGGCTGTGCCGCGAATTCAACACCCGGCTGTGGATGTCGCGCACCGAAATGCTGATGGCCAAGGTTTCGTCATTCCAGAGCTTTGCCGACATCACCGCCGAAGCCACCGCATTCTATCATGCGGCGGGTTTTGATCAGGGGCAGATGGAAGCCTATTACGCCCGGCGTTCCATGGGCAATATGTTCCCGGTGGAGCCGGTTCCCCTTGGCTATCACCGCATGCAGGACGGCGAAAAGGTCATGATTGATGACACTGCCTGGGAAGTGGTGGTCGGCCGCGGTCATTCACCGGAACATGTGTGCCTCTATTCCGCCCACCACAAGATCATGCTTTCGGGCGATCAGGTGCTGCCCAACATCACCTCCAATGTCAGCGTCATGCCAACGGAACCCGATGGCAATCCGCTGAAGGAATGGATCGAATCCCTGGCTGCGCTGCGTGACCGGCTACCTGATGATATGCTGGTCCTGCCATCCCATAACCGCCCGTTTTACGGGCTGCATGCGCGCCTGACCGCCCTGATCGACGGACACGAAAAAAATCTGCGTGAACTGCATGAACTGTGCACCGAGCCCAAACGCGCCATTGACGTATTCCCCGTGCTATTCAGCCGCCCGATCGGCAATGACGTCCTGTTCATGGCGACGGGCGAAAGCATTGCCCATATCAATTGCCTGATACAGCGCGGCAAACTGGCGCGTGAAGTGGATGGCAATGGCGTGCACCGTTACCGCCAAACCGATGTGCCGCCGCAAAAGCACGCCCAGGCCGCCGAATAATTGCGTTTTTCCAGGTATTTTCTCCTGACCAGTACGGCTTTTGTGCGGGAGAATCCGGTTTCGAATAATACTATGGTAACCACCTCCAACTATGCTGGTTTCATAGTATGATGGCCACGTTGAGACTCGGAATGGGGAATGCAAGTGGAAGCGCTGCGGAATTTTTGGGATTCGCTTTTTGCGGATATCAACCTGACATCCGGTTGGATTGATTGGCCGGTACAGCTGCTGCATGCCCCGTTAACGGCAATAATTGCAGCGGAATTATTATTATTCCTGGCTGTCATGGGGCTGGCCTGGTTTGTCAGCCGCCGCATCTGGCCCGCGCATCGGCTTATTCTGATGGCGAGCAAGGCCGTTGAGGGAACCGCCGATCCGGCCGCCTTCACCGCCAGCTTCCCCCGCTTTGATCGCGCCATTCATGAGACGCCACTATTGCGCCGTGCCTGGGGAAAATTCCGGGCAGGCATCATCGTGCCACCCCAAAATACGCGCGCCGCTGTGCGTCACAATTTGCGCGCGGGGGATTATCTGCACCTCGAAGCGCTGGAAACGGGCGGGTTTAATTTCCGTTTTTTTAAAAGCTGGTCCGGTTTCTTTTTCGGCGCCGGGATTTTCCTCACCCTGCTGGGCGTCACTGCGGATATTCATCTGGCAAGCCAGGCCGCGCTTACAGACGCCACCGCATGGGGCGCAATGCTGGCCGGCCTTGCAAACAAAACCCTGCCGTTACTGGCTGGCGCAGGCGCTGGTCTGACGCTGGCTGCAACATTTCATTGGGCCGAACAACGGTTGCGCAGTGATCTGCTGCGGCTGAGCCTTGTACTTGAAGAACGCATTCAGTTTTCCACTGCCCGGCCGGCGGCTGAACAGCAATATTTGCAGCTAACCGGCGCCGCAGCAAACAACGCCGTTACAGCGGGCGCCACGCAAACATCCCTTCTGCCGGAACAGCTTCGCATTCTGTCACAGGAAATCGTGGCCGCACTTGCGCGCGTTGAAACACAAATGACGCAAACCATGCCCGGCCGTATCGGCGATGCGATGCAGCCCCTGTCAGAAGCCCTGGATATGCTGGGCAAGCGGCTGTCGGATTCAAACGCAGAAGCGCTGCGCCAGGCCGTTGGAGAGCTTTCACAGGGGCTTCACGCCCGCGCCGCCGAAGACCTGGATGCGCTGTCAGACGCATTGGCGCAGGCGCGCGGCAGCCTTGAAGACGCCGGACATTTATTGCGTGACGCCAGCACCCACGCCAGCGAAAAACTGAATAATGCCGGTGAAGCGCTGGCGGAACAAATGGGCCGCGCCAGCCAGCATGCGCAACAGGCATTTGGTCCGCTTCCAGCGCGGGTTGCAGAATTTGGCGCCGCGCTTGAACAATTCAATGAAGGTCTGTCGCGGCATGGCGATGCGGTGGTGGCGGCGGCGCAAACCACACAACGCGCAATCGGCGTGATGGATGAAATTATGGCGCGCCCACGCGAATATGCCCCGGCCCCCGCACACCCCGCCATAACGCAACCCCGGATGCGGGCGGCGGACTTTATGATGATCGAGGATTTGGTGCGCGCCGCACGCGATATGTCCGCATCAGTTGAAACTGTATTGGATGCCCGCCGTTTGCTGAAACAGCTAAGCTCCCGTTTGCGCGAGCCCGCCACCGCGCTGATCACGGAAGATTGGGGAAAGCACTGTAATGCGCTGACGGATTCCGATGATGTGCTGAATGATGTGCTGGAGAATTTCCGTGAAGGCGCAAGCCAGCAGCGCGCCGGTCTGGATGCCGCCATCGAAGAACTTGAAAACCGTCTGGAGCGTCTGTTCCGCAATCTGGACACGGGCGCCTCAAGACTGGATAGCGCCATTCAGACGATACAGCGAAATTCACTGATCGCTCCTTCAGCAGCAAGCGCACCGCCCGGCGGCACTGAAAGCAATGACGCCGCCTGAACAGGCCGCCAGCCTTATTGCCGGCGCCCCCCTGGTCTGGTATATACCGGGTCAACGATAATTCAATCAGATGGGGAGACGTTTGCCATGAGCGATCTCGAAAAATTTCGCGCGGAAACCCGCGCCTGGCTGGAAGAAAACTGCCCGCCATCCATGCGTACGCCAATGCCGGAAGACGAAACCTGCTGGGGCGGGCGCAAGCCAGTGTACAAAAATCCCGATACGAAACTATGGATGGACCGCATGGGCGCGCGCGGCTGGACCGTGCCCACATGGCCAAAGGAATATGGCGGCGGGGGCCTGGACAAGGCCCAAAATCAGGTGCTGCAACAGGAATTGGGGCGCTTACGCGCGCGCCCGCCTTTATCCAGCTTCGGCATCTGGATGCTTGGCCCGGCACTGCTGGAATTCGCCAGCGAAGAACAAAAACGCCACTATCTGCCGCAGATCGCGCGCGGCGAAATCCGCTGGTGTCAGGGCTATTCCGAACCGGGCGCGGGTTCCGATCTGGCCGGGCTGCAAACCAGGGCCGAGGATATGGGCGACCATTATCTCGTCAATGGTTCGAAAATCTGGACCTCCTACGGCAATTATGCGGACTGGATTTTTTGCCTGGTGCGCACCGACGCCAAGGCGCCCAAACATCAGGGTATCAGCTTTCTGCTGTTCGACATGACAACCCCGGGTGTTTCCACCAAACCGATCAAGCTGATCAGCGGCGCATCGGTATTTGCCGAGACATTTTTCGATAATGTGAAAGTACCCAAGCATCATCTTGTCGGCACACTGAATGCGGGCTGGACCATCGCCAAGGCGTTGCTGCAACATGAACGCAACATGATCGGCGGCATGGGCGGCGCCAATATGCCCGGCAGCAGCGGTTTGCGTTCGCCTTCCGCCGCCGCAAAACGCTATTCGGGCGAGATCAGGGGCAAGATTTCCAATCCCGCGCTGCGTCTGGAAATTGCCAAACATAATATGAATTCCCGCGCCTTTGGTGTTACCGGCCAGCGCATGGCGGATGAAATGAAGGCAGGCGCGCCTCCGGGCCCGGCCTCGTCAATGTTCAAATATTACGGCACCGAGCAAAACAAGCGTAAATACGAATTGCTGCTTGCCGCCATGGGCACCGCCGCACTGGGCTGGGAAGGTAAAGGCTTTGAAGAGCATGAACTGGGCATCACCCGGGAATGGCTGCGCTCCAAGGGTAATTCGATAGAAGGCGGCACATCCGAAGTGCAGCTTAATATTATCGCAAAAAACGTATTGCGGCTGCCTGATTAAGGGCGGGAAGGAACATTGTTGATGATTGAATCGCAGCTCCTCCTTCGTCATCGCGAGCCGCAAAGCGGCGTGGCGATCCAGAGCCATACGCAAAGGCCTATGCGTATGGTTCTGGATTGCCACGCTTCGCTCGCAATGACAAACGAGGGGCTATGCTTCAATGTGAAACAAACCCGATAGGGGTTATACGTCAGGGGAAAAATAAATGGCTTTGGTGTTAAACGAAGATCAGGTTCAGTTAAAAGACGCGGCCCGCACCTTTATCCAGAACAAATCGCCCGTCACCGCATTCCGCAAATTGCGCGACAGCAATGACAAGGATGGCTTTGACCGCAAATTATGGAAGGAAATGGCGGGCCTGGGCTGGGCCGGCATTATTATCCCGGAAGAATTTGGCGGCGTCGGTTTTGGCTTTACCGGGCTGGGGGTAGTGCTGGAAGAAACCGGGCGCACACTGGTTGCTTCGCCGCTCATGTCAACGGCGCTGATTGGCGCAAGTACGCTTATTCTGGGCGGCACGGCGGCGCATAAAAAGGAAATTCTTCCTGCTATCGCTGCGGGCGATTGGCTGATGGCGCTGGCGCATGAAGAAGGTCCGCATCATTCACCCTACGCCATCGCAACCAGGGCGAAAAAAACCGATGACGGTTTTATCCTGAGCGGCAAGAAAACCTTTGTCCTGGATGGCCATGTGGCGGATCAATTGATTGTTGTTGCGCGCACATCGGGAAAATCCGGCGCGCGTGAAGGCCTGACGCTGTTTCTGCTGGACAGCAAAACCCCTGGCGTCAAGATCACCCGCACACTGATGGCCGATAGCCGCAATGCCGCCAATATAAAATTCACCAACGTGAAACTTGGCGCCAATGCTGTTCTGGGAAAAATTGATCAGGGTGCGGATATTCTTGATCCCGTACTGGACCGCGCGCGCATCGGGCTGGCCGCAGAAATGCTGGGCGGCATCCGTGAAGAATTTGAACGCACCGTGGAATATCTGAAAACCCGCACGCAATTTGGTGTTCTGATCGGCACGTTCCAGGCGCTGAAACACCGTGCCGCCGAAATGTTCTGTGAAATTGAACTGTCGGTTTCCGTGGTGCTGGACGCGCTGATCGCCATTGATGAAAATCGCAATGATGTGCCTCAACTCGCCAGTCTGGCCAAGGCGCGCCTGAACGACACCTATTTCCTGGTCAGCAACGAAGCCCTGCAAATGCATGGCGGCATCGGCATGACGGATGAATTCGATATGGGCCTGTTCATGAAGCGCGCCCGCGTGGCGATGGCAAGCTTTGGCGACTCGTCCTTTCACCGCGACCGCTACGCAACGCTTGAGGGCTATTAAGCCGGGTGTCTGCTGAACAGGACAGACCCGGACACACTGAAAAGATGCAGCGCCGCAAGGCGCTGGTTGACGCGCGCATTGCAAAGGCCACGCAGGAACGCGGCGTCCTGATTGTCAATACCGGCAACGGCAAGGGCAAAAGTTCCGCCGCGTTCGGCATGCTGGCGCGCGCCCTTGGCCACACTATGCGCGTGGGCGTGGTGCAGTTCATCAAGGGCGCGTTCAGCACCGGCGAGGAGGCGTTTTTCCGCCGCTTTCCTGAAGTTTCCTATCACGTCATGGGCGAAGGTTTTACCTGGGAAACCCAGGATCGCACCCGCGATGTTCAGGCTGCCCGGGCAGCATGGGAAAAAGCCTGCACCATGCTGGAAGATCCATCTTTCGAACTGGTAATCCTGGACGAACTGAATATCGTCCTGAAGTATGAATATCTGAGTGTTGAGGAAGTGCTTGAAAAGCTGCTTGCGCGTCCGCCCATGCAGCATGTCGTTGTCACCGGGCGCCACGCACCGCAGGCGCTGATGGATATTGCCGACACCGTCACCAATATGCAGGCCGTCAAACATGCGTTTGAAGCCGGTGTGCGCGCGCAAAAAGGCGTTGAATTGTGAATGGCGCACATGGTTGCCCCGCGCTGCTGATTTCCGCGCCTGCGTCTGGTCAGGGCAAGACAACCATTACTGCTGCGCTGGCGCGCCAATGCCGCAATCGCGGTGGCAGGGTGCGGGTGTTCAAAACCGGCCCGGACTTTCTGGACCCGATGATCCTGCAACAGGCGTCCGGCAATCCTGTTTATCAGCTTGATCTGTTCATGGTGGGATTGGCGGAGTGCCGCCACATGCTGCATCAGGCGGCGGGTGATGCGGATTTGATTTTGATTGAAGGCGTCATGGGCCTGTTCGACGGCGCCCCATCCAGCGCCGATCTGGCGGTGGCTTTTGGCGTGCCGGTGCTTGGGGTGATTGACGGCTCCGCAATGGCGCAAACATTTGGCGCGCTGGCGCAGGGCCTGGCCGGTTATCGCGATGATCTGCCCTTTGCAGGTGTGCTGGCCAACCGTGTGGGCAGCGCGCGCCATGGCGAAATGCTGGCGGAGAGCCTGCCCAAAGGCCTGCGTTTTTTTGGCGCACTGCCGCGTGAGGAAGCGTTTAGTTTGCCGGAACGTCATCTTGGTTTGGTGCAAGGCGCCGAGATTGCCGATCTGGATACGCGCATGAACGCCGCCGCCGCTGCGCTGGATCAGGCCGGCATCTTTCCACAACCGGATGCGGTTATTTTCGCCCCCGAAAAAATTCCGGCGCCGCCCATGTTATTGCGGGGGAAACGCATTGCGGTGGCGCGGGATGCGGCTTTCGCTTTTCTCTATGCGGCCAATCTTGATCTGCTGCGCGCCATGGGGGCGGAACTGGTGTTTTTCTCGCCGCTTCGCGATAAAGGTTTGCCCGCGGCAGATGCGCTCTATTTGCCCGGCGGCTATCCCGAACTGCATCTGCAAAGCCTGTTTGAAAATACAGAAATGACAGAGGCCATCCGTACCCATCATATGTCTGGAAAGCCCATGCTCGCGGAATGTGGCGGCATGTTGTATATGCTGCAATCGCTGGCGGGCCTTGATGGCGCGCCCGTTGCGATGGCCGGGTTGCTGTCCGGTCATGGGGTGATGCAAAAGCGTCTGACGGCGCTGTCGCTGCAATCCGTGTCGCTGCCGGAAGGGGAATTGCGCGGGCATACATTTCATTATTCGCAATTGAAGACGGACATGACGCCGCTGGCGCGTGGCCGCTCGCCCAAGGGCGGCGGTGCGGACGGCGAGGCGGTGTACCGGCTGGGCCGCCTGACCGCTTCCTATATCCATCTGTATTTTCCCTCCAATCCGGAGGCCGCTGCAAAGCTGTTTCTGCCATGAGCCGCTATCCATCGCGCATCGTCTGCCTGACCGAGGAAACTACGGAAACCCTGTATCTGCTGGGCGAGCAGGACCGCATTGTTGGCATTTCCGGCTATACGGTGCGCCCCCCGCAGGCGCGCCGCGAAAAGCCGAAGATTTCCGCGTTCATCAGTGCAAAGACCGATGCGATCATCGCGCTGAAACCCGATCTGGTGTTGGGATTTTCTGATTTGCAGGCGGGCATTGCCACCGATCTGGTGCGCGCGGGGCTTGATGTGCATATTTTCAATCAGCGCACGGTAGACGGCATTTTGAAGATGATCACCATGCTGGGCGCGATGGTGGGCGCATCTGAAAAAGCCAATGCACTGGTGGCGCAGTATCAGGCCAATATAGACGCCATGCGGGCGGAGGCGGCGGACATGAAAATCCGCCCACGGATTTATTTCGAGGAATGGCATGATCCGCTGATCTCCGGCATTGGCTGGGTGTCGGAACTCATGGAAATCGCGGGCGGAACGGATTGCTTCAGGGAGCTTGGCGCGGCCTCTCTGGCCAAAGACCGCATCATTGCAGACACGGACGAGGTTATCCGCCGCCAGCCGGACATCATCATCGGTTCCTGGTGCGGCAAAAAATTCCAGCCCAAACAGGTGCGCCAGCGCCCGGGCTGGGACGCAATACCGGCGGTGTGCAACGGCGCGCTGTTTGAAATAAAATCACCCGACATTCTGCAACCCGGCCCCGCCGCGCTAACCGACGGGCTTGCGGCGCTGCACAGGATTGTCCGGGACTGGACGGCGAAACAATGACAGCAAACACCCTGATGGTGCAGGGCGCGACATCGGATGCGGGAAAAACCACGCTGGTGGCGGGACTGTGCCGGGTGCTGGCGCGCCGGGGCGTGCGCGTGGCCCCGTTCAAGCCGCAGAATATGGCGCTGAACAGTGCGGTGACGATGGATGGCGGCGAGATTGGCCGCGCCCAGGCGGTGCAGGCGCAGGCCTGTTATCTTGCTCCGCATACGGACATGAACCCGATCCTGCTGAAGCCCAACAGCGATACCGGCGCACAGGTCATCGTGCACGGACACGCCCTGCGCAATATGGAGGCGGACGCCTATCAGGATTACAAGCACGTGGCGATGCAGGCGGTACGCGATTCCCATGCGCGGCTATCTGCGCAATATGATGTGGTGCTGGTAGAAGGCGCCGGATCGCCTGCCGAAATAAATCTGCGCGCGGGCGATGTGGCCAATATGGGGTTTGCCGAGGCGGTGGATTGCCCGGTTATCCTGATCGCCGACATTGATCGCGGCGGCGTGTTTGCGCATCTGGTGGGTACGCTTGCGCTGTTAAGCGAAAGCGAACAGGCGCGCGTCAAAGGCTTTGTGATCAATAAATTTCGCGGCGATTTGGCGCTGCTGGAACCCGGCCTGCGCTGGCTCGAAACACGCACCGGCAAGCCGGTGCTGGGCGTCCTGCCTTATTTGCAGGGCTTTCATCTGGAGGCGGAAGATGCGCTGCCACGTGATACGGCAAAGAGCGCCCATGCCGGTGCGCTGCGCATTATCGTGCCCGCATTGCCGCGCATCAGCAACGCCACGGATTTTGATCCGCTGCGGCTGCACCCGCAGGTCGATTTCCGGTTTTGCAGACCGGGTGAAACGCCCCCGCCAGCAGACCTTATCATTCTGCCCGGATCAAAATCGGTGTGCGCCGACCTTGCCTGGATGCGCGCCATGGGCTGGGACAAAGCCATTCAGCGGCACTTGCGCTATGGCGGCAAACTGATCGGCATTTGCGGCGGTTTTCAGATGCTGGGCAATCGCATCAGGGATCCGCACGGCCTTGAAGGCGCGGTCAGCGATTGCGCCGGTCTGGGTTATTTCGACATGCAAACCGAACTGGCCCCCGGTAAACAGTTGCATCTGGTTAATGGCAAACTGTCGCTCGAAGATGCGCCCGTTACAGGCTATGAAATCCATACCGGGATTACAAAAGGCGCAGCATTGGCGCACCCCGCAGCGTATCTGACAGATCGTAATGACGGCGCGCGTTCGGCCGGCGATCAGATATTGGGAACTTATCTGCACGGGCTTTTTGAAACTACGGCCGCCTGCGATGCGCTGCTGCGCTGGGCAGGGCTGGCGCAACCGGTGACGCCGGATTATGCTGCGCTACGCGACGGGGAAATTTCACGTCTGGCGGATATGGTTGAGACGCATCTGGACATGCAGGCCATTGCGGATTTACTTGGAATTGAAATACCAACAACACACCAGGCAGCAGGGAGAGAATGATGGGACGGGTTTCAGGAAAAATAGCTTTGGTCACCGGCGGTGGGTCGGGCATCGGCAAGGGCAGCGCTGAATTGCTGGCCAAGGAAGGCGCCACAGTGGTGGTCACCGATATCGTGGCCGCCGACGCCAAAACGGTCGCCGACGGCATCAACAAGGCGGGTGGTGTCGCCATATCCTTGCAGCATGACGTCACCGACGAAAAACGCTGGGCCGAGGTCATGACCGAAGTCAAAAAGACCTATGGCAAACTGCATATTCTGTTCAACAATGCAGGCATCTGCCTGGGCGGCATGACATGGGAGCAATCGCTGGAAGACTGGCGCAAGCAAAACGCCGTAAATCTGGACGGCGTGTTTCTGGGCTGCAAGCATGGCATCCCGCTGATGCGCGACAGCGGTGGCGGCTCGATCATCATCACTTCGTCCATCGCCGGGCTGCAAGGATCGCCCGGCCTGTCCGGCTATTGCGCCAGCAAGGGCGGTGTGCGGCTATACGCCAAGGCCGTGGCCATGGAATGCGCCCGCGCCGGGTTCAATATCCGCGTCAATACCGTGCATCCCGGTGTCATTGAAACCCCGATCTGGACCAAAATTCCCGGCAATGTGTTTGGCGGCAACCGGTCCAACGCCATTGATCCCAACGCCTTCGCCACCGCCACCGCGCCGCTGAAACGGGCTGGACAGCCGCTGGATATTGCCAATGGGGTGCTGTTTCTGGCGTCCGATGAATCCGCTTATATGACCGGCTCGGAACTGGTCATTGATGGCGGGGTTGTCGCCGGCTAGTGTCTTTCCGTGATTGACTGAATCGATTTGGGATTCCCAACTCGGGTGGGTTGTGATTCAAGATACTGGCTGGGAAAGAAGGCCAGTATATATGGCAAAACCCTATTCTGTTGACCTTCGCGAGCGGGTAGTGGCGCGAGTTGTTGCGGGCGAGCCGGTGCGCACCGTAACCAAGACGTTTGGCGTGAGTGTAGCGAGCGCGGTGAGTGGTCGCAGCGGTTTCGCGCGACGGGGAGCGCCGCACCCGATAAGATGGGCGGGCGCCGTAAATATATACTGGAGCCGGAGCGTGGCTGGTTATTGATGCGCCCTGGGCAAAAGCCGGATTTGACGCTTCATGCGCTGCTGCATGAACTGCGCGAACGTGGTGTAGAAGTGTGCTGCGACACGCTCTGGCGCTTTCTCCGGCACGCGGGTGTCAGCTCCAAAAAAACCCTGTTCGCCACTGAGCAGGATCGTCCGGACGTCGCACGAAAGCGCGCGCGGTGGAAGGCCCATCAAGGCAAGCTTGATCCAGCGCGGCTGGTCTTCATTGATGAGACCCCTGAAGGTCAGATACAAATATGGGCCAAAACCAATATGACGCGCCTGCGCGGCTGGTGTGCACGCGGCCAGCCACTCAACGCAAAGGCGCCGCACGGCCCTCTCACCTTCCTCGCGGCGCTGCGCGCGGATCGCATCGACGCGCCGTGCGTGTTCAATGGCCCCATCAACGGTGAGAGCTTCCCTGCTTATGTCCCGCAGTTCCTCGTCCCAACGCTCAAGCCCGGCGACATCGTGATCATGAATAATCTCAATAGCCACAAGGGAAAGGCCGTGCGGCGCGCTATCCGTGTGGCCGGCGCCAGGCTGTTCTTCCTGCCGCCCTACAGCCCTGATCTCAATCCAATCGAACAAATGTTCGCCAAGCTGAAAACGCTGCTCCGAAAAGCTGCAGAGCGAACTGTCGAGAAAACATGGAAAAGGATCGGATACCTGCTCGAAAACTTCACACAACAAAAATGCGCAAACTACCTCAAAAACTCAGGATACGCTTCAGCTTAAAACGGAAAGACTCTAGGCTATGGTGGCGATGATTCACTTTATGGGATGGATGGCGATGACACGCTGCTCGGCGGGACCGGCAACGATTATCTGAATGGAGGCACCGGGGCTGACCGCTTATTCGGCGGCACTGGCAATGATACCTATCAATACCGGAGAACTGACGGTGGCATGGACCTCATTAATGATGATAAATCAGCATCGGAAGCAACTGGCTTTGGCGGTGGCACGGATGTAATCAGGTTCCTCGACGTTAACGGGGCCGACCTCAGGCTGTTTCATATAGGCAATCATCTTTACATCACGGACGTGATTGATGTTGCTGATGGGTACATCAACGCGGGCGTTGTGATCGAGAATTTCTACTCAGGGGGCAACAATCTCATAGAGTATGTAATCGGTGTGGATAATACAGGCTACAATATGAGTGGATGGGCCTAAAGGCCGATCCGGTCTAAGGGGAATCAAACTGGCGCTCGACCCATATAAATGTAAGCGGATTGAGCGCTGGCCCCTATCCGCCTCTGTTCATACGGTTATTAACCAAATCCTCGACCACGCTGGGATCGGCCAAGGTGGAGATGTCGCCCAGGCTGGCATAATCATTTTCCGCGATCTTGCGCAGGATTCGGCGCATGATTTTACCCGAACGGGTCTTGGGCAGGCCGGGCGCCCATTGCAGCAGATCGGGCGAGGCGATGGGGCCGATTTCCTTGCGCACCCATTGCACCAGTTCCCTGCGCAGTTCCTCGGTCGATGGCTCGCCCGCATTCAGGGTGACATAGGCATAGATGCCCTGGCCCTTGATATCGTGCGGATAGCCCACCACGGCGGCCTCGGCCACTTTGGGGTGTGCGACCAGGGCGGATTCCACTTCCGCCGTACCCATGCGGTGGCCTGATACATTGAGCACGTCATCGACGCGTCCGGTGATCCAGTAATAGCCATCCTCGTCACGCCTGCACCCGTCGCCAGTGAAATAGCGCCCCGGATAGGTGGTGAAATAGGTTTCGATAAAGCGCTGATGATCGCCATAGACCGTGCGCATCTGTCCCGGCCAACTGTCGGTCAGGCACAGATTGCCCGATGCAGCGCCTTCCAGAACGGCGCCTTCGGCATCCACCAGCAAGGGCTTCACGCCAAAGAATGGCCGCGTCGCCGAACCGGGTTTCAGCGCGGTGGCGCCGGGCAGCGGCGAGATCAGAACGCCGCCGGTTTCGGTCTGCCACCAGGTGTCGACAATGGGGCAGCGCCCGTCGCCCACCACCCGGTGATACCAGAGCCACGCCTCGGGATTGATCGGCTCGCCCACCGATCCCAGCAGACGCAAGGACTTGCGGCTGGTGGATTTTACCGGCCCGTCGCCTTCGCGCATCAACGACCGCAGGGCCGTGGGCGCGGTATAGAAAATATTCACCTGATGCTTGTCGCACACCTGCCAGAAGCGGCTGTTGGTTGGATAGTTCGGCACCCCTTCAAACATCAGGGTGGTTGCGCCATTGGACAGCGGCCCATAGACAATATAGCTGTGCCCGGTCACCCAGCCCACATCGGCGGTGCACCAGTAAATATCCCCGTCATGATAATCGAACACATAATGATGCGTCATGCTGACGAACACCATGTAACCGCCGGTGGTGTGCAGCACCCCCTTGGGCTTTCCGGTCGAACCCGATGTGTACAGAATAAACATCGGATCTTCGGCGTTCATTTCCTCGGGCGCGCAGGCAGCGGGCACGTTGGCCGCCGCCTCATGCAGCCAGATGTCGCGCCCCGCTTTCATGGCGACATTGCCGCCGGTGCGGCGCACCACAATCACGGATGTGACGTCCGGGCATTGCAGCAGGGCTTCGTCCGTATTGGCTTTGAGCGGAATTTTCTTGCCGCCGCGCACGCCTTCATCGGCGGTAATCACGCAGGTGGACGTGCAATCCAGAATACGGCCCGCCAGCGCATCGGGCGAGAAACCGCCGAACACAATCGAATGCACCGCGCCGATGCGCGTGCAGGCCAGCATGGCGTAGGTGGCTTCCGGGATCATCGGCATATAGAGGGTGACCCGGTCGCCCTTTTTGACGCCCTGCGCCTTCAGCACATTGGCGAAGCGGCAGACTTCTTCATAAAGCTGTTTATAGGTGATGCGTTTGTCCTCGGTGGGCTCATCCCCTTCCCAGATGATCGCCACCTGATCGCCGCGTGTGGCCAGATGCCGGTCAATGCAATTGACGCTGGCGTTCAGGGTTCCGTCTTCATACCAGCGGATGCGAAAATCCGAGGCCGCGAACGACACGTCCTTGACCTTCGTATAGGGCCTGATCCAGTCGATACGCCTGCCCTGTTCGGCCCAGAACGCCTCCGGGTCTTTTATAGACGCCTCATACATGGCCAGATATTTGGCGTTATCCACCCAGGCCTTTTTGGCCCATTCAGTAGGGACGGGGAAAAACTGATCGTCAGACATGAAATTTCCTATTTTTTACCAAACACAGGCGCGCGTTTTTCGGCAAAGGCGCGCTGGGCTTCTTTAGCATCCTTGCTGCGCATCGTCTCGCCTTCCATGGTCAGCGACAGCGGCAGCACCTGATTGGAGATGGCGCGGATATAGCTGTTGATCGGCACCTTGGAGGCGATGATCGCCGCCTGCGGCCCCGCCGCCAGCCGGTCAGCGCATTCCAGGGCCTTGGTGAGAATATCCTTGTCGTCCACCAGAAAATTGACCAGTCCCATGTCGAACAGCGCCTGGCCCGTCAGGCGTTCGCCGGTCATCAGAAACCATTTCGCGCGGTTGACGCCCAACAGCAGCGGCCAGATCACCTGCCCGCCATCGCCCGCCCCAATGCCCATGCTGACATGGGTGTCGGCGAACACCGTGCCATGGCCCGCGACCACCACATCGCACAGCAGCGAAATCGTCGCACCCAGCCCCATCGCATAGCCCTGCACCGCAGAGATAATGGGTTTGCGCAATTCCAGGATGTGATCCACAATCTGGCGGCCCTCTTCCAGGCTCAACTCCGAGGCGTCGCCACTCCCGCCAAAATCACCGCCTGCGCAAAAGGCGCGCCCCGCCGCCGCCAGCACCACGACTTTTACGTCGCGGTCCGCCTCGGCTTCGCGCGTAAAGCGCGCCAGTTCATGGTGCATCACCCCATTGACGGCATTCAGCCGTTCCGGCCGGTTCAGCGTGATTACCGCAACGCCATTGGCGCGCTTGTCGATCAGCATGGCCTGATAATTTTCCTGACGCAGTGTCATGGCATGGCTCTCCCTTATTGTGGGGCGGCTTCCAAAAGCGCCGCTTCCACCCATTATGCAAGCCGGGAACGCTTGCAGCAAGCGGCGGTTACAAATATCACACACAAAGATTTTCATTGCCATATTAATGCAGTGCGGGTCTTACCTCTCTGGCGAACAGCTCCATCGATTTCCGGCTTTTGGCGGGGTCGAGGCCCGGCAGGTGCATACCAGGCACCAGATGTGTGGTGCGCATGCTAGCTGTCATGGCGTTGATCTCGCGCGCCACCTGCTCCGGCGTTATGGAACTCCTGGATCGCCACGCCGCTCCGCGGTTCGCGATGGCGATAAAGGATAACGATTCAACCCAGAGGGGCCATACTTTAAATGCGGTCAAAGCTCTTGAATACAAGACGCTAATGTAATACTCTTACCAGTAAGAGTAGGAATAGGGAAGCAGCCATGCGCATGACGTCTAAAGGACAGGTGACCATACCCGCCGCCCTGCGCGAGCAGGCAGGACTGTTGCCTGGCGCCGAGGTGGAATTCAGCATCACTGGCAAAACCGTGCGCATCACGCGCGCGGCCGGCCGCAAGGGCGCAGGGCGCGGCGCGCGCGTGATCGCGCAATTGCGCGGCAAGGGCGATGCCGCCCTCAGCACCGACGCCATCATGGCGTTTACGCGCGACGGCTAATGGCGACCCTTGTAGACAGCAATGTACTGCTGGATGTGATGACATCCGACGCGCGCTGGTTTGACTGGTCCAGCACTGCGCTGGCGGAGGCCGCAGACAGGGGGCGCTTGATCATCAACCCTGTGATCTATGCGGAGGTTTCGATCCGTTTTTCCAGGATCGAAGCGCTCGAAGAGGCGCTGCCGAAAAATCTGTTCGAACGCGAGCCGATTCCCTACGAAGCAGCGTTTCTGGCCGGAAAGGTGTTTCTGGCTTACCGCAAACGCGGCGGCGCAAAGCGATCCCCCCTGCCGGATTTTTTCATCGGCGCGCACGCCGCCATCGCCGGACACCAGTTGCTGACCCGCGACGTAAAGCGCTACCGCAGCTATTTTGCCAATATCGATCTGATCGCGCCGTAATGATTGCCGCCAACCCATTTGCACCGCATGGATCGGTAGCGATGCTTGCATCAAAGTAATCAGGGGGTGCCGGAAACCTGTCATATCAAGACCTGACCCCTTTTTACTTTCAACACCTAATATTATGAGTAAGAAATGAGCTATTGTTTCAGGTATCGAGTGAGGATGCTCACACCGCCTCAGACCAACGACGGTGAGACTATTACATTAGATTTTCCCGATCTGCCTCCAGTGGAAGCGACCATGTCAGAAGCTTACCCTGCTGGTAAATGGGTAATATTTATTGTTCGTGGTTTCGAAACTGAGGAAGCTGCAAAAGTCGCTGGTGAAAAATTCGGTGACGCACTTTTGGTTGTCGGCGCTGTTATGCATTTGGGCATTGATGTTGGATTTAATCGCGCATCACCCCAGTTCAGCGACGCGCTTCATGAGGATGTACAGCAAAAGCATGGGCGGAAATTGTTGTCGGAAACTCATGGCCTACTTACGTATGAAGAAAATACGATAACTATCATTGGAGTGGAAGCTCGCGGCCAAACTAAAATCAGCGGAAATGCATTCGAGAACTATCTCAAAAGCTGGAAATCCTTTGTAGGAAATCTAACGGAACGTCAACGCAACTGCGCACTTCTTTTGAATGACTCCTTCTTTGTTTCAAAAACAGAAAGTCAATTCATCCTGCGCATCTCTGCAGTGGAGACGTTGTGCGAACAGGGTATAGTTGTTGGCGAATATCGGTCGGTAATTGAAAGCATCGTCTGTTTTGTTGAATCTCTTTCTATGAGTTCCGAATCAAATGATGCGGTTCGGCGGATGCTCGAAAATGCACTTCGTGAATCTATTCGGCAATCCTATTTGTCGAAAATCAGAATGCTCCTCACCGACACTGATGCCAAGTCATTCGATGACTTATATCAACTACGTAGCAAACTTGTGCACGATGGCTTGGGGCGAGGTGCTCTTTCGCAGGCCTCTGCAGAAGCCTTGAAGTTGGCCACAGATCTTCTTGAAGCAGAATTAAAGCAGACGACGGTGCCTTATTAATCCTGCACCCCTTACGCCGCGCTCCGTAACACCATGCTGACGATGCGTTCCAGATGCGTCAGTGAATTGCACACCTGCACCTGGTGGCAATAGGGCTGGAATTTGCGCATCACGGAATTGGCGTAATTCCAGGTGTTTTTTCTTCCGGGTTCATCCACATCACCCATTTGGCGCGCTCGAAATAAAGGGGTCAGGCCTTGACGTAACAGTTTTACCTCTACCCTCTAATCTCTTTATTTTACGCCGCCGCCACTGCCTCCCGCGCCGGCGGTGTCCACAGCGTGCTGAGCTGGCGCATGACGCGGCGCTCGGCCGGGTCCCAGGCGTCGCGGCGGTGCAGGGTGCCGAGCGTGTCGAACATCACCATGTCGCCCGTCTGCCAGTCATGATTATAGACATTTTCAGGCCGGGTGGAATGGGCGGCGAGTTCTTTCAGCAGCGCGCCGCTTTCATCTTTCGGCATGCCGATGATGCTGCGGGTGATGCCCTTGCTGACATAGAGAATTTCGCGGCCCGTATCCGGGTGGCGCACGATCACCGGGTGCACGGCCTGGGGAATGGGCGGGCGTTCCACGCCAAGGCGCATGTTGCGTTCTTTCTTGGCTTTGAAGCTTTCGCGAAAATCGTCGGCGCCTTCGGGCGCGCCGGTGATCTGCAATTCCTGTTCGCCGTCTTTCGCGTATCCGGTAATGCTGTGATGGGCATAGAGCGGGCGCAGCATATCGGCCATTGCCTTTGGCAGGCTTTCAAACGCCGCATATTGATTGGCGAAACAGGTCTGGGGCGGGTTTTTGGCGGGGATTTCCACCGCTTCCAGAAAGCTTTCCTTGCCCACCGTGGGCACGTAGGAATAATCCGCATGCCATTCCAGCGAGGTGGACGCGCCGGTGCCTTCGGCCACGCCATCCGCGCCGACCAGATTATTGACGCGGAGAATTTCCGCCACCGGGTCAATATCGCCGAACCATTCCGATCCCTTGATCAGATTGCCGAAGCGATAGGCAAAGCTGACCAGTTCCCTGTCGGTCGGCGTCGTGTGTCCGCGAAACACCAGCACCTGATGCAGCTGTAGTCCCTGACGGATGCGCTTCTCATCGGCGTCAGACAGTTCGGCGCCGGGAACCCAGCCAAGAATGATCGCGCCAAGGGGCGCGTCTAGCGGCTTCACTTCAATTGCCATGGATATATCCTCCCACATGAAGCGCTTGCCCGTTGACCGCAGTTGTACCCGCGCGGGCACCCGCCCTCCGTTTATTTTGAGGATATGCTAGCGCTGTGCCGGGGCAGTGTAAACCGGCCTTATTCCAGCCCGGCCTCGATCGTATCTTCCACCGTGCGCAGGCCGGGGCGTTTGGCGCAGACCATGACGGCCATGTTGCCGGGGGCGTGTTCGTTTTTCCACATTTTGGTGTGCGCCCTGGGAATGTCGGCGAACGGGAACACTTCCGACATGCAGGGATCGATGCGCCGGTCGATGACCAGGCGGTTGGCCTGGCTGGCCTGTTGCAGATTGGCGAAGTGGCTGCCCTGAATGCGTTTTTGCCGCATCCATACAAAGCGTGCGTCGAAGGTGAGATTATATCCCGTGGTGCCCGCACAGAACACCACCATGCCGCCGCGTTTGCAGACCATGCACGACACCGGAAAGGTGGCTTCGCCCGGATGTTCAAACACGAAATCCACGTCCACGCCCTTGCCGGTAATGTCCCAGATGGCTTTGCCGAATTTGCGCACCTCGGTCATGTATTCCGCAAAGCCCGGGCCATTGACCTGCGGCAATTGCCCCCAGCAATTGAAATCGTTGCGGATGATGACGCCCTTGGCGCCCAGGGACATCACGAACTCGCGTTTGCTTTCGTCCGACACCACACCAATCGCATGGGCGCCCGCCGTCGCGCAAAGCTGCACCGCGAACGAACCCAGCCCGCCGCTGGCGCCCCATACCAGCACATTGTCGCCGGGGCTGAGAATATGCGGCCGGTGCCCAAACAGCATGCGGTAGGTGGTGGCGAGCGTCAGCGTGTAGCACGCGCTTTCCTCCCAGGTCAGATGTTTGGGGCGCGGCATGATCTGCTGCGCCTGCACCCGGCAGAACTGCGCGAAAGAGCCGTCCGGGGTTTCATAGCCCCAGATGCGCTGACTGCTGGAGAACATCGGATCGCCGCCATTGCATTCCTCGTCGTCGCCATCGGTCTGGTTGCAGTGCACAACCACTTCATCGCCGACCTTGCAGCGGGTGACTTTCGAGCCGACTGCATAAACAATGCCCGAGGCGTCCGATCCCGCAATATGATAGGGTTGTTTGTGCACGTCGAAAACCGACATGGGCGTACCAAGGGCGGCCCACACGCCATTATAATTGACCCCCGCCGCCATCACGAGCACCAGCACTTCCTGGCTGTCCAGTGTGGGGGTTTCGACCACTTCAAGCTGCATGGCCTGTTCGGGCGGGCCTTGCCGGTCGCGCCGGATCGCCCAGGCATACATGTTTTTGGGCACATGACCCAGCGGCGGAATTTCGCCGATTTCGTATAAATCCTTTAATTCTTGTACTTTAGCTTTTGTCTGCGACATGGGGTAAAGCTCCAGGGGCGCGGGTTTGCCTAAAATTAAGTCATATTGCTTGATAAAGCGCGTATACGGGGCCAATTCAAGCGAATTTTGCACCGCAACACAGAATATGATATTTACGTGAATATATCCAGTTTAACGGAACAAACCCATGACCGACGTAAAAACACCCGGCAATCCCCCCAAAAAAGACGCCCCCTGGATTTTGCGCACCTATGCGGGGCATTCCACGGCCGAGGCCTCGAACGCGCTGTTCCGCAACAATCTGGGCAAGGGCCAGACCGGCCTTTCAGTGGCGTTCGATCTGCCCACCCAGACCGGCTATGACGCCGATCATGTGCTGGCGCGCGGTGAGGTGGGCAAGGTGGGCGTGCCGGTGGCGCATCTGGGCGATATGCGCGCGCTGTTTGACGGCATTCCGCTGGAGCGCATGAACACCTCGATGACCATCAATGCGACCGCGCCCTGGCTGCTGGCGCTGTATATTGCGGCGGCCGAGGAACAGGGGGCGCCGCGCGCCGCGCTGACCGGCACCACGCAGAATGATCTGATCAAGGAATATCTGTCACGCGGCACCTATATCTTTCCGCCCGCCGCCAGTTTGCGTCTGACCTCCGACATGATCGCGTACACGTATCGCGAAATTCCGAAATGGAACCCCACAAATGTCTGTTCCTATCATCTGCAGGAAGCGGGCGCGACCCCGGTGCAGGAACTGGCCTTTGCGCTCGCCAACGCCATCACCATTCTGGACACGGTGAAGGCCAGCGGCCAGGTGCCGCCGGAAGACTTTGCGCAAGTCGTCGGGCGCATCAGTTTCTTCGTCAATGCAGGCGTCCGGTTCATCACCGAAATGTGCAAGATGCGCGCCTTTGGCGAATTGTGGGATGAACTGACGCTCGAACGCTATGGCGTGCAGGACCCGAAGCTGCGCCGTTTCCGCTATGGCGTGCAGGTCAATTCGCTGGGGCTGACCGAGCCGCAGCCGGAAAACAACGTGTACAGAATATTGCTGGAAATGCTGGGTGTGGTGCTCTCGAAAGACGCCCGCGCCCGCGCCGTGCAATTGCCCGCCTGGAACGAGGCGCTGGGCCTGCCGCGCCCCTGGGATCAGCAATGGTCGCTGCGCCTGCAACAGATTGTCGCCTATGAAACCGACCTGCTGGAATATGGCGATATTTTCGACGGCAGCCATGTGATTGCAGCACGGGTTGCGGAACTGAAAGCTGAGGCGCGCGCCGAACTCGCGCGTATCGATGAGATGGGCGGCGGCATCGCGGCGGTCGAATCCAGCTATATGAAACAGAAGCTGGTCGAATCCAACAGCGCGCGGCTGAACGCCATCGAGGCCGGATCGCACATCGTGGTGGGCGTCAACAAATTCACCGAGACCGAAGTTTCGCCCCTGTCGCAGGGCGGCGATGGCGGCATCATGACCGTCGATGAAACTGTCGAGGCGCAGGCGATTGAACGCCTGAAAATCTGGCGCGCGCAGCGTGACGATGGCGCCGTCAAAGCGGCCCTTGCGGAATTGCGCAGCGCCGCTCAATCGGGCGCCAACATCATGCCGCCCTCGATTGCAGCGGCCTTTGCTGGCGTCACCACCGGCGAATGGGCGGGCGCATTGCGCGAAACTTTCGGAGAATACCGCGCCCCCACCGGCGTCGGCCGCGCCGCGCGCACAAGCGGCGGGGCCGCATTGGAAGATGTGCGCAAGGCGGTCGAAGCCGTATCCGCCAAACTGGGCCGCCGCCTGAAATTCCTGGTGGGCAAGCCCGGCCTCGATGGCCATTCCAACGGCGCCGAACAGATCGCCGTGCGGGCCCGCGACGCCGGCATGGAAGTGGTGTACGAAGGCATCCGCCTGACCACCGCGCAAATCGTCAACGCCGCGCTGGAAGAAGGCGTGCATGTCGTCGGCCTGTCGATCCTCTCGGGCAGCCACGTGCCGCTGGTGCTCGACGTGCTCGACCGCATGCGCGCGGCCGGCCTTGGCGATATCCCCGTAATCATCGGCGGCATCATCCCGCCTGAAGACGCGGATCGGCTTTTGAAAGCGGGTGTCGCCCGCGTCTATACGCCCAAGGACTATCAGCTCAACGACATCATGGCCGATATTGTGCGGGTGGTGGATGGGGGGTTTGATCGCGCGGCGTGAGAAGGGTAGGATGAAAATGAGAGCGGTAAAACTGTCATGTCAAGACCTGACCCCGAATTTCCTGACCCCGCGAATTTCCTGACCCCGAATTTCCAACCTCTTGAAAAACTAAAATTCTAAAACCCCATATATTGCAGATATTGTAGTCATGAAATTTACGCTAGCGGTGACATTGATTATACAGCAGCGTTATCAAGCAAGGATTTCTTTAGTGAATCTATAAAATTTACAGTGTTATTATGCCATGGAAGACAATCTTCGATCTTATCAATATAGGATTCCTCGCCATGTGCTATTGAGTTTCTCTTTTTTTCTAAGGCATTGCAAAAACCACTCAATTCCTGATGATTGAAATCTATCTGAAGAATCCAATCACAAAAAAATCGCAAAGATTTATATTTAAAACTTCTTTTATCAAAAACCTGTGGACTAAGAATTACTTCAAAAAAAAGATTTTCGCTCTCGCCTCTGTAAGCCTTGAGTGATTTATAATTTTCGTCCGAACCTTCTGTGAGTGCATCTTTCCCTTTCATGACCAACCACATTAATTCTGGTTTATAATTTAGACTCGAATTAGACTTAACGAATTCAATGTATTGCTTTGAGGCTTCCTTTAAAAAGTTGTCACAGTGAGCATACATTATGAGCACCCAAGCACGGCACAAATACTTTAGCGCTTCTTCATTTTCAGCACTTTCGGCTAAACTTTTTGCTTGAAAAAGCTCACGTTTTCTCCATGCCGAGAGTTCATCCAGTTTAACCTGAAGCTCCAGTATGTCCATTACTGAGCCCTTCAACTTCTTGCAAAGTACTCTTTACCTAGATCCAGCAGCCTTGGAATTCGGAAGTTTGCATTTTTTCCACTACCGGAAGCATCTCTGTATTCTTGAGAATTGCCGATTGAGTTTATTTTTTCAATAATAGTTTCGTTGTCTGGGAGGTTGTCTATATTTTGCGCAATACCCAAAGCAACTGCTTCAAAAAATGAGATTGAAAACTTGCCCGTTCCAGGAGTCGTTTTATATTTTAGGGCATTATCTCCAACTACATCATGAATTATTTCGAATGTTTTCTTGAAACGTACTTCCTCTTTAAGGCGATCAAAATTGGGATTGCCTATAATTTTTCTTAGAATATTTGTTAGAAAAACATCAACACTATTAAAACTCTTTAACTCTGATGCGTAATCAGATAAAAGCACTATAAACCTGAGCACTAGCTCCATATCGTAGCGGGTTGCTTTATCATTATCTGTAAGCCCCGTGGCTTTTTGGAATTTTTCATCGCTTGCCAGCTCTTCAAACCAATTCAACAACGAAGGATTTTCACCAGCAAGTATAGCATTACGGAGCTCTTGACCTGTAATGGCAGTCCCACCGCTGTTGAGCCGCTGAAATAGCTCAAACTTTGCATCTAAATTTGTGGTGCGCATTAAAATTGTTATTTGAATTTTCGCCCTTTTGAAATCCAACTGTATGCGGCGCGAAAAATTGCCCCATGATTTTTCTGCAAATTGTTTTAAGTAAAACAAATCATCGGTGAGTTTATCAAATCTTACGTAATTCGCATCCTGCGAGTTTTCTTTTTTTAAGAGTCCCATAAAATCCAAGATGGTCGAAAGCCGCTGCATTCCATCAACAACTTCCCAATTCCCACTATCGTCCTGTGCCATAAAAAATGAGGGGAGGGGAAGCCCTATCAAAATGGATTCTATTAGTTTTGACTTTTGCTCACGCGTCCAGCGAAAATATCTCTGATATTCAGGGCGTAATACAATTTCGCCCTTTTCGTACATCCCAACCAGTTCGCCTATAGACATAGGATATGAATCAGTTTTTACATCCTTTTTGACTGCATCGAGTGCATGTTCTAGTGTGTCTTCTAAAGTCAAATCGGTATCAGACATAATGCCTCCGTGAGCATGTATTACCACGCGCGGCGTAGTTTATTGCTAACGCTCCACCGCAAGCATATCAACAAATCACTTAATTGTCATCCTGAGTGAAGCGAAGTGTCGCTAGCACGTGATATGACCGAAAGGAAGGAAAAGGGGTTAGCTCACTACCCTTTGATTCATCGTCCCCTCACCCCGGCCCTCTCCCACAAGGGGAGAGCGACTGTCTTGACTGTCAAGCGTTTTGCCATGGCCGATTGTCCCTGATGACGCGCCGTGAAAATCAGGGTCAGGTCTTGATATGACAGTTTTTGGAACGCGGAGTTACTCAGCGCGCCCTAACCCGCCAGCAAATGCAGTGTCTCGCGCGGCGCGGAATTTTTGCCTTGGTCGCGGATGACGATATCAGTAAGTTAAAGGGGTCAGACCCCTTTAATTTCCTTTTCCCTTTGCGCGCAGGCAGATTGTTCAAGTTCTCCGACATACTTCCCCCGAGTTTGGGCGAATTCGAAAGCTGCCCGATGCAAGGATATTCTTTGCAAGCGCAGCGAGAAACGGTTACCTGTTGCTGCTAGGTATTGGAAAGCCGAGGAACGGGCCAAAATGTCAGCGGTAACACTTGCTACGGTCGAGCCGAGAACACCTCAGCAGGCGCTGGAAGAATACACAACGTCTCTGCTTTACAGGATGCAGTTGACGAAGGGGGCGAGGTTTCAAGCTGCCAGGCGGCACCAAAGGAGAGCCACGGCATCCTTATGGTCCGTCATCGCGCTTTCGATGTACGTGTTTACCGTGAGTGCGGTCTTGTCGATATATGATTTATCGGCTCTCGGAACACTCGAAAAGGAACTCGTCATTGCCAATATTGTTATGTCTGCCTTCATTATCGCCTTTTCAGTCCTAGAAGCTGGAAAGAAACATGATCTAAAGGCGGAAATGTTCTTGCGTTGCGCGCAAGGCATTCAGGAGTTGCGAGACGAAATTGAATTTTACTTGAAGATGGGCACACTTCAATCTGACAAGATTTCTGCAAGTGTGAAGAAATACAACGAACTTGTGCACTACTTCGCGGACAATCACTCGGAAGCGGATTACCGAACTTTCCGAATAAACATCGGAAAGCATAAAGATCAGAGAGTCTATTCAGTTTATCACTCCTGCACGTATTGGCTAGACTGTTGGTCGCTGATGATATTTTCAGTTTTCATTCCGCCGATAACTTTCCTCTTTCTGTTCCGGCAGGCTCTTTTGTAAACCCAGCCTCCTCTTTCATCTCATTTGTGACGCGCTGCACCGTCGATTTTCCCACGCGCAATTCCCGCGCGATGGAGTTGATGCCCAAACCTTGCAGGCGAAGCGACCGGATCGCATCAACGATGCCGTCAGAAGCCGGGGGACGGCCAAAGCGGACACCCTTTGCGCGGGCATGGGCCAGACCTTCTACGGTGCGTTCGATCAGCAATTCACGCTCAAAAATCAGGGTCAGGTCTTGACATGACAGTTTTTGTATTAAAGGGGACGCTTCCCTTTAATTCATTGTCCCCTCACCCCGGCCCTCTCCCACAAGGGGAGAGGGAGCCAGAAAATCGGGGTCAGGTCTTGACATGACAGTTTTTGAGACTGGGATTGCCCTACCCAGCCAGCAAATGCAGCGTTTCGCGCGGCGCGGATTTTTTGCCTTGGTCGCGGATGACGATATCGACATCACAGCCGAGCCGGGTCAGCAGGCGCATCAGGCGTTCAACAGACACATCCCGGAATTGGCCTTTGAGCAGCCGCGACACATCAGGCTGACTGATCCCAAGATGCTTGCCCGCCGCAGTTTGCGTAAGCCCGCGCGCGGTGACAATTTCCTGAATCTGGTTCACCAGGCCAGCTTTAAGCAGATGCGTTCCGGCGTCGGCAAACCCGAGATCGGCAAAGATATTCCGTGTACCGCGTTTCACGCTGCTTTCAGACACTTTGGTCATTACTCACTTTTTCTCCGTCATTGCGAGGCGCGGCACGCGCCGTGGCAATCCAGAGTCACAAACACAGGCCTTACCGTAAGATTCTGGATCGCCACGCCGCTGCACGGCTCGCGATGACAACCGGAGCAAAACGGGGTCAGGTCTTGACATGACAGTTTCACGGTTTTGAAAATGTGTCATATCAAGACCTGCCCCCTATTCTTGTGACCCCGTGTAGTAGATGACACGGATATGCTGTAGATCGAATGGAACGTCTTCTTCGCGAGAGAAAACCAGGACAACCGGCTTCAATGGCGGCTGGACGGCGCGGTAGAATGATTCATGATGGCGTAGACGCCAGCGTCTTTCCGTTTTAAGTTAATACGCTACGGTGTCATCGCGATGAGGCTTTTTTCGATTCAATCAATCAATCACAAAAAGACGCCAATGGAAACCAGGGGGTATCTCGCCATGCTGTTCATCACCAATCGTTTTCCCAAACAGAGTATTCAGACACGGGTTGGCCGGGCGTTTGATTTTGATCTGAAAAACAATGCGCCCAGCAATTCGGTGTTTTACTGCCGGCGCAACGGCGCGGATCAGTATGAAGAGGTTGGCGGATTTAATTTCATGTCTGCGCTCAAGACATCGCCTTACCGGCAATTGCTGATTTACATTCACGGTTTTTCCAACATGCCCGAAGCCGTGTTTGACGGCGCGATGGAATTTCAGGAACTGTGTGACAAGGCCAAACAGAACGAGGTGCTGGTGGTCCCCATCGTCTGGCCATGTGACAATGATCTGGGCATTGTGAAGGATTATTGGGACGATCAGAAAGCAGCCGACGCCAGCGCCGTGTCATTGTCGCGCGTGCTTCAGCACTTTATGAAATGGCGCGAGGATACAAAACTGAACCCCGCCGGTGATCCGTGCCTGAAGCGGATCAATATGCTGGCGCATTCCATGGGCAACCGGGTGCTGCGCGAAACCCTGCGGGGCTGGAACAAATATGATCTTGCCGATGGCGTGCCGCTGATTTTCCGCAACACCTATCTGGTGGCGGCGGATATTGAAAACGAATCTGTCCACAAGGGCGAAGCGGGCGAGCTTATCAGTCACGCATCGCGCAATGTGGTCGTTTATCATGCGTCGGATGATCTGGCGCTGCGCTCCAGCAAGGTTTCAAATCTGAAAAACAAGATCGCGTCCCGCCGTCTTGGTCACACAGGGCCGGAGGATATGAGCCTCACCCCATCCAATGTGTATGCGGTGGATTGCGACGATGTGAATACGGCCTATGACATGCCCAAGGGCCATTCGTATTTCCGCTCCGGCAAGGAAAAGGGCAAACCCGGCAAAGTGTTCGATCATATCTGGGGGACGATAATGACCGGGCGCGTGTTTCCCGATGATGAATTCCGCCGCAGCAGCATCATTCGCGACTGAAGCTGCGTCCATTTTTTGCCAAACGCGACGATACGGCCTTTTTCGCCAGGGAGACAAGTCGATAAAGTTCCGGCTCATTGATGCGAACAAGGCAGACATGCCAGTGGACCGGAGGTGCATTTGGTGATGGACAACTACGCGACGCACAAGACGCCGCGCATGAAGGGCTGGTTGGCGCGCCGCCCTCACTGGCACATCCACTTCACGCCAACCTCGGCCGGTTGGCTGAACCAGGTGGAACGGTGGTTTGCCGGGCTGACCCGCAAGCAGATACAATGTGGAGTTCACCGCTCCGACGAAATCCTCGTATCCGTCAAGCGCTTCTGCCAAAAGGCACTGACAGGAACTTCAGATTCAGGTCACTAGATCACACCTTCGTCCTTCAGGCCCGCGACCTCGACCGCTGAAAGGCCGAGTATTTCGGCATAGACCTCGACATTATGCTCGCCCAAAGACGGGTGCGGGCCGCCCATCATTTGCGGTGTGCCGTGAAAGCGCAGCGGGCTGTTGGGAATAACGATCCGCCCCATGGTGGGATGATCGATCCATTGCAGCATGCCGCGTTCATGCATGCCCGCATCATTGACGACTTCCAGCAGATCGCGCACCGGGGCGGACGGAATGCGGTGCTGTTTTGTTATCTCAAAAATTTCCGCCTTGGGCAGGGTTTGCGACCAGGCAATCACCACTTCATCGGTCAAAGCCAGATTGCGCACCCGCGATGCATTTTTTTCAAAGCGTTCGTCGCCACGCAAATCCTCCCGCCCCATGGCGGTGAGCAGGTTCTGCCAATGCTGTTCGGTCACGCAGATAATGGCGATATGCCCGTCGCTGGCCGGATACACATTATAGGGCGTCATGGCCAGACCCGCATGCTGGTTTCCGGTGCGCGGCGGCAGCTTGCCGCCCGAGCCATGCCACATGCCCAGGCTGGACGCGAGTGTGGGGTAAATCGTTTCCTGCATCGCCACTTCCACCAGCCTTCCCAGGCCGGTGCGCTCCCGCTCAAACAGCGCCGTCACGATGCCTGCATAAAGATGCGTGCCGGAAATAAAATCCGCCACAGCCGGACCTGCTTTCAGCGGCGGCCCTTCGGGAAAACCGGTGACGCTCATAATGCCGGACACCGCCTGCACGGTCAGGTCCATCGCCAGACTGTCGCGGTCCGGGCCTGATAGCCCAAAGCCGCTGCCAGAGGCGTAAATCAGCCGTGGATTTTCCTGCATCAGCACCTCGGCCCCGACGCCCAGTTTATCCAGCACCCCCGGCGCATAATTTTCGATCAGCACATCGCCTTTTTTACAGAGCGCGATCAGCATTTCCCGCCCCTTGGCCGATTTCAGGTTCAGCGTGATGTCGCGCTTGTTGGCGTTCAGCATCGCAAACGGTAGCACCGCGCCGCCGCCCAGCCGTTCGCGCGCCCGTAACGGTTCGCCCGTCACAGGCTCCACCTTGATGACATTCGCCCCGGCCTTGGCCATCAGCAGCGTCGCATACGGCCCCTGATAGACCTGCCCCAGATCAATGACCGTAATGCCTTCCAGCGGCTGGGGCCGGTGCGTCATGTATATATTCTCCGTTTACAGATGATTATTCGGCGGGACTATGATTTTTCAGCCAGTCTTTCAGGGCGGCGTCGATGCGGGTTTGCCAGCCATTGCCTTCTGCCTGAAACTTTTCCAGCACATCACGCGAGAGGCGGATGGTCACGCTCTTTTTTGTGACGGCGGCTGGCGGACGGCCCATCCGCGCCCTGCGTTTGACCATCAGCCGCTCCCACTCCTCATCGGTGAACGGGATGGAGTCTGGATCGGACATCGCCGCAGCAGTGATGGCCGCATCCTCTTCCGGCGTGTTGTGATAGGTGTTGGGTTTAAGCTTCGGCATAAGCCTTCTTCTCCCTGTTGCTAGCCTTTCTGAAGCTGATAATGCGGTAAGCCCCATCGCGTTCTACAAAAACCACAGTGTACAGACGGTGGCCGATATATCCGATGCCCAGCATTCTTGTCTCGCCATAATTGCGCCGGTCATCTTCCTCAATGAGTGCCGTATCCCAATCAAGCCTGTCCGCCTCTGCCAGCGACAGGCCATGCTTTGCCCTGTTAGCGGCGTCCTTGGCTGGATCAAATCTGATTTCTATCGCCATTAATGTAACTACATTAAATTGATCCGTCAAGACTTAATGTGGTTACATTAATGAGGCGGCCCCCCTAATGGAACGCGCCGCCGATGATATCGCGGGCGATCACCAGGCGTTGCACTTCGCTGGGGCCTTCGCCGATGCGCCGGATGCGCATTTCGCGGTACCAGCGTTCGAACGGCAAGTCCTTGGTCATGCCATAGCCGCCGAAAATCTGCATGGCGCGGTCCACGACGCGGCCACCCGCTTCGCTGCCCACCAGTTTCGCCATGGCGGCTTCGGTACGGAATTCTTCGCCCCGGTCTGCCTTTTGCGCCGCATCCAGGCACAGATAGCGCGCGGTGCGGATGTCCAGTTCATTGTCCACGATCATCCACTGAATGGATTGGCGCGAGGCCAGCGGCCCGCCAAATGTATTGCGGATTTTGCAATATTCGATGGCCATTTCCTGCGCCTTGATGGCGACGCCGACACAGCCCGCCGCATAGGGAATGCGCTGGCGCGTCAGCCGGTCATTGGCGATGGCGAAACCCTTATTGACCTCGCCCAGAATATTGCTGTTTGGCACGCGCAGATTTTCGATCTGGATTTCCGTGGCATAGCGCGTGGAACGTAAGGTGTGCACCACCCGGCGCACATAAAAACCGGGCGATGGCACATCGACAATGAAACAGGTCACCCCACCACGGCCTTTATCGCTATCGGTGCGCGCGAACAGCAGGCCGAAATCGGCGCGATCGGCGCCACTGATAAAAATCTTGGAGCCGTTCAACACCCAGTCATCGCCGTCACGCACCGCGCGGGTCTGAATGGCGCGCGCCGGGTCCGATCCGCCTGACGGTTCGGTCAGCCCAAAAAAGGTGCTCTTTTCTCCGCGCAGGGTGGGATAGAGATATTTTTCCTTTTGCGCATCCGTCGCCTCGAACAATTGCGCCAGCCCCGCGCCGCCAAACACGCCATAGGCCGGATTATACAGGCCCGCGCGATGTTGCGTCATCTCCATCGCAATCAGCGTCTGGGTGGTGGTGTCCAGATCAGGTCCGCCAAATTCCGGCGGTATGCCCAGGCCGTAAAACCCCATATCCGTCACTTTGGCGACCAGGCGGGCTTTATCCTCCGGCTCCAGATCGCCCGCATCAGGATCCAGCTTGTCCTCCAGCGGTAAAATTTCCTCACGCACAAATTTGCGCACCGTATCGATGATGATGCGCTGCTCATCGGTTAGTTGATAGTCCATGTTATTTCCCCGTCACTGCTTATTATTGAATGGATTTTTTAGGCAGGCGTCAGGCGCCCCAATTTATGTTTCAGTTCGCGCCGGTTGCGTTCGGGCAGTTCGCCATGATCGGCCACATGCAGCATCAGCAGCTCTTCGTGGCGGCTGAGATATTGCATGTTCACTTCATAGCGGAACAGTGCGGGTTTTCCATTTCGCGCGTCCATTTCGCGCTGCAATTCACTGTTCAGGCCGAACAGAGTGCGCCCTCCGGCATAGCCGATATAATAAATTGCCCCGTCCGGTTCCGCCAGATGATACACACCCAGATAGGCATGTACGTCTTTCAGTGCTTCCGGCGTCAGGGGTTGAAACGGCTTGGTGATGCGAATACCCATATCCGTTCTCCTTACCGGCCAACAAATTTGGCGGGGCGTTTTTCCAGCCGCGCCTTGACGCCTTCCCTGCCGTCTTCGCTGACGCCGCACTGGGTGACCAGCGCGTCGATATCCCGGTGATAGATGCCGTCGCGGAACGCCATTTCACGCACGATCAGCGCCTTCATCGCCTTCAGCGACAGCGGCGCATTGGCGGCCAGCCGCGTAATCAGTTTCTGGGCTTCTTCTTCCAGCTTTTCAGGGGGCGCAACGCGCGCGATAAAGCCCATGTCATACATGTGGCTGGAGGGGAACGGATCGCCCAGCAGCAGAAATTCCCGCGTCTTGACCGGCCCGGCCACTTCCAGCAGTTTTTTCGCCAGAAACCAGGTCGGCGCCAGCCCGATCTGCGCCAGCGACATACCAAAACGCGCCGTCGTGCTGGCGATCACGATGTCACAATGCAGCGCCAGTTCGTTGCCACCTGCAATGGCGTCACCCTGGACGATGCCCAACACCGGCAAGGCATAGGTTTCAATGGCGTACAGCATTTTCTCAATAGGGCTGACGCCCGCATTGGTGCCGTCGCGGGATTTAAGATCCATGCCTGCGCAAAATACCGGCCCTTCGGCGCGGATCACGGTCAACCGTTCATCGCTGGGCGGCGTTACGCTAAAGGCCTGCTCCAGTTCCGCCAGCATCTGCTGGTTCAGGGCATTGCGCTGCTCGCCCCGCGTCAAGGTTACGGTGCGCACCGCGCCTGCGTTTTCTACGCGAATAAAATCCATGTTCTTCCCCTGTCTGTTTTCTTGTTTGGCTAAATCATATAGGCGAATTTGCTATCTACCTATATGATTTCGTCAACATAATAAATTACAGCAGGAGAGTGGTATATGGATACGGTTGGACTGGGTATGTGCTGGGAGGATTTGCCGGTGGGCTATAAATTTCGCACCATCGGGCGCACCATCACAGAGGCCGATCTGGTAGGCTTTATCAATGTGACAGGCATGGTCGAGGTGCTGTTCACCGATGTGGAATATGCAGCAAAGCATGGCCCAAAAGGCGGGCGCCTGGTGCCCGGCGCGCTGGCCTATTGCATCTGCGAAGGGCTGCTGGTGCAGGCCACATTGCAGCGCACGGGCCTCGCATTCCTGACCATGGAATTTGACGTAAAAGGGCCAACCTTTGTTGGCGATACGGTGCATGTCGAGGTTGAGGTGCTGGAATCCCGCCCCACATCGAAAGACCCCAATCGCGGGCTGGTCCGCACCCGGAACAATATCATCAAGCAGACCGGCGAGACGGTCATTACCTATACGCCCATGCGTCTGGCCGCTGGCCGCGCCATGCGCGACGCGCATTAAGGACACGATCATGCAACAATATGGCCTTACGGAAGAACAAAACCTGTTGCGCGACATGGTGCGCAAATTCGCGCTGGAAAAAGTCGCCATGCGGGCGCAGGAAATTGACGCGACCGCGCAATATCCCCAGGACATGTTCGATGCGTTGCGCGAACTGGGCCTGTTCGCGCTGCCATTTCCCGAAGAATATGGCGGCACGAATTCGATCCTGTCATCGTGCATCGCGGTCGAGGAACTGGGGCGGATTTGCTACAACACCGCCTATCTGCTGATCGTGCAATGGGTGCCGTTTGGCGCGGTGCTGTATGGCGGCAATGCGGAACAAAAGGCGCGGTTTCTGCCCGGTCTCGCCAGCGGCGCCTTGCGCGCGGCGATTTCCATTACCGAACCGGGTGCGGGGTCCGATGTGGCCGGCATCACCACCCGCGCCATTAAAACCGATGGCGGATACATTCTGAACGGCAACAAGATTTTTTCCACTAATTCCGCGATCGCGGATTTCGTTATCTGCGCGGCCAAGACAGACCCCACCAAACGTCATGGCGGCATCAGCGTATTCATCCTTGAAAAAGGCATGAAGGGCTTCACCATCGGCAGGGGCGAACACAAGCTGGGTTCGCGCGGTGTGCCTTCATCCGCCATTCATCTGGAAGATTGTTTCGTGCCCGACGCCAACCGGCTGGGACCCGAAGGCGAAGGCTTTGGGCTGGTGATGGAAGCCTTCAACAAAAGCCGCCCGATCATCGGCGCGCGCGGCGTCGGCCTGGCGCAGGGCGCGCTCGATCTGGCGGTCGATTATGTGCGTGACCGCAAGGCGTTCGGCCAGTCCGTCGCCGAATTTCAGGGTGTGCAATGGATGCTGGCCGATATGGCGATGCAGACCGAGGCCGCGCGCCATCTGGTGTACAAGTCGGCGGCGGTTGTGGATGGCGGCGCCACCGGCAAGGAACTGGCCCCCATCGCCGCCATGGCCAAATGCTTCGCCACCGATGTCGCGATGAAGGTCGCCACCGACGCGCTGCAACTGTTCGGCTCGGCGGGCATTTCCACAGACAACCGGATCGAACAATATTTTCGCGACGCCAAGGTGTTGCAGATTATCGAAGGCACGAACCAGATTCAGCGTAACATTATCGGCAAACACGTCGTCAAAACCTATTGACGCAATAACGGGGAGGGGCTGCCATGTCTGTACCAACACGGGAAGAATTAATCGCGCGCGCGCGCGCCATGATCCCCATGCTGCGCGAGCGCGGACAGGAGGCGGAGCAATTGCGCCGCTGCCCCGATACAACGATGCAGGCGTTTCGCGATGCGGGATTTTTCAAAATTCTGCATCCGAAAAAATATGGCGGGTACGAACTGCCGCCTTCGGTGTTTTTCGAAGTCTGTCTGGAAATTGCACGTGGCTGCGGCTCGGCGGCCTGGGTGCTGGGCATTGTGGGCGTGCATAACTGGCAGTTGCCGCTGTTTGATCCGCGCGCTGCGCAAGACGTGTGGAAGGATGATCCCGATGTTCTGATCTCATCTTCCTATGCGCCAACAGGAAAAGCTGAACCCGTCGCCGGGGGCTACCGCGTCAAGGGACGCTGGTCTTTTTCAACCGGGTGCGATCACTGCAAATGGGTGTTTCTGGGCGCTGGCGTCACCCATCCGGGAGGCAGCAACGACCTGCTGACTTTCCTGATCCCGATCGGCGATTACCGCATTGATGATAACTGGCATGTGTCCGGCCTGTCCGGTTCGGGCAGCAAGGACATTGTGGTCGAGGACGCCTTTGTGCCGGCCTACCGCACCCATTCCATGGTCGGCGCGTTTCGCATTCAAAATCCCGGCGCGGAAGCCTTTCCCGGACCGCTGTATAAATATCCGTTCGGTCAGGTGTTCGCCAACGCGCTTGCCGCGCCGCCCATCGGGGCCGCCATGGGGATGATCGAAGTATTCTGTGAACAGACCAAAGTCCGCAACAACGCGCTGGGCGTCATTGCAGGCGGTGGAAGTTTCGCCAAGGATCCTTCGATGCAGATGCGCGTTGCGGAGGCCGATTCCATGGTGCGTGGCGCACAGCTCCGCCTACTCGATAATTTCAGTCAGATGGCCAATATTATTGCGCGCGATGACGTGTTGCCGTTGACCCTGCGCGCCCAGGCGCGCTGGGATGCGGCTTATTCCTCTGTGGCCGGAATGCGCGCCGCAGATATGATCATGGAGGCGGCGGGCGGACGCGCCCTTCAAACAAGTAATTATCTGCAACGCGCCTTCCGCGATGTTCACGCCATGCGCGCCCATGGGGCAAACACGCCCGAACCGCCAGGCAGAAATTTTGGCGGCATGCGGCTGGGCCAAGAAAACGCGGAGCTTTTCCTTTAAGCCGGGAGACAGTAATGGGTGAAGTTACCGGAATTGCGCTGCGTGAAAAACCGCGCGGGCCAATGCAGTTGTTAACCCAGTCAGAAATTACTGTTGAAGCTGGCCTGACCGGTGATTTTCGCGGTGCGGTGCGGGGGCGCCAGGTTACGGTGCTAACCGAAGAAGGCTGGCGGGCGGCCTGCGCTGAACTGGGCGAGGAATTGCCCTGGATCACCCGGCGCGCCAATCTGCTGGTACGCGGCGTCGATCTGACCGGGCGTATAGGTGCGTGGCTAAAAGTGGGTGAGGTGGCGCTGGTGATCACCGATGAATGTGATCCCTGTTCCGTCATGGAAAAAGCCCGCAAGGGCCTGCGCAAGGCTCTGATGCCCGGTTGGCGGGCGGGGGCGACCTGCCGGGTGGCGCGTAGCGGCCTGGTCCGCCTTGGGGATAAGGCCGAATTGCAGGAACTATAAAGTAGCGAAAATCGCCCATTCGGTCGTGCCGGCAGGAAAAAACTGCCTGCCACTCATTCGCGCCCTTATATATTTTCTATACAAATCAATCAGTTAAATAATTTATCAGGCTGGCATGGAGCTTGCTGATTGTGGATCAGTTCACAACGGATCACAGGTTTTCAAATGGTTTCGACACAGGATCTTCATGCCACTGCAAAATATCTGGTTGCCCGTGATGGGGCGATGGCCGCCCTGACATTTGCCTCAAACGGATTACAGGCGATGATTGAGACGAATCAGAAGGCCCTGATTCCAGACTGGCAGGCGCTACTCGCCCTTGTTGAAGACGCAGCAAAAGGACGCCTTGCCGGAAGCACGCCCACCATTCACTAAGCCTGGATTATTCAGCCGGCAGGGCCAGGTTCTCTGCCATATTCGCCGGTTTCGCTACCTGCGCGGACGTAATAATACCCAGCCGCACACCTACCCGGCAAATTGCCGCAATGGCGCAATCAATCTGTTCATCCGTATGCATCGCATTGACGCTAGAACGCAGCAGGGCCAGGCTTCCTGGTGTCGCTGGTGGCAGTGCAAGGTTCAGATAAATGCCTTCCGCCAGAAGCTGCTTCCAGAAAGCTACAGCGGCGTCACGGTCCGGCATTTTTACGGCAACCACCGGATTGGGTTGCGGACCAAGCGCAAAACCGGCTTTCTCAAGCCCGCGATAAAGCCGCTGTCCATTGGCGCGCACCCGCGCACCAAGTGAACCATCCTGCTGGATGCGCGTTAGCGCCGCCGAAACCGTCGCTACAATCGATGGAGGTAGTGAAGCCGTAAACATATAAGGCCGCGCGGCGACGCGCAGCAGGTCAAAACCCTCAAGGTCCGATACGGCAAAACCGCCCATGGCGCCCAGACTTTTGCTGAAGGTGCCAACGACAAAATCCACATCGGCCTCAACACCCGCAGCCTCGCAAAGGCCCCGTCCGCGCGCACCCAGAACACCCATCGAATGCGCCTCATCCACAATCAGATAGGCGCCGGCCGCGCGCTTTACCGCTGCAATTTCACGCAACGGGGCGGTGTCCCCCAGCATGCTGTAAATACCCTCGGTCACAATAATCCGGCAGCCAGGCTTGTCTTTCAGGCGGCCAATGCGCCGCGCCAGATCATCCGCGTCATTATGCCGGAAACGAATAATTTCTGCACTGCTCAGACGGCAGGCGTCATAAATCGACGCATGGCTGTCCGCGTCGATAAACAAATGATCTTGGCGTCCGGCCAGTGCCGATATCAGACCAAGATTGGCCTGATACCCGGTGGAAAACACCATGGCGGATCGCTTGCCATAAAATTCCGCAAGCTGGCTTTCCAGCGATGCATGCCCCGCATAGGTGCCGTTGGCAATACGTGATCCCGTCGTGCCGGTGCCAGAGTGGCGCAGCATCTGCACCCCCGCCTCGATGCAATCCGCGTCAAAGGTCAAACCCAGATAATTACTGGTGCCAAACAGCAGGACACGCCTTCCGCTAACAACCCCCTCCACCGGCGATTTGATTTCATCAAATCGCACATCCAGCGGGTTCTGCCCGGATTTCGAAAGATCAGATAGCGTGTTTCGGATATCTTCAAACTTGGCAAAAATTGACATCAGGCTGTATCTTTCACAAGTGCTTCTATCGCTTTGGTCAGGTCGTGGATTGTTTCAACATCCGCAATCTGGTCCAGCGGTATCAGAATATCGAAGCGCTCTTCCAGCTCCATCACGAAGTCCATGATGGCCACTGAATCAAGCCCAAGGTCGCGCGCAATCCGGGTTTCTCCGGTTATCGGAGCCCCTGACGGAACCATCCCTGCCAGCACTTTAATGATCTGTGTCCCAATTGTGTCCAGCACCTGCGCCAACTTGCCTTGTCCCCCTGACCGGACGCATCTCGCGCGTCAATAACCCCTGCCTTTTAACAGATTCTGTATAAATCCATAACAGGAACTTAACAGACTACCACCAGAAGCGGATGCCACCGAGTCGGTCAATTTTTTTAAGCATTTTTGACGTGGCGTCAATCTAGCTAATCACTTTCCCCCCGCCGGGAAGCCATCCGCGAGACTGATACCACTGGATTGTCTCCAGGAAGCCACCGTTTATGTCGATTTCTGGCTGCCAAACTGTTTCAGAGGGCTGATATTCAGCCCGGGACGACCAATCCGGGTGCAGAACTTCTCTTGCCTTATCTATGGTTAACATGGCCGGGGAAAGGTTGAACCGTCCAACGGCTGTTCCCAGCGCCCCCACAAATCTGACGGCCGGGGCAGGCAGTGGCAGCCTGATCGTCCCCACACCCATTGCCCTGGCAGCGGCCTGGGTAATTTCTTCCCATAAATACCCCTCACGGCGTGCGTCTGATAGTTCATACAGGCCACCTGTCCGGCTATCCGCACACAGCGCTGCGACAGCCGCAGCCACATCGCGTGCATGTACAAGACTGACCCGTGCGTTTTTGTTTCCGGGCCTTAGGGCAATACCCCGGCTCACCAGCTTCATGACCGTCAGGGTTTCCACATCCCATGGCCCGTACACCGCGCCTGGCCGGATGATCATCCATTCATGCGGCGGCGCAAGCCGGGTACGGACAATTTCCTCGGCTGCGCGCTTCGTTCTGGCATAAGGCGATAAATGTGCCTCACGCGCCGCCATGGATGAAACCAGCAGCAGGCGCAGCGGCGCACTTTCGGCATCTATTGCGGCAACCAGATTGGCTGTTCCCTGAACATTTACCGATTGAAAGGCGTTTGCATCGCGCGCCTTGATCAGCCCTGCCGCATGTACAACCCGGTCAGCGCCCCGCACCAGCGCACGAAGCGCGCCATGATCCGAAAGATCACCAGGAATGGCTTCAAACGTCACATCCGAAAATTGTTCGTGGACCGGATATTGCCGCGCAAGAATGCGCACGCGCCAGCCCTTATCTATCAGTGCACGGACAATATACCTGCCCAGAAACCCGGTTGCGCCCGTGACCGCAACCAGTCCTGTCATGATCTATGCCTGCCGCCGCGCAGCCTGGCCGGCATTGCTGCTATTCTGCAACCCGGCCAGGTATAACTGCCGGGCCTGTGTACGGCTAAGTTTGCCCGATGATGTTTGCGGCAAACTATGCGGCGCGACCAGCATGACTTCACAATCGAGCCCCGCCCTGGCGCGGATCGTTTCAATAATCGCCTGGCGCAGGTCTTCGCGGTCGCCCTCATTTGTTTTACGGCAATGCGCCAGCAGAACCACACGCTCTGCAACGGATTCATCGACGGAAAACGCCGCTACATCACCACTGCGCAGACCGTCCACTTCCTGTTCCACGGCCCATTCCAGATCCTGCGGCCAGACATTGCGGCCATTGATCAGAATAAGATCCTTGCTGCGGCCGGTAATAACCAGCGCGCCGCCGCTCAGATACCCAAGATCGCCAGTATCGAGCCAGCCATCCGCCGACAATGCCCGCGATGTCTCTTCCTGATTTCCGAAATATTCCCGCATCAGGCTTGGCCCGCGCACCATGATGCGTCCGGCATGGCGTTCCCCAAGCACCTTGCCGCCGGGGTCACGAATCTCCAGATCATGGCCCGGCAGGACCGGGCCGCAATAAACAAAACTGCGGCTGCGCTTTGCAGCGGCGCCATTCCCGTTGGATTTTACCGGGGCGGCGACCGCCGATGCCTCAAGCCGGTCAAGATCAATATGATCCGTCTCGATGCCTGTCTCAAGCGGCGCAAAGCTGATGGCGAGGGTTGCTTCCGCCATGCCGTAGCTGGCGACGAACGCCTGTCTGCGAAAACCGCTCGGGGCAAAACTTTCGGCAAAATGCGACAGCACCGAATTGCGGATCATGTCGCCGCCAATTCCCGCCACGCGCCAGCGCGATAAATCCAGATTATCCGGGCGTGCGCCGCTGGCTCCGCGCCGCGCGCACAAATCATATCCGAATGATGGGCTGAACGATAATGTCCCGCCATGGCGGGAAATCAATGTGGGCCACACTAATGGACGGCGGGCGAATTCCCTGGTCGATACATAATCGACGGACATTTGTGTTGTCACCGGCACCAGTAAAAATCCAACCAGTCCCATATCATGATAAAATGGCAACCACGACACACAGCGGTCGCTCGCCACGATTTTCAGCCCGTGCCGGGTTATGGCGCGGCAATTACTCAGCAGCGCGCGCTGCGTCACCGCGACCCCAAGCGGAAACCGGGTGCTGCCGGAAGAATATTGCAGATAGGAAAGATGCTCCGGCGTGATGACGGGCAGGGGTGCAGCATCATCCGTATACGCATCAAATACTTCCAGCGTCCCTGCGGCTTTAAGCCCCAGTCCGTTTGCGGCTTCCTGGGTCATCTCCAGCAAAGCCTTGGGACACAGCGCCGCACTGGCCCCCGCATTTTCGATCATCCGGCGAATATGGCTTATGTAACCCGCCTTGCCGCCGAAGGCCATCGGCAAGGGCATCGGTACTGGCGCCAGGCCGGCATATTGACAGGCGAAAAATGCGCGGACGAAATCGCCATCCGTATCCGCAAGTATGGCAACACGTTCGCCGGCGCCAAGACCTGCGTTGCGCATGCGTCTGGCAATGCCTTGCGCCTGCGCGCGCAAATCGCAATAGCTCAGGGCCTCCAGAAGATCGCCCTTGCCAGAGTAGAAATTGAGTCCTGCCCGCCCTTGCGCCGCATAATCCAATGCCTGCGTTAAGGTTGCAAAATCTGCGGGACGATAAATGCCTCCACCGGAACTGGCGGGCAGTGCTTCCTTCATACCGTTTTTTCTCCACGCCCCGGATTGGCCCGGGACTTATATAACGAATCCTATATGTGCTTTTACGCTGTCACGGCATGCCGGCGAAGCCATTTTTCCACAACGAAAACCTGACCAACAAGGTTGGTCAGCGATGCAATCAGCAGCGCAAGCCCCGCACCCACCAGCCCCAACCAGGAACATAAAAAGAACATTAGCGCCATGTATAACGCCGTCGTCACCATGCGTACCTTCAGGGCCGACAATGCCTGGCCGGAAGATATCAGCATTGGCTCCAGCGGAAAAGACCCAAGGCGGATCGCGGCGGCAATTCCCAACACTACCATAACCCCATAAGCGGGTGCAAAATTTGGCCCCGCCACAGCCCTTAACAGCCACGGCCCCGCCACAATCAGAACCCCCACAAGCGCACTTGCCCCCACCCCAGCAAGTAGCGCTGCGCGCGCCATAAAGCGCCGCATATCCGCAATGGCGTTACGGGCGGCAAGCCGGGCCAGTTCGGGATAAATGGTTGGCGTCAGCAGCTTAACGGGCGTGGTGAGGGCTTCGGTCAATTGCCGGGCAATCCGGTAAAGTGCTGCGGCAGGCGCTCCAAGCATCGCCCCAACCGCAAGCGTCCCAAAATGGGTCAGGACAAGCTGCAACGTGGTATTCAGATTGGCAGACCACACAAAGCCCCAAACCTTGCGATCCGGCGCCCATTGAATGGGTGCAGCGTCAGTCTGTTCCGGTTGTGGAGCCAGTACACCCTGCCGGCGCAACTCACGCACGGCCATGCCTATCAATACCAGGCAGGGAACAATCTCGGAGATCATCCAGGTGACCAGATAGGCTTCCAGGCCAGCGCCCCAATAAAACGCCATAGCAGTCCCCAGTAATTTAATGAAGGCGCTCAGGCTGCTTTGGGCCGCAGTCAGGTCAAAACGGTCATATAGCCGCAACACCCCGGTGGTTGTCGCAATGTCGAAAAATACAATGGACAGCACATAATAGGTGGCCAATTCCGCCGTTTCCGGCGTCCAGCCGAACATATATTGCGCCAGCGGAATGCCAAGCAGCGCCACCACCAGCCCAGCAATCGCCCCAATGACATCCAGGCGCCCGGTAAATCGCAGTATTTTCCGCAAATCGCCTATCCGCCCGTCATTCCAGGCAGGAGTGCCATAGGTCAGCACCGCCTGCCAGGACTGAAATTTGGTAATATCGCCAACGGCCTGGGTATAGGTGTGGATCAGGATCAATGTGCCAAAGGCTTCAAGGCTCAGGCCACGGGCCGCCAGCGCCAGATAGCCAATGCCGAAAATGGCGGTAACCGCCTTACCCCCCAGCAGCATCGAAGCATTGCTGATCAGGCGCCGCAGCAATGTATCGGCTGTCCAGCTTTGCCAGGCGGGTTTGATCCCCGCCCCCAGCCGGCGAACGCCCTTTTCGCTATCGTTCAGCATTCCTCTCCAGACATCCTGTAAATTCATGGGGTGCGGGCCTGCCCCCTATACAGCAGGCCGCTGGCGGGCGGCAAACATTACATATTTGTTATTTCAGCCCGAATCTGGCCATGCTACACAGGCTGACGACGCGCCGCCCGGATCGTGCTGCGATGTCAGGATATTCGGGGGTTCATGAAAGCAATCATCTTAAGCGCGGGCCAGGGGCGGCGTCTGTTGCCCTACACAGCCAAAATGCCAAAATGCCTGGTGCCCGTTTGCGGACGCCCGCTTCTGGAATGGCAATTGCGCAGCCTGCATCTGTGCGGCGTTACCGAGGCCGTGATCGTCACCGGCTTCATGTCAGAAGCCGTAGACGCTTTTGCCGCACAACAGAAATTTCCGGGTCTCATCGTTCGCACCTTGTTTAACCCGTTTTTCGCCGTCGCCGATAATCTGGCAAGCCTGTATCTGGCGGCGGATGCGTTGCGCGATGGCGGCGTCATTCTCAATGGCGATACCTTGTTCGAACCCGCCGTGCTGGACAAATTGTTGCGCGAGGCGCAGGCGCCCGTAAGCGTCACGATTGACCGTAAATCCCGGTATGATGATGACGATATGAAAGTGCAGATCGATGGTCTGCGCCTGTGCGCCATCGGTAAAACATTGTCTGCACAGGAGACCAATGGGGAATCGATCGGCATGCTGCGTCTGACGCCAGACGGCGCCGCCCTGATGAAGTCTGCAATGGAAACTGTATTGCGCGACACGGATGGTTTCCGGCGCTGGTATTTATCCGCCGTGGACCGGCTGGCGAAAAATGACTTTGGTTCCGTTGCCGCCGTGTCCATCGAAGGCTTTGGCTGGTGCGAGGTCGATTGCCCCGCCGACATGGCGCGCGCCGAAACCCTGGTGCGGGGGTTTTCCAAATTACAGGATAAACCCAAAGCCGCTTCGGCTTAGAACGGCGCTACCCCAAAATCCGCATGACCAGCGCCAGATCGCCCGGCCTGTCCACATCGATGGCGGCTTGCGCATAGGGCAGGCGCACCACCCCAAGCCTTGCGCCACACCGTTTGCCCAGCGTGCCCAGCGCATGCGCCAGATCAAGCCGCCCTGTTGCAAAACGCAAAATCGTGGCAAACCCCAGCGCCGCCATCAGGCGCAGGGGGCGCTTGCGGTTGGCCTCCACATGCCGCCAGAACGCCACCACCCCTTTGGCGTCTGGATTACGCAATAAAAATAAATTCGCTCCACTGAATGCAACATCGCGAAACCGCATATAGGTGCGCGCGGTTTCCGGATAGGCCGCCTGAATAACCGCCTGCTCTACGACCGCTGCAACGGCGTCCGCATCCAGCGGTGCGTGATCAAACAAATAATCGATCATCTCAATGCGTAACAAAGGATGATCCGCCGTCGTCACCAATAGTGGCCAGGCATTATCCGCAGCATGCATCGCCGCCAACACGCTTTCACTTGGCGTACCGGCCGCCGGAACCAGCCGTGCGCGGCCAGATGCAATCAATGCCGCAATTGACGGCAGCGCCAGCACCAGTTCTGGCCGTTCTATGGAGATGAAAATTTCGCTGATACGTCCGCTGCGCGCCAATGTTTCCACGACACGCACCAGCATGGGCTGGCCGCCAATCGGGATCAGCGCCTTATGTGCGACGCCATTGGCAATACACAGGGCATCCGGCGCACCGCGACTGCCTGCCAGCACAATTGCGGTACATTTCATGACAATGACTTGCCATATACACGGTAGGTTTTATAGGCTTTCGCACCAAGCCTGTCGAGGACATGGCGCATCGGCAGATTATCTTCCAGTATCCACGAAAGCTCTACCTGTTGAAAGCCCATCTCCATCGCCGTTTTCCATACCGCACTGATCAGATGCAGCGGTAACGCGGCGCCGGCCATGGTTCCGGCAGCGCTCCGCCGAACCCCCATCAGCGGCACGCGCGCAGTCCGTACCCCACGCACTTTCAACCGCCACAAAAATTTCGCCCAGCCAAATGGCAATAGATGACCGCGCAAATCATGCATGGCTTCATTGATATTGGGCAGCACGATAATAAATCCAACGGCCTTGCCATCCAGTTCCGCGAACATCCATAGCCGCTTGTCGAGTATTAACCGCAGATGCTTGCCCAGCGCCGCTGTTTCCGCCCCGGTCATCGGAACGAAACCCCAATTGCCGCTCCAGGCATCGTTAAAAATATCCACCAGCAGGCGGACCTCATTGTCATAGTCAGCAAGATTGGCCCTGCGCAGCATAACATTACTGGCGGGCGGGCGACCCAGCATCGCCGCTGTGGCGCGCGACTGTGGCATGTGCAGATCGGCAATATAGGCAAAGACATCTTTTTCTTTGGCATAGCCGTGCTGTTCCATCTGCGCGGCTGCATATATACGGTCATGCCCCATCATCAGCATTGGCGGTGTATCAAAGCCGTCAATCAGCAGGCCGGTTTCTTCCTTGATCGACAGGCTGAACGGTCCCAGTGCGCGGGTTTTTCCACGCTCGCGCAAAAACTGCTCGGCTGTCTGTAGCAATGCCGAAAACACAGCCCTGTCATCAATTGCGCTGATGCAGCCGAAATGACCAATATCCGGCATGCCTGCGGTTTTCAGCATTGGGTCGGCCTGTGCGCTGATACGGCCAACATCCCTGCCATTTTGCTGCGCAATAAACAGCCCCACATCGGCGCAGCGCATAAATTCATTGTGCCTGGGTGAAAATGTTTGCGCGCGCTCCATCCGCAAGGGTGGAATCCACAGGGGATCATCCTGATGCACCGTATACGGAACTTCAATAAAGCGCCGCAGCAGCTTCTTGCCGGTTACGGGAATAATCGTAATGCTCACAAACTTATCCTTCGCGGTGCGCCAATATGCTTGTGGTGGCCAGCGCAAAAATCACAACAGGCCCCCAAACCGCAAGCAGCGGCGGCATGACGCCGGATTCGCCCAGTGACCGGAACATTCCACTGGCCAGTAAATACCCAAAACCGGCACACAATGCGATACCCATATCACGCACCTTTGATGGATGCCGGGCCGTGCCAAGCGCCAGGGGCGCGGCCGCAAGCAGCATGATCATCGGCACAAACGGCGCAGCCAGCGCTTCATAAAAATTTGTCCGATGATAGGCCGGACTGTTGCTGCCGGCCCATATTTTTGCTTCGGGAAGCCCGGGCTGTCTTAGCCGGACACGGGCATTGGGAATTGTCGCCGACAGTATGTCGATGGGTTGGGGGCCATCCACCAGTATAAATTCTCCGCCTGACGCCTGGGCCGCGCCCTGTGCGCCTGTGGTCCGGCTTGTAACGCCCGCGAAACGCCAGTCGCCTTTTTCATACCGGCCCTCACTGGCGACGGTATGGCGCACCATTCTGCCATCTTCGTCCCGGTCGACAATCGTCACATGCCGTATGCGCTTGCCTTCATCCTCAACATCCTCGAATGCCAGTATCACCCGCCCGGAACTGATCCAGTAACCGCCATCTGAAGGCGATTCATCCGAAACTGTTTCACCTGCCGTTTCCGGCTCGCGCAACATTTCATACACCTGAATTTCCGTGTAGGGCGCGATAGCAAACCGAAGCATGAAATACAGCACGCCAATAAACAGCGCCACCGGCGCCAGATGCGCCACAATCCAGTACAGGGTCATGCCGGAGCTGCGCATGGCGACGATCTCGTTATTTCCGGCCAGATTGCCAAACGCAATCAGTGCGCCGATCAATGTGGCAATAGGTATCACGCTGGCGGCAACCGTCGGCGTGATCAGCAGCGCATAATAAGCCAGATCCGACAGGCGCCCATATCGCGCAATCACGATATTGCCATTGTCCAGCAAATCCAGCAGTTCCGCCAGCGCCCCCAATGCCAGCAGCGCCGCCCCGGCGCTCAGCGCAAATATCCGCGTCAGATACAGGGCAAAGGTCATGCCTGTTTCTTGCTTTCTGGCCGGAGGACGCTGGTCATCGCCGCAATCACGTTCTCGACCCCGGCAAAAACAGGATCAAAGGGGTTGCCGCCCGGCGTTGCATTGCTGCGATGAAATGTCATCAAACAAAAACCTGCAAACAGAAAAAATGGCAGCCAGACCGCTATTGCCGCCGAAAACATCCCGCGCTCGACCAGACTGCCGCCAAGCTGTATCACATGATGATACAGCACAAGAATCAACCCGCCCGCCGCGATGCCGGTATTGCGGCTGGCGCGCTGGCTGGCAATGCCCATGGCCATCGCCAGAAAGGGCAGAAACGGCAGTGATGCCGCGCGCACGATACGGGTATGAAATTCTGCAACCAGCCCCGCCCGCACACCGTCATCCGGTGTTTCCTTTGCCAGCGTCCAAAGCTCGGTCAGCGTCATTTCGCGGCCATCCTTGCCACGCGGACGAAACGGCGCGGCGTCAAAGGCAAAGTCCCGTGCAAGACTTACATTGGAAAAACTCACCGTCATGGCTTCGGTATTTTTCCCGAACGTGGTGCGCGCACCATCGCGCAGCACCAGTTGCAGCCTGGTATGGCTATCATTGACGATCAGCGCACCCTCTGCCGCCGTTGTCACCACTTCCGTGTCATCGTTCACTTCGCGAATGAATATTCCGGCCAGCCTGCGTCCCGTCGCGTCCACATTGTCCGCATAAATGGTTAATCCGCCGCCCAGTTTGGCGAACACTCTTTCGTTCAGCGTCGCATTCCACGCTGTGTTTGTGACGACATGGATAATCTCGCGGTACAGATAGCGGCTATAAGGCTGGATATATCCAAACAGCGCAACGCTGATAAGCGCGAACACCACCCCGATCACGACCATTGGCCTGACAATGCGATACAGTGAAAGCCCTGCGCCGCTGATGGTCACCAGTTCATTATTGGCATCGAATTTTGAAATCACCACAAACAGACTGATAAAGAATGTCGCAGGCAGCGCCAGCCCCAGATAATGCGGCAGCAAATTAATCGTCAGTTGAAACACAAGCTCCAGCGGCCCGCCATGGCTGGTCAGCATGTCCATAAGCCTCAGCGTCCGCTCCAGCAGCATCGCGGCCAGCGTAATCAGCAGTGAAAACACCAACGGCCTGGATATCTCCCGCACCAGATAAAATGTAATCAGGTTCGCACCTGTGCGCGCTGAACTCACCTGCCGCCCCATTTATCACGCAATGTCTGTACAAGCGCCGCCTGCGCATCGGGCGAAAGCTGCACGGCCTGATCCAGCCGTGGCGGCCCGGGCCAGCCTGTATCCGCAAGGCTAAGCCCAGCATATTCACGCACCCCGTCATAGCGCGGAATAATGTGAAAATGCACATCGGGATCCACCATCATCAGCATCAGATAATTGATTTTCTGATAGCGCACCACATCCGTCAGCAGTAATTCGATATTTTTCAAAACCGGCTGCAACGCCGCCAGCGCCTGCGGACTGACATCCCCAAAGGCCGTCACCGGCTCCCGGCAAACCAGCACCAGCGAACAAAAGGTCACCTGCTGCGGGCGCAACAGCACCAGCCACGAAGGGGTTTCGGCAATACAGGTTCCGGGATACCCGAACTTGCTGGCGGTAGGTGAAATTTCTGGCGCATCCGTCATGGCGATTCATCCGGTATTATTATTGAAGATAGAGTATAAGCCAGGCTTGACCTTCACTGCTACCATGGCTTGCCGGATGCAACGAATCTCCCATTTATTACCACCGCTCGGTTTGGCGGCTTTTCTGCTGGCGGCGCCTGCCCTGGCAGCATCCGTCTCTGACCGCCCGTGCACAGCGGACGATCTGGTCCGGTTACAGATAAAGGTTGCCGGTGTTCACAACGCCCGGGGGACCATCACCCTTATGCTTTACGGTGATCGGGATGAAGATTTTCTCAAAAAAGGCAAACGCCTTGGCCGCATCCGCGTTCCCGCGCAAAAAGGCGAAGTAACCGTCTGCATGCCGCTCCCCGCACCAGGCAGCTACGCCATTTCGCTCTATCATGATGAAGACGGCAATAAAAAACTCACTAAAAACTGGTTCGGCCTGCCAATAGAAGGCTACGGCTTTTCCAGAGACGCCACCGTCAGCTACCGTCTCCCCCAGCTGGATGAAACCGTTTTCACCGCAATGCCGGGGGACACGCAGGTCCGCATTACAATGCGGTATTAGACGCACCATTCGATCTGGCGCTGGCTGGCAACCATAACGGCTGCCCTACCGTCCCACAGCCACCCGTCCACCCAGCCGCTCCAGCACCCGTGTAGCCTCGGCCATGATGTCGCGCACGATGTCGCCTGCGGGTTTTACCTTGTGGATCAGCGCCGAGCTTTGGCCTGCCGCCAGGGCGCCGATGTCGGTTTTGCCGTCGCGGCGGCCGGCCATATAGGGGTCGGTTCCCAGCCATTCGGTGACATTGCGGGTCTGGTGCGGGAAGGGTTTCAGTTTCGCCTGGAGTTCCGGGGTTTCCCAGGCTTTGGTGGTGTCGTTGCTGATCATGCGGCACGGCTTGCCGGAGAAACATTTGGTGCGGATGGTGTCTTCGTCACTGATTTCGACGATGCGGTTCTTGTAATTGTCATGGCCCCAGGCCTCGGGCGTTGCAATAAATCGTGTGCCCAGCCACACGCCGATGGCCCCGAACGCCAGGCTTGCCACCAGCCCGCGCCCGTCCGCAATGCCGCCCGCCGCCAGCACTGGAATATCCACCGCATCCATCACCGAGGGCACCAGCGTCATGGTGCCGACGCTGCCGGTATGGCCGCCGCCATCATAGCCCTGCGCGATAATCGCATCGACGCCGCTGGCGGCCAGCCGCACGGCGTTTTTCGTGCTGCCGGTCAGGCTCAGCACCTTCATCCCCGCCGCATGACATTCCGGCACGATGGGGCCGGGATTTCCCAGCCCGCTGACGATCACCGGCACTTTTTCATTGAACACCACTTCGATCAGCGCCTGGGTGTCGCTGCTGAACATCTGCGCGCTTTTGCCGCCTGCTGTGGCGAACAACAGATCGACCGCAAACGGTTTACCGGTCATGCTGCGTACAATGGCGATTTCCGCCGCCAGTTCCTGTGGCGTCATGGTGCCCGCCCCGATACAGCCAAGCCCACCTGCGGCGGAAACCGCCCCCGCCAGCGGCCCGCGCGCCACAAATCCCATGCCCGCCTGCAGGATGGGATATTCAATGCCAAGCATGTCGCACAAAGGCGTTTTCAGTGCCGGATGGTACATGTGGGGACTCCCTTCTGATTTTTTCATTATAGCGGGGACAAGCCTACGCCGCGACGGCCCGCCCTGCAATATGGAAGCTTATTCCCGCGCCCATTCGGGGCGGGGCAGGCGTTGATAGGCCTCGCGCAGGGCGCTGGACCAGTATTCGCGCACATGGCGGAAATAGGGGTCGTCTTCGGTGATGCGGCGGCGGATGCCGGTGTGCAGCGCATCGCGCTTATAGACCAGCAGGTCCAGCGGCAGGCCGACGGAAAGATTGCTGCGCAACGTCGAATCCATCGAAATCAGCGCCAGCTTGATCCCGTCATACAGATGCACGTCATAGGTTACGGCGCGGTCCAGAATGGGCTTGCCATATTTGTGCTCGCCCAGTTGCAGGAACGGCGTGTCTTCCGTCGCCTCGATAAAATTGCCGGCCGAATAAATCTGATAGAGGCGCATGGACCGGCCCTTGATCTGGCCGCCCAGCATCATTCCTATATCGTAGGTGATACCCTGCGCCTGCATCGCTTCGCCATGTATGGTGAAGACCTGCCGCACCGCCTGGCTGACCAGTTGGGCGGCGCGAAACATGCTGGGTACGGAATACAGGGTTTCGGCCTTGCCGCTGGCCGGAGTTTCAACGCCATCGGCCAGCAGGCTCAGCACCGCCTGCGAGACGCCCAGATTGCCCGATGTCATCAGCGCGATCATGCGCTCGCCCGGCTGTTCGAACAGATGCATTTTGCCGAAGGTGGCGATGTTATCAAGGCCCGCATTGGTGCGGGTGTCGGACAGCATGACCAGTCCGTCTTTAAGGCGCAGTCCAATGCAATAGGTCATAGGGTCAATCGTGCCGCAGTGTGATTGCAGATGTTATTGTTGTACCTGATGCGACTGCCTTATATCAACTGATACGCGCATCTCTTCCTCGCCCCCGCCACGGCGCACGCCGCGAATGGGGGCCGCTTCCATAAAATCCAGCCCGGCCGCAACCCGCACATAATCCTCGCCCGGGCATATGCCATTGGCCACATCAAAGCCAACCCAGCCCAACCCCTCAACACTGGCTTCCGCCCAGGCATGGCCCGCATCGCCTTCCGGCGTTTGCCCGTTTTGCCGCAGATAGCCCGAAATATACCGCGCCGGATAGCCAAGCACACGGGCCGCAGACAAAAAGATATGCGTGTGATCCTGACAGACACCGCTCCCCTGCGCCAGCGCCTCGGCCGCCGTCGTGCCGCTTGTTGTCGCGCCAGGCTCATACGCGACGCGCCAGCGGATGCGCAGCATCAGCCCGTGCAGCCGCTCTATGGCGTCAAAGACCCCCGCGGATTCCTTCGCCAGCGCCGTAATCGCCGCATCGGGCTGTGTGTATGCGGTTTGCCGCAGGAAATAAATCGGCGGCAGGGTTTCCACCGCGCCCTTGATGATGCCGGAAGTATCAGTTGTTTCCACCTCTCCCTCGGCAATGATGGTGGCCGCATCATGCATCTGATCGCGCGTCAGCATGTGCAGGACATTGCCGTAGCCATCAAAGGTCGAGGCCAGGGGGCGCCCGTTTTCGCTCAGAACCCGCCAGGACAATACCTGCTGGCCCTGATGGCTGCGCGGATGCAGCCGGATCAGTTGCGCTGTATACGGAACATGTATGTCATATTTGTAATATGTCGAATGATTGATCCGGATCCGCATGATGTTCCCGCCTTTTCAGATCAGATAATGTTTGGTGATTTCTTCACCCAGAACCCTGGTGTCATCGACAATGGACGTCAGAAATTCGTGCAGGCCATGTTGCAGGATAGTATCTATTTTACTGTAACGCAGCCTGGCGTCGATCTGCCCCGCCAGCCGGTGGCATTCCCCGCGTTTCCCATAGGCGCTGGCAAGGCTTTCCAGTTGCCGGCTCACATCACTGATGCAATAAGCCAGCGAACGCGGCATTTCCGGTTTCAGGATCAGCAGTTCCGCCACCAGCCATGGCTTTACCCGGTCACGGTAAACCCAGTGATAGGCACGCAACGCCGACACGGATTGCAGCATGGAAGCCCACTGATAAAAATCCATCGTGCCGCCAACGGTTTCATAGGCGGGAAGCAATATGTTATATTTGACGTCGATGATGCGCGCCGTGTTATCGGCGCGTTCAATGGACATGCCCAGGCGGCTGAACCAGAATGCGTCACTGCGCAGCATGGTGTTGGCGACCGTGCCACCGAACAGCAGGGAGCGTTCCTTCACCCAGTCCAGAAAACGCCCGATGCGCTCCGGCGCAAAGTCCTCCTTGCGGAAATTGTTAAGTTCGATCCATGTGGAATTTATCGCCTCCCACATGCTGATGCTCAGCCCCGTGCGCACCATGCGGGCATTATTCCGGGCTGTTTCAAGACACGAAATGACCGATGAAGGATTGTCCCTGTCGCAGGTCAGATGATGAATAACCGCTTCCGCCGTGGGATGCTCGTGGCCTGCATAAAAACTTTCTTCGCACCCGGCGGCAATAATAGTAGAGGCCCATTCGCTGCCGCCGGTAACCTGTTCCTGCGGCAGGCTCGCCATGCGCAGGGTAACATCCAGCAGGCGCGCAATATTCTCCGCGCGCTCCACATAACGCGCCAGCCAATACAGGTTTTCCGCAGTCCGGCTCAGCATGACCTGCTATTTTGCCTCCCCTTGCATGACATCCTCCAAAACCCAGGTGTCCTTGGTGCCGCCGCCCTGGCTGGAATTCACCACCAGCGAACCTTCGCGCAACGCCACCCGCGTCAGCCCCCCAGGGACAAGCCGGATGTCGCGCCCCATCAGCACGAACGGACGCAGATCGACATGCCGGGGCGCCACCCCATTGGCGGTAAAAGTCGGGCAGGTGGAAAGCGCCAGCGTGGGCTGCGCGATATAGCGTTGCGGCGCGGCGCGGATTTTACCGGCAAATTCTTCGCGCTCGGCCTTGCTCGCGTGCGGCCCCACCAGCATGCCATAACCGCCCGATCCGTTGACGTCCTTCACCACCAGTTCATGCAGATGCTCCAGCACATAGGCCCGGTCCGACCGCACATCGCAGCGCCAGGTTGGCACATTGCGCAAAACCGGTTCCTCGCCCAGAAAGAAGCGGATCATTTCCGGTACAAAGGTATAGATCGCCTTGTCATCCGCTACGCCTGCGCCCGGCGCATTGGCGATGGTCACATTGCCCGCATGATAGGCGGCCATCAGGCCGGGTATGCCCAGCATGGAATCCGGCAGAAACACCAGCGGATCAAGATACGGGTCGTCAATGCGCCGGTAAATCACATCGACCCGCTGCAGGCCGCGCGTGGTGCGCATATACACGATCATGTCCAGCACCACGAGATCGGGCCCTTCGACCAGTTCAATGCCCATTTCGTCGGCCAGAAACGAGTGTTCATAATAGGCGCTGTTGAAAATGCCCGGCGTCAGCAACGTCACCACCGGGTCGCCCTCGCAATTGCGGGGCGCGACGGAGCGCAGGGTTTCAAGCAGATCTTCCGGGTAATGCGACACCGGCTTGATGCGCGCGCGGCCGACAATATCGGGAAACAGCCGCATCATGACTTCGCGGTTTTCCAGCATGTAGGAAACCCCGGACGGCGTGCGGCAATTATCCTCCAGCACATAAAATTCCTCCGGCCCGACACGCACAATATCGATGCCGGAAATATGCGCATACACATTGGCGGCGGTTTGAAGCTGCATCATTTCAACGGCGAAACAGGGATTGTGCAGCACCAGTTCCGCAGGGATTTTACCCGCCCGGATAAATTCCTGCGCGTTATAGGTGTCGTGGATAAAGGCGTTCAGCGCCTTTACCCGCTGCATAAGCCCGCGCGATAAAAACTCCCATTCGGCCTGCGCCAGGATGCGGGGAATAATATCAAACGGGATAAGCCGCTCCGTATCGCCGCCCGCTTCGGAATAGACGGCGAAGGTTATGCCCGTGCGGCGGAAAATAAATTCCGCCTCGCGCTGCTTGAGTTCAAGCGTCCCGGCGGGAACACTCGCCAGCCAGTCGCGTATCAGACGATATTGCGGAGGGCACGCCTGCGCGGAACCCATTTCATCAAATATGGCGGACGCAATTTCGGGCTGCATGGGGTTGACCCTCCGAAAAACACAGACAGGCTTATGATAGCAAACTTTGTGCCATCCTGCTAACAGGCTTGAAAATCGTGGAAAATTCAGCAGCCTGCCGCCAGGACTTGGCCATTACTGCATAATTTTGCGCCAATAAAGCGCGTAGAGACTATTTTCACGCCACTGCATGGCCTGCCTGTATATTAGTTTTCAGTCCTCCGGATACGCCCATCCCACCAGCTTGTGATATCAAACCCATAGAGCGGCACACGGTCTGGAAAACCCAGATGGGCGCGGTGCGCCACATTATCCGCAGGCAGATAATATAGCGGAATGACATACTGCCCGGACATCAGGACCCGGTCCATGGCGCGCACGGCGGGAATAAATTCCGCCTCCGTACGCGCCTCCAGCACATGAGTGATCATGGCGTCCATGGCGGGACTTTTGACGCCGGGATAATTGCGCGCGCCGGGCGTGTCCGCAGCTTCCGATCCCCAGTAATATTTCTGTTCATTACCGGGCGAAAGCGAGGCGTACCAGTCATACACGATCATATCGAAATCATAGTTGCGCAGGCGTTCTTCATGTTGACTGGCGTCCACCGTGCGCACATTTATTTTTATGCCCAGACGCAGCAAAGCCCGGGCGAAACTCAGCGCCAGTTTTTCTTCTTCGGGGCGCACCAGCAGAATTTCGAATTGCAGCGGCGCGCCGGTTTGCATCTGCACCATCAGGCCGTCTTTCAGCACCCACCCCGCATCGGCCAGCAAGGCCCGCGCGCGTTTCGCCCCCTCGCGATTATGGCCGGAACCATCACTGACCGGCGGCGCATAGCCCCTTTCCAGGACTTCTTTCGCAATAGCATCCGCATAGGGAGCAAGCAAGGCGCGCTCCTCAGGGCCCGCCGCATTTCCCGCGGCGGCCAGTGCGGTATTATCAAACAGGCTGCGCGTGCGCCGGTACGCGCCATGAAAGAAATTGCGATTGACCCATTCAAAATCGAACATAAAATTTAACGCCTGACGCACGCGGATATCCTCAAAGGGCGCGCGGCGGGTATTGAACACGAAACCCGCCAAACCCGATGGCCGCCCATGCGGGATGGCGGTGCGCACCACAGCGCCCGTGCGCACGGCGCCAAAATCATAGGCGCGCGCCCAGCGGGCCGGGTCTTTTTCTTCCCACAGATCAAACTGCCCGGCCTTGAACGCCTCAAATGCGGTGTTTTCATCGCGGTAAAAATCCACGCGGATCACATCGAAATTATTCTGTCCGCGATTGACCGGCAAATCCGCCGCCCAGTAATCGCGATTGCGCACATAGGAAATGCTGCGCCCCGGCGAAACATCGCCAACCACATAGGGGCCGGAACCCAGCGGCGGGCGCAGGCCGGGGGCGCTGATATCCAGCCCCGCATAATGGGCCTTTGAGAGGATAGGCATCAGGCCAAGGATCAGCGGCATTTCCCGGTCGATGGCCTTGGGATCAAAATCAAAGCGCACCTGACCCGGCCCCGGCTGGCTGATACGCGTGATTTTTGCATAATAACTGCGGTGATTGGGCCGGCCTTTTTCGCGCAGAATTTCCGCCGAAAAAATAACATCCTCCACGCGGACCGGCGCGCCATTGGAAAAGCGTGCGCGCGGATCAAGCGTGAAGCTGACCCAGGAGCGATCCCCGGCCACCTCCACCGATTGCGCCACCCAGCCATACAGCGAAAACGCCTCGTCATTGCTGCGCTTCAGCAGGCTTTCAAACACCCATTCACGAATCCCCAGCGGAACCACGCCGCGCACAGTGAAAGGATTGAGATTGTCAAAAGCGCCCCGCTCCCCCAGCACCAGCGTCCCGCCTTTTGGCGCGGCCGGATCGGCATAGGCAAAATGTGCAAAGCCCGGCCCCTGCCACCCCTCCCCATGCATGGCAATGCCATGGTGCGGCGCGGCAGATGCGGGCGCGGCGCATGCAAGGACCGCGACAAGTAAATATACCGGCGTAAACTGCCGCAGCTTAATCCCGCAGTAATTCATTGATCGAGGTTTTGGAGCGGGTGCCGGCGTCAACCTGTTTGATGATCACGGCGCAGGACAGGCTGGGGCGCGCATGGCCGTCGGCATGCGCGGGTCCAGGCAGAACGCCCGGTACGACAACCGAATAGGCCGGCACTTCGCCCTGATAAATCTGTCCGGTGGCGCGATCCACGATTTTGGTGCTGGCCCCCAGAAACACGCCCATGGAGATGACGCTGCCTTCGCGCACCACCACGCCTTCGGCCACTTCGGATCGCGCGCCGATAAAACAATTATCTTCAATGATCACCGGATTGGCCTGTAACGGTTCCAGGACACCGCCAATGCCGGTGCCGCCGGAGATGTGACAATTCTTGCCAATCTGGGCGCACGATCCCACGGTCGCCCAGGTGTCGATCATGGTGCCTTCATCCACATAGGCCCCCAGATTGACAAAGCTGGGCATCAGCACCACGCCCTTGGCGATGAAGGCGGAGCGGCGCACAATGCAGTTTGGCACGGCGCGAAATCCGGCCGTGCTGAACTGGTCCGCACCCCAGCCCTCGAATTTCGATGGCACCTTGTCCCACCAGACCGTGTCCTTGCCCGGACCACCGGCAATCAGGTTCATATCATTCAGCCGGAACGACAGCAGTACCGCCTTTTTCAGCCACTGATGCACGACCCAGTCCTTGCCGTGCTTTTCCGCAACCCGCGCCTTTCCGGTATCCAGCAGGCCCAGCACAGTGTTCACCGCGTCGCGGGATGCACCCGTGGTTTGGGCATTGATGGAATCGCGGGCTTCCCATGCGGCTTCGATTTGCACTTGCAGGTCCTGGAAATTCATCTGTTTATACTTTCCGTAAATAAGGTGTTGTGTGTGAGGCTGTGTATGCCCCGGACCGGCCAGGGCATACAAGTGTGATAATTACCGCCCTTCCGGCCTATACAGACGCAATTCGCGCGGTTTTTTCAGCCAGTCGGTCTGCTTCTGATAGGGCAGGCCCGCCGTGCGTCCGCCATCCACCACCAGCGCGTGCCCATTGACATAGCTGGATTCATCGCTGGCCAGCCAGAACACCGCATCGGCGATTTCTTCCGGGTTGCCGATGCGGCGCAGCACTTCTTCGCCGCCGATGGCGTCGCGCATCTTGTCGATGACTTCCGCCGAGGCGCCGGCCCGGCCCGCCGCCAGCGGGGTGGCGATGACGCCGGGGCATACGCAATTGACCCGCACGCCGTAATAGCCGAACTCCAGCGCCATGCTCTTGGTCATTTGCAGCACTGCGGCCTTGGCAGCGTTATACAGCACCGGGCCGATGCCGGAATAAAACGCCGCAATACTGGCGGTGTTGACAATGGTCCCCGATCCCTGCGCCTTCAGGATGGGGGCGGCATGCTTGATGCCCAGAAACACACCCTTTACCAGAACATCCATAGTGATATCGTAATCTTGCACTGAAATCGTTTCCACCGGCCCGGCGGCGCCGCCAAAGCCCGCATTGTTGAAAATACAGTCCAGCCGCCCGAATTTGGCTACAGCGCTGTCGACCGCCGCCTTGACTTGATCTTCATGGGTGACGTCGGTGCGCTGAAAATGCACGGACGCGCCCAGCTCGGCGGCCAGCTTTTTGCCCATTTCCTCCTGCATGTCGGCGATGACGACTTTCGCGCCCTCGCCCACGAATTTGCGCACGGTTGCAGCCCCGATGCCGCTCGCCCCGCCGGTTATGACCGCAACGCGTCCCTGATATCTTCCAGCCATCTGTGTTTCCCCTGTCTGTTCTGTTGGTTTGACCCATTTCCGCATATGCGGGCAAAGAGAGCAAGCCCGGATGCGAGCCTAGACATGCGTGCGGGGGGCCGTTAAAACCAAGCCAGACGATTGTTTCTAAACATTTTCGGTTGGGATATTTTCATGGCCAAGCCGCCCGTGACGAGTCTGAACGAGATTCGCGCGACATTTCTGGATTTTTTTGCGGGTAACGGCCATACAATCGTGCCGTCATCGCCGCTGGTGCCGCGCAACGATCCGACCCTGATGTTCACCAATGCGGGCATGGTGCAGTTCAAAAATGTCTTTACCGGACAGGAAACCCGCCCCTATGTGCGCGCCGCCTCGTCGCAGAAATGCGTGCGCGCGGGCGGCAAGCATAATGATCTGGATAATGTGGGCTATACGGCGCGGCATCTGACGTTTTTTGAAATGCTGGGAAATTTTTCCTTTGGCGATTATTTCAAGGAAAACGCCATCGAACTGGCCTGGCGGCTGATCACCAGGGAATTTGGCCTGCCAGCATCGCGGCTGAGCGTGACGGTGTATGCCGATGATGATGCGGCGCACGGCCTATGGCGCAAGATCGCCGGGCTGCCGGAAGATCGTATCATCCGTATCGGCACCTCGGATAATTTCTGGTCGATGGGCGATACCGGACCCTGCGGCCCCTGTTCGGAGATTTTCTTTGATCATGGCGATAAAATCCCGGGCGGCCCCCCCGGATCGGCGGACCAGGATGGCGACCGCTTTGTGGAAATCTGGAACCTGGTCTTCATGCAATATGACCAGCGCGGACCCGGTGACCGCATCGCCTTGCCCAAACCGTCCATCGACACCGGCATGGGGCTGGAACGCATTGGCGCGGTGCTGCAGGGCAAGCAGGATGTGTTCAGCACAGATGTGCTGCGCGCGCTGATCGAGGCCGCTGCGGACGCCATAGGGGGCGATCCTGACGGATCAATGGCAGCAAGCTACCGGGTGATTGCTGATCATTTACGCTCGGTCGGCTTTCTGATTGCCGATGGGGTGCTGCCGTCCAATGAAGGGCGCGGTTATGTGCTGCGCCGGATCATGCGCCGCGCCATGCGCCATGCGGAAATGCTGGGGGCGAAAGATCCGGTGCTGTGGCGCATCATCCCTGCGCTGGTGCGCCAGATGGGCGCGCATTATCAGGAACTGCCGCCTGCAAAGCCCCTGATCGAGGAAACCCTGAAGCTGGAGGAAGACCGCTTCCGCCGCACGCTGGAGCGTGGTCTGAAGCTGCTGGAAGATGAGGCCGCAAATCTTCCGGCGGGCGCGGTGCTTTCCGGCGACGTGGCGTTCAAACTGTACGACACCTACGGCTTTCCGCTTGATCTGACCGAGGACGCGCTGCGTAACCGTAATATCACCGTGGATCATGCCGGTTTTGATGCCGCTATGGCGCACCAGAAGGCCGAGGCGCGCGCCGCTTGGGCCGGCTCCGGCGACGCCGCCTCCGAGACGGTCTGGTTCAGTGTGCGCGAGCGTGCCGGAAGCACGGAATTTCTGGGTTATGAAAGTGAACAAGGCGAAGGCCTGGTCACCGCCATTGTCGTCGATGGCCGTGAAGTGAATGCGGCCGGGGAGGGAACCGAAGTGCAGGTGCTGCTCAACCAGACGCCGTTTTACGCCGAATCCGGCGGGCAGATGGGCGACACCGGCATGCTGATCGCCCCCAATGGCGTGCGGGTGATGGTGCGCGACACCAAAAAACAGCCTGGCGATCTGCATGTGCATGTTGGTTCTGTGCGCGGTGGCGTTCTGCGCCTGGGCGACAGCGTGGAGGCGCGGGTGGATCCGGCGCGGCGCGCGGCGATCCGCGCCAATCACTCCGCCACGCACCTTTTGCATGCGGCGCTGCGTCAGGTGCTGGGCGCGCATGTCATGCAAAAAGGCTCACAGGTGGGCGTGGAACGGCTGCGGTTCGATTTCTCGCATCCCAAGGCGATGACTGACGCAGAGATCGCGGAGACCGAATATCTGGTCAATTCAATTGTGCGCCAGAACAGCGCGGTCTCAACCCGCCTGATGGCGCCCGATGAAGCGGTGGCGCATGGGGCCATGGCGCTGTTCGGTGAAAAATACGGCGATGAAGTGCGGGTGCTGACCATGGGCACTGCTCCGTCACCGGATCATACCGGGTTACAGCCATTTTCGGTAGAGCTGTGCGGCGGCACCCATGTTGCGCGCACCGGCGATATTGCCCTGATCCATGTGGTGGGGGAATCGGCCGTGGCGGCGGGCGTGCGGCGCATTGAGGCCCTGAGCGGGCAGGCGGCATTTGAATATTTTTCGGCGCGCGACCGGCTGATGCGCGAAGCGGCGCATGCCCTGCGCACCAGCCCGGAAGAATTGCCTGTCCGGCTTGCCGCCCTGATGGAGGAGCGCAAAAAACAGGAACGCGAAATTGCTGAGCTGCGCAAAAAACTGGCTGTGGCGGGGCCTTCTGGCGGGACAAATGGCGCAGACGCGGCAGCCCCGGAAGAAATTGCGGGCGTCAAACTGATGGCGCGCATTATTGAAGGCGTCAATCCAAAGGAATTGCGCGGCCTGGTTGATGCGGGCAAAAAAAGTCTGGGTTCCGGCGTGGTGGCGTTTCTGGCGGTGAATGACGGCAAGGGCGCGCTGGCTATTGGCGTCAGCGATGATCTGACCGCGCGGATCAGCGCCGTTGATCTGGTGCGCGCAGGCGCAACCGCCATGGGCGGGGCAGGTGGCGGGGGCCGCGCAGACATGGCCCAGGCGGGCGGCCCGGACGGCGGCAAGGCCGATGCGGCGCTGGATGCGGTGCGCGCCGCGCTGCAAAATATGGTCAACGAATCGTAAATTCCATTGTGCGCAAAATATTTTTTATGTTTACCGCATTTTATTTTGACTTTTTTTGCGCTTTTTACGTTTTTGTACACGCGGCGCGGCCTGACCGCCGCAAAAAACCCCATATTTCTGCGCCTGAATGCCTTGTGTTACGCAATGCACACAAGCAGGCGGATTTTTCCCTTTCGTCCAATTCTGGCCATATGTTTACTCCATCTTAGGATTACCGGGACGAAACTTTGATCATGTTGGGGCTAAAGGCGACGAAACGCCTGACCCAATGACAGTAGGTCAAACAGGGAAATGGAGTATCCGGCAATGGGTCAAGCACAGAGCGTTTATCAGGAATCACATGAACCAGCAGACGGCGAGGCATGCCTTCATCTCGCCATCGCCTATTCGACCGGCAAGGGCGTGCCGTACGATCTGGTCGCGGCGCATAAATGGTTCAATGTCGCGGCCGTCAAAGGCCAGCGTGAGGCATTGGGCTGGCGCGCGGAACTGGCGCAGGAAATGGCCCCGGCGCAGATCGCCGAAGCCCAGCGCCAGGCCCGCGAATGGCTCCTTTCCCACGCCTGATATAAGGGTTTTTCAGCAGCCTGCCGGTTTTTAATCTGATCGCGTTTTCGGGCTGAAAACCGGCAGTCCTGTTTGCCCGCAAATGCTTCGGTTGAAACCGCTCCGAAACTAGTCTAACACACTGGGGATCAGGGCAGCCCAGTCTCGCTAGCGGATCGCTATTCGCCGCAGGCTGTCCTTATGGAGGGGTGGCCGAGTGGCTGAAGGCGGCGGTTTGCTAAACCGTTATACGATGTCAAGTCGTATCGTGAGTTCGAATCTCATCCCCTCCGCCACTATCTTTAGCCCCCATATATTTCATATAAATCAATAGTTTACGCGTTAGCGTATAAACCGAAACCACACACGTTAGCCACACACGTTTTTCTTGTAATCAGGACGATTATAGATTAAGATTTGAGGTAAATAGAGCTATCTGGAGCGGCGCGCATGAACTCAAAAATTACCCCTCGGCAACAGCGCTTCGTTGAAGAGTATCTCGTTGACTTGAACGCCACACAAGCTGCGATCCGTGCCGGTTATTCGTCAAAGACGGCGCATAGCGCGGGGCCGCGATTGTTGGCGAATGTTGATGTTGCAGCGGCCATAGAAAAAGCTAAGCAGGCACGATCTGAGGAAACAAACATTGACTCCGTTTGGGTGTTGAGGCAGGCCGTCGAGATTCACGAAAGGGCCATGTCTTCGATCAGACCGTGTCTGCATCCAAAAACACGCAAGCATGTTCACGACGCTGGAGGTAATGCGTTATATGTTTTTAGTGCGTCAGCCGCGACCAGGGCGTTGGAGCTTATCGGTCGCCATGTGGCCGTCAATGCGTTTTCAGATAAGCTCGAGTTGTCCGGTGGCATATCAGTCGCTGAACGCATTATGGCGGGCAGGGAACGAGTGCGCATGGCACGGGTTGCTAGCCCTGCTGATGCTGGCCCCAAGGCCTCTGGCTAGGGCAAGGCCGCGTTTTTCTGGTCCATAGCGCTTCGGAGCCAGATATGCGTTCCCAGTTGGTCCAGGTATTCGGGACTGTCAGGTAGAGGAATCCCACAGGCCAACAGATCCTCCTCTGTGGCTAAGCCATCCACCAGGTATCCGCTCCCTTTGATTTTGACGTCATAGAGCCCCTCGTATCGGGATTGCCGGTCTTGGTAGACGCATTCAACATTCCGGACATGGATTACCCGAGTTTGATCCGTCTGGAGCCCCTTGGAATTAGAAAAGGCGATGCGCAGGAATTCGGTTGAGCGGCGTTCTTCGGTTGACATTTTGGTGTTGTCCTTAAGTTACGCAATCTGGCCTCCCTCCAGATGCATGAGAGTTTCGGGGTTACGTTCTTCGCTCATTCTATTGGGCCATGGGTGCGCTCCTTTTCAATTACTCTAAGTGTGTATTTCGGGGCCAGGGGGGGTTGGCTTGAACACCCCTCCCCCTGGCCTTCTTGAATGCGGCAGGGCGAAAGCCCTGTCGGATACTTATGGGGTATGGGGTATTCGACGCGACAAACCCGACGGTTTTTGCGGTACTTTCCGACAGCCATTTCCGCCACTTTCTGAAAGTTTCCGCAGAACCCGACAAAGCTTCCGACAGGCTTCCGACAGACTATCCGACAAGCTTCCGACGGCATCACACTGGCCCTTTTGGTCTGTGAAATCCTGCCCGATGCCCGCGTTTCGAGTTATCGCTGGCTTCGTATATTAACTCCCCCTGGCGCTCTAGCGCGTTCAGATGATCCACGACGGACTGCGGGCTAATAGTAAGACCGTGGCGTTGCTTTATTTCCTTCGCCAAGTCTTTGGGCTTTTGTCCTGCCCCATGAGAGCGGACGATAGATATGCCTTTGCTCATGAGATCGAGTGTAACTTCCAGCACCGCCGCGCGTTCAATTTCGGGGCTTTGACTGGAATTGTTGATAGTGGTGAAGGTTTGCCCAAGCAGAAAAAGCTCAAGCTCCGCTTCCGATCCATAGTTGGCCTTGGCAACTTTCAACACCCGCCGCTGCCCTTTTCCCTTGTCCCTCTCCAAGGAAAGCCTGTTGCGCACTGCGTTGTTCCAGGCAGTCGAACCGGCATAACCGGTTCCATCAGCCATGGCGGCTTTAGATGGGTGTGCGTTCACCAGGATCGTCGCGCCGAAATCACGGCACAAACCCGTCAACACCTTTTTCGCGAGCGTATTTACCGGGAGACGTTTGGTCTCATCCAGCGAGGCAATATCGCTCACAGTGTCCAAAACAAGAAAGGACGGCCCTAACTTGCCGAGCATGTTCTGCAAGGGATTCATAAAGGGTCCCGGCGTCCATGTCCCGTCATCCCGGATATAAGCCAGGTTCACGTCAGAGCCGGGCAAACACCACACCGTGAGCGGCAAGTCGGCAAGATTGACGCCAAGGGTGTCGCAAATTGCCGTAAGGCGCGCCTTGGCCTCGCCAAAGTCATCTTCGGCCAGGACAATCAGGGCCGGGGATTGAACGGTCCTGTGATCGAACAGCGGGAGCCCAGCGGCAATCGCACAGGCAATGTGCATCGCCAACAGGGTTTTGCCCGTGCCACCGTCGCCGTATAACAGATTGACTTGTCGCTCCAGGATAAAATCCTGCAAGGCATACGTGGCACGGGGAAAGTTGCCCGCCACAAGTTCAGACGCACTCATGGCTTGTGGGTAGGTGGTGTCTGAGGACGAAACCGGGCTGACATTGTCGTTGACGTTTTTGCCGTCAAGTGTAGCGATTACAGGTCTGAACAAATAACTGTAATCACATGCAGGCGCGCGGGAGCCAAGTTCGCCGGTCGCTGACTTGTAACCGCTCAGAAAAGTTATCTCGAATTGATCATCATCCCAAGGCGGTTCGCATCGGGGATTGAAGTGCTCAAGCGCAATTTCGAGCGCCTTATCGGGGGAAAGGCCGTAATCATGCGCCATGGCCCCGGTGGCAACGAGCCTATTGTTTCCCCCCTGGCCTTCTATACAAGGCTCTGCAGCCTTGCCTGAGGGCGTGGCGAGGGTACGCCCGTGCGTACCGGCGCACCAGTCAGTGAAGCATTGGACGTTGCGCGCGTCGTCAACCGTAACGCCTTGAATTGGTTCATCCGGCTTGCTCCGGTCGCGCGTCTTAATCTCGCGTAGCATGGTTTCGACGTGCGCAGGTAGTGGCACCGGCAAGGTGGCAAGCTCAACCGTATATTGCTTGCCCCTGAAATGCGAGCCGGGACCGACAATCAATCCGCCATAGCCGCGCACATCGCCGAAATCGGGAAGCGAGCCTGTACCGTTTCCGAATGTTTTTGTTGTCGAGTAGATTAGGTGAATCCCGCCTGAGGGCGTGTTGCTTTCAAACGTGCGCGGAAGGTCGCCATGCTCTGCTTCAAAAGTGGCCAGCGCCGCCTCGGCGCCGGGCTTGTACAGATCGCCGTCTATAGCCACAAACCCTGGTTGGATCGCCAGTCCTATATTGGCTGTCGGATCGTTAAGCCACATGGTTTCGACGGTCTTCCGATCCGATGCCGCTTCATTTTGCCAGCCTGTGCGAAGCGGGCGCTTCTCACCTGGTACGCATGGAAACACTTTCCATGCGCCGCTTATGCGACCTACTTCCGCACACCATAGCGCCCAGTCGATCAGGGGTGCGTTGTCCAGTGGTGTAGCTGGGAGAATTGGAGATTTATTTTCCACATGTGGCATTGCCGTCATCGTCCTTGTTACTTGCGAATTGATCGCACAAGGCCATCAAGCCTCGCGCGAGGGGGGTGCTCGGGCCGCGATAGTTACGGGTGACGAAGCCGCAGCGGCCCGAGCGCATTCCACAAGTAGACGCCTTCAATGAAGGCGGTTGCACAGGACGAACCTGCCCACCAGGGGCAAGCTCTATCGGCGCGAAGATCGCACCGATCTCAATTGCCGGGATTACCGGCGAAACTTTTTCCATTCCGCGCATTACCATCCACTAAAGAAATGCCCCCAGCCGTCAATCTCTGGGACCACTAATCATAGGCATAGGGAAATAATGCGCAACAAGAAAGACGGACGCTAGGCGCTATTGTAATTGACAGATACTTGAGTAAACCCATTTATTCTTCGAATCAAGAGTAATTTTTCGTTTGAACGCATTTTCTTTATTTTTGATTAAGTCATTGTAATAATTATCAAATATATATACAAATCACGCTAAAATACGTGACCGGCCCAGCCAAGGTCACGCCAATTATTAGGTGCGTGACCAGTGGCTTTTGAAGCCGCGCCGGTGGCAGGCTCAAGTCAGCGATCCTGGATCATCCCGTCTATCCGGCGCACGGTACCGCTGCCAATGCCAAGCTCCCGCGCAATCCGGTTAACGCCCCAAGCTTGCGCCCGAAGCTCCCGCACCTTGCGTTCAACATCGGCCTTCACCCTTGGCCGTCCGAACGGATTGCCGGTTTTGGTGCCGTTCGCTTTCGCTTGCTTGATACCGGCGCGTACCCGCTCGGCGATCATTTCCCTCTCGTACTCGGAAAAAACTCCGAGCATCTGGAACATGGCCCTTCCTGAGGGCGTTGACGTATCCAGCCCCTGTTGGTGTAGATAGAGATCCACACCGGCGGCGCATAGATCGCCCAGCCCCGCTACAAGGTGCTGTAGCGAGCGGCCCAGCCGGTCAACGGACCATGCGGCCACCATATCGATCTCGCCCCGTGTGGCAGCCTTGAGTATGGCGTCAAGCGCTGGCCGCTGATCGCGCCCCTTCGCCCCGGATATGCCCTTGTCGGTGTATTCATTTACGATCCGCCACCCCCGGCGCTCCGCGACTTCGCGAAGTTCGGCAAGCTGGGCGTTGACGCTTTGCCCGTCCGTCGAAACGCGGGCATAGATTGCTACCCTGTTCATAACCATTCCCCCTAACTGTGTTGACACGTCAATCTCATGTAAGAGCGATAGGTGCCGAAATCAATAGATTATCGCACCTATCAAACGGGTTTCTGAAAGCGGCGGATTTCCGGGGGTTTAATGGGTCAATTCCAATAGGGCTTTCGGCACCCCCCATTTGCGGCAATGCCTGGGCGTATCGCGAGATTGTCAAGCAAGCAATGCAGGGCATGACAAGCGGGGATTTAAGGATGTCATGCGCGCGGGAATATGCTTTAGTAGCCCGAACACGGAAGGAAGCACGAGCATGAAAACACTACTCAAAGCTTCGCTGTTGCTGATGGTGTCTATAGGCAGCGCTGCGGGGGCCGAAGTCCCCAGCTATAGGTCCGACTATGGTGGCGGTGTTGCAACACGTCCACTGACCGTGCCTGGTGGATCAATCTATGCCCCTAGCTACAGCAGCCCTAGCTATGGCGGGTCCAGCTTCATCGACAGTGTTAACAGAGGCATTGACGAACAGAACCGCCGGAATGAAGATCGCCAGCGGGAGCAAGAGCAAAACCGCCGGAATGAAGCGTATGAGCGCCGGATTAATCAACTAGAGTCCCAACAGCAAGAACAACAACAGCAAGAACAGCCATATTATAACCCCTATGCGCCGCGCGACAGTTTTGACTTCCTTCAGCGAGACCTTCGGCCCCGGTAGGTAACAATCACCACCCGTCGGGCTGGAATTGCGCTCCCATTTTGAAGTGACTTCGGGGGGTGGGGTGGGGTGTTTGGCGATGGGGACCGTCCAGATCGGGGCAGTGAATTTCGACGTTTTCAAAAAAAAGTAAAGGGCACCCAGCTTGGCCCAAAAAAGGGGGTCAACCGGCGAGGCGCTTGTGCCCGAAGCAATTACCCTTTCGCATAATCCAGAGAATAAGTCTTTGCCATACTTTTGCTGGTAATGCGCGCGCATAGAGTTATCTTCAGACAGTTCGGGTGGATAAGTGAGGACCGAAGAATAATTGAGCCTTGCTGTAATAAATCCATCCGCCAGAGGACAAGTATTTTGAGGAAATTACTGACAGCTTTGGGCTTGATGCTGTGGTTTACCTTTGTCACGCCCGCAGCGTTTGCCGGGCCATTTGAAGATGGGCTTACCGCATACAACAAGAAAGATTACGCAACCGCGTTGCGGCTCTGGCATCCCTTGGCCGAGCAGGGGCTTGCACCTGCGCAATTTAATCTTGGCCTTATGTACGGCAACGGCCAGGGCGTGCAGGAGAATTACGCGCGGGCGGCGGAATGGTATCGCAAGGCCGCAGAGCAGGGGCTTGCACCAGCGCAAGCGGGGCTTGGCATCATGTACGATGAAGGCCAAGGCGTGCCGCAGGATTACGTGCAAGCGATGGCGTGGTACCGTAAGGCCGCCGAGCAGGGGTATGCAGGGGCGCAAGCGGGGCTTGGCATCATGTACGATGAAGGCCACGGCGTGCCGCAGGATTACGTGCAGGCGATAGCGTGGTACCGCAAGGCCGCCGAGCAGGGGTATGCTATCGCTCAATTCAAACTCGGGACTATGTATCTCAATGGCTGGGGCATGAAGCAGGATTACTTGCAGGCATTGAATTGGTTCGGCAAGGCGGCCAATCAGGATATGGCTGACGCCCAATACAATCTCGGAGTGATATACGAGAAAGGCCAAGGGGCATCACAGGATTATAATCAGGCGGCGAGCTGGTATCACAAGGCCGCCGAACAGGGCCATGCCTTGGCCCAAATCAACCTTGGGGTCATGTACAAAAGGGGCCAGGGCGTGCCGCAGGATTATACCCAAGCTATGATTTGGTACCGGATGGCTGCTGGACAAGGCGAAGCGATTGCCCAAATCAAAATCGGCATCATGTACGAAAAAGGTCAGAGCGTGCCGCAGGATTATGTACAGGCGATAGCGTGGTACCGTATGGCTGCTGGACAGGGTAACGCTCTTGCCCAAACCATTCTCGGCGGCTATTACGATGAAGGCCAAGGTGTGCCGCAGGATTACACCCAAGCTGTGATCTGGTATCGCAAGGCCGCAGAGCAGGGTAACGCTCTTGCCCAAACCATTCTCGGCGGCTATTACGATGAAGGCCAAGGTGTGCCGCAGGATTACACCCAAGCTGTGATCTGGTATCGCAAGGCCGCAGAGCAGGGTGAGGCCATGGCCCAAACCAACCTCGGCGCCCATTACCTCAAAGGCGAGGGCGTACCGCAGGATTACGCGCAGGCGGTAACGTGGTACCGCAAGGCCGCAGAGCAGGGGGTAGTAGCCTCGCAAGATATGCTCGGGGTGATGTACGCGCAAGGCCAAGGTGTGGCGCAGGATTACGTGCAGTCGGCGAGTTGGTATCGCAAGGCCGCCCAACGGGGGGATGCCGACGCCCAATTCAGACTCTGTGCCATGTACCTACATGGCATTGGGGTGGCGCAGGATTACGTGCAGGCGCATATTTGGTGTAATCTCGCCGCCTCCAGTCGGGGAGATGACGAACTTAAGAAAAATGCGGCGCATGGCCGCGACTATGCCATAACGAAAATGACCAACACACAGCTTGAAGAGGCGCAGCGTCTTACGCGGGAGTGGAAGCCAACAGCGCAATATTACCCCGTTATCGTCCTAGATTGATGAGTCTTCAAAATCGGCATTAGCCACAGGGGGATAGCAAGGGTGCATCAGGTATTTATCGATGCCATGACATTACGGGGGTTCCATAATGCCTTTCTCGGACCCTAAAGAGGGGCGCATCAGCACCTTAGCCCAGCCTATCGAACCTGACTATAACTACGATCCTTTATTCTTCAAAGAGGTAGTGCCAGCGGCCTTTCGGCTGGAAAATAGTATTGGTTCCGTCATGGCCAAGGGTGCTTTTGACGTTACCCCCGGCGCTCCTTACGACCCAAACTTTGACCCAATATCTCTAGTGCCGGAGCAGTACGTGCTAAATTCCATGGCCTACGTCCATGCGAACAATCAAGCAGAAGTAGACCAAGTTACGCAGCGGCTGGACAGGGAACAAGCAAAACAGGAGATTGTAGAAATGGATGGCGGATTAGGGACCTTGGCGGTGTTTGTGGCGGACGTGTTTGACCCTATTCGGTTTATAATCGTCCTCGTCGTAGTTCTTTCGTCGAAGCAGAAGAGGATCGTCATTGTGGCGGCTGCGTTCGCGACCGTTATTGTGGAGGCGATACTTTACTCAATTCAAGTTGCTCGAACGCCGGGAGAAGGGATTCCGATAGGTTTCCTTGCGAGTCTGTTTGTCGCCACCATCGTCTTCACGATCCGATGGTGGCGTGATATTTTGAAGGAGCAAGAGGCTAGCGTGAAGACGGTGTTGGAAGCGGCATTTTACAAGTGGAAGGCGAAGTTTAGCTGGCTTGATGTATCTGACGCCAAGCGGCTATGGGCGCTGGGGAAGGAGAACCGGCGGCTGAAGAAGCTTCTGCGGTTACGGGCGCTGGAGGAGGAGAACACAGAGATGAAGAAGCTTCTGGCTGAAGCCATGCTCGACATCACCATGCTGAAAGACATCAATTCAAAAAAATACTGACGCTCTTACATTTGCTTCTGACGGGTTGCTATATGCTGGAACTATTGGCAGCGGGATATTTACAATCGATGTTTTGACAGGCGAGACAAACCACCTGGCCTCTGCAATCAATGTTGTTAACGCTTTGGTTTTTGAGCGCGCATTGCCAAACACCTCCACAATCCTGGAACCGAGCACACTCTCTTTTTCGGGTCTCATTCTTGCCATGCTTTTGGCGCATAGGCGAAAAAAAAATGGAGAGGTCCCCCTCTTAGTCAATACTTGCCTGCGAACGCTTACGTGCTGATCGTCTTGCCTTACGCCACAGCCACAATCTTTGGGTAATAGCCGCCACTACCAACTTGACGGGCGCGAGAGCCATTTCAGCGAGCGATTCTTCTAGTACGGCAAGTGAGTCTGTTATACGCCCTTCTGTAGCAAGCTGAGCTAAGGTAACGCCCCCAGTCCCCCCAGCCACCTGTATACCTATTTGTGTGATAAAGTTAAGTATCCTGCCCCCGAAGGTCACGAATAATAGCGCGCCGGTTGCGGTATCTAGCGCGCCGATAATTGCCCCTCGCGTGAAGCCATGCGCATCCATGTCAGCCATCAACTCGGGATCGCGGATGGCGCTTAGTACCTGGGCCGGGTCAGACGTATCAACGCCTCTGCTCCGCAAATAAGGGATCGCGTCCAGCCGCGACTCCATGAAATAAGAAGGGCTACCCAAGAAAACCGTGAAGGCGACCGGGCCGCCTATAAGTCCTGCGACCCCGGCAATCGCCACACCCGGCGATTGCTCAATGCCTAACTCAAGCGCCGCTGCCAGTGCACCTAGTGGGTTTGACACGATCACGGATGCAAAACGAATGAGAGGGAGGGCGGCCAGCGCCACTATGGCGGCGATGGCAACCATGCCCGCAACGCGTCCTTTCTTCCATTTGTCCATTACCGCCTCCAAAAGCCCTCTTAAAGACAAACGAGGTCAATATATCAGCTTCGCCAGCGCATCGCGCTTCACCGCCAGCGACACACCGCCCGAGTAAAGCCCGTAAGTCATAGTGGTCTTTTCATGCCCCACAATGTCCGCAACATAGTTTTCTGGCACACCCGCATTTTCCAGAATCGTTACGACCGTCTTGCGGATAGAATGATAGACAAATTGCGAGCCAAAACCTAACCCGGTTTTGAGATTCCCGAAGCGCTTCCCAACGGCGTTGCTGCGATCCCCATATTTGTTAACGGTCAGTCCCGAAAGCACATAACCATCCTTCGATTCATTGATAAGCCGCGCCATTGTCTGCGCCAATTTCCGATGTATTGGAACATCGCGCCAGCCCGCATTCGTCTTTGCGTCACTAACCGAGAAATGAACATCCTTCACCTGATCTACTCTCAGGGCGCAAAGCTCTTCGATCCGGCAACCGGTCCACATTCCCAGGCGGATCAAATCGGCTAATTGCTCATCCCCCCGTTGAACGGCTGCTTCAAGCAACCTTACGACGTCGCTCGGCTCAAACGGTTGCCGGACAGAGCGTGGCGAGGTGCGATTATTCTGCCGTGCCACGTCCAGCTTGCTGAACGGCTCATTTTCGTCGCCAGCCACCCCAATGCTTTGCAGATAGCGCCAATAGCTCCGCAACGCGCTCAGGATGCGCTGCACAGTCTTGGGCGCAAGCCCGGCACCATTCATTAGCGTAGTGACCCAGCGCCGCACATCGGGCCGTGTGACGTCCTGCACCACAGCGAACTTGGCCGCAAACCGTTTGACGTCAGAGCGCTGCATATCCTGTGTCTTATCGGTGGCGCGTGAGGTGCTGAGCCACTCATCAAGGTATTCTGTGAAACTTACTACCTGGCCGGTAGCCCTCGCATAAAACCGCCCTGCTTCGGGATCGCTCCACGGGGAATCACCGATGTTCTCAACGTTGACTGCCCCGATCTTCCAGGCGGCCATATCGATTTGTTCCAGGATAGAGTGCTTATGTTCGGCGGTTTTTGCGTTCCGCAGCGAGCGCCGGAAAAATGCAGCATCATCGTTTGGCTCTTCACGGGCCTTTGCAATTTCGGATCGCCAGGCAAAGATGATTGGCAACACGCGGCGCTCGGCAATTGTGCGGCTATCCGTTTCGAGGGATTGGAAAAAGCGGCGCTTGCGAAAGTGCGGGCGTACCGCCTCAGGAATTTCCATGACCGCGTACCAAATACGACGTCGCTTTTGCAGATAGGCGGGCATGGCAGCCGCTCCAGAAAAAGAATGTTACCCCACACGTTTACCACACACATTGACCCATTGTAACGCTTAATATTAAATGGTTATATTGGGTTACGTCGATTAGGCGGAATGTCTCATCCCCTCCGCCAACCCTTATTGATATTAAAGGGATTTTCCTAGGTTTTGGTTTTTGGTCTTACCGCCAGTCTTATACCAACGGCCCTGTGATCTGCCATACTCGAACGACTCCCGGCTTGCGATGGATTTGATTGTTTCCGGCAAAGCGGTGAGGTCATTCCACGCCTTACAGCATGCAGAGACGATGGCCTCGTAATTCTCAAAGCTGCGGTTGGCGAGGGCGTTCCGGCGTATGTATTGCCAGATGTTTTCCCGCGGATTGAGCTCCGGGCTACAGGAGGGCAATCGCATCAGGCTGATATTGTCTGGCGCGATGCGTGACTTTGCGGTGCGCCATCCGGCGCCATCGATAATGACAATGGCATGCGCGCCGGGGTGTCAGCGTGGGGCATGACCAGCGCAGCGCCAATGCCGCGTGCCGGACAGACAGCGCCGAAGATGCAGGCGCAGTCATAGCGTTGATCGCGCACCGCGCGCGGGCGTTTACCCTTCTCG
>Ga0268299_1000895_pt1 | contig 71424 bp, 60 predicted proteins | sample NOBtaG_FD_193484 | JGI IMG/M metagenome (GOLD analysis project Ga0268299, IMG submission 193484) | Activated sludge microbial communities from bioreactor in Nijmegen, Gelderland, Netherland - NOB reactor | ecosystem: Engineered > Bioreactor > Aerobic > Activated sludge | place: Netherlands... | reverse complement strand
CGGTGCGGGGCCTGCTGGAACGCGGCGACGCCGACGCCTGCCTGCTGGTCGGCAGCGAGACCCTGGGCTGGATGTCGGCGGCGGCGATCGACCGCCTTCGACAGATCCCCCTGGTGATCCTCGACGCGCCGGACGTGGAGTCGGCGGTCCGCGCGACGGTCCGTTTCCGCACGGCGGTGCCGGGGGTCCACCTGCCCGGCACGGCGTACCGCATGGACGGCGTCCCGATCCCGCTCCGGGCGGTCCTGCCCACTCGTTACCCCAGCGACGAGGCCGTGCTGGCGGGCATCCAGGCGCGGGTGGAAGCGGCTGCCGGCCGGGCGACCGTTTGACGCGACCCACCCTGCCCGTCTCACCCGACCGACAGCCCTGCCCTTCCGCCGCCGTCAATCCGGGATTGGCGCGGCCATTTCTCGCCGCATGCCGAGGCGGCGACCTCTATCATGCTTTGGCCGATGGCTCGAGAGCGGCCGCCGCGTGAGCGGCCCGCGTCCCCTTCCCCTGGAGATCAACCTGATGAACGCGCGACTCGGTCTTGCGGTCCTGGCGGCGCTGGCGATGGCCGGCACGCCCGGCATGGCGTCGGCCGGCTGGTGTTCCGCCTTCACCGCCGGGTTCCGCCCTGTCGATGCCCCCGTCGCCCAGGCCACGGCCGCCCGCGCCGGGGAGGAGCGGACGGGTTCGGTGTTCAAGCTGGCCTGTAATTCCTGCGGCGGTGGCGGCGGTTACGCGAGCAACTACGGTTCGTTCTACCCCCGTTCCAGCTACTACCCCAGCGCCAGCTTCTACCAGAGCTACAGCTACTACCCGAGCGCGAGCTTCTATCCGAGCGCCAGCTTTTATCCGAGCGCCAGCTTTTACCCCAGCACCAGCTTCTACGGCGGGTGTAACTCCTGCTCCCCCTGCGCTCCGAGTTGCGGCTGCGTCCCCAGCTGTAGCGGCTATCCCTGGTGGTGAGACTCCGCGTAACACCACGCGAAGAGGAGTTCCCACTCCGCCCGCTGGATCTGGCGACAGAGGCGGTGTGGGATCGCTTCCGGGTCGGCTTGCTTCTCGCACAGATCGACGAAGCCGGCCGCGTCCCAGGTGGGATGGCTCAGGAGCGTCGGCCACATCCGCCCGGTCGCGAGCTGGATCACCGCCTCGCGCAGGGCGGGGTGGATCGGGTGCTCGCCGACCTGGCGGAACCAGTACTTGGCGTTGGAGTAGTCCGGCTCCCGCCGGTGCAGGATGCCGTGCCAGTAGCTCCCCTCGCGGGAAGAGACATCCTGGCTGATGCGGTGCGACTCGTCGAGGAAGTCGAACGCGAGCCACAGGCCGGCGCGGCACGTCGCCGGCAGGTCGGTCAGCGCCTCCAGGGCGGGGCGCATCGCCTCATTCGGCGTGCCGGGGCCGAGCGGGGCGAGCGGCAACGCGCCAAGCAACTCGGCGACGGCCGGTGGGTATGAGGTCGGGTCAAGCATGGCGTCCCTTTTGAAGGCCCCTCGTCCAACGAGCCGTTCTCAATTCGATTCCCAGCCGGACGCGATTAGAGTGGATAAACCCGCACTGCCCGCCTGTGCTTCAGTTCGTTTCCCACCCGGGTGGGGACGTCGCAGTACAAGAGGTTACAGTACTCCAGACTCGGCATCACTTCCTCATCGCCCAGGGCGGAGGCCGCCTCTGCGATGGGGCATCTGTCGAGGCTCAGACAGAGCAGGTGCCGCAGGTTCGCCGAACGGAACAGCTTGTTCGCCCCGGCCGGCCCAAGTGGTCCCCACCGGATTTCCAGCCGCGTGAGGCCGCTCAGGGCCGGGTTGGCAGCCAGCGCCGAGGCGCAATGATCGTCCACCTCGCAACCGTCAAGCGTGAGGTGCCGTAGTTTCGGCGTCGCCAGTCGGGCCAGAAAGGCCGCCATATCCTTCTCCTTCACCCGGGTTGGATAGGGGTGATTCAGCTCGAGGGTGGTCAGTTCGGGAAATGCGCCGGGCCGGGAGAGGGCCGACTTGCTCAACGATTGGAACCCCCCGAACCGGATGCGGAGCGCCTTCAACCTGGGGCCGGACGGGCTGGCCGCGATAGCCTTCAGCCCTTCGGCGTTGAGGGCCGTGCTGTCGAAGGTCAGCGCCCGCAGGCGGTCGAACAACGCGGTCGCGGCGAGGGCCGACACGTCCCCCTTGTTCACCCTCGAGTTACGCAGCCACAACTCCAACAATCCCGGGGCCCTCACCTCGGCGAGCGCCCGGCCGTACTCGCCGTCGAGATTCGACGCGTGAACGAGTAGCCGTCGGAGGCGCGGAAACTCCCGGCCGCCGAGGACGTCGTGACGGCCGACGCCCCACAGGCAAAGCGTGTGCAGATGCGGCATGTCGGCCAAGTGGAGCCCTCCCTCCCCTTCGTCGTCGTGGATGAAGCCGATCAGCAGCCGCTCCAGCCGACGGAACCAGGGAGACGACGCCAGCCGTTCGATCCGAACGGCTGGCCCGTCGAGGTGGTGCACGTCGAGCCGGCGGATTCGGTCGAAGGGGGCGGCGTGGAGCGAGTCGCTATCGACGTCGCGAAGGCCGCCACTGACGTGGAGCCTGGGCAGGTTCGCTGCCAGCGGCGAGACGACGGCGTCCGCCCAGGAGGCGGACAGTCGCGTCAGCCCTCGCGCTTCAGGAAGGCCGCAGACGGAAAGGGGGATGCCATCCACCGCCCGAACCGGGGAGTTGTCGAAGAGATTCCGGAGCGCTGCACTCCAGGTGCCCGGGTCATCGCCGAGGCCGGGCCCGCGGATGCGAGCGAGTGAGGGGAAGCCTCTCGCCATTCCGTCTGGATCGTCGCTCCACCAGTTCGTCAGGTTGCCGAAATCACGACTGACTTCAAACGGCTCCGGCAGTTCAGGAGGACGCCGACGTTCTATGGCTTCTTGCGATTCCAACCGCTGTTCCCACAAGGAGACGTAATCGTCTCGCGGCTCGCAGTCGTCGAGCCCGCACCGGGCGCGGATGTATTTCGCCCGCAGCGGGTCCTCATTATCCTCAAGCCAATCCGCGTAAACAAGTCGCGCCTCGTTGCTCTCCGGGTTGGAGGTGACTGCGGCCTCCAGGTTCTCATTTCGTGGATGATTGGCGGTATCCATGGGATACAATCCTGCTTCAGACGAGAAGGGGACCAGACCGGACGCACCCTATGCTCGTGGTTCCGAGCGTGGCGGTCCTCTCCGGTGCGGTATAGCCCAACGTGCGGGGGGCGTCAGCCCCCTGTTTGCGTCTTCAACAGGGGGCTGACGCCCCCCGCTCGCCAGCAAGCGTCACACGAACCGCACCGCATGGATCGGCGGCAGGTGGGCCGACAGCAGCGTCCAGGTATCGCCCTGGTCCTCGGTCAGCCACAGGCCGCCGGTCGTCGAGCCCATCGCCAGCACGTCGCCCGTCTCGTCGATCGCCAGGCCGTGGCGGTAGACCAGGTCGTACGCCGGCGGCTCCGGCAGGCCGCGGTCCAGCACGTCGAAACTCGCCCCGCCGTCGCGCGTCCGGGCGACGACGAACTTGCCGTCGACCGGCAGCCGGAACTCGTCCTTGATCGCCGGCACGAACCACGCCGTGTCCGGGTCGCGCGGGTGTACCGCGACCGCGAAGCCGAACACCGACGGCTTGACGTTCGCCACGAAGTCCCAGCGCAGGCCGCCGTCGCGCGACCGGAAGACGCCGTTGTGGTGCTGGATCCACAGCGCGTCCGGCGACGCCGGGCACTGCACCATCTGGTGGACGTCCTGGGCGACGAGCAGGCCGCGCATCTCCGGCGGCATGTACTCCGCGAAGAGGCCCTCGCCGATCAGGTCCCACGTCGCCCCGGCGTCGCGGCTGACCCACACCCCGGCCGTCGAGATGGCGATGCGTAGGGTCTTCGGATCGCGCGGATCGACGCAGATCGAGTGGATCGCCGGCCAGTCGTAGCCGCCGCCGAACCAGTTCGGCCGCTCCGGCCGGTCCCACAGGCCGCGTTGCAGCTGCCACGTCTGGCCGGCGTCGTCGGAGCGGAACAGGCCGCCCGGGGCGGTGCCGGCCCAGACGCTGTCCGCCGTCGGCCCCGGCTCCAGGGCCCAGATCAGCTTCAGCGTCGCCGGCTGCGGCGGCTTGCCGTCGCCGGTCTGGACGATCTCGCCGTCGGGATATGCCGGGGCGGGGCACTCGTGCCACGTCGCGCCGCCGTCGCTCGACCGCCGTACCTTGACGCCGAAGTGGCCGAGGTTCAGCGCCGCGAACCATCCGGCCGGCGTCGCACTGGCGAGGGTGACGTTCTCGCCGAGGAAATCGTGCCGGGCCTGCCGCCAGTCGGCGGACGTCCGGGCGAAGGTGAAGAGACCTTTCTTGGTCGATACCAGCAGCTGCTCACTCACGGTCATCCTCCCGAAAGGGCCGGCACCAGGAACACCTCGCCGTCGGGCCCGACCGCCTCGCCGAGGCCGGCCTTGTCGCGGACGACGACCCCGTCGACGAACGCGGCGACGTGGTGCCGCAGCGCCCCGCGCTCGTCGAGGAGATAGCCGCGCAGGACGGGGGCCTCGGCGAGGACGGCGTCGAGCGCCTCGCGCACGGTCGCCCCGGCGACGACGAAGGTCCGCTCGCCGGGCGGCGAGCCTGGCAGCAGGCGGACCAGTGGCGCGGCCAGGGTGACTCTCGGCACGGGACGGCCCTCGCGACGGACGCGGCGGAACGCGAGGGACTATACCCAGGGCAGGGAAGAAAATGCCAGGTCGGCAGGGAGGGTTCAATCATGTGAACAAGCCCAGGCGTTGCAACGCCTGGGGCAAGTCCACCCCGGGCGTCGCGACGCCCGGGCTTGGGGGGATCGCACTCACCGCATCATCTTCGCCCGGTCGAGGCCCGCCTTGGCGTCGGCGTTGCGCGGGTCGAGTTTGATCGCGTCGTTGAACGCCTTCGTCGCGTCGGCCCACTTCTTCGCCGTCAGGGCGGCGTTGCCGGCGGCGAGGTGCGTCGCGAGCGCCTGGGCCGTCTGGACGCGCTGCAGCGCGACCTTGGCCACGACGTCGGTCGGCTTGAGCTTGAGCGCCTCGTTGTACGCCGCGCCGGCCTCGGCGAACTTCTTCTGACGCTCGAGCGTCGCCCCGTTGTCCATGTGCTTCTGGAAGTCGGCCATCGGGTTCGGCATCGGCGTCGCCAGGCCGTCGCGGGCCTGCTTGGCCAGCGTCGGCACCTCGCGGTCGGCCGGGAAGAGCTTGCCGGCCTGGTCGAGCAGCGGCAGCGCGTCGGCGAACTTCTTCGCCGCGATGGCCGCCTTCGCCTGGGTGACGAGCTGGGTGAACTGCGCCTTCTTCTGCGCGTCGTCCGCGTCGGTCTTCGCCTTGTTGACGTCCGAGACGAGCTTGAGCGCGTCGCGGTTGGCCGGGTCGAGCGCGAGCGCCTGGTTGACCGCCTTCAGCGCGTCGTCGTACTTCTTGGCGGCCAGCGCCGCCCGGGCCTGGTCCAGGGCGGTCTTGACGTTGCCTTCCGTCAAGAAGCGCTGCGCCTCGGCCAGGCGGGTCGTCGCGTCGCGGTCGCCGGGGATGAGGCGGAGCGCCTCCTTGTACGAGTTGACCGCCCCGGCGTAGTTCTTGCGGTCGAACGCCGCCTTGCCGGCGTCCATCGCCAGCTTGTAGTCCGCCTGGCGCGGGTTCGGCGCGGGCTCCTTGGCAAGCTTGTCCAGGTCGGCCAGCGCGGCCGTCACGCCGGCGTCGGTCGGGCCGAGCTGCCGCGCCTCGCGCAGCAGCTGGCTCGCCTTCGGCAGGTCTTTCGCCGCCATCGCCTTGCGGGCGTCGGTGACGAGGCCGTCGATCCGGCCCTTGAGCTTCGCCTGGATCGCCAGGTTCGCCTGGGTGCGCAACGTCTTGACCGTCGCGTCGTCCGGGACGAGTTCGCCGGCCTCGGCGAGGTGCTTGAGCGCGTCGTCCGGCTTGTCGACCCGCAGCGCGTCGCGGGCCTTCGTCACCAGGGCGGCGACCTGGTCCTGGCGGCGTTTGAGCGCGTCGGACTCGACCTTGGCGTCGTCCTGGGCGCGTTTCAGGTCGAGCTGGGCACGCTTGACCTCGACGCTGTCGGGCAGCACCTTCGCCGCGGCGTCGATCGCCTGGCCGGCCGCCACGAGATCCTTCCGGCTCAAAGCGAGCCGGGCGGCGGTAAGCGCGTCGCCGACGAGCTTCGTCTTGCGCTGCTCCTCCTCGCGCCGTGCCGTCTCGGCCTTGATGCGGGTCGCGTCGTCGTCGCGCGCCTTCTTCAGATCGGCGAGAAGCCCCTCCAGCACCTTGTCCTGCGGGAAGAGCTTCTTCGCCTCGCCGAACGCGGCGTCGGCCCTGTCGTACTGCTTGCCGGCGAGGAACGCCCGGCCGTCGCCGACGAGCTTCTGGAACTGGGCGAACTTCGCCTTCTCCGCCTCGGTGACGTTCGTCTGGGCCTTCTCGGCCAGGGCGAGCAGGTCAGCCGCCGGCTTGTCGTCCGGCTTGAGCTTGACCGCGTCGCGCAGGGCGACGACGGCGGCGGTGTACTGCTTCGCGTCGTAGTTCGCCTTCGCCCCGGCATAGAGGCGGGCGAACTCGGCGTCGCGCTGCCTGCGTTCCTCGTCGCGGCGGGCGTCGCCCTGGAGCTTCGCCAGCAGTTGCTCCGCCTGGCCGAGCGCCGCCAACACCTGGACGTCGCCCGGCGAGCGCTTGTTGAAATCGGCCAGCAAGAGCTTCGCCTTCGCGTAGTCCTTCGCGTCGAACGCCTTCAGGCCGTCGTCGCGGAGCTTCTTGACCTCGGCCGCCAGCCGGGCGGCGTCGCTCTGGCGGGTCTGCTCCCGGGCCAGGGCGTCCTTCGCCCTCGTCAGGCCGAGCACCGCGTCGTCGGTGCGGAAGAGCTTGAGCGCCGCCTCGTACTTCTCGACGGCGACGGCGTACTTGCCGTCGAAGGTCGCCTTGCGGGCCTCGACGACGAGCTTGTCGAACTGGTCGCGCTTGCCCTTGGCCTCCTGCTCGGCCTTCTCCCGGGCGAGCCGCTCGGCCTCCTGCTGCTTGACGACCTCGGCGCGCTTGTTCGCTTCGAGCCGGTCCAGGGCGAGGCGGTTCTGCAGCGCCAGGGCCTGGTTCCAGATCGGATCGACCTCGTTCCCCTGGGTCGGCCGGAGGCGGCGGGCCGTCTGCAGGGCGTTGATCGCCTGCTCCGCCTGGTTCTTTTTCAACGCCTCGCGCGCCTCGTCGAGCAGCTTGCCGAACGCCTCCTTGTCGCGGGCGATCTGCGCCTCGCGCAGGGCCTGTTCCTGAAGCTCGCGCCGCTTGCGGTCGGCCTCGATCTGCGCCTGGAGCCGGAGCTGTTCCTGTTTGCGCTGCTCGGCGAGGAGGTCGTCCTTGCGCTTGCGTTCCTTCGCCTCGGCGTCGTTGACCGCCTTGTCGCGCGCGGCGCGGGCGGTCACCAGGCCCTGGACGGCGGCGTCGCTCTGCTTGAGGTCGAGGGCGTCGCGGAACAGGCTGATCGCCAGGTCGAAGCGCTGGTCGCGGAGCGCCTTCTCGGCGCGGGCGAGCACGTCCAGGTGTGCCTTGTCGCGCTCGGCCTGGCGGGCGCGCTTCTCGGCGTCGGCCCGGCCGGCCGCTTCGCGTTCGGCGCGCTGGCGGGCCTCCTCGACGGCCCGGGTCAGGTCGGCCTGGCGGCGGTGCATCTCCTCGAAGGCGGTCTTCTGGGCGACGGTCCGGTCGCGCCAGTGGTCGTGGACGTCGCGGTGGCGCTGCTGGTCGCGGAACTGGTGCAGCAGGACGCCGACCTCGACGCTGTCCGGCCGGAGCTGCTGGGCACCGAGCAGTAACTCGATCGCCGCCGCGAGCTGGCCCAGGCCGCCGACGCGGCGCGCCTCGATCACCAGGACCTGGTAGTTGCGCGACGCGCGGGCCTCGGCCAGGCGCGCCTCTTCCACCAGGCGTTCGAGCCGGGCCGCCTCCAGCCGGGCCGCCTCCGCCTCGGCCTGGAGCCGGGCCCGCTCGGCCGGCGTCAGGAACAGCCGCCGCACCAGCTCCGGCAGGCGCAGCTTCAGGTGGGCGACGTTCTGGACGTGGACGCGCGACCGGGCCACCTCCCAGCCGAACTCCGCGTCGAGCAGGTGGGCCGACACGTCGAAGCTCGCCGTCTCGCGGATCGACCCGACGAGGAAGTAGCGCACGCCGAGCGCCCGGGCCAGCCAGCGGCGGGCGGACGGGTTGTGGACCACGTCGCCGATCGTCAGGCCGAGTCGGCCCATGTACCAGAACAGTTCGCCGCGCGGCACGACGTGGAAGTCGGGCGGCAGGTAGCACGCCAGGGCGTCGGCGACCCAGTACTCCAGCCCGGGCGGCACCCGGCCGAGGGTGCAGAACGGCAGGACGGCGACGCGCGGCCGCGGCGGCACCAGGACGAAGCCCGGCGGCAGGAACGGCCGGCAGCGGTCCAGCCGCAGCAGGATCTCCGGCCGGCCGCCGCCGAGGGCGACCGCCAGGTCGAAGCACCGGCAGGCGTTGGCGAAGTCGCCGCGGCGGAAGTGGTTGTCGCCGACCTCCAGCATCAGGTGCAGGAGCCGGTCGCGGATCACCTCTTCCTGGTCCGGCACGATCACCGGCGGGGCCGGCTCGACCGGGACGCCGGGCAGGCGGTCGAGGTCGTCGATCGTCACCTGGCCCGGCTTCGGCGCGACGACGGTCACGGTGACGATCGGCGGCGGCGGGGCCTGCCCCTGCGGCAGCGGTTCCGGCGCGGGCGGCACCACCTGAGCGGCGGCGATCGGCTGCAGCGCCTGGGCCTCCTGCTGCTGGCGGGCCTCGAAGGCGAGCTTCTCGTCGTCGGTCATCTGGAGGACGGCCCCGAGCTGGGGCAGCTTCTGGCGGAGGTCCGCGCCGCCGTCGGCGAGCAGCCGGCCGGTCTGGACGATGAGGCCGGTTTCGAGGTCGATCACCCGGGCGTTGACCGCCAGGCCGCCGAGGTGGCTCAGGCTGCCGACGACGAGGTAGCGGACCTTGCCGAGCCGGGCCAGCTCCTTCCGCGCGGCGTCGTCGCCGCCGGCGTCCTCGGCGTCGAGCTTCAACTCCTCCAGCACCTTGACCAGCTGGCCGCGTTCGACGAGATCAAACCGCGCTTTGAACGTCGGCAGCAGCTCCTCGGCGATCGTCTTGCCGGCGTCGGGCAGGCCGATCTCGCCGCGGACGTCGAAGTCGGCGACGGCGAGGCGCGGCTTGCGCAGGGCGAGGGCCCGGTTGCACTCGTCGATCTCGCCGCGCACCTGGAACGTGTCCCACGCCTGGGCCGCCGCCTGGAGCTGCTCCAGGGCCTCCTCCAGCGTCGCCGGGTCGGCGCGGTACGCCTGGGCGCGCTGGCGGGCGGTGTCGTACCCCGTGAGTCGCTGACGCAGGGCCGTCAGCTGCTGATCGACCTCGGGCGAGTTGTCGACGGCGTCGAGCTGTTCCAGGGCGACGACGGCCGCCCGCAGGTTGTTCTCGTCCGGCTTGAGGGCCGTCTCGACCTCGCGGCGGAGGCGGGCCGCCTGGTCGGCGGCCGGCTCGGTGCCGGCGGCGGCGACGAGGGCGTCGGCCTGGCGCTTGAGCTGGGCCAACTCGGCGGCGCTCTCGCTCGCGCCGTACAGGATGAGGGCCTGGCCGGCGAGGCGGGCGGCCTCCTCCGGCTTGCCGTCCTGGAGGACGGCCCGGATGTCGGCGATCGCCCGCGCCGCGCCGGCCTCCTGGTTCAGCAGGGCCCGGACGCGGTCGATCTCGCGCTGGACCTGGTCGGTCCGGTCGATCGCCCGGGCGGCCTCCAGGGCGGTCAGCGCCTCGGCGTATTTGCCGGCGGCGAGGTGGGTGTACGCCTCGAGCATGGCGTCGTCGTAGCGTTCCTGCTTGTTCGGCTCCGGCGGCTTCGGCCCGGGGCCGGGATCGACCGGGCCCGGCTTCGGCTGCGGTTCCGGCTCCGGCACGACGACCGGGGCCGGCCGGCCGCCGCAGCCGGCGAGGAGGACGACGCCGAGCAGCAGGACGAGCGAGCGACGCATGGCGATACTCCAGACGTGGGAGGGTTCCTTGCCGGCGCGAACGGTGTTCCGATCATAGACCTCGGACGACGCGGCCGCAAGCGCCGCGCGGAGGGAAGCAACCATGCGGATCGACCTCAACTGCGACCTCGGCGAAGGGGTCGGCTCCGACGCCGACCTCATGCCGCTCATCACCTCGGCGAACGTCGCGTGCGGCTTCCACGCCGGCGACGCGCTGACCGCCTACCGCACGCTCGAACTCGCCGGCCGGCACGGCGTCCGCGTCGGGGCCCACCCCGGCTACGCCGACCGGGCGCACTTCGGCCGGCGCGAGCTGGCCCTGCCGCCGGAGCAGGTCCGGGCCGAGCTGATCTTCCAGGTGAGCGCCCTGCGCGGCCTGGCTTGCGCGCTCGGCCTCGACGTCGCCTACCTGAAGCTGCACGGGGCGATGTACAACCAGGCGAACCGCGAGCCAGCCCTGGCCGGCCTCGTCGCCGAGACGGCGGTCGGGCTCGGCCTACCGGTCATGGGCCTGCCGGGTTCCGCCCTGGAGGCGGCCTGTCGCGGGAAGGTGGGCTACCTGCGCGAAGGCTTCGCCGACCGGCGCTACCGGCCCGACGGCAGCCTCGTGCCGCGGTCAGAGCCAGACGCCTTCGTCCACTCGCCGGACGAGGCGGCCGAGCAGGCGATCCGGCTCGTCCGCGAGCGGGGCGTCCAGAGCCTGTGCCTCCACGGCGATAATCCCGACGCAATTACCTTCGCGGCCACGCTTCGTGACAGGCTTTCCGCCGCGGGGGTTGAAATCACCGCGACCGGATGAACTCCACCCCAGGCCCCGGGCGTTGCAACGCCCGGGCTTGAGTTGTTAGGATGCGGGGAGGAGGGAGCGACACGATGACCGACTCCGCCGTGGGGTTCATCCAGGCGATGCTGGAGGACCCCGACGACCGGACGACGCGGGCGATCTTCGCCGACTGGCTCGAGGATCGCGGCGACCCGCGCACCGAGCTGTTCCGCCTCTGCCTGCGCCTCGGCGACGGCGTCCCGGAGGTGGACGACCGCGAGCCGCTCTGGGTCGCGCTGCACACCTGCCTGCGCGCCTTCGCCGACACGCTGCCGCAGCGCCTCCGCCGGCTCGGTCGGCTCCGGCTGCAGCGGGGCCTGTTCCGCCTGCACACGACGCCGCGCCGCCTGGTCGGCTTCAGCGCCGACGCCCTGGGCAAGATGCTCCCCGACGCCGGGGTCGAGGTCGTCCGGTTCGACCCGGACCCGGCCGGGGTCGTCGCCCTGCTCGCCCGGCGCAAGCTCGCCCACGTCGCCGGCCTCGACCTGAGCGGCCACGCCTTCACGCCGGAGCAGTGGCAGCAGCTCCAGCCGGACTGGCTGACCGGCCTGGTCCGCCTCGACCTGACCGGCACCGGCCTGCGCGACGCCGACCTGGCCCTGCTCGTCCGCCGCCGCGTCCTGAGCCGGGTCGCCTGGCTCGACCTGCGCAACAACCGCCTCCACGGCGACGACGTGCTCGCCCTGCTCGACCCGGACGTGATGCCGCGCCTGCGCTACCTCGGCCTGCACGGCAACCCGCTCCGGGCCGACGTCGGCCAGGCGTGGTACCGCTGGCGGCGGACGGCCGACGCCCGGACGACCTGGAACGGCCTGCCGTCACGCCGGCTGAGCCCGGACGGCACGGAGCTGCGGCTGATCCCGCCGGGGACGTACCGGCGCGGCGTCGGCAACGACCGCTTCCCGGCCCAGGCCCGGCCGCCGCACCGGGTGCGGCTGACGCGGCCGTTCTACGTCGCCGTCTTCCCGGCGACGCAGGCCCAGGTGGCCGCCGTCCTCGGCATGGCCCGCAGCCACTTCCGCCTGGGCGACCCGCTCGACCCGTCCGGCGAGAGCGCGTCCCTGCCGGTCGAGGAGGCCGGCCGGGACACGGCGCGCGACTTCTGCGCCCGGGCGAACGAACACCCCGACGCCGTCGCCGACGGCGTCGTCTACCGCCTGCCGACCGAGGCGGAGTGGGAGTACGCCTGCCGGGCCCACGAGCCGAGCGACTGGGCCTACGCCGGCAGCCGGACGTTCAAGGGGGCCGACCCGTTCAACCACGACGGCCCCGGCGGCCTGCGGCGGACCTGCCCCGTGGGGAGCTACACGCCGAACGCCTGGGGCCTGTACGACCTGCACGGCAACGTCTGGGACTGGGTGTCCGATTTCTACTCGCAGACGTACTTCGCCGACGCGCCGGAGGACGACCCGCCCGGGCCGGCGATCGGGACGCACGGCCTGCTGCGCGGCGGGTCGTGGTTCAACAAGCCGCCGATCTGCCGGATCACCTACCGCTGCCAGACGACGCTGCCGCACGGGAGCTTCTGCATCGGCTTCCGCATCGCGGCCGGCCTCGTCGCGACGGCGTCGAACTCGTAAACTCCGCCAGAGAAGGATCAGGGGAGGTTCGGTTCATGGCGGTCGCCCCGGGCGCGTTGTTGTCGTTCACGTTGGGGCCGGTGCCCGCCCGCCTCGCCAGCGCCCGGAGCGTCGCCGAGCTGCGTGCCGTCGGGCTGCTCCTCACCCGGCTCGCCTCCGCGGCGATGCGCCCCGTGCTGGAAGCCCACGGCCCGGAAGCGTTCCTGCTGCCGGGAGATCCGCCCCTCGAACCGCCGAGTACCCCGACCCTGCCGACGCGCTTCCTGGCCCTCGTGCCCGCCGAGACGGCGGTCGGCCTCGCCCGTCAATGCGAGGAGTATTGCCGCCGGGCGGGGGGCGATCATCTGGAGATCCGCACCGCCGTGCTGCCGCGGGCCGACGCGACGCCGGAGCGGTGTGCCGGCCTTTTTCCTGGAACAGCCGCCGACGCGCCGATCGGCTGGCGGCTGGAGTGCGACCTGCTCGCCGGCCTCGTCGCCGCGACGCAGGCGGTTCGCGGCCCCTACCTCCCCTCCCCCCCCGGCTTTGCGGTGGGAGAGGGGCCGGGGGTGAAGGGGGCCGTCCTGCACCTCGACGCTGACCGGCTCGGCAAGGTCATCGCCGGGGCCGGCTCCCCCGACGGGGCGAGGGCGATCGGTATCGCCCTGGCGACCTTCGCCCGTGAGGTCGCCCCCGACATCGTCGCCCGACACGGCGGCGATCTCATCCTCTCCGGCGGCGACGACGTGCTAGCCGTCCTGCCGACGCCGGCGGCGTTGGCCTGCGCCAGCGAACTGGAATCGGCCTACCGCGCCGCCTGGGCCGGCCTTGGCTCCGACCCGGCAGCGACGCTGAGCGGTGGCCTCGCCGTCGCGCGCCACGACCTACCGCGCGCCCTGAATGACGCCCGGGCGGCCCTCCGCCGCGCGAAGGTGAACGGCCGCGACGCCCTGGCTCTCGCCAGTGACGGCCCGGGCGTGGTCGTCGGCTGGGACGCCGTCCACCGAGCGGCCGGCCTCGCACTCGGCGACCGGTGGCGGACCACCTTGCGGGCGGCGCTGCCCGTCCTGGCGATCGACGACCCGGCCGCCGTGGACCGCTTCCGCGTCGCGGCGCGGCGGCTGCTCGGCGACGGCGCGGCCGACCTGCTCGACGGCCACGTCGCCTGGGCCGACGGCCGTGGCTGGACGGCGGTCGAGGCGCTGGAGGACTTCGTCGCCCTGGTCGAGTCGGCGGCGGCCCTGGCCCGGGGGCGGCCATGACGCGACGGTTCGGCCTGCGACTCGACCCGCTCGACGGCCTCCGCTGCCGCGACGGAGCCGGTGTGCCGACGCCCGGCACGCTGGCCACCGCCTTGCGGGGCGCTCTGTTCGCGCGGCACGGGACGGCGGCGTGGATTGCCAACGCGGCGTTCCGTGGGCCGTGGCTGGCGTTCGCGCCGCCGGGCGGACCGACCGAGCCGGTAGTGGCGATGCCGGCGAACGTCACCCGGGTCGGCGACGACCGCCGGCCGATCCGTGCCGAGCCGCTGCCGGCCGGCCGACTGCCGGGCTGGGAGCACCCCGACGGCCAGCTGCCGCTCTGGAGGCTGGGCGACCCGGTGCCAGGTTACCTCGCGGCGGACGGCCTGGCGGCGTACCTCATGGACGGGACGCCGCCGACCTCGGGCCAGGTCGTCCCGGCGAGCGACCTGTATGCCCTCGACGCGCGGGCCGGCCTCGTCCTCAAGCCGGACGTGGCCCTCTACGCCGAGATACTGGTCGGCGACGACGCCCCGGACGAGCCCCTCCTGAGCGGGCCGATCCCGTTCGGCCGCGGCGGCCGGTACGTCGTCGTCGCGGAGGAGCCGCCGTTCGCCTGGTCGGAAGCGCCGGCGGCGGAGCGTTCCCTGTGGCTGATGCTGTCGCCGGGCCTCTTCGCGTCGACGCGACCGGACCGCCCCGATGCGCCTGGGCTCGGGCAATTCCGCGCCGCCGTGTCGGGGCCGCCTCTGCCGGTCGGTGAGCGGTACGCGGTGCCGGCCGGGGCGGTCTACTACGTCGAAGGGGCGACCGACCTGGCGGGCGGCTCGCTGTGCGCCGACGCAGCGAGCGTCGCGGCCGGTTGGGGCTTCGCGTTGCGAGGAGTGTGGAACCATGCCGGCTGAGACTGCCAACCCGACCGCCGGGGCGCTGCTCGGCCTGTTCGCCCAGACGGCGCTCCACGCCGGGGCCGGCACCCCTGCCGGTGCGATCGACGCCCCGATCCTGCGCAACCGCTCGACCGGCTGGCCGGCCGTCGCGGCGGGCACGCTCAAGGCCGTCCTGCGCGACGCGGTCCAGCGGCGCGGCGGCGACGTGGCCGGCCTGTTCGGCGCGCCGTCGCCGGGCGGCGAACTGGCCGGGGCGCTGAGCGTGACCGACGCCCGGCTCGTCGCGTTCCCGGTCCGGTCGCTGCGCGGCGTCCACGCCTGGGTGAGCTGCCCGGCGGCGCTGGACCGCCTGGCGCGCGACGCCGACCTGGCCGGTGTCGTCGGGCCGGCGGTGCTCGACGTGCGCGACGACGAGTGCCTCGTCGCCCCGGGCTGCGCCTGCGTCGCGGCCGAGGGCCGGCTCGTGCTGGAGGAGTACCCGTTCGAGGCGGTCGGCGAGACGGCCGGCCCGGTCGCGGAGTGGCTCCTCTCGCATCTGCTGCCGACGCGGCCGGCGTACGAGTCGCTGCGGGCGCGGTTCGCCCGGCACCTCGTCCTGCTGTCCGACGGCGACTTCACGCACTTCACGCGTCACGCGACGGAGGTCGCGAGCCGCCTCGGCCACAACAGCACGGCCTTCACGGAGGAATACCTACCGGCGGAGGCGATCCTGTACGCCGTCGTGCTGGCGAACCCGACGCGCGGGGCCGGGTCGCGCAAGGACGCGGCCGGCTTGCTCGGCGACGTGGAAGCTCACCTGGCCGGGCTGCCGTACCTCCAGGTCGGCGGCGACGAGACGACCGGCAAAGGCTATTGCGCCTGGAAGATGACACGGGGGTGACACGGGAGGTCGGCGATGGCCCGCAAGCGTCCCGTCCCACCGACTCCTCCGGAACCGTCAGCGAACCTGGCCGGCCTCGTCCAGGCTTGTAAAGACGAGCCGGACGACGACAGTCTGCGCCTCATCCTCGCCGATTACCTCACCGACCACGGCGAACCTGAGCGGGCGGAGATGATCCGCCTGAGCGTGGCGACGGCAGGCGTCGAGCCGGCGAGCGTCGCGGCGCTGCACGTCCGACTCGCCCGGCTGTGCCGCGACCACGACGGCGGCTGGCTCGGCGGCCTAGGCGGCCAGGGCGTCGCCGCCGGGTTCGACCGCGGCTTCGTCGCCGTGGAGGGGACCGTTTCCGGCCTGGGCACCCGCCGGAACGCCGACGCGCTGGCCGCCGTCGGCCACTGGGGCGAGCGCCTGCGGCTCGGCGGCCTGCGCGCGACGGTCGCTCCGTTCATCGCGTCCCCGGCCGTGGCCGCGTTCTCGGCGCTCGCTCTTGACGTCGAGATCGATTCCGCCGTCGCCGCCGTGCTCGCCGGGGCGGCCGCCGCGCCGCGGCTGCGGGAGCTGGTCGTCCGCCTCAAGGCCGGCCGGGTTAATCCGACTGGGCTGTTGTTCGCCCCGGCGGGGCCGCTGGGCCGGCTTCGGCGGCTCACCCTCGACGGCCCGCTGTCGGTCGGCCAGGTTCGCGCTCTGGCGGGGGCGGCGTTCGCACCCGGCCTGCGGGCCCTCTCGCTGGCGTCGCCGCTCGGCGGCGACCAGGCCGCCGTCCTGGCCCGGGCGGAAGCTTTCGCCGGGCTCGAAGCCCTCCACGTCGGCGTCGAGCCGCCGGCGGTCTGGGCCCTCGTCGAATCGGCGCACCTGCGCCCGCGCCGGCTGAGCCTGTCCGGAAGGTGGATTACCGAGGAGGCGGGCCTTACCCTGGCCCGGTCGCCGCTCCTGGCTGGGATGCGGTCGCTCCGGCTGTCGGCGTTCACCGTGACGGGTCGCGTCGCGGCCGCCCTTGCGGCGGCGCCGGCTCTCGCCCTCGTCGAGGAACTCCACCTCGGCGGCTGCGCGATCGATGACGACGGTGCCGCCGCCCTGGCGGCGAGCGGCCACCTGGCGACGCTGCGGCGGCTCGACCTGTCCCACAACCGGATCGGCCCGGCCGGGGCGCGGGCCATTGCGGCGTCGCCGCACCTGGCCCGGCTCGAACACTTCGACCTGGGCGGCAACCCGCTCGGCCCGGACGGCGCGGCGGCCCTCCTGGAGAGCGGGCATCTCGCGGCGTTACGCGACCTGGCGATCGCCTCGGTCGGCGCGGACGGCCGGGCCGTCGAGGCGCTGATCGCGGGGCCGGTGGCACCGCGGCTTCGCTGGCTCGACCTGCGGAGCAACCCGCTCGGCCCGGACGCGCCGGCGCGGCTGGCCCGGGCGGAGTCTCTCGCCGGCCTGGAGGCGCTCGACCTGCGGTACACCGGCAACCCGGACGACGGCCTCGTCGCCCTCGCCGGATCGGCGGCCCTGCGGCGGCTGGTCTGGCTGGCGGTCTCGGTCGAGCCCGGCGCGGCGGCCGCCCTGGCCGCCCTGGCCGGGCGGCACGGGCTGCCCGCGCTCGCCTTCCTCGGCGTGGATCCGCGGTTCCTCCCATCGCCGCCCGCGTCGGTTGCCCGGGCCCTGGCCGAGTCGCCCCGGCGGGGCGACCTGTTCGTGCCGTTCTACCCGTCCGTCTACTCGTTGCTTTCGCCGCCGTGGCGTGGTCTGCTGAGCCCGGCACCGCGCGGCTCGGCGTGGTGACGCCCCTTGACGCGAAGTGCGGAGGCCGCGATGGCCCGTAAGCGAGCCCGGCCGCGACCTGCCCCGGAGGTGCCGGCCAACCTGGCCGGCCTCGTCCAGGCGTGCAAGGACGACCCGGACGACGACACCCTGCGCCTCGTCCTCGCCGACTACCTGGAGGACCACGGCGAAACGGACCGGGCCGAGATGATCCGCCTGAGCGTCGCGGTATCGCGGCCGAAGGTCGAGCCGACGAGCCTCGCCGCGGAGCACGCCCGGCTCGCGCGCCTCCTCAGCGTCCGCGCCGGCCGTTGGCTCGGGCCGCTGGCGATCGCGAAGCCAATCGCCACGTTTGAACGTGGCCTGATCGCGGTCCAGGCCCCGTTCCAGGACCTGCGCGGCGCGCGGGCCTTCGCCGACGTGGCGGCCGTCGCCCCGTGGACGGAGCGCCTCCGGCTCGACTTCTCCGTCCAGAGGCAGGCGGTCGCCTACCTCGGCTGCTCCGTCGCGGCGGCGTTCCCGTTCCTCGACCTCGGCTATGCCCGGTTCGACCGGGGCCACCTCGCCGTCCTGGCCCGGTCCGTCGTAGCGCCGCGGCTGCGCGGCCTTCGCGTCCTCCACCACGGGGCGGACGACCCCCTCACGGCCCTGTTCGACGCCGGGTCGGGGCTGGCCGGGCTGCGGAGCTTGTCGGTGCGAAGCCGCCTGTCGCTCGGCGAGGTCCGCGCCCTGGTCGCCGCCCCGTTCGCCGCCGGGCTGCGGGCGCTGCGGCTCTTCCTGCCGTGGCCGGCCGGAGAGGCGATGCGGGTGCTCGCCGCCTCGGAAGCCCTCGCCGGCCTCCGCCGGTTGGAGCTGGCCTCCGACGGCCTCGACGACGAAGCGTCCGGGCACGTCCTGGCGGCCGCGCCGCACCTCCGCGCCCTGGAGACGCTCCGCCTGACCGACGCCCGCCTCGGCGACGACGCCGGCGTCGCCCTCGCCGGGTCGCCGGTCCTGGCGGCCGTCCGCGTCCTCGACCTGGCCGGGAACGCCCTGTCCGACGCGACGGCCCTCGCCCTGGCCGAGTCGCCGTTCGTCGGCCGGGTCGAGGATCTCGACCTGGGCGACAACCGCCTTTCCGACGCCGGGGTGCGCGTCCTCGTCTCGTCCGGCGCGTTGCCGAACCTGCGCCGGCTCGACCTGTCCTGCCGGAGTGCCTACGGCTGGCAACTCGACACGGACGCCGCCCTGGCCCTGGCGGAATCGCCGCACCTCTCCAACCTGGAGGCCCTGGCCCTGGGAGGCAACCAGCGCCTGGGCCGACGTGGGATCGCGGCCCTGGCCCGAGCGGATCGTCTGCCGGCCCTGCGCGATCTGGACCTCGGCCGGATCGACGTCGATGTGCGCTACTGCGTCGAGGCCCTGGCCGACGGGTCGTTCGGCCCCCGACTGCGTCGGCTCCGGTTGTCCGGGCCATCGACTGGTGCGGCAGCGCTTCTCGCGAGGTCGCCGGCGTTTCGGCGCCTCGAAGCGCTCGACCTGACGGGCTCGCCTTTCGACCCGGCGGAACTGCTCGCCCTCGCCGAGTCGGCGACGCTCGAACGCCTCGTGTGGCTCGCGGTCGACTACCCGGCCGATCCGACGGCGTTCCTCGTCGCGATCGCTCGACGCGCCGGCTTACCGGCGTTGACGTACCTGACGTTCGGCGTGCCACCGCTTGGGCCAGAGGTGCCCGCCGACGCGGCCGCGGCCCTGGCGGCCTCGCCACGCCGCGACGACCTCTTCTTCGTCGGCGTTCAGCGGCACTACACCCATCCGCCCGAGCTGCACGCCATGACACAGGGCATCCCGCAGGTGCGGCCACTCGAATGACCGCAGCTCAATCCGCCGCGAACTTGTCGATGCCGATCTGGAAAGCCCGCTCCAGGCAGGCTCCGTAGCGGGCCTCGAACGACTCCTGGTCCACGTCTTCCTCGTCCGCCGCGGTCGCCCGGCGGAACCGCGCCCGCCACGACGCGAAGTGGTCCGGATCGACCCGGCACGGCTCCAGCACCAGCAGCACCGCCAGGGCGGCGATCCACTCCGCCTCCTCGTCCAGGAAGGCGACGACGTCGTCGTCGGCGAAGCCGTCGTCGAGCTGCTTCACCAGCCGGTCGGCCACCTCCTGGACGTAGCGGGCCGCCTCCTTGTGCGCGAACAGGGCCGGCTCGCGCAGGCCGAACGTCCGCTCCATCGGGAAGCCGTCCGAGTTCGTCGCGAAGAGGGCCTCGCCCAGCCGGGCGTCTGGCGGGCCGTCGCGGGCGGCCAGCTCGCGGCCCTTGCCGGCGAGGACGTCCGCCAGGAGGCGGTCCACCTCCGGCGACACGTCGGCGAACGCCCGCTCGTGCTGGGCGAGCACCTCGCGCAGCTTCGGCCACGACGGGCCGTCGTCGCTGAACCAGTAACCGGCCGACAGCTGCAGCAGCAGGCCGACGCCGGCCCCGAGCCGGGCCGCCGTCTTCGCGTTCGTCGGCTTCTTCTCCAGGGCGACCACGTCGTCGTAGATCGTGTGGATCACGCCGACGAGGCCGTCCTGGGCGGTGTCGTTCTGCAGGATGCCGTGTCCCCACGCCCCCATCGCGCACCTCCTTCGTGTTTCGCGGAGTGTACCGCGACCGGGCCGGCGACGATATGTCGGCAAGGGATTTTTCTCGCGCACCGCATTGACAGGCGTGGCAGAGTTGTGCATAGGATGGTTCATTCGCGTGAGCCGGACGGCGCGGCCGTGCAGGGGCGGGCGTCGAGCCGGCGGTGACATCGAGTCGCCCCGCCGTGAGGAGCCCTCGCTGTGCTGTTTGCCGAGCCCGAGACCACCCGCTTCTTCGCCGCCGTCGCGCGGCTGAAGCGGCAGCGCCGCAAGCGCGAGCAGCAGACCCGGCAGGCACGGAAGCGCGTCCGGCAACTTCTCAAGAAAAGCGACCGGACCGGGTGACGGGCCCGGTCCCCGGAGGCCGCGTCGTGGTCACCCTCTCCCGCATCTACACCAAGACCGGCGACACGGGCGAGACCGGCCTCGGCGACATGACCCGCGTCGGCAAGGACCACCCGCGCGTCGCCGCCTACGGAACGGTCGATGAACTGAACGCCACCCTCGGCCTCCTCCTCGCTACGCAGGCCGACCTGCCGGAGCGCGACCTGCTGCTCGGCATCCAAAACGACCTGTTCGATGTCGGCGCGGACCTGTGCGTGCCGCCGCCGGCCGACGAGAAGCCGGGCGACCGTCTGCGCGTCACCGCCGCCCAGGCCGAGCGGCTGGAGAAGGCGATCGACCGCCTCAACGCCCCCCTGGAGGTGCTGCGGAGTTTCGTCCTGCCCGGCGGTAGTCCGGCCGCCGCGTGGGCGCACCTGGCGCGCACCGTCTGCCGGCGGGCCGAGCGTGAGGTCGTCGCCCTCGGGCGGCAGTCGCCGGTCAACCCGAACGTCGTCGTCTACCTGAATCGGCTATCGGACCTCCTCTTCGTGCTGGCCCGCGTCTACAACAACCACGGACGCGACGACGTCCTGTGGAAACCGGGCCTGACGCAGAGCTAAACCATGTTCACCCTGTCCGCCTTCGCCGACGAGATCTCCCCCGACCCGCAAGAACAGGTCGCCGTCCTTCGTTCGTGTGGCGTCCGTCACATCGAGCTGCGCTCCATCCTCAAGACCAACGTCCTCGACCTGACCGACCTCCAGGTCGGCGAGTTGAAATCGCTCCTCGACGCGAACGACTTCCGGCTCAGCGCCATCGGCTCGCCGATCGGCAAGGTCAAGATCGACACGCCGTTCGAGCCGCACCTCAAGCGTTTCGAACGGGCCCTGGAGTTGTGCAAGGTCTTCGGCACCCTGAACATCCGCATCTTCAGCTACTACAAGCCCGACGGCACCGACTGGCCGCAGTGGCGCGACGAGATCTGGAAGCGCATGGCCGAAAAGGTCCGCCTTGCCGAGAAGGCCGGCGTGCGCCTGCTGCACGAGAACGAGCACAACATCTACGGCGACAGCCCGGACCGCGTCGCCGACCTGCTGGCGAGCTTCCCGGCCCCGGCGTTCCACGGCGTCTACGACGCGGCGAACTACGTCTTCTGCGGCTTCGACCCGTGGGAGGGCTGGAACAAGACGAAGGACCGGACGGCCCACTTCCACATCAAGGACTGGAAGACCGGCGAAGCACACGGCAGCATCGCCGGCGAGGGGCAGGGCCGTTGGCCGGAAGTGCTCGCCGAGGCGGTGAAGCGCGGCTACGTCGGCTTCGCGACGATGGAGCCGCACCTGCTCGGCGGCGGCCCGACCGGCGGCGTCACCGGGCCAGAGCTGTTCCCCAAGGCCGTCGCCGCCCTGAAGGCTATCCTCGACCAGGTCGGCGGCTCGTACCAGTAACCGCCATGCTCCCCGTCCACGTCCGCGTCGTCGATGCCGACACGATGAAGCCGATCGCCGTCCGCCTGCGCGTGACGGACGCGGCCGGGCGGTCGTGCGTCCCCTTCGGCCGGCCGGCGACGTTCCGAACCGGGCCGGGCGAGGACGTCGGCGGACAGGTGCGTCTTGGCTGCGAGGACTGGTACTACGTCGATGGCGGGGCGGAGGTGCCGATCCCGCCGGGGCCGGTGCGGGTGCAGGCGTGGCACGGCCTCGAGTACCTGCCGCTGGAGGAGGCGGTCGAGGTCAAGCCGGGCCAGCTCGCCGTCCGGCTGGGGATGCGGCGGTGGACGGATGAGCGGGCGAAGGGCTGGTACGGCGGCGACGTCTGCGCATTCGACATCGACCCGTTTAGCGCCCTGCTCGAAGGGGCGGCCGAGGATGTCACGTTCGTCGGCCTGCTGGCAAGGCAGGAAGATGGCCGGATCACGAACATGGCCGCGTTCAGTGGAGCGGCCCCGGCGCTGGAGCGGCCGGGCCACCTCGTCGCGGTCGGGACGCACAATACGCACCCGATCCTCGGCGCGCTCTGCCTGCTGGGCTGCCATCGGCCCGTCTTTCCATTGGGGTTCGACGGCCTGGCCTGGTCGCTGCTCGACTGGTGCGCCCAGGCCCACCGCAAGGGCGACGGCACCGTCCTCGGCGACGGCGGCCCGGCGGGGGAGTTGCTGGTGGCCGGGCTTCTCGGCAAGCTCGACGGCGTCCGCGACTCGGCCGTCGCCGGCGCGCTTTGGAGCGTCGGCGTCCGCGTCGCCCTCGTCGGCGGCAGCGGCAAGGGCGACAACCGCACCCCGCTCGGGGCGACGCGGACCTACGCCCAACTTGCTCACGGCGAGCCGCTGACCTACCCCGCATGGCTGGCGGCCGTCCGGGCCGGGCGCACCTACGCCACGTCCGGGCCGCTGCTCGGCCTTACCGTCGCCGGCGTCGGGCCGGGCGGCGTGGTCACGGTGCCGTCCGGCGCGGAGGTGGCCGTCACAGCCGAGGCCCGCTCCCTTGGCCCGTTGCGGAGTCTGCGGCTCCTCCACGACGGCGCGGTCGTCCAGGACGTGACTCCGTTCGACGACCACCACACGGCCCGGATCGAGAAGCACGTCCGCGTCGATCACAGCGGCTGGCTCGCCGCCTGGTGCGGCGATCAGGCCGACCGCCTGGCGCAGACCTCGGCCGTCTACCTCCACGTCGAGGGTCGGCCACACCAGCCGCCGGCAGGGTTACTGGACGGCCTCCGCGCGGCTCTCCAGCGGACGCGCGACCACGCCCGCACCGCCCCCGGCGACGAGCGCTTCCGCCGCCAGCTGCTCGCCAACCTCGACGCGGCCGAGGCCCGCCTGAACTGCTCCTGAGGAGCCTTGCCCATGGCGCGGAAGAAGGGCTACCTGCCGACGTTGTTCTGGACCGCGACGCGGTTCCGCCTGCCGTGGCGGCTCGTCCTGCTCGTCCTGCTGCCGATCGCCCTCCTCCTCATCGGCACCCTCGGCTACGAGATGCTCGAGCCGACGTACACCTTCTTCGACGCCCTCTACATGACCGTCATCACCCTGACGACCGTCGGCTACGGCGAGATCCCGGCCCCGCTGTCCACCCAGGGCCGGGTCTTCACCATGTTCCTCCTGCTCGGCGGCGTGTTCACCCTGTTCTACACCGCGACGGAGATCGTCCGCAGCATCATCTCCGGCGAGATCCAGGACCTGATGGGAAGGCAGCGCATGGCCCACGAACTCGGCGAGATCCGCGACCACCTCATCGTCATCGGCTACGGCCGGATGGGCCATCAGATCTGCCGTGACCTGTCCCGCCAGGGGGTGCCGTTCGTCCTGATCGACCGCGACCCGGAGAACCTCGACGGCTTCGAGATGCCGCACGGCCTGGCCCTGGCCGGCGACGCGACCCACGACGAGGTGCTCCGCCAGGCCGGCGTCGAGCGCGCCAAGGCCCTCGTCACCGTCGCGCCGTCCGACGCGGACAACCTCTACATCTGCATGAGCGCCCGGCTCCTGAACGACCGGCTATTCATCGTCTCGCGCGCCGAGGACGAGCGCGCCGAGCCGAAGCTGCGCCGCGTCGGCGTCAACCGGGTCATCTCGCCGTACGCGATCGGCGGCTCGCTCGTCGCCCTGGCGGTCCTCCGCCCGACGGTGACCGATTTCCTCGACCTGGCGACGCGGGCCGGCCACCACGACCTGCAGATCGAGGAGGTCGTCCTCCGTCCCGGCTGCCGGCTGCACGGGGCGACCCTGGCCGGCAGCAAGATCCGGGCCGACCTGGGGCTGATCGTCCTGGCGATCAAGAAGGGAGGCGGCGAGATGGCGTTCAACCCGCCCGGTGACGCGGTCCTGTCGGCCGGTGACACGCTCATCGCCCTGGGCCGACGGCAGCAACTCGACCAACTCGAACAACTCGCCGCCGGGCGGTAGGGGAGGGGGCCATGGTCCGCCCGGGAGAGACGGTCGCCGTCACGGTCCTGTTCGTCGCCGAGTACGCCTGCTGGGGCCGGACGGCGCGCGGCGAGGTCGGCATGATCCCGCTGGAACTGGACGTAGAGGAAGAGTTGCCCGCCGTCGGCCAACCGCTCCGGGTCGTGGTGGAGCGCGTCCTCGACCCGGTCGGCCAGGAGCAGCACTCCGACACGACCTACGACGGGCGGATTCGGCGGGTCGATTTCGTCGCGAGCCTCACCGCGCCGCGGCGTACATGAGCACGCCGCCGATCGGCAGGGCGAACTCCGGCTCGTCGAGGTCGCCGGCGGCCGGCCGGAGTTGGACGACGCGCCGCTCGTGCAGCCGGCGCAGGCCGTCCTGGAAGCCGCCGAGGGTCAGCGCCGGGTGCGTCGGCCGCAGGGCGGCGAACAGCTCCGGCAGCGGGCAGGCGTCCGTCGCGCCGCCGTTGCGCCGCCGGTCGAGGTAGTTGACCGCATCGACGCTCCATTCCAGGCCGTCGAGCAGTTCCTTCGGCACGAGCGGCGACGCGGCCTCGATCCGCCGCAGGGCGTCGTCCACGCGGCGCGTCAGTTCCTCCAGCTTCTCGACCCAGCGGGCGGCGCTGCCGGCGAGGGCCTCGCCCATCGCGTGCAGGTCGTTGCGAACCGCGTCGAGCCAGAGGGGGATCGCCTGGCGGTTGGCGTGCAGCGTCTCGCGCAGGTCGTGCAGCGCCCGGACCGGCGACTCGTGCCGGTGCAGGAACTCGACGCCGCGCGGCGTCGGCTGGACCCACTCGATCGTCGCCTTGCCCTTCGCCTCGGCGCGGACGATTTCGAGCAGGCCGTCGCGCAGCGCCTGCTGGGCCGCGTCGCCGGCCGGGCCTGTGCGGCCGAAGAGGCCGTCGAGCTTGCCGGCCTTGTACAGGCGCTGCTCGCCCGGCCGGGCCAGCGCCAGCCGCAGGGCGGCCACCAGGATCTCGGTCTGCTTGTCCATCGCCGGACCTCCCGCGCGGCGTCTTGCTCCGAACCCCATACCGGCTAGAACGGTCTATTGGAAGAGCAACCCCGGGAGGCGGCGATGACGAGTCCGACGGCACCGAAACGCAAGCGCATCCTGAGCGGCGTCCAGCCGTCGGGCAAGCTCCACCTCGGCAACTACTTCGGGGCGATCAAGCAGCACGTCGAGCTGCAGGACCAGGGCGACAGCTTCTACTTCATCGCCGACTACCACGCCCTGACGAGCATCCGCGACACGGCCCGCACCGCCGGCGACGGCGTCAAGAAGGCCGCCGCCCCCGCCGACCTCCTCCGCCAGTACACGTTCGACGTCGCCCTGGATTACCTCGCCCTCGGCCTCGACCCGGCCAAGGCGACCTTCTTCCGCCAGTCCGACGTGCCGGAGGTCTGCGAGCTGACGTGGATCCTGGAGACCGTGACGAACATGGGCCTGCTGGAGAAGGCCGTCTCGTTCAAGGACAAGACCGAAAAAGGCATCGAGCCGAGCGTCGGCCTGTTCACCTACCCGGCGCTGATGGCGTCGGACATCATCATCTATCGGTCGCACGTCGTCCCGGTCGGCCAGGACCAGGTGCAGCACCTGGAGATGACGCGCGACATGGCCGACCGCTTCAACCGGGCGTTCGGCGTCAAGGTGTTCCCGCTGCCGGAAGCCCGCCTGACGCCGACGAGCAAGGTCCCCGGCATCGACGGTCAGAAGATGAGCAAGTCGTACGGCAACACGATCGACATCTTCGCCGAGGGCAAGCCGCTCAAGAAGGTCGTCATGGGGATCACGACCGACAGCCTGGGGGTCGAGGACAAGAAAGACCCGGAGAAGTGCAACGTCTTCGCGTTGTACAGCCTATTCGCTACGCCGGAGGAACGCGACGCTCTCGCGGAACGCTATCGGGCCGGCGGCATGGGCTACGCCGTGGCGAAGGAGCTTCTCCTGGCGAAGATCGAGTCGCACTTCGCCGGGGCGAGGGAGCGGCGCAAGGAACTCGCCGCCCGGCCGTCCGACGTCGAGGACGTGCTGCGGGCCGGGGCGAAGCGCGCCCGTGCCGAGGCCCAGGAGACGATGGCCCTGGTTCGCGAGGCCGTCGGGATGAAGCCCCGGCCGGTGGCGTGAGCCATGCTCGCCACGCTCGGCCTTGACCGCCTCGCCCGCCACCTGCCGCCGACCTGGCCGGCCTTGACCGGCGGGCCAGTGCACCGCCTCGTCGGCGACCGCGACGCGGCCGGGTCGGCCCGGCCGGTGCCGTCCTCGGCGGCGGAACTGCGCTGCGGCGACCTCGCCGTCTGGGTGCCGGCCCCCGAGACGCCGGCCGAGCCGGGCCTCGGCCCGGTCTACCGCCACGCCGACCGGCCGCTCGTCCTGCCGCACTTTCGCCAGTTCGCCGGCGACGGCGACCCGGAGTACCTCGCCCTCGGCCACTGGCTCGAGGACGCCTTCACCCGTTGGCGCTTTCCCGGCGAGGACGGCCCGCACACGCTTGCGGTTCACCTCGCCGCGTTCAAGCAGCCGACCGAGGAGGCCGTGAGCCTGCTCGGTCTGCTCGTCCGCTACGCCCTGCTCGGCAGCGACCGGGCGTTCCGCCGCCGGGGCGTCACCTTCCCGCGCCTGCCGATGTGGCTACGGCCGATCGGTGACAACGATCTGTCGCAGCTCGCCGCCCGGCAGCTCGTCCTCACCGTCCGACTCAAGCTCGACGCCGACGCCCGGCAGGCGATGCCGACGACCGACCTCCGCGCCGCCGGCTACCGCGTCACGCCTTCCGCGCCGCGCGACTTCGGCCTCGACCCGGTCCACACGCCGGAGGGGGCCGACGTCCGTCTGCTCGGCCGGCTCGGCACCGGGGTCCGCGTCACCGACGACCGCCTCCTCGCCGTGCCGGCCGGGGTGGACGTGCCGTTGTCCTACTCGACCGGCCGGATCCCGTTCGCCGGCCACGACGACCCGCGGCGCCTCCTCATGGCCGCGAACATGCAGGCCCAGGCGATGGCCCTCGCCCACGCCGAGCCGCCGCTGGTCCGCGTCGATGACGACGGGGTCGATCCGCCCGGCGTCAACTTGCGCGTCGCCTACCTCGCCTGGCACGGCCTCAACCACGAGGACGCCTGGGTCGTCTCCGAGACGGCGGCGAAGAAGCTGGCCGCGACCCGCGACACGACGGTGACACTCGCCGTCCGCACCGTCGAGATGCCGCCGCGCTGGCAGGTCGCCGTCGGCGACCCGGTCCCGGCCGGGCGGCCGTTACTAACGCGCTTCGCCTCGCCGGCCCTACTCACCGACGACATCGCGACGCTCGCCCTACTGCCGGATCTGCTCGACGTGACGCCGCTGGAGCCGGAGCCGGACGACCTCGCCCCGGTGGCGGGTGTCGTCGTCGAGTTGGAGCACTGGGATCTGCACACCGGCGACGGCGTCCCGGATGATGTCGAGATCCCCGACGACGTGCGGGCGGCGACCCGATCGATCCACCGGGTGACGATCCGCGAGACGCTGCCGCTCGAAGTCGGCGACAAGCTCGCGAACCGCCACGGCCATAAGGGCGTCGTCGGGGCGATTCTGCCCGACGCGGAGATGCCCCTGGTCGACGGCGAGCCACCAGAGGCGCTCGTCGATCCGATCAGCGTCCTGAACCGCTCGAACTGGGGCCAGCTGCACGAGTGTCGGGCCGGGTCTGAGCCCCTCTCGCCCCCGAAGCGGGGGAGAGGGGTTGGGGTGAGGGGGGACGAGGCCGTCACCAACGAGGTGCGCACCCCCTCACCCCCAACCCCTCTCCCCCGAAGCGGGGGCGAGGGGGGAAATCCGATCGCCGGGCGGCAGTTCGTCCTCCGCCTGCCGCAGCTGGCCCGCGAGAAGGCGACCGCCGCCCCTGCGTTCCGCATCCGGACCGGCCTGCGCCACCGACCGCAGCGTCTCGGCGAGATGGAACACTGGGCCCTGTGGGCCCACGGCGTCCACGCCGTTGCGGGGCCGCTCCGCGACGAGGCGGATCAACTCCGCCGCCTGCTCGCCGTCGCCGGGTTCGACCTCGGCCGCGATGACGTGGCATTGACACTGCACCCCCTCGACCTGGCAGGCTCGCCGATCGGCGACGCCTTCGCGGTCACGACCGAGGCGGAGGCTAGCAGCAAGCGCCTCGGCGTCCTCGGCCTGCGCGACCTGTACGACCGGCTCGAAGCCCTCGACCGCTTGTCGGCTCTGGAACTGCCCGACGCCCTCGCCGACGTGCCGACGCCGCTCGGGCCACGCTCGATCCGCTGGCTGCCGGTCCTGCCGGCGGACGACCGGCCGCCGCGCCGCCTGCACGACGGCACCGAGCAGCCGCACGACCTGACGCTCGCCTACCGGCGCGTCCTGCGCCTGGCCCGGCCGTGGTTCGTCGCGTCGCGCAAAGCCGAGGCCAGCGACGACGACGACGCCCCGGACGCGGCGTTCGACCCGGCCCCGCTCGCCGAGGCGGTCGGCCACCTGATGCACGCGGCGTACACGCTCGCCGTCGGCCGGCGGGCGACGGGGCAGGACAGCAACAAGGTCGCCCACCTGCGCCGGCGCGTGCTCGGCCGGCGGCTGGCCGGCTCGGCGCGGGCGGTCGTCGTCCCGGCCGGGCCGCTCGGGTTGGCCCTCGACGAAGTCGGCCTGCCGGAGGTGCTCTACGACGCCCTGCTCGGCCCGGACGCCGGGCCGTCGCCGACGGTCTGGATGAAGCGCGACCCGGTCCTGCATCGGTTCGGCCTGCTCGCCGTCCGGGCGCGGCGGGTGCCCGGCCACGCGATCCGGCTGCCGGCGTCGCTGCTCGGCCCGCTCGGGGCCGACTTCGACGGCGACACGGTCGCCGTCTTCGCCGCGATCCCCGGCGTCGAGATCCCCTCGGCCGCCCGTCCGCACGGCGGCGCGGCCCACGACCTGACCGGCCAGGCCCTCTTCGTGCCGGGCAAGCAGTATGTCTACGGCCTCGCCCTGCTGGAGGAGTCGGCCCTCGCCGACTTCGATGCCGCCCTGGCCGCCGCCGGAGCCCCGGCGTGGCCGACCGGCGAGAAGAACACGGCGGGGCGCTTGCGGAAATGGGTCGCCCTCGCGGCGGCGACGACGGGGCCGTCGGCCGAGTGGTGGGCGATCCTGGAGCGGCACGCCCTTGCCGCCCTGGCCGCCGACCCGGGCATGGGTCTGACGCTGTCGGCCGTCGATGACCTGATGCGACACAAGGCCGTCACTAGCGGAGCGGCGAAGAACCTCTACGACGACGCGACCGGCGTCGCTCTGGCCGACGACTTCCTCGCCGGGCGGAGTCTCGACCGCTACCGGCGCGGCGCGGCCGGCTTCGACCCGATCGCCGAGGTGATGGTCGCCGCCCGGAACGCGATCGGCCGGTTCGGCGGGGCGCTGCGGCGGCTCGTCTTCGCCCTGCCGACGCCGACGCCGCGCGACCTGCGCCTGGCCCAGACGCTGACGGAGCAGACGACGCAGAAGGCGCTGAGCGTCAAGGCCGGCCAGCCGCCGGTTTCGGTGCAGGCGTTCGAGATGCAGCTGCGCCGCCTGCTCCAGGGCGAGGCGTGGGACCTGCCGCCCGGCGACGACCTGGCCCGCATCCTGGAGCCGCTGCGGGCGATCTGGGACGAACTGGCCGCGCGCTTCCGCGACCGGCCGGACGAGGCGTGGCTCGCCTGGCTACGCGCGCCGCATGAGTTGGCCGAGATCCTGGCGAAGACGCCGACGTTACGGCTGCCGCTAGGCGACGTGCGGGTGAGTGCGTTCTTCTCTTGACTGTATTGCAGAACGCAGTACACTAAAGCCAGGAGGGGAATCATGCCTCAGACGCGGTCGAAACTTCGCGGAAAGAAGAAACCCGCGACCCCGACAAAGGGCCGGTCCCTGATGGTCCGCATGGACGAGGACGCGAAGGCGATCCTCGCCCGGGCGGCCGAACTGCGACGCGTCAGCGTCAGCGACTACGTCCGCACGGTGACGCTGGCCCAAGCCCGTAAAGAGATCCTGGCGGCCGAAGAGGGCGTCATCGCCCTGACGCCGGAGGAGCAGCTCGCCTTCTGGGAGGCGTTGAACCAGCCGCCTTCGCTGACCCCGGCACAAAAGAAGCTCGGGGCGATGATGCGAGGCGAGGCGTGAGCTTTCCGGATGGGTTTCGCCTCGAACGTCTCACCAAGGCGCACCCGCGAGCGGCGTTCGCATCAGGCCAGACGGAAGTGGACGACTGGCTCCGAACCAAGGCCCTCCAGCACCAGGAGAAGCGCCTCTCGGCAACCCGTGTCCTCCTCGACGACGCGGCGGCCGTCGCCGGATACTACACGCTCGCGACCGGCCAGGTGGATTTCGGGGATCTGCCCGCCGACCTGACGCGCAAGCTGCCGCGGCGCTTACTCCCGGTCGCCGTCCTCGCCTGGCTCGGGGTCGGCGCGTCACGCCAGGGACAGGGGCTCGGCCGCCGACTGCTCGCGCAGGCCCTTCGCGACTGCCACTTCGGTGGCCAGACCTTCGCCTTCGTCGCGGTCCTCCTGGATTGTGTTGACGAGGCGGCAAAGACGTTCTACCAGCGCTACGACTTCCGCGACTTGCCCGGCCACCCGTACCGGCTCTACCTCAGCGTGAAGGAACTCGACGCGATGATGGCCGCCCCTTGACCGATCATTCCGATTGCCCAGTCCCCTCCGGCTTCTCCACCACCGCCGTCGGCGGCGTCGGCGTGATCGCCTCGGCCGGCGTCGGCTCGACCGGCACCGCCTCGACCGGCGGCAGCACCGCCGGCGGGCCCGGCTCCGTCGGCACCTCCGGCAGCGGCGTCGGCTCCGGCTCCTCCGGCGGGTGCTTGCCCGTCCAGCGCTCGATCACGTAGAAGAAAACCGGCGTCAGGAACAGGCCGAACAGCGTCACGCCTAACATGCCCGAGAAGACCGCCACGCCGAGCGTGTAGCGCATCTCCGCCCCGGCACCGCTCGCCAGCACCAGCGGCACCACGCCGAGGATGAACGCGAACGACGTCATCAGGATCGGCCGCAGCCGTAGCTTGCACGCCTCGATCGTCGCCTCGCGCACGCTCATCCCGCGCTCGACGCCGAGCTTCGCGAACTCGACGATCAGGATCGCGTTCTTCGACGCCAGCCCGACCAGCACGACGAAGCCGATCTGCGTGAAAATGTTCACGTCGAGCCGGGCGATCAGCACCCCGGCGATCGACGACAACAAACACATCGGCACGACGAGGATCACCGCCAGCGGCAGGCCCCAGCTCTCGTACTGGGCCGCCAGCACCAGGAACACCAGGAGCACCGCCCCGCCGAAGACGACGCCGGTCGTGTTGCCGGCAATGAGCTGCATGTAGGTGATCTCGGTCCACTCGATCGCGAACTCGGCCGGCAGCACGTCGCGGGCCAGGCCCTCGACCAGCTCGACGCCCCGGCCGGTGCTCGTCGTCGGCGGCAGGACGCCGTTCACCGCCGCGGCGGTGTACATGTTGTAGCGCTGGATGAACACCGGCCCGGTCGAGTCCTCGATCCGGGCCAGCGAGCCGAGCTGGACCATCTCGCCCTTGTCGTTGCGGACGCGCAGCGCCTGGACGTACGACGCGTCGGTCCGGTACGGCGCGTCGGCCTGGACGTTGACCTGCCACGTCCGGCCGAAGCGGTTGAAGTCGTTGACGTAGACGCCGCCGAGGTACGCTTGGAGCGTGTTGAACACCTCGCCGAGCGGCACGCCGAGCTGCTTGCACTTCGTCCGGTCCACATCCACGTACAGCTGCGGCACGTTCGCGCGGAAGAGGGTGAACATCGGCCCGAGGCCCTCGACGTCGCGCGACTTGACGATGAAGCGCTCCGTCTCGGCTTGGAGGCGGGCCAGGCCGACGTCGCCGCGGTCTTGGACCATGACCTTGTAGCCGCCGGCGTTGCCGAGGCCGTCCACCGGCGGCGGGCCGAACACGCCGACGACCGCCTCCTGCACCTTTGCGTACAGCAGCGCCTGCACCTTGCGCTGGATCGCCGGCCCCTTCTCCGCCGCGCCGTGCCGGTCGTGGAACGGCTTGAGGATGATGAACATCGACCCGAAGTTCGACCCGTTCGCGCTGAGCAGGACGGACTGACCCGAGATGGCGATCGCGTGCTCGACGCCGTGGACGCCCTCGATGCCGGCCTCCTCGTCGCCGAGGAGCAACGTCGAGATCTCGGCCATGACGCGCTCGGTGCGCTGGACCGACGCCGAGTCCGGCAGCTGGACCGACACGAGCAGGTAGCCCTTATCCTGGGCCGGGATGAACCCGGCCGGGGCCATCGTGAAGCCGAGGTAGGTCAGATAGAGCAGGCCCCCGTAGACCGCCAGGACGAGGACCGGGACGCGCAGGCTGACGCCGACGAGCTTGCCGTAGCCGGCACCCGCCGCCTTGAACGTCGCGTTGAACAGGGCGAAGAACCAGCCGAGTGCCCCGTTCAGGAGCAGCGTCAGCGGGTCGCGCATCTGGTCGCGCGGCTTCAGGAGCAGGGCCGACAGGGCCGGCGACAGCGTCAGCGAGTTGAACGCCGAGATGACGGTCGAGACGGCGATCGTCACGGCGAACTGCTGGAAGAACTGGCCGGTGATGCCGCTGATGAACGCGCAGGGCACGAACACCGCGCACAGCACCAGGGCGACGGCGATGATCGGCCCGGTCACCTCGTTCATTGCGCGCACCGTCGCCTCGTACGGCGATAACCCATGTTCGATGTGGTGCTCGACCGCCTCGACGACGACGATCGCGTCATCGACGACGATGCCGATGGCGAGCACCAGGCCGAACAGCGAGATGTTGTTCAGGCTGTAGCCGAGGGCGGCCATCGCCAGGAAGGTGCCGACGATCGACACCGGCACGGCGACGAGCGGGATGAGCGTCGCCCTCCAGCTTTGCAGGAAGACGAGGACGACGAGCGCGACGAGGATGACCGCGTCGCGGAAGGCGTTGACGACCTCGGCGACCGACTCGCGGATGAACGGCGTCGTGTCGTAGACGATGCGGAAGGCGACGCCCTCGGGGAAGCGCTGGGCGAGCTGCTTCATCTTCGCCTCGACGCCGGCGGCCGTCTGGAGGGCGTTCGTGCCCGGCAGCTGGAAGATCGCCATGCCGACGGTCGGCTTGCCGTCGAGGGCGCAGCGGATGTCGCTGTTCTTCGCGGTGAGTTCCGTCCGGGCGACGTCCTTCAGACGCACCGCCGGCCGGGTGACGTCGCCGTCGCTGCTGCCGATCTTGACGACGATCTGCTCGAACTGGTCGACGTCGGTCAGCCGGCCGAGCGTGCTCAGGGTGAGCTGGAACGCCTGGCCGGCCGGGACCGGCTCCTGGCCGATCTGGCCGGCGGCGACCTGGACGTTCTGCTCCTGGATCGCCTTGACGACGTCGGTCGTCGTCAGCTTGTGGAACGCCATCTTGTCCGGGTCGAGCCACGCCTTCATGGCGTAGTCCTGCTGGCCGAGGAACGTCACGTCGCCGACGCCGTACAGGCGGGCCAACTCGTCCCTGAGCTGGATCGTCGCGTAGTTCGACAAATAGAGCTGATCGCGGGAGTTGTTGGGCGAGTAGAGGTTGACGACGAGGAGGATGTTCGGCGATTTCTTCTTGACGGTCAGGCCCTGGCGCTGGACCTCCTGCGGCAGCTGCGGCATGGCGAGCTGGACGCGGTTCTGGACGAGGACCTGGGCCATGTTCAGGTCCGTGCCGAGCTTGAACGTGATCGTCAGGGCGTAGGTGCCGTCGTTGGTGCACTGCGACGACATGTAGAGCATGTCCTCGACGCCGTTGACCTGCTGCTCGATCGGGGCGGCGACCGTCTCGGCGACGACGCGGGCATTCGCGCCGGGGTAGACGCCGGTGACCGACACGGTCGGCGGCGTGATCTCCGGGTAGGACGCGATCGGCAGCGACCACAGCGCGACGGCCCCGCCGAGGACGAGGACGATCGACAGCACCATGGCGAAGATCGGCCGGTCGATGAAGAAGCGCGAGATCATGGTCACTCAGTGAAGTCAGGAGTGGAACCACGAAATACACGAAATACACAAAAGAAGACAAAGCAAAGAATGTCTCTTTGTCTTCTTTTGTGTATTTCGTGTATTTCGTGGTTCATTTCTTCTTCCGGTCTCTTCCGTGTCCCCGTAGTCAGCTCTTCTTTTCCTGGATCGGCTTCACCGTCACGTCCGGCCGGAGGCGCTGCTGGCCCTTGACGACGACGCGGTCGGTCTTCTCCAGCCCCGCGGGAATGACGCGCAGGCCGTGCGACTTCGGGCCGATCGTGACCGGCCGGGCCCGGGCGACGTCCTTGTCGTCGATGACGTAGACGATCTTCTTGCCCAGGTCGCTGACGAGGGCCTCGTCCGGGATGAGGACGGCGTCGTACGGGTTGCTCAGCGGCACCCGGGCCTTGATCTGCCGGCCGGCGACCATCTCCTTGCCGGGGTCGTCGATGACGGCCCGGAGCTGGAGCGAGCCGGTGCTCGGGCTGAACCGGTTGCCGGAGAAGTCGATGGTGCCCTTGTGCGGGTAGCCCTTGTCGCCCTGCAGCGCGAGCTGGACCGGGACGCCCTTCTCTTCCTTGGTGAAGCGGCCCTTCTTGACCTGGTCGATGTAGTAGTCGAAGACCTGCTCGTTGACGTCGAAGTAGGCGTAGACCTTGTCGGTCGAGACGATCGTCGTCAGGACGGTGCCCTGGCTGAGGCCGCCGGTGACGACGTTGCCCTTGGTGACGAGCACGCGGTCGGCCCGGCCGGCGATCGGGGCGGTGACCTTGGTCCAGTCGTAGTCGAGCTGGGCGCGGGCCAGGGCGGCGCGGGCCCCGTCGATCTCGGCGAGGGCGACCGCCTTCTTGGCGACGGTCTGGTCGTACTCCTCGCGGCTGACCGCCCCGGAGCCGATCAGTTTTGCGTTGCGGGCCAGGTCGGCGTCGGCGAGCTTGAACTGTGCCTCGTAGCTGGCGACCTGGGCCTTCGCCTGGTCGAGGGTCGCCTTGTACGGGGCCGGGTCGATCTCGAACAGGACCTTGCCGGCCGTCACCTCCTCGCCGTCCTTGAGCCTCACCTCGAGGATGAACCCGCTGACGCGCGGCCGGACCTCGACGAAATCGACGGCGGCCAGGGCCCCGGTCATGTCGGTCGTCTCGGTCAGTTTCTCGACGGTCGGGTACGCCCACGTCACCTCCGGCGGCCCCGGGTCGCGGCTCGCCGGCGGCGTGCCGGAACACCCGACGAGGACGGCAAGGAGGAGGAGCGACCCGGTCCGCGTGCGTAACGACATGGCGAGGCCCCGCGACGGTCGGAGATTGGCACGAGCCGACCGGGTTGTGATAGTAACCGTCGGGGGACGGAACAAGGAACCGCCGGGGATCGCCATGCCGAACGGCCCGTTCGACTTCGCCTTGCCGCTGGCGTTCGACCTGACGGCGACGTTCGTCTTCGGCCTGACTGGGGCCGTCGCGGCGATGCGCCGCGGGTTCGACGTCGTCGGCCTGTTCGCGCTGACGTTCGTCACCGCGGCCGGCGGCGGCCTCATTCGCGACGGCCTGTTCCTCAACACCGGCTCGCCGGCGGTGCTGCTCCGGTCGGAGTTCCTCCTCGCGGTCGCCCTGGCCGGCTTCGTCGGCTGGCTGGTCGGCAGCCGGATCGACCGGGTCGCGAGCCTGTTCGAGGTGCTCGACGCGGTCGGCCTGGGGGTGTACGCAATCGTCGGGGCGCAGAAGGCCCTCGCGGCGGACCAGTCCCCGGCGGCGGCGGTCCTGGTCGGCACGGTCAGCGCCTGTGGCGGCGGCCTGTTGCGCGACGTGCTGGTGCGCGAGGTGCCGCTGCTGTTCCAGCCGGGCGGGTTCTACGCCCTGGCGGCCGTCGTCGGGGCGGCGGTGTTCGTCGTCCTGGTGGCGCAGTTCGGCGTGGCGGCGACGCCGGCGGCGCTGATCGCCATCCCGGTCGCGACCGGGCTTCGCGTCCTGTCGCTCCTGCTGGGATGGAAGACCGTGTCGCTCCAGGAACGGCCGCCGACGCCGGGGCCGCCGGGGGCGTGAGGTGCCCTTTCGTTACAAGGGCGTTACACCCTCCGACGTCGTATTCGGGTACAATCGACCAGGTGAGCAATCGCCCGGTTCGGTCGTCTCGTCGTATCAGTGGGGCGGAGGGAACGCGGATGAGCGGCATCAACCGGCGGCAGCTGCTAGGCGTCGGCCTGGCGACACTCGGCGTCGAGGGTTTCCTCCTACGGGCCGACGCCGCCCCGACGCCTGCCTCGGGCGAGGAGGCCGAACTGCCGTCGTTCGTCTTCGCCGCCGCGCCAGACGACCTGCCGAAGGAGAAGCAGCCGACCGAGGACAACATCCTCGGGCCGTACTACCGCAAGGGCGCGCCGTTCCGGGCGAAGATCACCCCGCCGCTGGTGCCGGGCACGGTCATGCTGATCGCCGGCCGGGTCTGGGGCTTCGACACGAAGAGGCCGCTCCCCGGGGCGCGGCTCGACATCTGGCAGGCGGACGCCGCCGGTCGGTACGACAACGACGACCCGAACAACCCGCCGAAGCCGGACGTGTTCGTCAACCGGGCGCGCGTGCTCGCCGACGAGAACGGCTACTACGAGTACGAGACGATCCACCCCGGCCCGTACAAGATCGGCCCCGAGGCGTGGCGGCCAGCCCACATCCACTACTTCGTCCAGGCCCCCGGCTACAAGCAGCTCATCACGCAGCTGTACTTCCAGGGCGACCCGCACAACGCCAAGGACGAGTTCATCAAGCCGTCGCTCATCATCGCGCTGGAGAAGCGCAAGGTCGGCAACGCCACCTACGAGTTCGGCGCGTTCGACGTCGTCCTGGCCAAGGCGTAACCGCGTTCTTCACGACCCGAAGGAGTCCATACCCATGTCGCGCATCACCCTGTCGCTCGCCGCGGCCGTGGCGCTGAGCCTCGGCCTGGTCTCGCCCGCCGCGGCCGCCCCGGTCGCGGAAGAGAAGGCGACGATCGACGTCGTCCTCTGCCTCGACGTCTCCGGCAGCATGAACGGCCTGATCGACTCGGCCAAGCTCAAGCTGTGGGACATCGTCAACGACCTCGGCAAGGTCAAGCCGACCCCGAACCTGCGCGTCGGCCTCTACAGCTACGGCCACACCAGCTACCCGGCCAACGCCGGCTGGGTCCGCAAGGAGATCGACCTGACGAACGACCTCGACGCGGTCTACCAGAAGCTGAACGCCCTGACGATCAACGGCGGCAACGAGTACGTCGCCCGGGTGACGAAGGACGCCCTGGAGCAGCAGAAGTGGTCCGAGGACAAGAAGGCCCTGCGGCTGATCTTCGTCTGCGGCAACGAGCCGGCCGGCCAGGACCCGATGTTCAAGCTCGCCGACGTCGCCAAGATGGCCGTCACGAAGAACATCATCGTCAACACGATCTTCTGCGGCCCGTCGGCGAACGCCCAGGCCGAGGACTGGAAGGAATTCGCCAAGCTGAGCGAGGGCCGCTTCACGAGCATCGACCAGAACCGCAACGTCCTGGCGAGCATCCAGACGCCGCAGGACAAGGAGCTGAACGACCTGAGTGCGAAGCTCAACTCGACCTACGTCGTCTACGGCGGCCGGCGGGCCCAGGAGGCGCAGCAGAACCAGGCCGTCCAGGACGCCAACGCGGCGAAGGCCGCCCCGGCGGCCGGGGCCGCCCGGGCGACGTCGAAGGCGACCGGCCTGTACCGCAACGACGCCTGGGACCTCGTCGATCGCCTGAAGAACGACAAGGACTTTGACATCAACAAGGTCCCGGTCGATGAGCTCTGCGACGAGATGAAGAAGATGACGCCGGAGGAGCGGGTCAAGTACGTCAAGGAGATGAGCGACAAGCGCGACGACCTCCAGAAGCAGATCGCCACCCTGTCGCAGAAGCGCGACGCGTACATCAAGGAGGAGCAGAAAAAGAACCCGAACCCGGCCGACCGGGCCTTCGACGACGCGATCCGCGCCGCGCTGAAGGAACAGGCCGGGGCGAAGGGGATCACGATCCCGGAGTGACGCGGTCAAAATCCCCCGCCAAGCCCGGGCGTGGCAACGCCCGGGGGAAGCCTGGCCCCGGGCGTTGCCATGCCCGGGCTTGAGGGCCCCCGAGATGTCCTCGCGCATCGTCGTCGTGGAAGACGAGCCGGCAATCCGGCGCGGCATCGCCGACGCCCTTCGGGCGAGCGGCTACGCCGTCACCGAGGCCGGCGACGGCGTCGTCGGCCTGGCCGAGGCGAGCAAGCCGCAGGTCGACCTCGTCCTGCTCGACCTGATGCTGCCGCGGATGGACGGCCTGCAAGTCCTCGCCGGTATCCGCCGGATGAGGGCGTCGCTGCCGGTCATCATCCTGACGGCGCGCGGCACCGAGGATGACCGCGTCCGCGGCCTGACCCTCGGCGCGGACGACTACGTCGTCAAGCCGTTCAGCGCCCGCGAGCTGCTCGCCCGGGTCGAGGCGGTCCTCCGCCGCTCCGTCGGCCGGATGCGCCAGATCCACGGGGCCCGGCTCGGCCGGGCCGTCATCGACCTGCAGCGCCGCGAGGTCGTCTGGGACGAGCACGAGCGCGGCGAGCTATCCGAGACGGAGAGCGCCATCCTGGCGTACATCGTCCAGCACCGCAAGCGGGCCGTCTCGCGCGAGGAGCTGCTCGTCAACGTCTGGGGCATCGAGCCGACCGGGCTCGAGACGCGCACCGTCGACATGCACATCGCCCGGCTGCGGACGAAGCTGCGCGACCCGTCCGGGGAGAAGTGCCCCGAGGCGATCCTGACCGTGCGCGCCCACGGGTACATGGCCGGACCCGACCTGCTGCCACTGGAAGAAGTCCCCGTCGTCGGGTGAACCATGCGCTCCTGGCTCAAGGGCACCCCGGGTGCCCTCCTCGCGTTGTGCGTCGTGTCGCTGTTCGTCGCCGGCGGCCTCGCCTGGGCGAGCGCCGCCGCCCTGCGCCTGGAGCACGAGCAGCTCGTCGAGCGCGCCGAGGCGGAGCACGCCGCCCGGGTGCGCGAGGCACTCTGGCGGCTCGACGGCCACGTCGCGCCGCTGCTCGCCCGCGAGGACAGCCGGGCGTTCGACCACTACTCGACGATCTTCGCGCCGAGCGTCCTGTTCGACAACGACGGCCACGTCTTCCAGCCGGGCTCCGTCGTCCAGCCGTCGCCGCTGCTGCACGTCGAGCTGCCGGAGTGGATGGCGCTGCACGTCCAGTTCGACGTGGTCGCCGGCCGGTGGCAGTCGCCGCAGGTGCCGGCCGATAGCCTGCGCGACAAGCTCAGCCGGCCGGACCGGACCGTCGCCCTGGACAACCTCACCGAGCGGCGCAAGGCCCTGCTCGCGCAACTGGACGAGCAGCTGCCGGTGCCGAGCCTCTGGCCGGAGGTGATGGCCCGACTGACCCCCGACGCCCGGCCGGTGCGCGACCGGACCCTCGTCGTCGCCAACCCCGCCCAGCTGTACGCCGGCAACGAGTTCAACCTCGGCCAGAACCCGGCCAACCCGAATGCGACGTACAACACGCTGGGCACGAAGCAGATGCTGGAGGAGGACCTGCGCCAGCGGGCCGGCTTCCAGGACCGGATCAACCTGGAGCAGCAGGGCCGCGGCGGCAGCCGGGCCCAGCGCGTCAACCGCGACGTCGCCGTGACGAACTGGGCCCACAACGGCGAGAGCTGGTTCGGCCGCGGCCCGGTCGTCGTCCCGACCGGGTGCGAGACGTTCGCCTACCTCGGCCGGCTGTCGCCGCACTGGTTCGCCGGCAAGGACGGCGCGCCGCGCCTGCTGGCGATGCGCCAGGTCAAGCTGGAAGACCGCCTGCTTTACCAGGGCATTTACATCGAGTTTGAAGAACTCCAGGCCCACCTCCTGCCCCAGGTGAGCGACCTGTTCCCCGACGCGAAGCTCCTGCCGGTCGCCGAGGCCGACCCGGACGTGCCGCTGAGCCGGATGACGTCGCTGCCGGTCCAGCTCGACCCCGGCACGCCGCCGGCCGTCCTGGAGGCCGGCTACTCGACCCTGCGCCTCGGCCTGAGCCTGACCTGGCTCGCCGCCGCGGTCGCCTTCGTCGCCGTCGCGCTGGGGGCGTGGAGCGTCCTCGACCTGTCCGAGCGCCGGATGCGATTCGTCTCGGCCGTCACCCACGAGCTGCGCACGCCGCTGACGACGCTGCGTCTCTACCTGGAGATGCTCCTGGACGGCATGGTCCGCGACGAGAAGACGCGCCAGGAGTACCTCGCCACGCTCCACGCCGAGGCGGAGCGCCTCAACCGCCTGGTGAGCAACGTCCTGGACTATTCGCGCCTGGAGAAGACCCGGCCGCAGCTCGTCCGCCGGCCGGTCGTCGTCGAGGAACTGCTCAGCCAGGTCCGCGCCGCCTGGTCGCCGCGCTGCTCGACGACCGGCAAGGCCCTCGTCGTCGAGTCGGAGCTGGCCGCGGGGGCGACGCTGACGACGGACGGCGAGCTGGTCGGCCAGGTGCTCGGCAACCTGATCGACAACGCGTGCAAGTACAGCCGCGACGCCGCCGACTGCCGGCTGTGGCTGCGGGTGCGGTGCGCGGCGGGCAAGGTGATCTTCGAGGTGGAGGACCGCGGACCGGGCGTGCCAGCGGCGGAGCGGGCGAGCGTCTTCCGCATCTTCCAGCGCGGCCACAACGCCGACGCGAGCACCGGCGGCGTCGGCCTCGGCCTGTCGCTGGCGCGCCGCTGGGCCGAGCTGCTCGGCGGCTCGCTCGAGCTGGCCGAGCCGGGCCCCGAAGGCGGCGCTTGCTTCCGGCTCGTCCTGCCGGCATAACTTCAGGGGTCGCCCCCTCCGGAGTGCCGCCATGCCGTACGTCTTCCCGCGCTGCCAGGTCGTCCCGGTGGCCGACCACCAGGTCGCCTTCCTCGTCGCCGGCGTCGAGCGGCTCCGCTGGCACTTCGGGCCGCAATACCCCCGGCCGTTCTTCTTCCCGCTCGCCGGGCCGTCCGGCCACGCCCTGACGCGCATGGGCCACCCCGGCGCGCCGGACCACGACCACCACCAGTCGGTCTGGTTCGCCCACAACAAGGTCCTCGGCATCGACTTCTGGGGCAACCGCGGCACGGCGCGCATCCGCCAGAAGGACTGGCTCTGCTACCAGGACGGCGACGACGGCGTGATGGCGGTGCGCCTCGGCTGGTACGACGGCCACGACCCGAAGGAGCTGCTGGAGCAGGAGCTGGTCGCGGCGGTGCGGCCCGGCCCGGCCGACGGCGAGACGCTCGTCGAACTGCAGGCGACGTTCTGGCCGACGGCGGAGTCGCTGGAGTTCGGCCAGACCAACTTCGGCTTCCTGGCGGTGCGGGTGGCGCGGTCGCTGTCGGCGTACTTCGGCGGCGGGACGCTGACCGGCAGCGGCGGCGACACGGGCGAGCCGGCCCTGTTCGGCAAGCCGGCGAAGTGGATGGACTACTCCGGCCCGGTGCCCGGCGACCGGATCGAGGGCGTCACCTACTTCGACCACCCGGACAACCCCGGCCACCCCGCGAGCTGGCACGTCCGCGAGGACGGCTGGATGGGGGCGTCGGCGTGCCGGGCCGCGGCGCTGACGACGACGAGGATGAAGCCGCTCGTGCTGCGCTACCTTCTGTGGGCCCACGCCGGCGGCGCGGACGCGAAGCGGGCCGACGCCGTCTTCGCCGAGTTCGCCAAGGCCGGTCGGTGGACCGTCGCGAAGTCGATGAAGAAGCACACGGCGTTCGAGGCGACGCGCGCGGGCCGATAACCGGCCGCCGTCTTCATAGTGCCCTGGGCTTGCCCGGGGTCTTCGCGACGACGGACCGCCCGCGATCGCCGTTCCCGGAGCCGAGCCATGCCCCTGCCGTTCCCCGACCTCGTCGCCGAGATGACCGCCTGGCGGCACGACCTGCACGCCCACCCGGAGTTCGGCTTCGAAGAGGCGCGTACCGCCGCGTTCGTCGCCGACCGGCTCCGCGCGTTCGGCTGCGACGTCGCCACCGGCGTCGGCAAGGTCGGCGTCGTCGGCTCGCTGCGCCGCGGCACGTCCGACCGGGCGATCGCCCTGCGGGCCGACATGGACGCCCTCCGCATCGCCGAGCAGGGGACGTGCCCGTACCGCTCACGCCACCCCGGCCTAATGCACGCCTGCGGCCACGACGGCCACACGGCCCTCCTGCTCGGGGCGGCGAAGCTCCTCGCCGCCGACGGCGGCTTCGACGGCACGGTGCGCTTCGTCTTCCAGCCGGCGGAGGAGTGGGGCCGCGGCGCGCAGGCGATGCTCGACGACGGCCTGCTCGACCGCTTCCCCTTCGGCGAGATCTACGGCCTGCACAACTGGCCCGGCCTCGCCGTCGGGCGGATCGCGACGCGGCCCGGGCCGCTCATGGCCGCGGAGGACAACTTCGAGATTGTCGTCGCCGGCCGCGGGGCGCACGCCGCCCGGCCGCACCAGGCGCGCGACCCGCTCGTCGCCGCGTGCGCCGTCGTCGTCGCGCTGCAGACCGTCGTGTCGCGCAGCCTCGACCCGGCCGAGCTGGCCGTCGTCTCGGTGACGGAGCTGACGACGGACGGCACGCGCAACGTCCTGCCGGGGACGGCCACCCTGCGCGGCGACTGTCGCAGCTTCACGCCGGCGGTCAGCCGGGCGATCGAGGACGCGATGCGGCGCGTCGCCGACGGCGTCGCGGCCGGCTACGGATGCGTGGCGACGGTGCGCTATTCGCACGAGTTCGTGCCGCTGGTCAACCACCCCGAAGCGACGCGCCACGCGGTCGAGGCGGCCCGCGCCGTCTGCGACGCCGTCGAGGCCGACCACCCGCCGATCGCCGCGTCGGAGGACTTCGCCCGCTTCCTGGCGCACGTCCCGGGCTGCTTCGTCTTCCTCGGCAACGGCGAGTCCTCGCCGCCGCTGCACAACGCGGCGTTCGACTTCAACGACGCCGCCCTCGGGCCCGGGGTGCAGTTCTTCGTCGAACTGGTGCGACGTCGGCTGCCGGTGTCGCGGTGAGCGCAAGAAACGGAGTTCCGCCCGCCGCGGCCTGCGTACCATGAAGCGGGCACCGGGAGGATTCCGCCGATGGGCCGCGACGAGACGCTCGAACTCGACTACATTCCGCCGCTCGACTGGGCGTACTTCCTGCGCCACCACGCCTTTCGCGCCCTGGCTGGCGTTGAGGCGGTGACCGACGACCGCTACACCCGCACGGTCTCCATCGGCGGCGACGTCGGCAGCCTGACCGTCGAGCACCACCCGACCGAGGCGAAGATCGTCGCCACGGTCGAAGGACCGGCACGCCGACATGCCGCTGTCATCACCCGCGGCGTGCGGCGCATGTTCGACCTCGACCTCGACCCGGCGGCCGTCCGGGCCGGGCTCGGCTCCGACGCGCACGTCGGGCCGCTCGTCGCCGCACGGCCGGGGCTGCGCATCCCGGGGGCGTGGTGCCCGTTCGAGATGCTCATCCGCACCGTGGTCGGCCAGCAGGTGACGGTCAAAGCGGCGACGACGGTCGTCGGCCGCCTCATCCAGCGGCACGGCCGGCGGCTCGACACCGGCGCGTCGCTCTTCCCGACGCCGGCCGCGCTCGCCGACGCCGACCTCGCCGACATCGGCATGCCAGCGACCCGGGCCGCCACCATCCGCGTCGTCGCCCGGGCCGTCGCCGACGGGGCGATCGACTTCGACGCCCCGGCCACGGCGCGGCCGGCCCTGCTCGCCCTGCCGGGGATCGGCCCGTGGACCGTCGAGTACTTCGCCATGAAGGGGCTGGGCGACGCCGACGCCTGGCCGGGGACGGACCTCGTGCTGAAACGGGTCGTCGAGCGCCTCGCCGGCACACCCCGGCCCGGGGCGTTCAGCGACCGCTGGCGGCCGTTCCGGGCCTACGCCGCGGTCCACCTTTGGAACGACCCGGCTAACGCCGGATGAGCAGTCGCAACGCCAGCGGCGCGACGCCGAGCAAAGCGAACGAGCCGAGTACCGGCCACGACGCGAGCCCGGCCGGCGATTCGAGCGTCGCCAGCTCGGTGCCGACGTTCGCGTACAGGAACCCGCCCGGCAGCATCCCCAACCAGCTCACCAGGGCGAACGGCCCGACGCGCATCGGCGTCAGGGCCATCCCCAGGTTGATCAGGAAGAACGGGATCACCGGGATGAGCCGCAGCGTGAACAGGTAATATGCGCCGTCCGCCTCGACGCCGCGCTCGATCGCGGCGAGCCGCGCCCCGAACCGGCGACGTACCCAGTCGCGCAGGACGTAGCGGCAGGCGAGGAACGACAGCACCGCCCCGAGCGTCGCCGCCAGGCTCGCCACCAGCGTGCCGAGCCACCGGCCGAACAGCGCCCCGGCGAGCAGCGTCAGCAGCGCCGCCGCCGGCAGCGACAGGGCGATCACCGCCACGTAGACGAGGAAGAACACCCCGACCGACAGGGCCGGGTTCTCCGCGACGGCCGCCTTCCACGCGGCGAGGTTCGCCTGGACGTGGTCCCACGACAGGTAGCGATACAGGCCGAGGGCGTAGAACGCGACGACGGCGATGACGAGCAGACCGGCGACGGCCCAGCGGAGCCCGGTGCCCGGCGGCGCGGCGGGGACGTCCCCGCGGTCGGATTCCTCGGTCGGCATGTGCGGCCCCCCCGGCTAGAGTAGGACGAGGGGGCCGTTCCGCCCTGTGCCTTTCCCGGAGGCGACCGATGAGCAACCCGCCGGACGTACTGTGTGACCTCGACTGGGCCGCCGTCGCCGCCGCGCTCGACGCCGACGGCCACGCCGTGATCGGCCCGGTCCTCGCCCCGGCCGAGTGCGCCGCCACCGCCGGACTGTACGACGACGACGCGGCGTTCCGGTCGCGTGTCGTCATGGCCCGGCACGGCTACGGCCGCGGCGAGTACCGCTACTTCGCCTACCCGCTGCCGCGGGTCGTCGCCGAGCTGCGCCACGCGCTTTACCCGCCGCTGGCCGAGATCGCCAACCGCTGGAACGAGGCCCTCGGCGTCGAGGTGCGCTACCCGGCCGACCACGCCGCGTTCTTGCGCCGCTGCCACGACGCCGGGCAGGTGAAGCCGACGCCGCTCCTGCTCCGCTACGGCCCGGACGATTTCAACTGCCTTCACCAGGACCTGTACGGCGAGCACGTCTTCCCGCTCCAGGTCGCGTTCCTGCTCGCGGAGCCGGGGGTGGAGTTCACGGGAGGGGAGTTCGTCCTGACGGAGCAGCGGCCGCGGATGCAGTCGCGCGTCGAAGTGGTGCCGCTGGGGCAAGGGCAGGGGGTGATCTTCCCGGTGCATAACCGGCCGGTTCGCGGCACGCGCGGCTTCTACCGCGTCAACGTCAAGCACGGCGTGAGCCGCCTCCGGTCCGGGCGGCGGCACACGCTCGGCGTCATCTTCCACGACGCGGCGTGACCGGGGTTGACAGGCCCGCCCTTCGGGTTAAAATAGCACCAAGACATGCGATTATCCCAAAGGGCCCGCCATGTTCAGCAAGTCCGGCCTCCACGCGGTGCGGGCGATGGTCGCCCTGGCCCGGTTGCCGGACGGCGACTACGCCGGGGCGGCGAGCGTCGCCGAGGCGATCGGCGCGCCGAAGAACTACCTGGGCAAGCTCCTGAAGAACCTCGCCGCCGCGGGGCTGGTCGAATCGCAGAAGGGACTCGGAGGCGGGTTCCGCCTGGCCCGCGGCGCGGCGGACATCACCCTGTTCGATGTGGTCGAGCCGATCGAGCACGTCAGCCGCTGGTCCGGCTGCATCCTCGGCCTGCCCGCCTGCAACGACGCCGCCCCGTGCGCCCTGCACGACCGCTGGAAGGCGGCCCGCAACGCCTACCTCCAGATGCTCCACAAGACGACGCTCGCCGAGTTGGTCCGCCGCTCCGCTTGAGCCGACCTCGCTCCGACCGCGTCTCGTTCGCCCTAAATAGGATAACAACATGCCATTAACTATTGAAGAACACGCTTCCCGCCCCGCCCTCCCGAGCCTGCCGCTCGTCGAGCCGCCGACGCGGCCGGCCGACACGATCCACCGGCCGTTCTTCCGGGCGGGCATCGTCGTCGTCTTGACCGCCGGGGCGGTCTGGGGGGCGTACCTGCTCCTGCGCATCGCCTGGACCGGGTCGTTCCGGTCGGCCGGCCTTCACGAGGTGAACGCCCACGGCCATGCCCAGATCTTCGGCTGGGTCGGTCTGTTCGTCATGGGGTTCGCCTACCAGGTCTTCCCGCGCTTCAAGCGGACGCCACTCGCCTGGTCGGCCCTGGCGTGGGTGAGCCTGGCCCTGATGCTCGCCGGCCTGGTCGGCCGGTCCGTCGGCGAGCCGCTCGCCGACGCGTGGCCGTGGGCCGGCCCGGTCGCGGTCGCGTCGGCGTGGCTTGAGGTCGCCGCTGTCGGGTCGTTCGTCGCCGTCGTCCTGGCGACCTGGTGGCGGGCCGGGACGCGACTCGCCGCGTACGAGTGGTACATCCTCGCCGCCCTGGGGTGGTTCGTCATCCAGGCCGTCTTCGAGGCGGTCTACCTGCGCGCCACCCTCGCCGCGACGAGCCGGGACGATTTGGTCGCCCTGGTCGCGACGTGGCAGGGGGCCCTGCGCGACGTGCAAATCCACGGCTTCGCGCTATTGATGATCCTCGGCGTCAGCCAGCGGCTGCTGCCGCACTTCTACGGCGCGCCGCCGGTCGGCCGCGGCGTGAGCCTCGCCGCCCTGGCGGCGGTCAACCTCGCCGTCATCGGTGAAGCGACCGCGCTGGTGCTGATGCGCGGCCCGGATCGAACCTGGGGCGTCGTCTGGTACGGCTCGGTCCTGCTCCTGGCCGCGGCGGTGGCGATCCTGGTCGCGAACCTCGGCGTCTTCGGCCGGGTGGCGAGGCCGGACCGGAGCCTGAAGTTCGTCCGGGCGGCGTACGTCTGGCTGCTCGTCTCGCTGGCGATGCTGGCGCTGTTGCCGGCGTACCAGTTCGCCCTGCTGCCGGCGCTGGCCCCCGAGAGCCCGCCCGCGAAAATGGGCTTCTCGCACGCCTTCTACGGCGCGGTGCGCCACGCGATCACCGTCGGGTTCGTCAGCATGATGATCCTGGGTGTGGCGGCCCGGGTCGTGCCGGTTCTGAACGGCCTCGACCCCGACCGGTTGACGGGCCTGAGGGCACCGTTGTTGCTGCTCAACCTCGGCTGTGCCCTTCGCGTCGCCGGCCAGATAGTGACAGACTTCACGCCGCACGCCTTCCCGGTCGCGGGCGTCAGCGGCGTGCTCGAGGTGGCGGCCATCGCCCTGTGGGGGGCCCAACTGTGGGCGGCCATGGCCGGTCGGCCGCGCCCGGCAGGCCATTGTCCGCAGACGCCGCGGCAGGTAGTGTCAGGGTACTGAACCGCCCCGAACCGAAGGAGCCGACCATGGCCGTTCCGCATGCCGCTCCCGGACAGGTGATCGACGTCCGCCCCCTCGGCGAAGGGGTGCGCCAGGCCGCCACGACGACGCTCGTCAAGACCGCCCTCCTGACGGTCATCCGCTTGGTGCTTCCGGCCGGCAAGGAACTTCCGCCGCACAAGGCCCCCGGCGAGATCACGGTCCAGTGCCTCGAAGGCCGGGTCGCCTTCACCGCGCTGGGGCAAACCCAGGAACTCGCCGCCGGCGAGATGCTCCTCCTCTCCGGCGGGGAGGAGCACGCCGTCAAGAGCCTCGCCGACGCGACCGTCCTGCTAACGATTCGTTTGTGACTCGCCGCAAGCATTCGGACCAGGGGTATCGAATATGAGCGAACGACGACGGTACCCGGCCTCTGGGGCCTGTTCGCATTCGTGATGGTGGCCTTGTTCGCCGTCCTGGGCGGGTTCGGCTTCCGGATCGCCTCGGAAGCCCCGCCGATACCGGACAAGGTCGTCGTCGCCACCGGCGAGCCGCTCTTCACCGGCGACGACATCCGCGCCGGCCAGAACGTCTGGCAGGCGCTCGGCGGCCAGGGGGTCGGCTCGATCTGGGGCCATGGGGCGTCCATCGCCCCGGACTGGTCCGCCGACTGGCTCCACCGCGAGCTGGTTTTCGTCCTCGACCGCTGGGCCGACGACCGCCTCGAGGCGTTGCCCGACCACGCCGCCGACGTGCCGGAGCGCCACCCGCTCCTGAGCTACCAGGAGGTGGTGCCGCTGGCGCGGATCGGCTTCGAGACGTCGGAGAACCTGCGCCTGACGAAGGTGCGCGCCTGGGTAGGCGGCTACCGCTGGGCGATCTACTTCTTCGTCGCGGTCGCGTTCTGGAACCTGGTCGGCGCGGGGCTGTTCGGGTTCATGATCAACCCGCCGATCGCCCTGTACTACATGCAGGGCCTGAACACGACGCCGGTGCACGGCCACGTGGCGCTGTTCGGCGTCTACGGCATGCTCGCCCTGGGGCTGATGCTGTTCTGCGTGCGCGGCCTGATGCCGGGCAAGCCGTGGCGGACCGGGGCGATCGCGCTGAGCTTCTGGGCGCTGAACGTCGGCCTGTTCCTGATGGTGACGGTCAGCCTGCTGCCGGTCGGCCTGATGCAGACGTGGGCGTCGGTCGAGCACGGGACGTACTACGCCCGGAGCGCCGAGTTCCTGCAGGCCCCGTGGGTGCGTTTCTTCAACTGGATGCGCATCCCGGGCGACACGATCTTCGCCGTCGGCGTGCTGGCGATGGGCTGGTTCAAGGTCGGCCTGCTGACCGGCCACTCGTTCGCCGCGGAGGCGTCCGAGGTGCCGGCCGGTCAGCTGACGGCCGAGCGGCCGGTGGTCACGGACTGACGAAGCCCGTCTTCGGGGCGACCGGCCCCTTCGCCGCGTCGGCCGGGACGGCGATCTCCTTCGTCGAGGCGGCCGCCGGCAGCTCGGCCGTCAGCTCGTAGCGCGCGAAGAGGAGCTTCGCCTGCACGTCGCCGGACGGGTCGGCCTTGTCCGGGGCGGCGTTCGGATCGACCCCCTCCACGGCGAAGACGACCGGGCCGGCGACGGCCCCCTTGCCGCCGTAGGCCGTGTCGAAGCTGCCGTTCTTGATGTCGGCGAACCCGGACGGGCCGGTGTTGCCTTTCGAGGCATCCGGGAAGATGTACACCTTCCCGGCGGGGACCGGCTGGTCCTTGAACTTCACCGTGCCCGAGACGCGGTGGACCCCGCCGCCGCCGCAGCCGACCGCCGCGGCGACGAGCAGCAGCGCCGCGCCGCGGGCCATGACCGATCGCACCATGACCGACCCTCCTTTCGACCGGCCCGGTCAGGGCAGGTTGACCACTTCCTTCGAGCTGATGCTCGCCGACGCCATGTAGACGTTCATGTCGATCGTGTCGCCGATGAACCGGACCGAGCCGTCGCCGAGGCAGAAGTTCGCCCCGCCGGAGTGGTTGCTGCCGAAGCTGATGTGGTTGAAGTTGTTGCTGCCGTTGTAGTACGTCGAGTTGATCGGGTACGTGACGCACTTCGTCGCGCCGCTGCCGCCGCTGTTGCCGCGGATCCAGGAGCGCAGGTCGTGGTTGGACGAGTTCGGGATCGGCTGCGTCACCGACCGCTCCGCGAGCATGAGCGTGTTCGACACGCCGTCGGTCACGTCGGTCATGCGGACGAACCGGTTCGTGCTGACGCTGCCGGACGTCGTCCGGAAGTGGCTGAGCATGCCGTGGGCGGACCACGCCCCGTTCGCGGCCGGGTCGCCGACGGTGTAGTTGATCGCGACGCCGTTGATGGTGATCGTCGTCGGGTTGGTCAGGCCGGCCGGCCCCATCACGCCGTAGTAGTGGGTCGACGGGTTGCGGGTCAGGTTCGTGTTCGGGTCGAGGAACTGGGTCGGGTTCGGCCCGGACGGGCAGTACAGGGTCGAGACGACGTTCTCGCCGACGGTGGCGTTCTCGACGCTGTTGTACGCCAGGTCGAAGCGGTAAAGGCGGTAGAGGTTCTCCTGCTCGATTTGCGGCAGGACGTAGACGATCCAGCTCGTGCCGTTGATGGTGGCCGTGTTGCCGACCGGGTTCGGCCGCGGCAGGACGGCGTTCTCCGCCCCGGGCGGAAACTTGGTGTTCGCGTCGTGGTAGTTGTGCAGGGCGAGGCCGAGCTGCTTGAGCTTGTTCTGGCAGCTCATCCGGTTCGCCGCGTCGCGGACCTTCTGGACGGCGGGCAGGAGCAGGCCGATCAGGATGGCGATGATCGCGATGACGACGAGCAGCTCGATCAGCGTGAAGCCGTGGCGACGCCGCGCGTTGGGAGAGAGCATGGATGTCCTCGGAGAATGAATCGGTTATATAGGCCCACAGCGGAAGAGGCCGGGAAGGGCGCAACCCGGTGCCACCGGAGAGCAAACCCCGGCCCGGCGTCGCGGCGTTACGGTTTCATGAGGATGAGACGAGTTTCACCAGATCTAATTCCGTCTCATCGATTGATGCGGCCGGTGTCCTGCCCCCGTTGTAGTGGCAGCTGATAGGCGATCCCGCCGGTGGTTCCTCGGAGGGCGGCTCTGGCGTATCGCTAAAACGGAATCTCGCCCCCGGTCGATCGGCTCGCGGCGGCCGGGTCGTCCACCTCCAGGACGGCCAGCCGCTTCCCCAGCGGCGACGCCTTCAGCGCGTCGGCGGCCGCCCGCGGGATGGCGTTGTCGGTCAGCCGCAGCACGAGCAGGCCGGCGAGGTGGTCCGTCGCGGCGAGAGCCTCGGCCGCCCCGGCCCCGAGGCCGTTCGTGGCCAGGTCGATTTCCAGCAGGCCGTCCGTGTCCGGCGATCCGGCCAGGACGCCGACGCCCTTGTCGAACAGGTCGTTGTCGCGCAGGCCGAGCGTGTGCAGCGCCGCCGGGGCCCGGTCGAGCAGGGCCTGCAACCCGGCCGGGCCGAAGTAGCCGTGGCCGACGTCGAGCTTGCGCAGCCCGTCGAGGAACTTCGCCTTCCTCGCCAGGACGCGGGCCCCGGCCAGCGGGATCTCGCAGCGGTCGATGCGCAGCGCCTTCAGGTCGCGGAGGCATGCCGCCAGGGCGACGTACTCGACGCCGACCTCCTTCAAGACGTTCTCGCCCAGGTCGAGCGCCTCCAGGCTCAGGCCGCGCGACGCGTCGCGCAGCTCGGCCATCGCCTGGCCGTCGAGGCCGGCGTCGCGCAGGGACAGGTCCTTCAGCGACCCGATATGCGGCGAGCGGAGCAAGGCCCGCAGGCCGGCCCGGCCCAGGACGTTACCGCACAGTTTCAGCGTCCGGACGCTGGCCAGGCCGGGCCACGCCGCGAGGGTCTCCATGCCAGGCGAGCGCAGCGCCGGATCCTCGACGTAGCGCTCCGAGACGCCGCGGCCGGTCAGGTCGAGCTCCTCCAGGTCGGTCAGCACCGCCGCCCCGGCCAGGGCGAGGACGCCGGCGTTGCCGAGGTCGTTCGTCGGCAGGCGCAGCGCCTTGAGCCGGGCCAGGTGCGGCGAGCCGACCAGCCGGGCGAGGCCGTCGGCCCACAGGCCGTGGGCGGTCACGACGCGCAGCGTCGAGAGCTGCGGCGAATCGGCCAGCCAGGCGACTTCTACCGCGGTCGGGTGGCCGGTCAGCGACAGCTCGCGCAGCTCGGCGATCGGCGCGCCGTCGGCGTTCGCCTCGCCCCGGCGCGGCCAGCGGACGGTGACCGCCTCGACCGGGGCGGCCAGGCGGCAGTCGTGGGCGCTCTCGCGCATCGCCTCGTAGCTGGCGAACGACACCTCGGCGACGATGCCGCGGCGGAAGCCCTCCCACTTCGCCCCCTTGAAGTGCGGCATCTCGGCGAGCCACGCCTCGCCGTGCTGCTTGAGCAGGGCCTCCTCGCGCAGGCGGAGGCGGACCTGGGCGGCGTCCCAGGCGGGGAGGCGCGACCGTTCGATCTGGACGCGGATGAACTCGGCCCGGTCGTCGTGGCCGTGCTCGGCGAGCCAGTCGGCGAAGATGAGCCGCGGCGCGTCGTCGTCGATGTCCGCCGCGATGTCGTCCAGGAAGGCCTTGATCAGCGCCCCGCTCATGCCACCCCCTCCAGGATCGGGACCAGGCGCTCGGCCACCTTGGCGACGACCGCGGCCAGGTCGCGCGGCACGCCCGGCCGGCGGGCGGCGTTAACGTAGTCGCGCCACCGAGCGGCGACCACCTTGAGGCCCCACCACGAGCCCGGCCCGAACAGCCCTCGCGCGTCGGCCACGGTCGCCCCGGCGTCGGCGACGTGGGCGGCGACCGCGTCGCGCAGCGTGGTGGCGTCCATCGGCACCCGGCAAAGGAGCAGGTGCAGGTCGTCGAGGTCCTTCGCCCGCCAGCCGACCATGCCGCGGTGACACAGGGCCTGCACCTTGTGGCCGACAACCGCCTCCGGCCGGCTCGCCCACACCCGGGCGGGGGTGCCCGTCGCGGTCGGCAGTTCCCCGAGCACCGGGGCGGGCGGCGTCGTCCGGCCGAACGTCACGTCGATCTTTAGGTCAACCTCCTCCGCGTCGGCCGTGCCGGCGACGAAGAAGCGGACGGCCGGGCCGGTGTCGAGGCCGATCCGCTCGACGTGGGCCCGGCCGACGTCGAACGCGACGCCGTCGGCCTCGTCGTCGGCGAGGATCGGCAGGACACGGCGAACCGTCTCCTCGACGTCGAACGGGAACGTCGCGATCAGGTCGAGGTCGTCCGCCGGGCGCGGCACCGGCCGGAACCAGTGGCGCATGAGTACGCCGCCGCGGACGACGAACGCATCGACGTCGGGCCGGCCGGCCAGGCGCAGCAGGACGCCGTCGAGGAGGCGGTGGCGCGTCGCGTCGTCGGTCGGCGGGGTCGTCATGGCGACAGTGTAGCGGCCGGGGGGCGATCAGTAGTCGTCCTCGTAATCCTCATCCACCCTCGGCCGAAACAGGCCCGGCCAGTCCGGCCGGGGGCGGGAGGCCTGCTCGATCTCGAAGACGGCGAGCCGACGGCCCAGGGCGGAAGCCCGAAGCGCGGCGTTCGCCGCGGCGGGGATGCTGTTGTCCGCCAGATGAAGGACGAGTAGGCCGGCCAGGTGGGCCGCCTCGGCGAGGGCCTCGGCCGCCGACTGCCCGAGCCCGTTGTTGCTCAGGTCAAGTTCGAGCAAACCGTCCGACGCCGGCGACCCGGCCAGCAGGGCCGCCCCGTTATCGAACAGGTCGTTGTCGCGCAGCCGCAGCGTGTGAAGCGCCGGGATGCCGCCGTCGAGCAGAGCCTGGAGCCCGGCCGGGCCGAAATGGTTGTGGCCGACGTCGAGGACGCGCAGCCCGGCGAGGAACCGCGCCGTCGCGAGGCGGGTGGCGCCGGCGAGCGGGATCTCGCACCGGTCCAGTCGCAGCGACGTTAGCTCGCTTAGACAGGGCGCGGCGGCGACGCATTCCGCGCCGGCTTCGCCCAGGAGGTTTTCGCCCAGATCGAGCGTCTCCAGGCGCAGCTGGCGCGACGCGTCGCGGAAGGCGGCCATCGCCGGGCCGTCGAACCGGCCGCCGCGCAGCGAGAGGTCCTTCATCGCCGCAGCGTTCGGCGAGGCGAGCAGGGCGCGCAGGCCGCCGCGCTGGGGGTTGCTCCCAGACAGGTTCAGGGCCCGCACCGTCGCCAGTCCGCGCCAGCCGGCGAGGACGGACATGCCGTCCTCGGTAATGATCGGATCCTGGTAGTAGCTCTCGTAGTAGCCCGGCCCGGACAGGTCGAGTTCCTCCAGGCCGGTCAACGTCTCGGCCTCGGTCAGGGCCCGGACGCCGGCGTTGCCTAGGCCGTTCGACACGAGCCGCAGGCTCCGCAACCCGGCGAGATGTGGCGACGCCAGCAGGCGGCGCAGGTCATTGACGTCGAGGCCGAGGACGTCGAGGGTGCGCAGGGTCGAGAGTTGAGGCGAGTCGGCCAGCCGGGGCAGTTCGTCGCCGAAGGGCCGGCCGTGCAGGACCAGTTCGCGCAATTCGGCGATCGGCTGGGCGGCCTTGCGCGACTCGTCGCGCTCCGGCCACGGGACGGCGACTGCCTCGACCGGGGCTTCCGCCCGGCAGGCGCGGGCGTGCTTGCGCATCGCCTCGTAGCTGGCGAACGACACCTCGGCGACGATGCCGCGGCGGAATCCTTCCCACTTCACGCCACGGAGCGCCGGCATCTCGGCGAGCCACGCCTCGCCGTGCTGGTCGAGCAGGGCCTGCTCGCGCAGGCGGAGGCGCACCTGGGCGGCGTCCCAGGCGGGGAGGCGGCTGCGCTCGATCTGGACGTGGATGAACTCGGCCCGGTCGTCGTGGCCGTGCTCTTGCAGCCAGTCGGCGAAGATGAGCCGCGGCGCGTCGTCGTCGATGTTCGCGGTGATGTCGTCGAGGAAGGCCTTGACCAGCGACCCGCTCATGGCGACCCCTCCAGGATCGACGCCAACCGCTCCCGAACCTCGGCGACGACCGCCGCCAGGTCGGGCGGCACGGACCACCCGGCGGACGCGGCGTGGTCGCCCCAGCGCGCGGCGGCCATCTTCAGGCCCCACCACGCCGCCGGGCCGAAGATGGACCCGGCGTCGTTCACGGAACCGCCGACGTCGGCGAGGTAGGCGGCGATCGCGTCGCGCAGGGCGGCGGCATCCATCGGCACCTTCATCAGCAAGCGGTGCAGGTCGTCGAGGTCCTTCGGCCGCCAGCAGTGGACGCCGTGCTGCCACAGGGCCTGGACCTTCTGGCCGGCGACGCCCTCCGGCCGGCACATCCAGACCCGGGCCGTGCGGCCGGACGCCGCCTGTAGATCGCCAAGGATCGCCGCCGGCCGGGGAGCCGGTCCGCCGGTGATGTCGACCTGCACCTCGCCGGCGACGCCGTCGACGACGCCCGTGACGTGGACGCGGACGCCAGGGTTGGCGGTGTGCTCCCAGATCGCCGCGACGTGGAGGCTCCCGGCGTCGAACGCCACCCCGTCCCCGGCGTCGTCGGCGAACAGCGCCAGGTGGCGGCCGACCGCGTCCTCGACGGTCAGCGGCGACGGGGCAACGAGGTCGAGGTCGCGCGCCGGCCGCGCCTCTGGCCGGAACCAGTGGCGCAGGAGCATGCCGCCGCGCACCGCCAGCCCGCCGGCGTCCGGCAGGCGGGCCAGGCGCAGCAGGACGCCCTCCAGCAGGCGGTGGCGCACCTCACGCTTCATGCCGACCAGTGTAGCCGACGACCGGGCGGCGGGCGAGAATAGCCGCAACGTCACCGCGGAGGTCGGCATGCAGCTGTCGTTGTTCCCCGGGGCCGGCTTCACGGCCCACCGCAGCGAGCAGGACGCGTCGGTCAACTGGGACCGGCCGGCGAACGTCGGCCGGGTCGAGGCGCGCTACGTCCGCCGCTGCGCGGACTACTTCGTCGTCTACCTCTCCTCGCAGACCGGCTGCGACCAGGGCTGCCGGATGTGCCACCTGACCGCCACCGGCCAGACGCGGCTGCGCGACGTGACGATCCCCGAGTTCCTCGACCAGGCCGACACCGTCCTCGGCCACTACCGGAGCGAGGCCCCGGCCCGGTACGTCCACTTCAATTTCATGGCCCGCGGCGAGCCGCTGGCGAACCGGACCCTCCTCGCCGACGCGGACGGCCTGCTCGGCGAACTGTCGCGCCGCGCCGTCGCCCTCGGCCTGCGACCGCGGTACCTCGTCTCGACGATCTATCCCAAGGAGCTGGCCGGCCGCTACCTCGAAGACGTCTTCGTCACGCACCACCCGGACCTCTACTACTCGATCTACAGCGTCAGCGACCGGTTCCGCCGCCGCTGGCTGCCGAAGGCCCTGCCGGCCGGGGCGGCCCTCGACCGGCTGGCGGCCTGGCAGCGCAGCACGCACAAGATCGTCGCGCTGCACCACGCCTACATCGCCGGCGAGAACGACGCCGAGGGCGACGTCCACGCCATCTGCGACGCGGTCGAGGAGCGGCGGCTGACGGTCGATGTCAACCTCGTGCGCTACAACCCGCACGACCCGGCCCGGCACGGTGTCGAGCCGCCGCTGGAGGTGATCGAGCGCAACGCGGCGATCTACCGCTCCCGTCTGCCGAACGCGCGAGTGACGATCATCGCCCGGGTCGGCTTCGACGTCGCGGCATCGTGCGGCATGTTCCTCGGGCCGGGCGATGCCTGAGCCGTCGCCGGTCACTCCTTCCTGCCGGAAACCGCCCGCACCGAGGCGGCGACCAGCGGGCCGGACTCGGTGGCGATCGGGCTGAGGGCGATGTCGACCGAGAACTCGGTTCCGTCCTTGCGAAGGCCGCGGAGCGGGGCCCCGGTCCCCATCGGGCGGACGCTCGACGCGGCGAAGAAGCCGGCGACGTGGGCCGGGTGGCGTTCGCGGAACCGCTCCGGGATTAGCACCTCGACCGGCCGGCCGAGCAGCTCCGCCTGGGCGTACCCGAACAGCCGCTCCGTCTGGCGGTTGGTCATCACGATCCGCCCGATCGGGTCGATGAGGACCATCGCATCCGGGGCGGACTGGAGCACCCCTTCGAAGAGTTGCCGCGACCGCTTCAACTCCGTGACGTCGCGGCCGACGACGTAGACGCAGTCCTCCTTGGCGATGGGGGTGGCGTTCCAGGAGATCCAGCGGCAGCCGCCGTCCCGGGCGACGGCCCGCGCCTCGAACGTGTCGGCACCCCGCCCAGCCGCCACCGCGGCGAGGCACCGCGAAGCGGCGTCCCGGTCGTTGGCGTGGAGGAACTCCAGGAAGGGGCCACCCGCCAGATCCGTCCCGTCGTGGCCGAGTAGCCGCCCCCACGCCGGCCCGACCTGGCGCAGCCGGCCGGCGGCATCGACGATGGCGAGCAGGTCGAGCGACAGGGCGAAGAAGCGCTCACGTTCCTCCTCGGCCTGTCGCCGCTCGGCCAGGTCGCTCACCCAGGCCTGCACCGCCCGGGCGAGGCTGTCCGCCGACGGGTGGCGGTCGTCCGGAGACTTGGCGAGGCCCTTGAGGCAGATCCGCTCCAGCGCCTCCGGGACGCCGGGGACGACCGCGCCCGGCGGTGTCGGGGGCTCGTGCTCGACCCGGCGCAACACCTCCAGGGCGTTGCCGCCGAGGAACGGCGGCTGGCCGGTGAGGATCTCGTAGAGGATGGCGCACAGCCCGTAGACGTCGGTCGGAAAGCCGGTCCGGTCGAGCCGGCCGGCGGCCTGCTCCGGGGCCATGTACGCGGGCGTGCCGAGGATGTGCCCGGCGAGCGTCGCCGCCGGGTGGGCCGAGGCCAGGTCGGCTTCCGCCGCCCCGGCGGCCGGGGTCACGTCGCCGCCGACCTCCTTGGCCAGGCCCCAGTCGATGACGACGACCTCGCCGTAGTCGCCGAGGAGGACGTTGTCGCACTTCAGGTCGCGGTGGACGACCCCCTTCGAGTGCGCGTAGGCGACCGTGTTGCAGACGATGCGGAACGCGCCGAGCAGGTTGAGGAACCGCTGCGGGTCGCTGCCGCTCGCCTTGCGGTGCTGGTGGTACTCGCGCACCGCGTCGGTCAGCGTCCGCCCCTTGAGGAAGCGCATCGCGTAGTACGGCTCGCCGTCCGCGTCGGCGCAGATCTCGTAGATCGGCACGACGCCGGGGTGGTCGAGCTGGCCGGTGATCTGCGCCTCGCGCAGGAACCGGCTCCGGGTCACCGCCGAGCCGGCCGTGTGGGACTGGAGCCGCTTGACGGCGACGTCGCGGTGCAGGGCCCGGTCGCGCGCCAGCCAGATCTCGCCGATGCCGCCCGCCGCGTGCAGGGCGTTCAACGTGTAACGCTGCCCCGGCGGGACGGAGGTTGGCTCGGCGGGGGCGTCCGCCCCCTCCGTAAACGCGATCGTGGCCTGGGGCGCGGAGCCGCCGGTCGTGTCGTCGCAGACGCTCGCCAGGACGCCGCGGACCGCCGCCGGGCAGCCGGCGAAGCTCGCGCGCACGTCGCCGTCGAACCGGGCCAGCCGCCGGGCGGCGAGGTAGTCGAGGTGCGGCCGGTCCTCGGCCCGCAGCCAGCCCTTCTCGCAGAGGATCGCCGGGAGCGTCTTCGACCGGTCGCCGACCCAGAGCGCGCACGCCTGGGCGAGCTGGTCGGCGTCGATCAGGCCGACCTCGAGCGCGAGCGCCCCGAACAGCAGGTTGCGCCCCTCGTCCGTTTCCATGAGCCGCCCCCCGCCGCGAAACGGGCCGGCCAGGCGGCGGCCGACCTCCCGTCGTGGAACTACGACCGAATCGGCCCGCCGTCCAGGGCGGGAGGGGGCGCTCAGCCGGCCTTCAGAGAGGCCATGTCGATGGAGAAGCGGTACTTCACGTCCGACTTCAGCAGCCGTTCGTACGCCTCGTTGATCTTCTGGATCGGGATGACCTCGACGTCGGAGGTGATGTTGTGCTCGCCACAGAAGTCGAGCATCTCCTGCGTCTCGGCGATGCCGCCGATCGCCGAGCCGGACACGCTGCGCCGGCCCATGATCAGCCCGAACGCCCCGACCGGTAGCGGCTTCTCCGGCGCGCCGACCAGGGTCAGGTTGCCGTCCCGGGCGAGGAGGTGGATGTAGGCGTTCAGGTCGTGCTCGGCCGAGACGCAGTCGAGGATGAAGTCGAAGCTGCCGGCGTGCTTCTGCATCTCGTCGGCGTTGCGCGAGACGACGACCTCGTGGGCCCCGAGGCGCAGGGCGTCCTCCTTCTTGCCGGGCGACGTGGTGAACACGACGACGTGGGCCCCGAACGCCCGGGCGAACTTGACGCCCATGTGGCCGAGGCCGCCGAGGCCGACGATGCCGACTTTCTTGCCCTTCGTCACGCCCCAGTGCCGCAGCGGGGAGTACGTCGTGATGCCGGCGCAGAGCAGCGGCGCGGCCCCGGCGAGGTCGAGGTTGGCCGGCACGCGCAGGACGAAGCGCTCGTCGACGACGACGCTGTCGGAATAGCCGCCGTAGGTGACCGGGGCGGTGCCGTGCTTGTCCGGCGAGTTATAGGTCAGGGCCCCGTTCGGGCAGAACTGCTCCAGGCCGTCCTTGCAGTTCGGGCAGGTGTGGTCGGAATCGACCAGGCAGCCGACCGCGGCGAGGTCGCCCGGCTTGTACTTCGTGACGGCCGAGCCGACCTTGGTCACCCGGCCGACGATCTCGTGGCCCGGGACGATCGGGTAGACGGTCGGCATGACGCTGTGCCACTCGTCGCGGACGGCGTGCAGGTCGGAGTGGCAGACGCCGCAGAAGAGGATCTCGATCTGCACGTCGCGTTCCGTCGGGTCGCGCCGCGGGATCGTCGCCGCCGCCAGGGCCGCCGTCGCGCTCGCCGCGGAGTACGCCTTCGTCTTGAACATCGGGTCTCGCTCCTGAGAAAGCCTGATCAGCCGTTTGACGAGGGTATGGTAGGGCGAGGTGACGCGGCGGCGGTATCGCGATCATCCCGGCCCCTTGCCTGATCCTCCACGGCGCGCGACGGCTACAATGACGAGAAGCGTACGGGCCAAGGGGAGCGGAGAGCGAGCGTGGCGACGAACGACCTGGAACGACTGGCGTCCGCCGTCGGGCGGTGGACGGCCACGGACGGCGTCCACGAGACGGCTGTCGCGGAGCTGAGCTTCTCGCGGCTCTCGGCCCCGTCGGAGTGCGTCGCCCTCGTGTACGAGCCGTCGCTGTGCGTCATCGCCCAGGGGGCGAAGGACGTCGTCCTCGGCGGCGAGACGTACCGCTACGACCCGGCCCACGCCCTGCTCGTCTCGGTCGATCTGGCCGTGACGGCCCAGGTGGTCGAGGCGACCCCGGACCGGCCGTACCTCGGGGTGCGCGTCGCGCTCGACCCGGCCGTGGTCGGTGAGCTGCTCGCCGACGGGACGGCCACCCCGCGGCCCGGCCCGCCGACTCGTGGCCTGGCGGTGAGCCCCCTGGGGTCCGCGCTGCTCGACGCGGTCGGCCGACTGGTCGGCTTGCTCGATTCGCCGCACGACGTCGGCCCGCTCGCGCCGCTCGTCCTGCGCGAGGTCACCTACCGCGTGCTGACCGGCCCGCTCGGGCCACGGCTGCGGCAGATCGCCGCGGCCGGTGCCCCGGCGCAGCGGATCGCCCTCGCGATCCGCTGGCTGCGCGACCATTTCGCGGAGCCGCTCGGCGTCGCGGCGCTCGCCCGGCGCGTCGGGATGAGCCCGTCGGCGTTCCACCTCCACTTCAAGGCGGTGACGGCCCTGAGCCCGCTCCAATACCAGAAGCGGCTCCGCTTGCAGGAGGCCCGCCGGCTCATGCTCGGCGAGGGCCTCGACGCCGCCGCGGCGGCGTTCCGGGTCGGCTACGAGAGCCCGTCGCAGTTCAGCCGGGAGTACCGCCGCCTGTTCGGGGCCCCGCCGCGCCGGGACGTGGCTTCCCTGAAGGTCGAAGCTCAGGCGACGAGTTGACGCCGGGCTACTGACCTTTCCCGCCGGCGAAGGCGCTGCTACCCTCCCGCTTCAGGAGGTGGCGCGATGCGCTCGGCGGGGACCAACCTGGACGAACACGACGGGACGAACCCGCGCGCCGAGATCGACACGATCTACCGGACCGAGTCGCGCCGCGTCTTCGCGACGCTCGTCCGGATGCTCCGCGACTTCGACCTGGCGGAGGAGGCCCTCCACGAGGCGTTCGCCGCCGCGGTCGAGCGGTGGCCAACCGAGGGCGTCCCGGATAACCCCCGGGCGTGGCTCGTCTCGGCGGGGCGCTTCAAGGCGATCGACTCCGTCCGCCGCCGGGGTAACTTCAATAGCCGACAGCGCGAGGTCGCCGAACGGCTGGCCGAGGTCGCCGCGACGAACGCCGCCCGGGCCGGCGAGGAGATCGAGGACGACCGGCTCCGGCTCATCTTCACCTGCTGCCATCCGGCGATCGACCCGAAGGTCCAGGTGCCGCTCACCCTCCGCGAGGTGTGCGGCCTGACGACCGAGGCGATCGCGGCCGCGTTCCTGACCGCCCCGACGGCGATGGCCCAGCGCATCGTCCGCGGCAAGACGAAGATCCGCGACGCCGGCATCCCGTTCGCCCTACCGGCTGAGGAGGAGTTCCCCGAGCGGCTCGATGGCGTCCTCGCCGTCGTCTACCTCGTCTTCAACGAGGGCTACTCCGCCTCGTCGGGCGATTCGCTCACCCGAGCCGACCTCTCGGCCGAGGCGATCCGGCTCGGCCGGCTCCTGGTCGAGTTGCTGCCCGACCCGGAGGCGGTCGGCCTCCTCGCCTTGATGCTGCTGCACGAGTCACGCCGGATAGCGCGCGCGACGTCGGAGGGCGACCTCGTCTTGTTGGAAGATCAGGACCGCTCGACGTGGGACGCCGGGCTCATCGCCGAGGGCCGGCAGCTGGTCGAGCGGGCGGTGCGGACGGGGCGCGTCGGGGCGTACACCGTCCAGGCGGCGATCGCCGCCGTCCACGCGGCGGCCGCTAGCGCCGCCGCCACGGACTGGGGCCAGATCGCCGCCCTGTACGGCGTCCTCGAAACGATCCATCCCTCGCCGGTGGTCGAGTTGAACCGCGCCGTCGCCGTGGCGATGCGCGACGGCCCCGCCGCCGGCCTCGACCTCGTCGAGGCGGTCCTCGGCCGGGGCGACCTCGCCGACTACCACCTCGCCCACGCCGCCCGGGCCGACCTTCTCCGCCGCCTCGGCCGGCGCGACGAGGCCCGGTCGGCCTACGAGCGGGCGCTGGCACTTGCGCAACAGGAGCCGGAGCGGCGCTTCTTGCGGAAGCGGCTCGGGCAACTCGGCGAAGGGGCCTGACCATGGCGCGACGAAAGGGCAGCCCGCCGGCGCGGCCCCAGTTGGTGTCCTTGCTACACGCCTGCAAGGCGGAGGCGGACGACACCCCGCGCCTCGTGCTGGCCGACTGGCTGGAGGAGAACGGCGACGAGGCCGACCGCGGCTGGGCGGAGCTGATCCGACTCCAGCTCGGCCCGGCCACGCCGGAACGTGACCGGCAGGTCCAGTCCCTGTGTTCGGCATGGGCCGAGCGCTGGCTCGGCGGGCTGGCGGCCTCGGCGGAGAAATGGCACGCGCGGCCGCGGTCGCTCGGCTGGTCCCTTCTCGGCTCCCTGCTCACGCTCCCCGACGAGGGGCCGCGGCGCGGCGGGTGGTATCCCTGGCGCGGGCTGTTCACCGTCGGCTACGGCGGCACCAAGGGCGACGCCCAGGCCCTGGCCCGCGTCGCCAGCGGCGAGGCGTTCGCCCGCGTCGCCCACCTGTGCCTGAACGACGTGGGCACGCCCGCCTTGAGCGTCCTGGCCGGCGTCCCCGAGCTGGCCGACTTCGCCTTCCTGACCGTCGCCCCCGATAAGGCGGATGACGCGAGCGCCGAGGTGCTGGCCGGGTCGGCGAACTTCGCCCGCCTGGGGGCCCTCTGCCTAAACAGCGTCGAGGTCACCGATAACGGCCTCGCCGCGTTATCCGGCGCGGCCCACCTGACGCATCTCGACAGCCTGAGCCTGATCAAGGCGACGCTGACCACGAAGGGCCTGCGGTCGCTACCCGGGTCCGCCTTCGCCCCGCGCTTGCGCTCCCTCCTGTTGCGCTCCCACCAGTGCGACCTGCGCGACGGCAAGGCCGCGTTCGCCGCCTTCGGGGCGCTGCCGCGCCTGGAGAAGCTCACCGTGTCGGTGCCGAACTTCCGCGCGGCGGCCTTCGCCGATGCCGCGGGGTTCGCCGCCCTGCGCGAGGTCGGCCTGAACCAGAACCGGATCGGCGACGCCGGCCTCCGCGCCCTGGCCCGGTCGCCCGGCTTGCCCGCCCTGCGCGTCCTGGACGTCAGCGACAACGAGCTGTCGGACGCCGGCTTCTGTGACCTGGCTGTCTCCGACCTGCTCCGCCGCCTGACGGGCCTTGACCTCAGCACCAACCCAACCGTCTCCACCGGCGGGGTCGAAGTCCTCGTCTCCGCGCCCGCGGCCGCTGGGCTGGAGGAGTTGCGCCTGTCGGGCAACAACCTCGGCGACGCCGGCGTCGGCGTGCTGGCCCGGTCGTCGTCGTTCCGGCGGCTGCGGTCGCTCGACCTGCACTTCAACTTCGTCACCGACGCTGGCGTCGCGTTGCTCGTCGGTGCCCCCTGGCTGCGAGGCGTGGAGCGGCTCGGCCTGGAGGTCAACGAGCTCGGCGACGCGGGCGTCGCCGCCCTGGCCGAGAGCCCGGCCCTGGCGGGGTGTCGCGAGCTGCGCCTGTGGGGCAGCCGGCGGCGCATCGGCGACGCGGCCGCCGTCGCCTTGGCCGGCTCGCCCCACCTGCGGAACCTGCGCCGGCTCGACCTGAACCGCAACCCGATCGTCGACGCCGGCGTGCGGGCCTTGCTCGACTCGCCGCACCTCGCCGGCCTGGAATGGCTGCGACTCACGACCGACCACCTCGGCCCGGCGGTCGTTTCGGAACTCCGGCGGCGGTTCGACGTCGCGTGAGAAAGGGGGCCGCCGGGTGAGCAACACGTATACGGTTCGCCGCGCCGGGTCGATGCCCGGCTCAGTGCCTCTCGGCGAAGAACAACTTCATCCCCTCGCCGTTGTTGTTCTTCGGCACCGGCTTCACCGAGACGCGCTTGCCGTCCGGGGCGACCTCGACCAGCTCGGCCTTGTCCAACCGGCCGACGAGGTAGTTGCCGTTGGCCAGCTTGTTGACCGAAAGCGGCTCCCGGGCCGCCACCTGCGCGACGAGCTTCCCGGCCCGGTCGTACTCGCTGATCCGGTTCGCCATCTCCTCGGGAAGGACGAGGCCGCCGTCGGGGAGGAAGTCCGCCTTGAAGCCGCGCCGGTGGAAGACGTCGCCGATCTTGAAGGAGGCGAGCTGCCGGCCCGTCCGGTCCAGCCGCAGGCAGACCCCGCCGGTCGCCACGACGGTGAACGTCCCGTCGGCGTTGGGCGTCGCCGCGACGACGTCGTCCGTCGGCCGGCGGATCGAGACGACCTCCTTGCCGTTGGGGGCCACCTCCAGCAGCTGGTTCCGCGTGGCGATGAACGTGTTCCCGGTCAGCAGCCGCCGGGCGTGGTACGGGTCGGCGTCCAGCTTCTTCGTCCAGAGGATCCGTCCCTGGAGGTCGCGCTCCGTCACCCGCGCCTCAATGGCTTCGCAGACCAGGACGCGGTCGTGACGGACCTTGCGGGCGTAGATCGGGAACTCGACGTCGGTGATCTCCCACGCCAGCCGGCCGGTGCGATCCAAGCCCAACAGCGCGTGCGGAGAGCGGTTCGCGAACAGGAACAGGCCGACGAGCAGCTCGTCGCCCCGCGCGGCGAGGTCCACCCGCGCCAGGTCGAGCCCCGCCTCGGCGTCCGCGTACCAGGCCTCCCAGGCCTTGCGAGGGTTCTCCGGCCGGAGGGGGGCTTTCTCCCGCGCGATCCGGGCCAGGAGGTCCGCGGCGGCCCCCGCATCGTCGGCGGACTGGCCGTCGAGCAGGCGGATCAGGGCCGGGATGCCGGCCTTGTCCCGGGCGTGGACCAGGGCCGAGGCGACCTGGCGGCGGACCGTGGCGTCCTCGTCGGCGAGCAGCGGCAAGATCGCCGCCCGATGGGTCGCCAGGGCCGTGCGGACGAGCGCGCCGGCGGCGGCCCAGCGCCGGGTGGGCGACCGGTCGGCCAGCGCCTCGATCAGCGCCCGTTCCGGCTTCCCGTCCGCCGCGAGGGCGACCGCGTCCAGCGCCCGGGCCACCCCCTCGGCGGTGTCCGGGTCATCGACGGAGGCGAGGCAGTCCAGGAGCAACGCGCACGCCCCGTCCGGCTTGCGGCTGGCGACCACCCGGGCCGCCGCCGGCAGGAGCAGGTCGTCGCCCCGGGCCGGCCGGATCTGCTCCAGCGCCGCCGCGGCCAGTCGGCGGACCTCCGCGTCCGGGCCGCGCGCCGCGAGTCGGAGTTGATCCCGGGCCGGCGCGCCGATCTCGATCAGGGCCACGCGGGCCTTCTCGCGCTCGGCGAACTCCTCGCTCGCCAGCTTGCCGAGAAGGTCGTCGATCCGGGCCCGCGTTTCCGGCGAGGCGGCCCGCCGGCGGAGGAAGATGACCAGACTGTCGGTGTCGGTGTCGATATCGCACGCATGCAACGTCGCCCGGTCGGCCGCCAGCGTGTCGGGCTCGGCCGACCGGGCCGGCGTGCCGGTCAAGGACAGGGCGAAGAGCAGGCCCAGGCTGCAAAGTCTGCGCGTCATGACGGGAGGCCCCCGGGGTGGCGGCTGCGGAATTCCTCCCAGGAGAGGGCAACCCGGCGGCGATGTCAATACGGCCGAAATAATTCCCGGCGAGTGTCGATCCGCCGCCGGCCCGTTCGACTACGCGGTGAAGGGCGGCCCCGGTGGGCCGCCGTGGCGAGGTTTCCGAGGGACGACCCATGACCCAGAAGATCAAGGCCTGCCTCTGGTTCGACGGCAACGGCGAGGAGGCGGCCCGGTTCTACGTCGCCGCGTTCGCCGGCAGGGGCGACTCGGCCGTCACGAGCGTTACGCCCGGCCCGACCGGCGCGGCCCTCGTCGTCGCGTTCCGCCTCGCCGGGGTGGACTTCCTCGCCCTGAACGGCGGGCCGCACTTCAAGTTCAACGAGGCCATTTCGCTCTCGGTGGACTGCCAGTCGCAGGAGGAGCTGGACGACCTCTGGGAGAAACTCTCCGCCGGCGGCGACCCGAACGCCCAGCAGTGCGGCTGGCTCAAGGACCGCTACGGCCTGTCGTGGCAGATCGTGCCGGCCGTGCTGCCGAAGCTCCTCGCCGACCCGGCCCGGGCCGGCCGGGTCATGGCCGTCCTGATGGGCATGAAGAAGCTCGACATCCGCGCCCTGGAGGCGGCGTGACGGAGGACGCCATGCGCTACATGCTGCTGATCTACGGGGCCGAGGCGGGCTGGACCGACGCCGAGCGGCACGCCTGCATGATCGAATCGATGGGCATCTGCGACGAGCTGGCCGCCGCGGGGAAGTTCGCCGGGGCGTCGCCGCTCGAGTCGGTGACGACCGCCGTCACCGTCCAGGTGCGCGACGGCCGGGCGCTCGTCACCGCCGGGCCGTTCGCCGAGACGACCGAGCAGCTCGGCGGCTTCTATCTGCTCGACCTCGCCGACCTCGACGAGGCGATCGCCGTCGCGGCGCGGCTGCCGCCGGCGGCCAAGGGGACGGTCGAGATCCGGCCGGTCTTCGCCCTGGACGGCCTGCCGCCGGATCGGCCGTTGCCGGTCGGGTCGGCCGGGGGACGCACGCCGTTCCTGCTCCTCTGCTACGACGATGAGGCGGCGTGGGCGGCGGCCGGGAAGGAGGCGCACGCGGCGGCCCAGGCCGAGGCCGCCGGCCTGACACGCCGCCTGGCCGACGAGGGGCGCTACGTCGGGGCGTCGCCGCTCCACCCGTCGGACACGGCGACGAGCGTCCGGGTGAGGGATGGCCGTCGCCTCGTCACCGACGGCCCGTTCGCCGAGACGACCGAGGTGCTCGGCGGCTACTACCTCGTCCTGGCCGAGGATCGTGACGCGGCCCTGCGGATCGCCGCGGAGCACCCCGGGGCCCGGGTCGGAGCGGTCGAGGTGCGGCCACTGTTCGACCTGAGCGGGCTCCGGACGACGACCTGAAAAATCGGCGCGGTGTCGATCCCCGCCGGCCCCAAAAGACTACCTTGCGAACGTGACGCGGACCATTAACCCGAGAGGATGAGGGAAACCCATGAGCGCGACGACGATCACGCCGTACCTGTTCTTCGGCGGCCGGTGCGAAGAGGCGCTGGCGTTCTATGGCCAGGCCCTTGGGGCCGAGGTCGAGATGCTGATGCGCTTCGACGAGTCCCCGGACGCCCCGCCGCCAGGGATGCTCCAGGCTGGGTTCGAGAAGAAGGTCATGCACTGTTCGTTCCGCGTCCGTGGCGTGCTCCTCATGGCCTCCGACGGGTGCAGCGACCAGGACCGGGACTTCCGCGGCTTTCGCCTCGCCCTGGCCGTCCCGACCGAGGCGGAGGCCCACCGGGCGTTCGACGCCCTCGCCGCCGACGGTAAGGTCGAAATGCCCCTGGTCAAGACCTTCTGGTCGCCGTGCTACGGCATGCTCACCGACAAGTTCGGCCTGGAGTGGATGGTCATGGTCGTCGAGTCCCCGGCGAAGTGAACCACCACGGAACACGAGAAAAGGAGAGCGACATGCGCGTCATGGTCATCGTCAAGGCGTCCCGTTCGTCCGAGGCCGGGGACCTCCCGAGCACGGAGTTGCTCGCCGCGATGGGGAAGTTCAACGAGGAGCTGGTCCAGGCCGGCGTCATGCTCGCCGGGGAGGGGCTGCACCCCAGCTCGAAGGGGGTGCGGGTGCGCTTCTCGGGGACGAGCCGCCTCGTCACCGACGGGCCGTTCGCTGAGACGAACGAACTGATCGCCGGGTTCTGGCTGTGGAAGGTCAACTCGATGGCCGAGGCGATCGAGTGGGTGAAGCGCTGCCCGAACCCGATGCTGGAGGACTCGGAGATCGAGATCCGGCCGGTGTTCGAGGCGGAGGACTTCGGCGAAGCCTTCACGCCCGAGCTGCGCGAGCGCGAGGAGGCGCTCCGCCGGGCGACCTCCGGGGCGACGTGACCCCGGTCAGGCGAGGAGCCCCTCGACCACGTCGCCGTAGACGTCGGTCAGGCGGAAGTCGCGCCCGCCGTAGTTGAACGTCAGCCGCTTGTGGTCCAGGCCGAGCAGGTGCAGGACGGTCGCGTGCCAGTCGTGCAGGTGGACCGGCTTCTCGACGGCCTGGTAGCCGAACTCGTCCGTCGCGCCGTACGCCAGGCCGGCCTTGACGCCGCCGCCGGCCATCCACAACGAGTAGCCCTTGTTGTTATGGTCCCGGCCGTTGAGGCCCTGGCCGTACGGCGTCCGGCCGAACTCGCCCGCCCAGATGACCAGCGTGTCCTGTAGCAGGCCGCGCTGCTTCAGGTCGGACAGCAGGGCCGCCACCGGCCGGTCGGTCGCCGCGGCGCTCTTCGCCAGCTCGTCCTTGAGCAGGAAGTGGTGGTCCCAGCCGACCGGGGCCGTCGCCTCGACGAAGCGCACCCCGGCCTCGACCAGCCGCCGGGCCATGACGCACTGCCGGCCGAACCGATCCGTCGCCAGGCCGGCCCCGACGCCGTACCGCTCCAGGACCGGGTTCGGCTCGGCGCGCAGGTCGAGCACCTTCGGCAGCTCGTCCTGCATCCGGAAGCCCAGCTCGAACGACGCGATCGCCCCCTCGACCTCGGGGTGGTGGACGTCCCGTTCGAGCTTGTGCTTGTTCAGGTCGCGGACCAGGTCGAGCTGGGCCCGCTGCACGTCGCGCGGCACGTCCGGGTTGCCGACGTTCTTCAGCGGCGGCCCCGGCTCCTCGTCCTTGCCGAGCAGCTTGGCGTAGAAGCCGGGGATCTGGTTCGTGCCGATGCGCGTCCCCTGGCAGGCGGCCGGCAGGAAGGCGCTGCCGTAGTTCCGCGCCCCGCCGTTGTCCGACGGCGGGTTGACCGTGACGAACCCGGGCAGGTCGGCGTTCGCGCTGCCCAGGCCGTAGAGCGTCCACGCGCCGACCGACGGGCGGACGAACTGGAAGCTGCCGGTGTGCATCTGCAGGAACGCCTGCGAGTGGTTCGGCAGGTCGGTCTTCATGCTCCGGACGACGCACAGGTCGTCGGCGTGCTTCGCCAGTTCGGGGAAGACCTCCGACATCCACAGGCCCGCCTCGCCGTGCTGCTTGAACGCGAACGGCGAGCCGAGGAGGGTGCCGCCGCCGGTCGGCGACGCCTCGCCCGACCGCTTGTTCAGCTCCGGCTTGTAGTCGAACGTATCGACGTGGGACGGGCCGCCGTTCATGCAGAGGAAGATGACCCGCTTCGCCTTGGCGGGGAAGTGCGGCCCCCGGGCGGCTGCAGCCTGGGCCAGGCCGGCGAACGCCAGGTAGCCGAACCCGGACGCGAGCGACCGGAGCACGACCCGGCGCGAGACGGCGTTCGGACGGGAAGTCATCGGTCGGGCCTCCTCAGTCGAGGTTGCGGAATTCGGCCGCCGCCAGAAGCGCCTGGCAGAAGTTGGCGAGGACCCGGCCGCGGAGCGTCGCGTCGTCGCCGGCGAGCTTGCGGCCCCGGTCGAGGAACGCCGCCGCCAGGGCCGCCTCGTCGGTGTCCGGGGCCCGGCCGAAGCACAGCTCGAACGCCCGGCGGACGCGGTCCGGTTCGCTTTCGGCGTCGCGCGTCACCCGGTCGGCCAGCCCGCGGGCCCGCGCCAGGACGAACGGGCTGTTCATCAGGTACAGCGCCTGTACCGGGACGTTCGTCGTCTCGCGGTCGCCGGTCACCAGGCTCGGCTCGGCGAAGTCGAACAGATCGAGCACGTCCGGCAGCCGGTCGCGGAGCACCGGCAGGTAGACCGACCGGTGCCGCGTGCCGTCGAGGTCGGCGGGCAGCTTCGGGTCCAGGCCGATCAGCGAGATCGGCCGATCGCCGATCTGCCGGCCGACGAGCGAGCCGACCGGCCGGGCCGGATCCAGCTCGCCCGCCGCGACCAGCATCGCGTCGCGGATCGCCTCGGCGTCGAGCCGCCGCTTCGAGGCCCGCCACAGGAGGCGGTTGTCCGGATCGACGCGGAAGGCGGCCTTGTCGAAGGCGGACGACTGGCGGTAGGTGCGCGACAGGACGACCTCGCGCACGAGGCGCTTGACCGACCAACCGCCGGCGACGAAGCGCACCGCGAGGTGGTCGAGCAACTCCGGGTGGCTGGGCCGCTCGCCGCTGAAGCCGAAGTTGTCCGCCGTGCGGACGAGGCCGGCCCCGAACAGATGCCGCCAGACGCGGTTGGCCATCACCCGGGCGGTGAGCGGGTGGTCCGGGTGGGTCAACCACTTCGCCAGTTCCAGCCGGCCGCTGCCGCCCGCCGGCGGCTCCGGTGCGTTCTCCAGGGCGATGACGCGCGGAAAGGCGCGCGGCACGGGCCGGCCTGGCTTGCCGACCTCGCCGCGTTCCAGGAGCGGGGCATCGACGACCTTGTCGCCTTCGAGGACGCCCATCGCCAGGGGGAGGGCCTGGCCGGTTTCGTCCACCTTCTCCAGCTGGCCCTCGATGCCGCCGGACCGCCAGAAGACCCGCAGCGCGTCGGTCAGCGTCTTCGGCTTCTCGGCCTTGAGGGCGGCCAGGTCGGCCTTCAGCTTCTCCACCTGCTCCGGCTTCATCGACGCGTGGAGGACCGGCAGGCCGGCCCCGCGCGGCAGGACGAGCGGGTCGCCGCCGACCCGGTTCGCCGGCGAGACGAACGTGCCGAAGTAGGTCTTCGTGCTGGCGAAGACGCCGGCCAGGGCGTAGTAGTCGCGCATCGCGAACGGGTCGAACTTGTGGTCGTGGCACCGCGCGCAGGCGACCGAATTCGCCATCACGCCGCGGGTCAGGGCGTCGATCTGCTCGTCGACCAGGTCAGCAGCGAACTGCTTCGGGTTGCCCTCGTCGAGGTTCTTCGCCCCTATCGCGAGGTAGCCGGTCGCGACGAGGAGCCGGGCACGTTCCTTGTCGTCGGCGGCGGGGGTCTTCCCCAAAAGGTCGCCGGCGATCTGCTCGATGAGGAACCGGTCGTACGGCAGGTCGGCGTTGACCGCGTCGAGGACGTAGTCGCGGTAGCGCCAGGCATAGGGGAAGGAGATGTTCGCCTCTTTGCCGCTCGACTCGCCGAAGCGGGCGACGTCGAGCCAGTGCCGGCCCCAGCGCTCGCCGAAGTGCGGCGAGGCGAGCAGGGCATCGACCTCGGCCTCCACGGCGCGGTCGATGCCGACCGCCGTGACCCGGGCGAGGAAGGCCCGGATCGCTTCGGGCGACGGCGGCAGGCCGACGAGGTCGAAGTGGAGCCGGCGCAGCAGCGTGGCCGGCTCGGCGTCCGGCGACGGGGCGAGGCCCGCCGCTTCGAGCTTCGCCAGGATGAAGTCGTCCAGGGGGCGTTTCGCCCAGGCGCGCTGCCGGGTCGCCGGCGGCGCGACGGCGGCCGGCTTGCGGAAGGCCCAGAACTTGCGGCCGTCCTCGATGCTCACCGGGGCCCGGGTCGCGGCCGCGTCGTCGCCGCGCGGGTCGGCGGCCCCGTTGGCGATCCACGTCCGCAAGTCGGCCAGGACGGCGTCCGGCAGGCGCGGCTTCTTCGGCGGCATTTTGAGGTCGGGGTCGGCGTGGGACGCCGCGGTCAACAGGAGGCTCTCGGCCGGCTTGCCGGGGACGACGGCCGGGCCGCGGTCGCCGCCGGCCCGGATCGCCTTGCGTGTGTCGAGCTGTAGGCCGCCGGCCGATTTGCCCGACCGGGCGGAATGGCACTGGTAGCAGTTCTCGACCAGGACGGGGCGGACCTTCGCCTCGAAGAACGCGAGGGCCTTCGGGTCGCCGTCAGCCGCCGGCGGCGCGGCGAGCGCGACGAGGACGGCCGTGATGATCGTCGGCTGCGACATTCGAGGTCGGCCCTCCGAATGGGAGAACTCCTGGACACCGCCGACTATACCAGATCGGCCGGGGGGGCCACCAGCGGTTCCCGAAGGGTCTTTCGGAGCCGCGCACGCAGCGAGCGCCAGCGAGCGGAGTAAGCGGTGCTTGAACTTCCCGTCAGGGCGGCGACCGCTTACTCCGCTCGAAGACTCGCTGCGTGCGCGGCTCCGACGAGCCGCAAACCGGGTCATCGGTCGTTTCCGGCTTCCGCGCTCGGCGGCG